>Ga0183260_10001507_pt1 | contig 19319 bp, 13 predicted proteins | sample AntDrymUQ4972206_2_FD_129768 | JGI IMG/M metagenome (GOLD analysis project Ga0183260, IMG submission 129768) | Polar desert sand microbial communities from Dry Valleys, Antarctica - metaG UQ497 (22.06) (version 2) (version 2) | ecosystem: Environmental > Terrestrial > Soil > Desert | place...
GGCGTGCACGCCGGGTGAAGCGCGGCTACGCCAGGTGAAGTTTTCTGCAGCGGCCGAGACCAAACTGTTGCAAAACCGCGCCAATCCACAGGTTGTGTCGAGTCGAATACTCACTGTGATGGGACGAAAGTGGCTCACCCGGCTATTTGCCGCGGCATCGGGCATCTTGGCCGCCGCTGCCGCCGTCGCGGTAGCGACCGCTCTCGCCGGCGCCTTGACCGGGGTCCCGTCCCCGCTGATCTCGGTCGGAAACCGCACCATCGACATGGCCCCGCCTGCACTCAAGGACTTCGCCATCAAGCAGTTCGGGACGGCGGACAAGCCGATCCTCCTGGCCAGTGTGGCCGTCGTCATCGTGCTCGTGGCCGCCGTCGCAGGCGTCATTGGTATCCGGCGCCCAGCCGCCGCGCTGGGAATCACGGCGTTGCTCGGGTTGGTCGCCCTTGGCGCGGCTGTCACCGATCGGACAGCCACCGCCAGTACCTGGCTCGTGGTCTTGCCGTCGCTCGTCGCCATCGCCGTCAGCATGGGCGCGCTGGCGTGGCTGCTCACGACGCTGAATCGCAGGTCCGGAGACAGCGGGCGCTGGCTCGCGCCGCATCCAGAGGACGACCTGCCGAGCGGCTTCGAGCGGCGCCGGTTCCTGGTCGCCGCGATGGCAACCGGCACTGTGGTCGTCGCCGGGGGAGCCGTCACCAGGTTGGTGTCGGGATCCGCCGCCGCCGCCTCGCGGGCCGATATCCGCTTCCCGCGCCCTGCGAGTCCGTCCGGTCCGGTCCCGAGGGGCACCGAAGTCGGGCTCCGCGGTGTCTCGCCGTACCTCACCGCGAATGCCGACTTCTACCGCATCGACACCAACCTTCAAGTCCCCGACGTGCCAGCAGACACATGGACCCTGCGGATCTACGGGAGGGTCGACTCGGAGCTCGAGCTCAGTTACGAGGACCTGCTCAACGAGAGGCTGATCGAGCGCCGGATCACGCTGACCTGCGTGTCCAACGAGGTCGGCGGCGAGCTGGCCGGTAACGCCACGTGGATCGGCGTGCCGCTGAAGGACCTGCTCGACCGGGCCGGGATCCAGCCCGGTGCCGACGCCCTGAGGTCAGTCAGCGTCGACGACTTCACGATCGGGACCCCGGTCGAGGCAGTCATGGACGGGCGCGACGCGATGATCGCGATCGCGATGAACGGGGAGCCGCTCCCGCTCGAGCACGGCTTCCCGGCCCGGATGGTCGTGCCCGGCCTGTACGGGTACGTCTCCGCGACCAAGTGGCTGACCGAGATCGAGGTCACGCGCTTCGCCGACTTCACCGCGTACTGGACCGAACGTGACTGGGCGGCCGAGGCTCCGATCAAGACGGCTTCGCGGATCGACGTACCACGCTCGTTCCAGACGCTGTCGGCGGACGCCGTGCGCGCCGGTGGCGTCGCTTGGGCGCAGACCACCGGTGTCGAGAAGGTGGAGGTCCGGGTCGACGAGGGCCAGTGGCAACAGGTCACCCTCGGGACCCAGGACACGCTCGACACTTGGCGGCAGTGGTCATGGCAGTGGGATGACGCCACTCCCGGCCTCCACACCCTGACAGTGCGGGCGACCGACAAGTCGGGACAAACACAGACTTCCGAACGGGTCACACCCCGGCCCGACGGAGCCACGGGATGGCACAGCGTGCAGTTCACCGTGGAATGACCCATCCGGGGAGCACAACCACTCAAGCAAGCACAAGGAAGGGAACGACGATGCGAAGCACCTACCGGAAGAGCCTCGCTGTGACCGCGGTCGCCTCGCTGGCGATGTTCTCGGCGGCATGCGGCTCAGACGACGACACCGACACCGCTGCTGCGGGCAGTGGCGGTGACGCCACCGACACTCCGACCGAAAGCTCAGAGCCCAGTGACGAGATGGATCCGATGGCCAACTTGGTCGGCGCCGGCTGTGCCACGTACGCGAAGGCGGTGCCGGATGGCGCCGGCTCCGTCGAGGGCATGTCACAAGACCCGGTTGCCACGGCAGCCAGCAACAACCCGTTGCTGACGACCCTTGTGGCCACCGTATCCGGGCAGTTCAACCCGAAGGTGAATCTGGTTGACACGCTCAACGGCGACGAGTTCACCGTCTTCGCGCCTGTGGACGACGCGTTTGGCAAGCTTCCGGCGAGTGCACTGAAAGACTTGGCCAAGCCGAAGAACGCCGACACGCTGTCCACGATCCTCACCTACCACGTCATTCCGGGTCAGCTGAGTCCGGACCAGGTCGTGGGAACCCAGACATCAGTCCAGGGTGAGGACGTCAAGGTCACCGGCTCGGGCGACAATCTCAAGGTCGACGACGCCAGCGTGATCTGTGGTGGTGTCGTGACCGCCAACGCGACGGTCTATCTCATCGACTCGGTGCTGATGCCGTCGTCCATGGTGTGAGCTAAGCCGCCACTTCCAAAGGCTGCGGGTCACTTCCAATGGGTTCGAACCCATTGGAAGTGACCCCGTCCCACGTGAACGTGGGAAAGAAACACCGCGCCAATCCGCGGGACGGGGTGGAGCGAATAACGGATGGCTCGTGCCGGTCGGGTTTCCGGGTCGGTGCGGTCACGGTGTCGCCACCGTCTGCTGCGAGTGTCCGCCCCCCACGCGCGGACGGTGGCGGCATCGTTCTCGGGGCGCGCGGGGTCCTGGCTCGGGCCGGGACGCCGCGCCCTGGGTTGTGACGCCAGATCACGGTCGCTACGACTTGCGCAAGGTCTTCTCGCTGGTACGCCGAAGCCCCCACCACGCGGCGGCACCGCCGAGCGCCAAGAGCACCGCGCAGATAACCATGGCGGAGCGATACCCGGCGCCGAAGGTGATGGGGTCGTCGTAGTCGTCGCCGCCTAGGCCTACGACAACCGGGAGCGCGGCGACCACGAGCAGGCTGCCGGCGCGAGCAACCGCGTTGTTGACGCCGCTGGCGATGCCCGCATACCGGTCGGGTGCTGCGGCGAGCACGGTGGCGGTCAGTGGGGCGACCAGCGCGGTGAGCCCCATCCCGAAGACCACGATGCCGGGCAAGACGTGCGTCCAGTAGCTGCCATCGGCGTCCACCGAAAGCAGCAGCAGAGCCCCGCCCGCGCACAGCGCCGGCCCGGCGGTCATCTGCAGTCGCGGGCCGATCCGTGCCGCCAGGGCGCCAGAGCTCCCGGACAGTGCCAGCATCAGCACCTCGATGGGCAACAGCGCGACCCCGGCTTGCAACGGGCTGTACCCCGAGACCACCTGCAGTTGCAGCGTCAGCAAGAGCAGCAGCGCTCCCAACGCTCCATAAACAACAAAGGTCAGCACGTTGCTGGTGTTGAAAACACGAGAGGTAAACAGTGACGGCGGCACCATCGGTGCCCGGCGAGCCCGCTCGTTGACGACGAACGCGACCAAGCCGGCCAGACCCGCCGCCGCAATGAGATAGGTACGCAGGCCATGCCCGGGCTCGATCAAGGCGTACGTGACACCCGCCAGGCCGATGCACCCGAGCACGGCTCCGGGCATGTCGAAGCTGCGAGCGGCCTGGGCATCGTGCGTCTCAGGCACGTGACGGGCCGCGATGAGCGTGACCGCCACGGCCAGTGGCACGTTGATCCAGAACACGTAACGCCAGCTGGCGACATCGATGAGCCAGCCGCCCACGAACGGGCCGGCCGCCGCCGACGCGCCTGCGAGACCGGACCAGATGCCGATCGCCTTGGCACGGTCCTCCGCGCAGAACGAGCTCTGGATCATGGCGAGGCTGCCGGGGGTGAGCAGCGCGCCGCCGATGCCCTGGACCGCGCGGGCGACGATGAGGACGAGCGGCGTCGGAGCGAGCGCGCAGGCGGCGCTGGCGACGGCGAACCAGACAATGCCGATCACGAAAATGCGCCGGCGACCGAAGCGGTCACCCATTGATCCCCCGAGCAGGATCAACGCGGCCAGCGTGAGCATGTAGGCATTGACAACCCACTGCAGGTCGGCCAACGAGGCGTCGAGATCCTGACCGATGACCCGCAAGGCAACATTGACCACGGTGCCATCAAGGAAGGCCATTCCCGAGCCGAGGACTGCAGCGGCGAGAATCCAGCGCCCCTGAGCGGTGCCGGTGTGGATCTCGGCCTGTGTTGTGAGCTTGGGCGGTGCACCGGCAGTGCTCATGCGTCATCCAACCTGTGGCAGTCGGCGATGTGTTCCTCATCGTTGCTCGGGTGCGCCAGGATCGCAGTATGAGCGACGCCCGGGAATCATCGCCGACCGAGCTGGTCCACCTCGACATCGAGGCAGTCAACGACACCACCGCCGTTGCCTCGATCACACTGGACAGCCCCGCCAATCGCAACGCGATGAGCCAGGCGCTGCTCGAACAGCTGACGAGTCACCTCCACACCGTGGCGGCCGATCCGAACGTACGCGCCGTCGTGGTCCGTGCGGCGGGGCCGGTCTTTTGCTCCGGAGCCGACATGTCGGAGGCCGCCCGCGACGGGATGGAGTACGGCGCTCGGGCAATGGTCGAGCTGCAGCGTCAGCTCGTCGGCCTGCCCAAACCGGTGATCGCCCGAATCCACGGACCGGTACGAGCCGGTGGCCTCGGCATCGTCAGTGCCTGCGACGTCGCCATCGCAGCGGAGTCGGTGTCGTTCGCCTTCACGGAGGTACGGCTTGGGCTGGCGCCGGCTGTGATCTCGCTGACGACGCTGCCGCGGCTGACCGATCGCGCTGCCGCGGCGACGTTCCTGAGCGGTGACCCATTCGACGCCGCCGAGGCCCAACGGATCGGTCTCATCACCCGATCAGTGGCCGACACCGATCTCGACGCCGCCGTGTACGAGGTTGTGTCCTCGTGGTGTCTCGGGACAGCCCAGGGGCTTCGGGAGACAAAGGCGCTGCTCAGCCGCAGTCTGCTCGAGCGTATTGACCTTCTCGGGGAACAGGTCGCCGAGCAGTCGGCCCGCCTCTTCAGCTCCGCGGAGGCTCGTGCTGCAATGAGGGCTCTCCTCGGTCGGCGCAAGAGCTGACTGCCGGCCGGCGGCTGGCGACGCAGACCCCGAATCATCCGCGACGTCGAGCACGCTGTGCTGTTACGCCGCGCTGAGGTATCGTCACCGTCCGGCAGTTGTCAGCTCGCGATGAGTGCCGCGAACGTCGTTGGCGGTCATCCGTTTCGCGACCACCGTTGGTGGCCGCAACCACGGGGCTTTGGTATCAGTAGAGAGGCAAGACAGCCATGAGCGGCGATCGAGTCAGCGACATCCTGCGCCGCCGTTGCGATCGGTGATGACTCACTGAGCTCGGCCGAGCGTCTCTGCGAGCTCTGCGCCCCGGCCCTCGCCGTCTCGGGGTTCGGCCTCTCGGTCATCAGCGAGGGCGGCAACCGAAGCACCATGGCCGCAACGGATGGGCTGAGTAAGCGCATCGAGGAGCTTCAAGTCCTTCTGGGCGAGGGACCGTGCGTGGACGCCAATACCAACGGCGGACCGATACTCATCTCTGAACTGAGAGGCCGGGTCGCCGCGTCCCTCTGGCCCGCATTCACCCCCTCGTGCCTGGAGGCAGGCGCCGAAGCTGTCTTCGCCCTCCCCTTACAGGTGGGGGCGATTCAGGTGGGGCCATCGACTTGTATCGGGACACTCCGGGTGTCCTCCACGACGTCGACCTCGCGCTGACCTACGCCGAGGCGGCATTGCAGCTCGTCATCGACTGGCGAGACGGATCGACCGGGATGACAGCACAGGGGCAGCAGTGGCGGGATGCGCAGCCCCAGGCACATCAGGCCGCTGGCATGGTCATGGTGCAGTTGGATACAGATATCAGCTCCGCCTTCGCGGCGCTGCGAGCGTATGCCTATCGCTCCGATCGCAGGTTGGCCGATGTGGCCAAGGATGTGGTTTCGGTAACTCTTCGGCTGGACGGTACGGAAAGGTGGCTGCAGAGGAATTGGCGTCTAGTCTGCTGGGTGTGGACGCGGTTCCCCGCGAACGACTTGTGGCCCGAGACTTTTGTCGAGCTGGCCGACACGCTTGTCGAGGACTTCGATGTCATCGATTTCCTTCACATGCTGGCCGAACGCTGCGTCCGCCTGCTCGATGTGGCGGCGGCCGGGCTGATGCTCGCCGACCAAGAGGGTCGGCTTCGGGTCACCGCGTCATCGACCGAACGGGTGAAGCTGCTCGAGCTCTTCGAACTGCAGAACGACGAGGGGCCGTGCCTCGACTGCTTCGCCGAGGGCGCCTCCGTCGCCGAGGGGGAGCTCGGTGAGCCCCATGCCCGTAGCCGGTGGCCACGATTCGCCGCGGAGGCCCACGCAGCCGGCTTCCGGTCGGTTGTGGCGCTGCCGTTGCGGTGGCGTGACGAGACGATCGGCGCGCTCAACATGTTCAGTGCATGCCCGCAGCCGCTCCAGCCCGCCGAGCATCGCTTGGGTCAAGCACTGGCCGACGTGGCCACCATCGGTTTGCTGCAGGAGCGTAACCTCCGGCGCCGCGAACTGTTGGCTCAGCAGCTTCAGACTGCGCTCAACGGCCGGGTCATCATCGAGCAGGCAACCGGCGTGTTGGCGGAACGCAAGAAGGTGGATGTCGAAACCGCGTTTCAGCTGCTACGTAGCACGGCCCGCGCCCGACAAGAGCGCTTGTCAGATTGCGCCCGCCGTCTCGTGTTGGGCGAGGCGAGCCCCCTGGCACCCTGGCAAGTTCCAGGCGCCGCAATTGAGGAATCCCAGGCAATTCGACCGGATTGGGCAGCTGACAGCCGCGAGGCTTGATAACCTCTCCTCAAGAGCCAGCAAGCGTCGCCCCAGACCCCGGCGGCATTTCGTTTGGAGCTAGGGGATATGGACGAACGGCGACTCGCCGAGGTACTTGCCGATTTCGCGCGGACTCTGACCACGAACTTCCCGATTCAGCAGATACTCGACCACCTCGTCGACTGCGTCACCGACATTCTTCCGGTCACGGGGACCGGTGTGCTGCTGATGGAGAACGAATGGCAGCACCACTTCGTCGCCGCCAGCAACGACCGCATCCGCCGCATCGAAAGCCTGCAGATAGACCTCCACGAAGGCCCGTACCTGCAGGCGTATATCACCGGTGAGGCCACAGCGGTTCGAGACCTGCACAAGGACACCACGTTCCCGCGGTTCTCACCGAAGGCGATAGCGGTAGGCATGGGTGCTGTCTACAGCTTCCCGTTGCGATGTGCTGAGACCCGCTTGGGGGCGCTCGAGCTGTACGCGGCTGAACCGATCGAATTGTCGCCCGCCGAGCTGTCCGTCGCCCAGACGCTGGCTGACGTCGCTGCTGCGTACCTCTTCAACGCTCAGGCACGGGAGGATGCGGAAGCACGTCTTGCGATCTTGGAGGAGGAGACGCTGCACGACCGCCTTACCGGACTGCCGAATCAGGCGCTGATACGGGACCGGCTGGATCAGGCCATGACCAGGTCATTGCGGTCCCAGAAGGTGGCCGCGGTGCTGTTCTTGGATGTCGACAAGTTCAAGACCGTCAACGACACGTATGGCCACCGCGTCGGGGATAGCGTCTTGCAGCAGCTCGTCCAGCGCGTTCAGCACGTCCTGCGTAACGCGGACACGTTCGCGCGGCTCCACGGGGACGAGTTCGTGGTCATCTGTGAGGGGCTGGACGCTCCGGCGCGGGCGGAGGAGGTTGCTCATCGCGTCATTTCCAGCCTGGACGAGCCGCTTGTCGCCGCCGGCGCGATCGTCCCGGTGCGACTGAGCATCGGCATCGCATTCTTCGGGCCGGCTCACGCCACACCCGATGAAGCACTGCATCAGGCCGATGTCGCCATGTACACGGCGAAACGAAATGGCGGTCATCGCCATGTCATCGCAGCTGCGGCTGAACCGCTCGTGGGCCTGCGTGAAAGCGATGTTTTCGACGCTCACCGCGACACAGGTCTTATGCCGGCCCCGCGTTCCGGGCGGGTTGTGACGGCGCCGCGACAGAGTGCTCGTGGAAAGCGCTCCGCGGAACGGTTCGGCTCCTGAGCCCGGCCGGCGTCCGGTCGCCAGTTCGTCCACGAGCATCCGCGATTTGTCACTGTCAAATCAGGCTATGACCTGGCAACGCAGTGACAAGTTGCCCAGCCGTGAAAGTCGCAGTCTTGCGCCACTCGGGAAACTGCCATGCCCACGCCACGGGCGACGGCAGTGCCATAGACTTGAGGGTTCGTGCGTCCGCCCCGGGCATGAAGGAGCCAGGTGTCGAATCGACTGGCAGACGACGTCGCACAGCGCGAGATTGCGACCGAACAGCACTACGTCGATGCCGTGTACCTGCGACTCGACGAGGCCGCGAAGGCGGCGCAGGCGTTGGCGGTCGAGGGCCATGGCCGGGCCCGGCTCGGTCACGAGGGCGGGCTCGTCGAGCGCGACGCCATGGTCTACCAAGCCGCCAGGCGGATCGCCGCGCTCGACGCGGCGCACGAGGGGCTGGTTTTCGGGCGCCTCGACCTGGTCGACGGACAGGCACGCTACGTCGGTCGGATCGGTCTGCGGGACGCCGACCGTGAGGTCATGCTGATCGACTGGCGGGCACCGGCGGCCGCGGTGTTCTATCAGGCCACCGCGCAGGAGCCGTCGGGAGTCGTGCGGCGGCGAGTGTTGCGCTGCCAAGGCTCTACGGTGATCGGCGTCGAGGACGACCTGCTCAACAGTGAAGCCGCACCTGACGGCATGGCGGTGGTAGGGGAGGGTGCGTTGCTGGCGCAGCTCAGCCGCGCCAGGGACTCGCAGATGCATTCGGTCGTCGCGACCATCCAGAAGGAGCAGGATGAGGCGATTCGCGCTCCCAGCCGGGGGGTGACGAACATCGCCGGCGGCCCCGGCACCGGCAAGACGGTCGTGGCGCTGCACCGGGCGGCGTACCTGCTCTACACCGATCGTCGCCGGTTCGAGCATGGCGGCGTGCTGGTGGTCGGACCCTCAGCGGTGTTCATGTCCTACATCGCGCGGGTGCTTCCCAGTCTGGGCGAGACCAGCGTCACACTGCGGTCGGTAGGCGACGTCGTAGACGGGGTGACTGCCACCCGGCACGACCTGCCGGAGGTTGCGGCAATCAAGGGGTCTGACCGGATGCGCCGGGTGCTCGCTCGGGCGGTGCGGGACGGGGTGCCGGGTGGGCCGGAGAGCTTCGGCTACTTCTACCGCGACGACCGGCTGCTGCTCGACCCCCTGGATCTACGCCGCCTGCGCGGGTTCCTGCTCAGCGGCGGTCAACGACGCAACCGCGCCGTCGGCAAGGTCGACAAGCACCTCCTCGACCGGCTGTGGCGCCAGGTGCGCGGAGAGCGGGGGCGCGAGCGCGGCAAGGAGGACTTCGTCGACGTGCTCACCAGCTCGCCGGAGTTCGGCGAGTTCGTCGGCGCTTGGTGGCCCCCGCTCAACGCTGTCGAGGTGTGGCAGTGGCTGCACGACTCCGAGCGATTGCGCAGCTACGCCGGCTCCGATTTGGAGCCGTCCGAGGTCGAGGCATTGCTGCGGTCATGGCGCTCGGGCTTCGATCCGAGCATCGAGGATGTGCCGCTGATCGACGAGCTTCGTTACCTGCTCGGCGATGTCCCCGATGACGCGGTCCTCGGGGAGTCCGACGACGACTTCCCCCCGCGACAGCCGACGTCTTTCGAACGCGAGGAGATCCAGACGCGACTGCGGGTGACCGCGCGCACGGAGGACGATTCGTACGCTCATGTGCTGCTGGACGAGGCGCAGGACCTCTCGCCGATGCAATGGCGGATGGTGGGTCGGCGTGGTCGCTATGCCAGCTGGACCATCGTCGGCGACCCGGCGCAGTCGTCCTGGCCGCTGCCGCACGATGCGGAGCTCGCCAGGGCCGAGGCGCTCCGCGACAAGCCCGAGCATGCGTTCCGGCTCTCGACCAACTACCGCAACTCGGCGGAGATCTTCGATCTGGCCGCCAAGGTGGCTCGGCTCGCCGTTGCCGACCCCGACCTGCCGCAGGCGGTACGACGCACCGGAGTGCCACCCCGGCACCGGGTCGTGGCGGCGGGGGAACTGGCGGAGGCGATACGCGCGTCGCTGCGGGCCGTAGCGCATCAAGTGCCGGGCACGGTTGCGGTCGTCACCTCGGGGCAGCGCAGGCCGGAGGTCGCTCCCTTGCTCGCCGGCGAGCTTGACGTCTTCTCGGAGCGTGTTTTCGTGCTGGGGGCCTTGGACACCAAGGGGCTGGAGTTCGACGGTGTCGTGGTGGTCGAGCCAGCGGAGATCGCAGCCGAGTCCAGTGCGGGCTGGCGCACCCTCTACGTCGTGCTGACCCGCGCAACCCAGCGACTCGTCACTGTGAGCACCAACGCCAGCTGGCTCACCCGCCTCGAAGGCTGACCGTGAGTCGGCTCCGGGCTGTCCTCGCGCTGCTAGTGGTGTGGCTGCTCGTCGCCGTGACGGTGGGACTGTTGAGCTTCCGCACCGACTCTCGGGTCACGGTGATCGGGGCGCACACCACCACCGTGTCACCGACGTTCGACGGCTATGCCACCTTGGACTTCGGGCCGCTGGTGCCACGCTTTCGGGTGGCCACCGATTCCGCCCTGCGGCTCGGCGTACTCGTGGACGTCGGCGACACCTACGTGGCGAGTCTCGACGAGCTCATCCAGCGGGATGCACTCATCGCCAGCCAGCCCGCGGGGGAGGTACGCGAAGTCCGCGCCACGGTGACCGCCATGGCATGGGACGCCGCCGTACGCGGTGCCGGCGCCGGCGTCCTCGCCGTCCTGCTCGTCACGGCTGCCTGGCTGCTTGTGGGCTCGCAGCGGCGAGCGGAGCTGTCGTCGCGGGCTCGACGAACGTTCGCCTCACCGCATCCTCGGCCTTTGGTGATCGTCGCCGGGGTCACGGCGCTGGCAGCGCTGGCGCTGGCCGCGACCATCGTGCCGGGGGCCGACGCACCCGAGTCCGCCTCCGGCCGGCCGCGATGGACGACCGTGTCGCGGCTGTTCCCGGATCTGTCGCTGAACTCGCGCCTGGCAGCGATCGAGGTGTCTTCCGGCAGTGCGACCCGCGGCGGCGTGGAGCTGATCGACAGTGCCGTATCGACCTATCGCGACTCCGTCGACTTCTACGGGGCGTTGGCCGACCGGGTTGCCGACGTTGCCCCGCAGCTGCACACCCCGCAGGAGGGCGACACGGTCGCTCTCCTCGTCTCCGATCGCCACGACAACATCGGCATGGACCCAGTCGCCCGGGCGGTCGCCGACGCCGCAGGTGCCTCCATGCTGCTCGACGCCGGCGATGACACCTCCAGCGGCGGATCGTGGGAGACGTTCAGCATCAATTCCCTGGCCAACGTGTTCGACGGGTACGAGATCATCGCCGCGGCCGGCAACCACGATTTCGGCGAGGACATTCTGCAGGCCTACGACGACGCCGGCTTCACCGTGCTCGCCGGCGAGCCGGTGACGGTCGACGGCATCACCTTCCTGGGCGACGCCGACCCGCGCAGCAGCGGGCTGACCGCCATCCAGACACCGGGCTCGGAGACCGTCGAGGAGCAGTCGGTCCGACTGGCAGCAACGGCCTGTGAGGCAGGAGACGTCAGCGTCGTCCTGGTCCACAGCCCCACCACGGGGCTGGGCGCCGTCCAGTCGGGGTGCGTTGACATGGTGCTCTCCGGGCATCTGCACCGCCAAGTCGGGCCGGAGACGACGTACTCACCTCAGGGTCGGCCAACGACGGCGTACACCACCGGCACCACCGGCGGGGCGGCGTACGCCTTCGCGCTCGGCAGCGCCTTGCGCCGGGAGGCACAGGTGACCCTGGTGACCTTCCGCGACGGCCGACCGGTGGGGTTGCAGCCGGTGAGAGTCGCCACCGACGGCACCATTGAGGTCGCCGACTATGTGCCGGTGGGGGTGGGGCTGGGTGCCCGTGCCGGGCAGGGGCTACGGTCGCCGAGGTGAGTGCGGCAGAGGTCCTCGACGGTGTCCTCGCCTCGCCGACCTGGGCTCTGATCCGACGCCGCGACGCCGACTCCGTGCTGTTGCTCGGCGGCACTCGTACCGACCTCGATGAGCTGGCGCAGATCCCCCTGAAGCAGGGGGTTCCGGAGGCCGGGCGGCGCTTCGACTCGCTGGTCCTGGTGCCGTACGCGCAGGCACGGGAGCGAGGCTTCGAGGCGCACCAGGATGGGACGCCGTTGAGCTGCATTCGCATCGAACGGGAACACGAGCTTGCGCTCGACGAGTTGAGGGCCGCACTACCGGACACGCCGATCGAGGTGAGCTCTGCGGGGGGCTTCGAGATCGACGACGGCGACTACGCCGCCATCGTCGAGGCCATCATCCGTGACGAGATCGGCAACGGGGAAGCCGCCAACCTCGTCATCGGCCGGCGGTACGCCGCCCAGCTCGCCGACTGGAGCACGAGGGCGGCGCTCGGTGTGCTGCGGCGCCTGTTGAGCAGTGAACGCGGCGCGTACTGGACGTTCTGCGCGTTTACCGGCGACCGGTACCTCATCGGGGCCAGCCCGGAACGGCACCTGAGCATCGCGTCCGACAGCGTCCGGATGAACCCGATCAGCGGCACCCTCCGGTTGACCGGGTCGCACACCGTGGCTGAGCGGAAGGCTGCCCTGTTGACGTTCTTGGCCGACGAGAAGGAGATCTACGAGCTCTTCATGGTCGTCGACGAGGAGCTGAAGATGATGTGCGACATCTGCACCGAGGGTGGGCTGGTGCTCGGTCCCTACCTCAAGCAGATGGCCCACGTGATCCATACGGAGTACCTGCTGGCCGGGCGCACCAGTCGCGATCCGCGACAGGTGCTGCGCGACTCGATGTTCGCTGCCACGGTGACTGGAAGCCCGGTGCAGAACGCGTGCCGGCTCATCACCCGGTACGAGCCCGACGGCCGGCGTTATTACGGCTCGGTGATGGCGCTGATCGGCCGCGACGGTGATGGACAGCCGACAGTGGATGCGCCGATCCTCATCCGGACCGCCGACGTGAGCGTCGACGGGCGGTTGTGCGTGGTCGCCGGGGCGACGCTTGTACGGGACTCCGATCCCGCGTACGAGGTCGCTGAGACACATGCCAAGGCCGCCGGCATTCTGACCGCTTTCGGTCTGGTGGACGCCCCGGAAGCCGGAGGTGATGCGGTGTCGGAGGTCGCCGATGATGACGACGTCCTGATCGCCCTCGGGTCGCGCAACTCCCGGCTCAGCTCGTTCTGGCTGACTGACCAATCCGGGACGCCGGAGCATCCGGTGCTGCGCGGGCGGAGCGCCGTGATCCTCGATGGGGAGGACGCGTTCGTCAACATGCTGCGCCACCTCCTCGGGGTGCTCGGGATCTGCGCCCGAGTGGTGAGCCACGAACAGTGGACCCCCGAGGACTTCGATGGCTGCGACCTCGTCGTGGTCGGTCCCGGTCCCGGCGATCCACGCGATGAAGCCGCGCCCAAGGTCGAGGTGTTCCGTGCGGCGATCTCAGCAGCGCTCGAGAGCCGCCAGCCGCTGTTGGCCGTCTGCCTCGGCCACCAGGTGCTGTGCGGGCTCCTCGGCTTCGACCTCGGATACAAAGACATCGTCTTCCAAGGCACGCAGACGCGGCTGCCGATGCTCGGGCGGCACGAGGTCGTGGGCTTCTACAACACCTTCGTCGCCCGGGCGCCGAGCAGCGGTATGCCGGCCGGGCTGAGCGCCGAGACGGATCCGGCCAGCGGTGATGTCCATCTGGTCTCCGGGCCGCACTTTCGTGGTGTCCAGTTCCACGCAGAGTCGATCCTGACCCACCGCGGCGCGGAGATCCTCAGCGACCTCGTCTGCTCGCTGCTCATGGCGGAGTAGGTCCACTGTGGCGACAAAGGTGGTGCTCGTCGACCACTACGACTCGTATACGTTCAACCTCGCTCATCTCATCGCATCGGTGACCGGTGAGCTCCCGACGATCGTGCAGCACGACGCAATCGACCCCCGGGTCATCTGCGACGGTCCGTACACGCATGTTGTGCTCTCACCAGGTCCCGGGAATCCGGAGCGCACGGAGGACTTCGACGCCGGACGGCAGCTGATCGTCGCCGCTGAGCGCCCCGTGCTCGGTGTGTGCCTCGGCATGCAGGGCCTGGTGTCGACACTCGGCGGAGTCGTCGCAGCGGCCGTGCCGGCACACGGTGAGGTTTCGGCCATCCGCCACACGGGGACCGGACTGTTCGACGGCCTTCCCCAGCAGCTGCGGGTGGTGCGCTACCACTCGCTGGCGGTGACGTCGTTGCCCGCGGAGCTGGTCGCCACCGCCTGGTCCGATAACGGGACGGTGATGGCGGTGGCCCATCGCTCCCGGCCCCTCGCGGGTGTGCAGTTCCATCCCGAATCCGTGCTGACCGAGCACGGTCGGGAGCTGATGGTCAACTTCTTGCGGTGGTCATGATGCGGTGGCGCGAGCCGGAGGAGGTCGCCACGGCCGTTGCGGCTCGGTATCGCCGGATGTTCTGGCTGGACGGTGTTGGCGCAGCCGAGTGGTCGGGTCGGGGCAGCATCGTCGGCTGGCTCGAGGACGATGAGCCGAGCGTTGCGCGAGGCGGGGACGTCGACGGCTTCTGGACGCTCGCCGACCGGCTGCGCGCTGACGCGGAGCTGTGGTGGGTGGGATGGTTCGGGTACGCCGCCCGACGTGACCTGTGCACGCTGACCGACGACGCAGCCGTTCCCGTGACCTGCTGGATGCCGGCGCGTCACTATGTCGTTTTCGACGCTGCCCGAAGGGTGATGACAGCGGTTGGCGCCACGCTTGCCGACGTGCCGGTGTCGTCTTCGCCGGTGTCCGCGCCGGGTCCGGCCTCGCGGACGGTGACCTGGGACGAACGCCGCTACGCGACAGCGTTCGGTGAAGTTCAGCGACAGTTGCGGCTGGGCAACTCCTACGAGGTCAACCTGACGTATCGCGAGGTTGTCGCCAGTCGTGATCGCCCCTTCGAGGTTTATCGCCGCCTACGCCGACTCAATCCGGCCCCGTACGCCGCGTACCTGCAGCACGACGGTGTCGCGGTGTTGTCCTCGTCACCGGAGCGGTTCGCCCGCATCGCCGACGGCTGGTGCGAGACCCGGCCGATCAAGGGCACCCTGCCTCGTTCAGCTGATGCGCTGGAGGACGCGGCGAACGCCGCCCGCCTGGGCCGTGACCCCAAGCTGCGGGCGGAGAACCTCATCGTGACCGACTTGTTGCGAAACGACCTGTCCGTGGTGAGCGAGCCCGGAACGGTGACCGTCCCTCGGCTGATGGAGGTGGAGTCCTATGCCAATGTGCACCAGCTGGTGACCACGGTCCGCGGTCGGCTGCGCGACGGCATCGACCCGGTCGAGGTGGCGCGGTCGCTTTCTCCCGGCGGGTCCATGACCGGTGCCCCCAAGCGTCGCACGATGGAGATCATCGCCGCGGTTGAGGACACGCCGCGAGGGGTCTATGCCGGTTCGCTCGGCTGGATGTCACCGCGCGGCGCCGACCTCGGGCTGGTCATCCGTTCGCTGGTCCACGACGGCGAGCGCTATGTCGCCGGAACCGGTGGCGGAGTCACGGTCGGCTCTGATGCCGCCAGTGAGTTCGCCGAAACCCGTCTCAAACTGGCGCCGCTCCTCGCCGCTCTCGGCGTCACACCGTTACCACGTTAACGTGGGATGGAGTCACTTCCAATGGGTTCGAACCCATTGGAAGTGACTCGCAGCCATTGGAAGTACGCCAACGACATGGGTCATGCCGCCGGCGTACCGCCGTCGCTGTCGAGGGTCACCTCGGTCTCGCGGGTGTCGCCGTCTCGCTGGTACGTCAGCGTCACTTCGTCGCCAGGGCGGTACCCACGGATGGTCGCGACCAGCCCGTCGGAGCCACTGACCAGCGTCGCATCGACCTGTGTGATCACGTCGCCCGGCTTCAGCCCCGCCTTGTCGGCCGCACTGCCGTCGGTGACCTCGCCGACGCGCGCCCCGACCGTGGTCAACGCTTGGGAGTCGACCGCGTCGCTGACCGAGACACCGATCCGGGCGTGAGTGGGTGACTCGCCGGCGATGATCTGCTCGGCGATCGAGCGAGCCAGGTCGATCGGGATCGCGAAGCCAAGCCCGATCGAGCCGCCCTGGGAACCCACGCTGGTTGACGCCGTCCTGATCGCTGAATTGATCCCGACGACCTGCCCGGACATGTCGACCAGCGGCCCGCCGGAGTTACCCGGGTTGATCGCCGCGTCGGTTTGGATTCCCGGGAAGACCGCACCGGCGGTGCCATTGTCCGAGCCGGAGGAGACCGCGCGGTTGAGCGCGCTGACGATGCCGCTGGTCACCGTGCTCTCGAGGCCGAACGGCGAGCCGACCGCTACGACCTGTTGGCCGACCTCGAGGTCAGCGGATCGCCCAAGGGTCGCCGACTCCAGGTCGGACACGTCTTCGGCCTGGATGACCGCGACGTCGGTCAACGGGTCACGGCCGACGATGGCGGCGTCCGCGGTGGTTCCGTCGGCGAACAGAACAGTGATCGAGCCGCTGGCCGCCGCCGCCTCGACGACGTGGTTGTTGGTCAGGATCTGACCGTCAGAGCTGAGGATCACGCCGGTGCCGCTACCCGAGGACTGCGGCCCAGCGACGTTGATTTGAACCACCGACGGCAACACCTGTTGCGCCACGGACTGGACGCCACCACGCGTAGCGCCGGCATCCTGGCTGCTTGCCGCGTCGGCGTCCAATGCACTGGTACGTGAGGTCGCAACAGTGTCTGGGCGGTCAACCGCGTCGTAGCCGGCGGCGCCACCTACTCCGGCGAGCGCGCCCGCCAGCACCGCAGCCGCGATCAACGCAGCACTATGGCGATGCCGGTGACTCTGTTGCGGAGGAACCGCCGGTGGCGACGGCGGTGGTGGCGGCGGCCCTGCAAACGAGGAGTACGGCGGCTGCGCGGGCAGTTGGGAAGTGGTCTCGTACGCGTGGCCGGTGTAGCCGTTGTCACCCGGTGGCGGTGTGCTGCTCATGCTCGCAACCCTGGGCTGTTCCGCTGAGACTCCGCTGAGATGGCTCCGTGAGCACCCCAAGAGTTCCCGCTGTCCTGATCACTGCTGCGAGGCCGGCACGGCCACTGGAGCGGCCGTCAGCGGTTCGCCTGGCAACCGCAAGGCGAACTCCGCGCCGCCACCGAGAGCGTGCCGGGCGCTAACTGTACCGCCGTGGCGGTTGGCGGTCTGTTGGACGATTGCCAGGCCCAGCCCGGAACCAGGCAGGGTGCGCGCTTCGCGGGAGCGGTAGAACCGCTCGAACACATGCGGCAGGTCCTCCTCGCTAATGCCCCGGCCCTGGTCGGCGACGGTCAGCTCACCATCGAGCAGTCGTACCGTCACGGTTCCGCCCGGTGGGCTCCATTTGGCCGCGTTATCGAGCAGGTTGGTGATCGCGCGCTCGAGCAGTTGTGCTTCACCGACCACCAGCCAGGGCTGGGTTTCGACGTCGAAGTCCACACCCATGGCGCGCCGCCGTACCCGCTCGACGCCGGAGGCGACCAGCTGCGCCAGGTCTGTCGGCTCGGGGTTGCGTACGAGCGGCTCGTCGCGCGCCAGCTCCACCAGGTCACCGACGAGTGTGGAGAGCTCCTCCACCTGGGCGTGCGCATCGGCGAGCAGCTCCTTGCGGGCATGCGGGGTCAACTCGCTACCGCCCTCGCTCTGGGTGAGCAGGTCGATGTTGGTGCGCAGGCTGGTCAACGGCGTCCGAAGCTCGTGACCTGCGTCAGCAACCAGCTGGCGTTGCCGGTGCTGGGACGCGTCCAGCGCGATCAGCATGGAGTTGAACGCGACCGTCAGCCGCGCCAGCTCGTCATCACCGGTCACCTCGATCGGCGTGAGCTGTTGCGTACGGGCAACCTGCTCCGCTGCCGCGGTCAGCCGCCGGATCGGGCGCAGGCTGTTGCTGGCCACCACCCAACCGGCCGCGCCGGCGACCAGCATGCCACCGATACCGACGACCCAGAACACCACGCCGAGCCGCTCGAGGACCGCATGCGTCGGCTGCAGCGACTGGGCCAGCACCAGCGCCGTTCCCGGACCGGCACCCACGGCGACCACCCGGAACTCCGTCCCGCTGATGTTCACGGTGCGGATGGAGTGACCTCGGTCTCCCCCAGCGACCTCCCACTCCATCGGGCCGACGTACGGTCGGGCCGCTTCGCCGTCGGGCGTGGACTCCACCTCACCCCCGCGCATCACCGCGATCTTGATGTCCGCGGCCGCGAACGTCGCTGGAGGGATCGTGCCCACAACGCCGCTGTCGGCAAAGCCGGCTTCGGCTGCGGCGTACGCCCGGCGCAGCAGCGACTCGTCGAGGGAGTCGACGAGCTGCATCCGTACCGTCAGGTAGACGGCCACGCTGACCACGGCCAACGTCAGGCCGACCGCCACCGTTGCGAGCATCGTGACCCGCGACGCCAGGGTGACGCGGGCGGAGAGCCGGTCACGCAGTCTCATGGGGCGGTCTCGCGCAGCACGTACCCGACGCCGCGCATCGTGTGTAGCAGCCGCAGCTCACCGTCCTGCTCGAGCTTGCGGCGGACGTAGCCGACGTAGACCTCGAGCGAGTTCGCCGTCGTCGGGAAGTCGAAGCCCCACACCTCCTCGAGGATGAACGAGCGTTCGAGCACCCGCCTTGGCCGGCGCATGAACAGCTCGAGCAAGGCGAACTCGGTGCGCGTCAACGACACCGAGCGTTCGCCGCGGCGCACCTCGCGTGTCGCGGTGTCCAGGCTGAGGTCGGCGAAGCTCAGCAGCGTCTGCTCGTCGCTGTCGCGGGAAGCGGTTCGACGCAGGAGCGCCCGGAGCCTGGCCAGCATCTCCTCGAGGGCGAAGGGCTTCGTGAGGTAGTCGTCGGCGCCCGCGTCGAGCCCGTCGACACGATCGTGCACCGCATCGCGGGCAGTGAGTACGAGAATCGGCACGTCGTTTCCCGCGGCGCGAAGTGCCTTGGTCGCCTCGAGACCGTCGAGGCGCGGCATCATCACGTCCATCACAATGACGTCCGGGCCGATCGCCGGGACCCTTGCGAGTGCCTCGGCCCCGTCTGCGGCGACGTCCACGACGTACCCGTTGAACTCCAACGAACGCCGCAGGGAGTCCCGTACGGCACGGTCGTCATCGACGACGAGGATGCGAGGACGCACGGGCATAGGTCAAGACTGCCACCGCGGCCTGAGATGCGGCTGAGGTCGCGCCGATTTCCTCGCACGCTCGGGCGCATGTGACCGCTTCGGCAACGCCCATCAGGCTCGTCGGCCGAGGGTTCGTCCTGCAGGCATTGCCTGGCCGGCTCAGGTTGGTCAAGTGACAGAAA
>Ga0183260_10001508_pt1 | contig 19318 bp, 16 predicted proteins | sample AntDrymUQ4972206_2_FD_129768 | JGI IMG/M metagenome (GOLD analysis project Ga0183260, IMG submission 129768) | Polar desert sand microbial communities from Dry Valleys, Antarctica - metaG UQ497 (22.06) (version 2) (version 2) | ecosystem: Environmental > Terrestrial > Soil > Desert | place...
CTGGTTGAACAAGATCGTGGCCGTGGGAGTCGGTCAGGTTGATTTGTCGAAAGGGTGGGTCGGTTACAAAGTCTACGAGGTTGGCTGAGCCTTCAACTTCGACGGATCGAGGTTCCGCAGCAGTCTCTTGCGGCTCAGATGCGTCATTGACCGAGAGTTGAAGAGGCACGTACGATTTCCTAGAGTTCCATCCCCGAGGTCGCTCCCAGTTGCTGCATCAGACCCAACAAGTCGGCCTCCTCCCAGATGTTTGAAATCCTGCCATCAACCATTCGATAGATCGCGATCTGACTGAATGATATGCGCCGTCCAGTCGGAGCGATACCCTGAAAATCGGCGCCGCTGTGGGTCGCGCGATTCATTGTCCGAAGGATGACCCTGTCACCGACCGAGAGTACGTCCTCGGGCGTATGGGTGAGGTCTGGGAATGCTGCATAGAACACCCGGATGAGGTCCTGTATCTGCTGTCTATCGAGGTGGGCTGCCCCAATCTGAAACTGCAGGTCCGGAGCCAACACCTCGTCAAGGGCATCGAAATCATGCCCATCCATCAAGCGCATGAATCGCAACACGACCTCCTTGTTTCGGTTCACGTCCGCAGCATCGGTGTGCTCAGTAACCATGGCCGCAGCCTTCTTTCAGTCGAGTCGAGTGCCGTCTGAGCACATCGAGGTTGTCACCGTAGTACAGGCGGTTCATGCGCTGGATTGTAGCGCAGCCAAGCGGCCGGAGTACTCAGGCGGCTTTTTTCTCGGCTGCGTCCAGCAGCGCCACGGCCGCCGTGTGGTTCTCCAGCTTCTTGCTGAAGCCATTCGTGAGGCGGGTGAACCGGCGGATGCGCATCCGCCTTGTGAGGTTCTGACGCTCCACGTATGACGTGCTGATGTACTTCGGGTTCGGGCTGCCTTTTATGATCTCCGTCGTGCTGCTGAGGATCCGCTCCGTCTCGTCAATGAGCGCTGCCGCTTTCATCGTGTCGCCGCGTCGGGCGAGTGCGTAGGCGTACCGCATCCTGATGGTCTCGGCCACCCACAGGCTATTCGAAGCTCCGCGTTCCATGAGCGGCGCGAGCCACTTCTCGAGATCGGGTGCGTCGAGCAGGAAGGCGAGGTCGGCACGGAAGAACTTGACCTCCTTGTTCTGCGGGTGCGCGGCGACGAGCGCCTCGGCGCGCGACACCGCCCGGTCGACGTGCCCCTCGAAGAGGTCGAGGACGGAGAGCATCATCTGCACGCGCGAGAAGCCCGGCGCCAGCCGCTCACCCTCCTCCAGGAGGATGCGGCTTTCGCGGTCTGCCCTGAGATTCAGCAGCGGGACTATCAGGTGATAGACATCGTTGCCACCCTTCCCCGACGGCAGGAAGAAGCGCCGGCCCCAATAGGCTCCCTCGTCCAGCCGTCCGTGCATGATTTCCTGGATCGAGAGGTTGGACATGGCTGCCGTGTTGTTGGGATCGAGCTCGAGCGCGCGAAGATATCCCTGCCGCGCCTGGGCATTGGCCCCTTCATGCTGGACGCCGTGCCGAGCGCGAAGTAGCCGAACGGGAGACGATCCCTTTGTCGATCTAGGACGCATCGTCGTACAAGCCCATCACCGCGTAGCGGAAGGCGATCGAGGACTGCGCGGCGGCAAACGCCGGATCGAGTGCCAGCGCCTGGCGGAGCAGCCCCACCGCCGCGAGGTTTCGTGCGCGATCGAGCGCCGGTTCCTGCCGCGCCTGGGCGTATGCGAGGTACAGCGCATACGCCTGGACATTGTCGGTTGGACGTTTCTCGAGACGCGCCCGATCGGCCGACAAGAGATTTATGTCACGGCGGCAGCCCCAGCCTCGCGATTACGTGATAGCCGAACCCAGTGCCGTCTCAGCGCGTCACGGAATGGCAATTCGGAGCCGTCATCCAGGTCCAGAGAATGTCTGAGACGTGCAGAACGCCACGAGGCCGTTCGCCCACAGGCACGGGCCCGATGATCTGTCGAAGCGTCATTAAGCCGACATTCGTCCTTCGGGACGGCGAGCGTGTGGCATTTCGGATCCGTGGGCCGCCGCCTCTTTGTCGGTCAGGCGTTTGCGGTGAAGAAGCGTTCGAGGATTGTCGATTCGAAAACTTTCCCGATCAGTTCAGCGCCCCTGTCGCCATTGGTCATGATGACGAACGCCGATTTCGATTCGCGGGAAGCGATCGAGTGGCAATGGGACCCGCGGTTGTCCCCGCCGTGATTGAACAGGCCGTTGTCCTGGATTTGCCAGCCGAGCCCCCAGGAGCTGGTGTTGGGCCCCTGGACGACTTTCGTGTGGCGGCGAAGCATCTCGTCGATTGTTTCTCTTGTCAGGCGAACGTTGTCATGCTCTCTGGGATTGAGAATCTCGATGATGAATCTGGCGTAGTCAGTCGGCGTGGTGAGCAGGGACCCGGCCGCTGCGTAGCGCGCCACCGCTGGAGGTGTCGGTCTGGACTGAGAGATCAACTTGCCGTGTTCATCATGCGGCGCGGCCATGTCCGGCTGCATGGCATCGGTCACGAAGTAACCGCTTGATTGCATCCCGAACGGCCTCAGAACGTTTGCGGTCAGGAATTCGTCGATGTCGCTTGCGCAAGCCAACATGCCGCCCTCGAATTCCGCGCAATCCGTTCGATCACTGCGCCCTGTCAGCCGCGTCATGACGGATTGCAGATAGTAATAGCCCTCGCCGGAGTAACGATATCGGGAGCCCGGCGTGAAATTGATCTGGAGCGGCTCTGAATTTGAACGCCAGTTCGGGAACCCGGCAGTGTGCGAGAGAATATGCCGCGGCGTGATCAGCTCGAGGCGCGGATCGCCATCGAGGAAAGGTTCGCCAGCGTATGTCGTGAGCGGTGTGTCGAGACCGAGCACGCCCTTTTCGCAAAGCTTGAGCGCCGCGTATGCGAAGACCGGTTTGCTCATGGAACCCGCCTGGAAAATGGTGTCGTTGTCCACCGGCGTCCTGGCTAAGGCGTTTTTGAAGCCGAATCCCCGGCGCCATGCGATTTTCGCGCCGGTCACCACCGCGATGGAAAGCCCCGGAACATCGAATTCGGCCATCAGCTTCGGCAGTTGAGATTCGAATTCACCGATGATTTCACGCAGACGAGGATCATTTCCAGGGATGCGCAGCGGCTTCCGAGCGCAAGCAGCAAAGGGAAGGAGCGCGGCGCAATGAAGGAAAGCCCTGCGGTTCATGCAGTGTCACCTCGCGGCGATCGTCTCACGCGCGCAGAGTGGCGGCACTGCGGGTTTCGACGCCGAGCGGTTGGAAAATGTCGAGACGATAAGAAAAGTCAGGGTGTTTGCGCGGTGGACGTAAGGCTTCTCGCTCCCCGGTCAGCTCCTTCCCCTACGACAGCTCGGATAAGACTGGCCTCGATTCACATCGAGCGCGCCGAGGGGACCTCGTGGACTCCCGAGCCGGCGAGCTCCGGGACATTGAAGATCTGCGCCACGATCGGCCTGAGCGCGTCAGCGCTGGCGTTGTACGCGTCGAGCAACTGCTCAATCGGCGCACTCACCACTGTCCGGAACGGCCGTTGTTCGGGAGCCATGTCGATCAGAGCGACGAGGGCTTCGACGACCTCACCGCTTCCCGGCGCATCCGTCGCGCCGACAATGCCCTGGAAGACACCCTCGACCCGCTGCGCGAATTCTGCGGTGCGACCGTATTCGGCGAGCCGGGCGGCATCCGCCGGGTAGAGCAAGCGATCGTGAATGCCCGTCCGATACACTCCCGGTTCGACCACGATCGAATCCACACCGAACGGCAGAAGCTCGTATCGGTATGCGTCCGCGATCGCCTCCAAGGCGTACTTGCTGGCGCAATACGCGGCCAACGCCGGAATCGTCACGCGGCCCGCCCCGGAACTGACGTGCACCAGCAGCCCGGTGCGCCGCCGCCTCATCGAGGGGAGGACGGCACGGTTGACGCGAACAACCCCGTACACGTTGACGGCGAATATCTGCTCGAACTGGTCGGGAGTGAACGCTTCGGTGACTCCGATTGCAGCGATGCCGGCATTGTTGATGACGACGTCGAGCTCTCCGGCCTCTTCGAGCGCGGCAGCTATCGCGCTGTCCACGGAGTTCTGGTCGGTCACGTCGAGCTCGAGCACTCGCAGCCGCAGGCCTTCCTGGCTCGCCAGTCTCTCCAGAGCTTCGCGATGTGCAGCATTTCGACCCGACACATCGCGCATCGTGGCGAACACGTGATCACCCCGGCGGGCGAGCCGCTCGGCAGTGTCACGGCCGAACCCTGTGCTGGTTCCCGTAATGAGTACGCGTTTGGGCATCGTATCCTCCTGCAATCAATCAAATGGAGCGGGCGAACAGAAGGGGGGAAGAGAGTATTGCCAGAGCAGCGCAGGACGTCAAAGCACGTGTGTTAGGTAGGGCTTCACCGCTTCCTGGCTAACCGGAGAGCGGTGGGATTGAACCGTCCCCTCCAGCCGAGCCGCCCGCCCATGCGTGGGATTGTAGCGCGACCGGGAGTCGTATCCGGAAGTCTTACCCTTGACAATCGAAAGGAGGAGGCATACGCTCCTTCTGGTGTTCGAAAGAAGACGCACTCCGGAGTGATCGGAAGGAGAAACGTGGCAACCGATAGAGGTGACGTTCTGCAGGGAACGCTCGACATGCTCGTGCTCAAGGCGCTCGCGCTCGAGCCGATGCACGGCTGGGGGATCACCGAACGGATCGAGCAGTGGTCCGAGAGCGTGCTGCGGCTCGGGCAGGGCACGCTCTACCCGGCCCTGTACCGCCTCGAGCGGCAGGGGCTGATCCAATCCGAATGGAAGGTGACGGAGAACAACCGCCGCGCGCGCTATTACTCCCTGACGCGTCCTGGCCGGCGGCAGTTCAGCGACGAGCTCGCCAAATGGCGGCGGATGTCGCGCGCGGTCAACCTCGTGCTCGAGGCCACCACGGCAAAGTGAGCATCATGGCTTTCATCGCCGAAACGTGGAGACGCCTTCGTTCGATCGCCCGGCGCGATGCCCTGGAGGACGGTCTCGACGAGGAGATCCGTTTTCATCTCGATCAGCAGATCGAGAAGAACCGGCGCGCGGGCATGAGTCCGGACGAGGCCCGCAGACATGCGGTGCTCAAGTTCGGCGGCGTTGACGGCGTGAAGGAGCGCACGCGCGACGAGTTCCGTCCGTCGCTGCTGGAGGACACGGGCCGCGATCTGCGACAGGGCATCCGCCTCCTCCGGCGGGCGCCAGGCTTGACGGCAGCAGCCCTGCTGACACTTGCCCTGGGCATCGGCGCGACATCCGCCATCTTCAGCGTCGTCCGCACCGTCATGCTGCAGCCCTTGCCGTACGCCGACCCGGATCGGGTTGTTGCTGTATGGGAGACGAATCGCAGCGGCGATCGCAACGTTATCGCGCCGGCCAACTTCGTTGCCTGGCGCGAGCGCTCACAGACGCTCGAACACCTGGGCATGGCCGGTCCGCAGACACTGGCCATGGTCATCAACGGTCAGCCGGAGGAGGTCTCCGGCATGACGTTTTCGGCCGATGCCTTTCGAGCGCTCGGCGTCCAGCCCCTCCTCGGCCGCGCATACACGGCCGCGGAAGACTCGGGGGGAGACGACGGGGTGATCGTGGTGAGCTACGAGTTCTGGCAGAAATGGCTGGGCGGACGCCCGGACGTGCTCACGACAACGCTCACGACCGAAGGCAGGCGCCGCGCCATCGTCGGCGTCATGCCGCAAGGCTTCACCGTCGTCGGCCGGCAAGCGGATTTCCTGATCCCGTACGGCCAATCGCCGGAGCAGCTGCGCGCAGTAGCGGGGCGTGGCAACTCCTACGCGCTTGCACGGCTGCGGCAGGGGGTAACGCTCGAGGGGGCGGCGAGCGAGATGCGGAGCATCTTTGCCCAGCTGCAGGAGGAGGCGCCACGACGCAATGCCGGTCGATCCGTGACCCTCCTGCCGGTCCAGGAACAGATGGTCGGCGAGCTGCGCCCGGCAAGTGTCGCCCTGACCGGTGCCGCGGTGCTGGTGCTTCTTGTGGCCTGCGTGAATGTCGCCAATCTCCTGCTGGCACGCAGCGCCGCGCGCGAGCGGGAAGTCGGGATGCGCAGCGCCCTGGGCGCGGGGCGCGGGCGGCTCGTGCGCCAGATGCTGGTCGAAAGCCTGGTCCTCGCGGTTGCCGGTGGCGTTGCCGGCCTGGCCGTCGCCGCGTTGTGCCATCGCGGCCTGCTCCTGCTGGTGAGCGAACGCATGCCGATTCCGCGGCTGGACCAGGTCAGCCTCGATCTGCCTGTTGTCGCGTTCACGATGCTCACCGCCCTCGCCACGGGCCTGGTGTTTGGCCTCCTGCCTGCGTTCGTCGCAACCCGTGATGCGGGCAGCGTCGTTCGTGAGGGTGGGCGCCACGGCGGCGGGCACCGCGTACGCCGTGTGCTGAGCACACTTGTCGTTGCCGAGGTGGCGCTCTCGCTGGTACTGCTGGCGAGCGCGGGGTTGTTGATGCGGAGCTTCGTCAAGCTCCAGAGCATCGATCCTGGTTTTCGCGCCGAAGGGGTGCTCACCGCGCGCGCACAGCTGCCGGCCACACGATACGACCTCGTCAGAGCGACAGGCTTTTTCCGCGACGTTTTGCCCCGCCTGGCGGCGCTGCCTGGCGTGCAGTACGCCGCCGGAACATCGTGCCTTCCACTTGCGGGGCCGTGCATCGGCACCGGCTTCTTTCGCCTGGATCGCCCGACGCCCGTGGACGGGCAGGTGCCGTCAGGCCAGGTGCGGCCGATCACGCCGGCGTTTTTCAAGACGATGGGGATTCCGCAGGTCGATGGGCGCGACTTCTCTCTATCGGACCCGGCGGACTCACCGCCTGTTGCCATCGTCAGCGAAGCCGTTGTGCGGGAGCAGTTCGGAAGCGAAGACCCGCTGGGCCGGCGCCTCCACATCAACATCACGCCGCCAGGCGGCAGGACAGACGTCGAATGGACGATTGTCGGCGTCGTCCGCGATATCAAGCTGTCCTCCCTGGAAGGGGACCTTCGGCCGACGATCTACCTCCCGAGCGCGCAGCTGCCGACGCGGTCGATGACCTTCGTGCTGCGCACCGAGGGAGAGCCCCTCGGACTTGGGACGAGCGTTACAAAACTCGTTCACTCGATGGAACCGGAAGCGCCGGTCGACGTCCGCACGATGGAGGATGTTGTCGGCAGCACGATCGCGCGGCCCCGTGTGGTCTCGGTGCTGGTCGGCGCCTTCGCGCTCGTGGCGCTTGCCCTCTCCGCGATTGGCGTGTACGGCGTAATGGCGTACTCAGTACGGGAACGGACCCAGGAAATCGCACTCCGCATTGCGCTCGGTGCGACAGCACTATCCGTGTGCCGCCTCGTCGTCGGCCAGGCGGTGCGGCTCGTGCTCATCGGCATCGTGGCCGGCTTGCTCTCCGCAAGCTGGGTGACAGGACTCCTCGAGCGCCTCTTGTACGACGTTGAACCGCTGGATCCGGCAACGTTCGCCGCGACAGGTCTGCTGCTGCTTGTCGTTGCCGCTATCGCGTCATACGTACCGGCTCGCCGCGGCATGCGCATGGCTCCTGCCGACGTGCTGCGAACGAATTGAGCTCATAGAGCGGAGGGCCCTTGGTCATATCCCGTCCTGCGTTCAGCCCTGAGGCTCTGAGATGGCGGGCCGGTCGCCGATCATCATCAGCACCTGTTCAGCGGCGTTGTTGCCGAGGCCGAAGGTGTGAAGCCGATCACCGTGGACGACCTCATCGCGCTCCTGGACGCGGCTGGCATCCGTCGCGCCGCCGTCCTGTCCGTCGCATACCTGCTGGGTGATCCGGCAGCAGTCCGTGCGGACGAATACGAGAGGGTCAAAGCGGAAAACGACTGGACGAGCCGGCAGGTCGCACGTTTTCCCGATCGTCTCGTCGGCTTCTGCAGTGTGAATCCACTCAAGGAGTACGCGCTCGAGGAGCTCGCGCGCTGCGCGAAGGATCCGCGGCTGCGGCGCGGCCTGAAGCTGCACTTCGCGAACGCCCATATGCGGACCTCCATCTCGGCGAAGATCCCTTATGGCGCCGAGCAAGCCAGGATATTTCTGAAGGAGCTTGCTCCGGCCGCACCCGACGTTCCTATTCAGATTGCACACCTTGCGGGTGCCGGCGGGTATCGTGATCCGCTGATCGACGAGGCTCTCTCGGTTTTCGCCGACGCCATCGGGCGGGGGGATCCGCACACGGGAAATCTGTACTTCGACGTCACGACAGTGGTGCTGCCGACCACCTCTCCCGACGGGCTGGCGCTCATCGCCACACGACTGCGGCACCTGGGACTCCGGCGGATTCTCTATGGCTCCGACGCCGCATCCGGGGGAAACCTGCCGCCCCGTGAAGGTTGGGCGGCGTTCCGACGTCTTCCGCTCACCGAAGCCGAGTTCACGACCATCACGAGCAACTTCGCTCCATACATGCGGTGAGCCGGCTACTCCCCCGCCATCCAGTCCGACAGCAGCCGGAAACGCTGCCCCGTCTCCTCCGGTGCTTCGACGATAACGAACCTGGTGAGGTCTGCGGTGGCGGTCCAGTTCGCCCCCCAGCCGCCTGCATCCGCCTTTACCTTGAAAAGAGGCGTCGGCTTGCCGAGTGTCACCCCTTCGCCCGAGAACGTGACGCTCACCGCCATCAGCATCGCATCGGGGGCAAGATAGACGATCTCCCGGCCGTCCTTTCCGCCAGGCTGATCGATGCCGCCGCCCGACGACACCGGCAGCCGCCCCCCTCAGTCGAAATGTGGTGCCTTCGCCGACCAGGCGTGCGAACACGACCTCAGGACGTCCCGTGCGATCGGTGACGAACGCAATCCAGTGACCGTCGGGCGACGGAGCTGGCTGTAACTCGTGCCCGGGATCCTCTGAGAGCGCGATCACCTGGCCCGGATGATCGAGGTGAGCGATTGCCAGATCGTTCGCATTCTCCCCGTTGAGACGTGAGAACACGATTGCGCGTCCGTCGGGCAGGAAGGGGCCGACGGTCGTCCTTGTCCGACGACCTGCTGAACCGGTGCGGAACCATCCAGCGTCGCGACCATGACGAACCTATCGCCCTGCCCCTCGAACACCAGCCGTCGTCCATCCGGCGACCAGGACGCGTTTTCCTCGTAATCGGGATCCGTCGTCACCTGCGTTGTCGCACCAGAGGCGAAGTCGTGCACCCAGATGTCAGCGGTGCCACCCAGCACGCGGGCGAAGGCCAACCTTCTGCCGTCGGGGGAGATCCGCGGCTGCACGATCTTTCCACGGGAAATCGGCACGACGTCGAGCCGCCGGCCGCTTCGTTCGTGCCACGAGAACTGCATGTCTCCGGCTCGCGCAGAAGCCCAGACGAGCCGGCCGTTCGCAGACACACTGGCGAAGGTAACACGCTGACTCTCTTCCACTCGTACGTCCGACGCGACGGTGATGACCTCGCCAGTGAGTCTGCCGGCCTCGAGGTCGAGCGGCTGCGCCAGCAGGTCGTCCTCCCGGACCCAGAGCAGATGTCCCGGTCGCCCTCCGCGTGGTGGAGCAGACAGGCCGCTCGCCAGCGTCGTGACCAAGCGAATGAGTGCGGTTCCATCGAGCGAGCCGAGGTAGATGCCGCTGTTCTCCGGCCGAGTGTTCCGGATGAAGAACAGGAAGCGCCGGCCACCGGGCAGAGCGACGGGCCAGTAGTGGGCGTTCTCGCCGCGGCTCGCGTCGAGCGTCGTCACCGGCTCGCTGGTGCCGCCACGCTGTGGAACGCGGTGCACCACGCCGCCGCCACGTGGCGTGAACAGGATGTCGCCGGCGTCGGACCACGTGCCGCCGCGCCCGTGGGAGACGTCGGCGACTGCTTGGGGCCCTCGCGACGGCAATCGTGAACAGTTTGCTGCTCGCGAAGAAGCCAATGGAGCGGCTGTCGGGAGACCAGAAGGGATAATGCACGCCCGCCGTTCCGGGAAGGGCCCGTGTCTCCCCGGTCCCCAGCGTTCTCACGTAAAGACGACGCCCGTCCGGCGTCTGGACGATGAACGCAAGCGTCGAACCGTCGGGAGAGATAATCGCCCACCCAGCATTGGCCGCAACGAGGAATTCCAAGTCGGGCGGCGGGCCAATTTCCACCAGCAGCGGAGTGTCCGCTGGAACCGCAGGCCGTTCGCGAGTCACGAGCAGTCCCAGCAGCACGGCCGCGACGATCGTCGCAGTCCCCGCGAGAGCCCATGGCAGTGTGGCCGAACGAGCCGATCCCGTCGTGGCGCCGGTGCCCGGAAGGGTTTTCAGTGCGATTCGTGCCTCGCCGATGTCGCGCAGCCGTCGTTTCGGGTCCCGCTCGAGACAGCGTTGAATCAGACGGCGCATGCCCGGAGGCGTCTCAGGGGGCAGGCGGTTCCAGTCGATGTCCTGGCGAAGCACCGCCGACATGAGGTCGGATGCTTCCTCGCCCGCGAACGGTTGGCGGCCCGTCAGCATTTCGAAGAGCACGACCCCGAAGGCCCAGATGTCCGCGCGCTTGTCCACCGGGCGTCCTCTTGCCTGCTCGGGGGCCATGTACGCTGCTGTTCCGAGGATCATTCCGAGCTCGGAGCCGCGAGCGGTGAGCGTCGGCGAATTCAGGACGTCCATCGGCGAAGATGCCGACGGATGGAGCGCCTTGGCCAGCCCGATATCCAGGATCTTGACCGTGCCATCGTCCCCAACCTTGATGTTCGCCGGCTTGAGATCGCGATGATCGAGCTTGGTGTCGCGCGCGCGAAAGACCTCGCCCATTCCCCCGGATCCGATGGGCGCAATCACTTCGTAGGGACCGATGCGTGTGCCTGGAGTCAGTCCTGTGAACATCCGCTGAACCTCGGGCTCCAGGAGCTTCTGTCGGGCTAGAAGCCCGATTGCGGAACCCTGCTGAAGACGACACCGTGCGGGATCGCCGCGCCCGTTGCCCCATGCGGCCACGACTCGCGAACGAACGAGAGCCCGCGTGAGCCACCATCGCCGAAGCCTCGTCGAGGCTCAGCAGGCCGGACCCGGGATCAAACGTCAACACTAGCAGTCGGCGCTCCAGACCACTGAAACCGGTTACAACCAGGCGCCGTCCATCGTCCGAACGTGCAAGCCAGTGCGGGACATCACCTTCGGCCAGCTTCAAACGGGAGACTTCCCGCGGCCGTCGGGCATCGCTCATGTCGAGTACCACAATCTCCGGCTTGCGCCCGAGAGGCTCGAGCCAGCAGCGGCCGATCACGACCGGCACGAAGCAGCGCGTGACGTCGAACGTATGCACCAGGATAGGTACTGGGCGCCCGGTTTCGAGGCGATCCAGCAGATACAGACCGCAGCTCCTCGTTGCCACGACGGCCGTGACACCGTCCTGCAGGAACCGGGGCTCAAAGGCCGACACGTTCTCGTTGCCCCTTGGCCCCGGGGGCAGCAGGACGGTGGAGAGCCGATTCAGACTTGACGGTCGCCACACCTGAATGGCGCGGCTGGTACCGGCGCCGTGCATGTCATGACTCGTCGTGACGGCGAGGTCGAGCGTCGGTGACGCGTCGATGCCGTAGGGCCGGATGAACTCGTTGATGCCCGTATCAACGGCGGATCCGGCTCCAAGCACACGCCCGTCAGCCGCATAGGCGACAATGCCGCCCGGCTGCGTGTGACCGTCTCCCTGGTACTGGTAGGTGGCGAGGATTCGGCCGTCCGGCAGCCGCAGAAAGCTGTGTGCGTGCTGGTATGGGGGCGGGACGACGAGGGGAGCCGCCAGGGCGGGGCGAAGAGGATCCCGCAGGTCGAAACGGAAGGTGACGCCCGCGTCGAACCCGTTGGCCAGCAGCAGGCCATCGGCGGGCATCTGCGGTTCCGTATGATGCGCATTCGTCTTCGTCATGCCGACCGGTAACGTTTAAGCACCCTGCCATACGTCGCGCTGGCTGGCGAGCCGTCGATGACGGCCAGGAAGTCGCTGTCGGCACCATCGGCATCGGCCGCCCAGGCGAAGATATAGCTCCCGTCAATCGAGCTCTGCGGCGGCTGCGCGATCGCGGTCGCGACCAGGACCGCGCACATGCATGCGGTCAGAAGATGCGCGTCTTCTCAGCCCCCGCAACAGCGGGTCGACCACCCTCCGCCAGCGTGGCGGAGTAGCGCAGTTCGCCCACGGTCCGCCGTTCACCTGACGAAGCATCCCGCTGGAGGAGCTGAGAGGCATGACAGCGGCAGATTCTACACCCGCGCGGAGGCGGCCCCTCCAGGGCAGCGCGTGAGCCCTCTCCGACCCCCCGCTGGGATAGACTCCCGGTGACGATCCGGCCCGCGTGCCCTCAACCATTGAGCGGCGGTGGCCGGCTCGCGTTGCCCACGCGCACGAGCACGCAGCCGCCACCCACCACGGCACGAGCCGGCTTCCGAGACTCCGGAGAGCCGATCATGCGCAGATCATCGCGACGTACGGCGTCCCTGCTGTTCCTGTTCGGGACGGTCCTCCTCGTCAGCCCCGCACGGGCCCAGGGGCCGGGAGAGCCTCCTCGTGACGAGCTCCAGGAGCTGCGCGCAGAGATTGTCAGCCTGCGGGCCGAGCTCGACGCGCTCAAGCGCCTGGTGGACGACCGGCTCCAGCTGCCCGCGGATCTGAACGGAGGGGTGCCGACCCGGCTGCCGCCGGCGCCGGAGGATCCGCGGGTCGCCATGCTGCAGGCGCAGGTCGCCGAGCTTGCACAGTCGAAGGTTGAGTCGACCACCCGGTTTCCCTTGAAGTTGTTCGGCACGATTCACACCCACATGTTCGCCAACACTGACGAGCCGAACTGGATGGACGTCCCGAACATTGTCCAGCCCGCGCCGGCGGGCGGACAGGCCGGCACGTTCAGCGCGGCGGTTCGTCAGACGCGCATCGGGCTGGCCGCGGACGGGCCGCTCGTGGGCGGCGCCCGGACGAGCGGTGTCATCGCCATGGACTTCTTCGGCGGCATCCCGGGTTTCCAGACGGGACAGGTGATGCCCCTGCCGCGGCTCGTCGTGGGCTTCGCGCGTATCGAATCGGACCGCCTGGCGTTCCAGGCCGGCCAGGACCACGTGATCCTCGCCCCGCGGGATCCCTCGTCGCTGGCGGCATTTGCGTTCCCGTCGCTGTTTCGCTCCGGCAACCTGTACCTGCGGGCGCCACAGGCTCGCGGGGAGGCAGCGATCACGCCGGGGCTTCGGGTGACGGCCGGGATTCTTGCACCCGTGGGCGGTGACCTGCCGGGGGAGAATTACCGGTTCGTGCCGCCTGCGCTCGGCGGCGAGCGGTCGCGCCATCCGGCGTTCCAGGCACACCTCGGGTATTCCAGCAATGCCGACGTCGATGCGCTGCGGCGCGTGGCCTTCGGTGTCTCGGGACACTTCGCACGCGAACGGCGCGATGGGCGCCTCGACGAGAGCTGGGCCGGCGCAGTGGACTTCGCCGTGCGACGGGACGGAGTTGGCGCCGCGGGCGAGCTGTTCACCGGCAGGAACATCGACGCGTTCGGCGGCGGCACGGGTCTCGACGCGCGCGCGGCGGGCGGGTGGGGTGAGCTGCAGTTCTTCCCGACCAGTCGCCTGGCAGCGTCGGCTGGTCTCGGACTCGATCGCCTCCGGGGCGCAGTCGCCATCCTGCCAAGGCGTGAGAACCGCAGCGTGTATGGCACGGTCAGCTTCGCGCTAACGCCGGAGATAGAGGCCGCGCTCGAATATCACCGGCTGGCCACGCGCCCCGGAACCGGTATCGAGCGGCGCAACCATCACTTCGACTGGGTCCTGCTGTATAGGTTCTGAGGATGCTGCAGGGCCGTCGTCACATCCAACCGCTACAGCAGCAATTGCTGGTTGTCGTGCTCGTGCTGGTGCCGGTGACGGTCCTGGCGGGGCCGGTTTCCGGAACCGTCCGGACGATCACACGCGCAGGCATGACACCGGCTGCGACGGTGCTGTACGCCGAGCCGATCGCGACGGCAGCCCCACGGCGGCCGGGTCAGGTCACCATCACGCAGCGCAACAAGACGTTCCTGCCGGCGGTCGTTGCGGCGCCGTCAGGGTCACGGGTCGACTTTCCGAACCAGGACACCATCTTCCACAACGTCTTCTCGTTGTCAGGACCCGAGCCGTTCGACCTCGGCCTGTACCGCGCGGGCGATTCGCGCGCGCGGACGTTCACGCAGCCGGGTACGTACCGCGTGTTCTGCAACATCCACCCGCAGATGACGGCGCTGCTGGTCATCGTGCCGACGCCTCACGTGACGGTTGCGGGCAAGGACGGGCGCTTTACGCTCGACCTGCCGCCGGGGAGCTATCGGCTGACGGCAATGTCGGAGCGTGCCGCACCGGTGTCGGTCGAGATCGTCAGCACTGCCGGGGCATCGGTCTCACCCGAGCTGGTGCTCGACGAATCCGAATGGGTGGCCACCCAGCACAAGAACAAGTTCGGACAGGACTACCCGGCGGCGGCCTACAAGCGGTGAGGCACGACTATCAGTGAGGCACGGCTAACGAGGATTCCGGAGACGGAGCGCGAGCGCGCCCGTGAAGAGGATGAGGACGGCCATCGCGAGCCCGATTCCGAGTACGCCGGTCTGGATGGCCCGGTATCGCCCGGCGCGGTCGGCGCGGGAGGCGAGAATCACTGCGGCAATCTCCGGCTCCCTGACCAGCGTTACTTCCCAGGCAGTGTAGAGCGCGGCGCCGATCGGCACGTCGAGCGCCCTGCCGGGCAGCCCTCCCGCGGCGCGAAAGTCTGCGAGTGATTTCCAGGGCACCTGCCCGGACCGCAATGACGTGCCTGGAACTCCGCCTGCGTCCAGCAGAACGGCCTCGGCTTCGGCGAGTTCCCGAATCGCCTGCGCGAATCCGTCGTCGATCGGTGCAGCAGCAATGAGTGACGCGAAGATCGTTCCGCCGGCCTCGGCATTCGCGATGGCGGCGTGGTAGGGGCGCCCGCTGATCGAGATGATGCCGGTTCCGCCAGAGGCCAGCAGTTCTGCCAGCCAATCCCGCCCGGTTTCAGGGGAGACCGCGGCATTGTCCGTCCACGCGAGTACGTGCCCGCCCGGGCGCAATGCCACGAGCAGCGGTGTGCCGAGGCTGCCCTGCTGGTAGCTTTGAAGGGAGTCGCGGACAGTAGGGGCGTCCGTCTCGAAGAGCGCCCGCAGTTGCGGAAGCGACGCCAGGAGCCGCGCCTGATAGTGCAGCCGCTCGAGCCGATCCTGGTGGGTTCTGAGCACGAGCGTGTCGGATCGCCCGAGGTCCGCCGCGACGGCGGACGCGGCGGCTCGCCGGACGCCGAATCCCACGTACCCCCACATCACGAGCGTCAGGAGCACGACGAGCACGCAGGCAGCCGCCAGAGCTCGCGCGGCAGTCGCCTGGGGGGCAACCTGCGCTCGTGGCGACCTTCCGGCCGAGGCCGCCTCGAGCACGAAGGCCATGTCGAGCATCGACTCGGGGCGGTCCTCGGGGCGTTTCTCGAGGCACCGATCGATGAGCCGTGCAGCCACCTCGGGCATGCCCGCCGCGTTGACGAGCGGCTCCGGCTGATCGCGCAGGATCGCCGCCATCGTCTCGTTCATCGTGTCGCGGCGGAACGGGTTCTCCCCTGTGAGCGCCTCGTAGAGCACCAGGCCGAACGCAAACATATCGGAGCGCGTGGACGCTGGCTCCCCGCGCACCTGCTCGGGCGCCATGTACCCGATGGTGCCGACCAGCAGGCCCGCCTCACTCTGGAACCTGGTCTCGCCGTCGCTCGACGGTCTCGCGGCGTCCCGCACGGCAAGGCCGAAATCGAGGACCTTCAGCCGGCCATCTGCCGTGAGGAACAGGTTCTCGGGCTTGAGGTCGCGATGGACGATGCCGCGGCCGTGGGCGGCGGCGAGGCCGCGGGCCATCTGGACCGCCATGTCGAACGCCTTGCGCAGCGGCATCGGCCCCGCGCGCGCCAGGCGGTCGCGAAGTGTTTCCCCTTCGAGCAGCTCGGTCACCGCGTACGAGACCCCGGCGTCGAGGCCAACGTCGTAGATCGCGAGGATGTTCGGGTGATTCAGACTCGCGACGGCGCGCGCCTCGAACTCGAAACGGGCAAGCGCATCCGGGAAGTCGGCCGTGTGCGAAGGCAGCACCTTCACTGCAACATCGCGGCTCAACCGTGAGTCGCGCGCGCGGTACACTTCCCCCATGCCGCCCTTGCCGAGCGGCTCCGTGACCTCATAGGGACCAAGGCGGGCGCCGGGCGCTAACGACATCGAGGCCTGAGATTATAGTCGGCGCGGCCTGCCATCCGGCGGGACGGCATCTTGCCTTCGCCGTTTCGAGCCGCGGTCCGGCACGCGCTGCGGCGTCGGCATTCCCAGTGTCCGCCGGGACGCCTGGTCAACACGGCGCGATACGAAGCCTGTCTCTTTTTCAGGAGTGCGTGGTACCCTGCGGGGCATGCCTGCTGAACGACTTCTTCTCGGACCCGGGCCCAGCCCGGTTGCACCGCGCGTCATGCTTGCGATGGGATCCCCGGTGCTCAGTCACCTCGATCCCGAGATGCTCCGGATCCTCGACGAGGTCAGGGAGAGGCTTGGCCGGACGTTCCGCGCCGACGACGGGGCCTTCAGTTTTCCCATGTCCGGCACGGGGACCTCCGGCATGGAAACCGCCGTGGCCAACGTGACCAAGCCGGGGGCGCGCGTGCTCGTCGTCGTCACGGGGTACTTCGGCGATCGGCTTGCGCAGATCTTCGAACGCTACGGCGCGGAGGTGAGGCGGGTGGATGTCGAGTGGGGCCGCTCGTGCGATCCCGCACAGGTCGAGCGCGCTCTCGCCGACGCGCCTGCCGACATCGTTGCCGTCGTCCATGCGGAGACCTCCACCGGCGTCGTGAATCCGGTGAAGGAGATTGTCGCGCTGGCGCACGCCTCCGGGGCGCTCACGGTCGTTGATGCCGTCACCTCGCTTGGCGCCGTTCCGCTCGACGTCGCCGGCTGGAAGATCGACGTCTGTTACAGCTGCTCGCAGAAGGGGCTGGGGGCGCCCTCGGGTTTGGCGCCGGTCACCTTCTCGCCGCGCGCGCTGGAAAAGCTCGTCCCCTCGCGCAGCTTCTATTTCGATCTGGCGCTCCTGCAGGACTACTGGCTCCGGCGGAAGTACCACCACACGCTCTCCGCCCCGTTGATGTTCGCGCTGCACGAGGCGCTTGCCGCGGTAGAGGAAGAGGGGCTCGAGAAGCGGTGGGCGCGTCATCAGGGGCATCACCGTGCGCTTGCGGCCGGCCTCGAGTCGCTCGGGTTGTCGCTGCTTCCCGCTCCCGCGGATCGGCTCTGGACCCTCAACGCCGTCCGCGTGCCCGACGGGGTTGACGAAGCGGCCGTGCGCCGCGCGCTGCTCGAGGAGTTCAGCATCGAGATCGGCGCCGGGCTCGGGCCGCTTGCCGGAAAGATCTGGCGGGTCGGCCTGATGGGGTCCGGAGCAACGCTGTCGAACGTCCTGCTCTTCCTCTCCGCCTTTTCGCGGTGCCTGGCAAAGGCGGGCTACAAGGTTCCGTCCGACGGTGCCACCCTTGCCGCAAGTACGGCAGAAAAAGGATGAGAAAGCCTGGTACATCAGTTGCACAATCGACCTCCTCAGGTGGGCGGCTCGCCTTTCGCGGGCCCGCGTGCGGAACCTGAGGAGGGCGGACATCATGCTGTTACGCAGTTTGCGACCGGCCATATCGGCCGTCCTGCTCATCCTGTTCGCGGCCTGTGCCACCAACCCTGCCACCGGCAAGCGGGAGTTCTCGCTCATGAGCGAGGGGCAGGAGGTCGAGCTCGGTAAGCAGTACGACGGGGAAGTCCGCCGCGAGATGGGGCTGTACGACGATCCGGAGCTGCAGCGGTACGTGTCGGATATCGGCCTGCGGCTGGCAAAGGCATCGGAGCGGCCCGGGCTGCCTTGGAGCTTCGCGGTTGTCGACGAGCCGGCAATCAACGCCTTCGCCCTGCCGGGGGGCTACATCTATCTCACGCGCGGCATCCTTCCGTACCTGGGCGACGAGGCGGAGCTTGCCGGCGTGCTCGGGCATGAGATCGGGCACGTCACCGCCCGCCATGCGGCGCAGCGCTACACCCAGGCCACCACCGCGGGGCTTGGCGTCACCCTGCTGAGCATCTTCGTGCCGGAGGCGCGCCCCTTCCAGAACCTCACCGAGACCGCGCTTGGCGTCATGTTCCTGAAGCACGGACGCGACGACGAGTTGCAGGCCGACAGGCTGGGCGTGGAGTACACCGCGTCCACGGGATGGGACCCTGCCGGCGTGGGAGGCATGCTGCGCACGCTCACGAGGCTGGACGAGGCGGACGGCAGCCGGCGGGGGGTTCCCAACTGGCTGGCCACGCACCCGGCTCCTGCGGATCGAGTGAAGCAGGTCCAGGCCTACATCGCGAAAACAGATACCGCGGCTGTGGCGGGAGGATCGCGGAATCCGGACGAGTTCCTCCGCCGCATCGACGGCGTGGTCTTTGGCGACAGCCCCAGCCAGGGGATCGTCCGTGGCAATGCCTTCCTCCATCCCGACCTGCGGCTCTCGCTGACGTTCCCGCAGGGATGGGAGGTCCAGAACTCGAGGGAGCAGGTCGTTGCCAAAGCGCCGGAGCGCAACGAGTTCATGATCCTGCAGCTGGTGCCGAACCCCGCGGGATCGATCGAGCAGATCGCGCGCGGGACGATGGGGAATGCGGGGTTTCAGCAGTTGAGCGGGGAACGTGCGCAGCTGAACGGGCTGGATGCGTACGTCGGGACGTACCGCGGGCAGATGCAGGGGCTTGGGGACGTCGTGACGCTTGCCGCCCACATCGTGCACAACCGTACGGTGTACCTGTTTGCCGGCCTCGCGCCGCCCAACGGGTTCGAGTCCGCGCAGCGGGGCTTCGTGCAGAGCATCCGCTCGTTCCGTGAGCTGAGCGCGCAGGAAGCGGCAAACATCCGTCCGAACCGGGTCGATGTGTACACCGTGCGGCAGGGAGATACGTGGGAGTCGATCGCGCAGCGATCGACCGACAGCCTCGTGAAGCCCGCCACGCTGGCCATCATGAACAACTACGACCCCACGCAGCAGCCGAAGCCAGGGCAGCGCATCAAGATCGTCGTCGAGGGGTAGTCGGGTTTTATGCAACCCATCACGGTTCCGGGGGACTCACTCTGCCCGCGAAGCGGCGTCGCAGATCCGGCCCGCTGGTGAAGGCGGCACGCGCTGCCGCCGCGCTTGCGGCGGTGGCGTTCGGGTGTGCCGCGTACATCTACGTCACGCTTCCAGACGTCCGGCCGCTGCGCACGTCGAATCCGGCGACCACCGCGTTA
>Ga0183260_10001509_pt1 | contig 19315 bp, 18 predicted proteins | sample AntDrymUQ4972206_2_FD_129768 | JGI IMG/M metagenome (GOLD analysis project Ga0183260, IMG submission 129768) | Polar desert sand microbial communities from Dry Valleys, Antarctica - metaG UQ497 (22.06) (version 2) (version 2) | ecosystem: Environmental > Terrestrial > Soil > Desert | place...
ACGATCACGCAGTTGTCGTTGCGGTCGCGCATGACCTCGAGCTCGAACTCGCCCCAGCCGAGCACCGACTCGTCGAGCAGCACCTGGCCGATCGGCGACGCATCGAGGCCCCCGCGGACGATCTCGCGGAACTCCTCGGGCGTGCGCGCGATCCCGCCGCCGCGGCCGCCGAGCGTGTAGGCGGGGCGGATGACGATCGGCAGGCCGATGTCGATCAGCGCGTCCTCGGCCTCGTCGAGCGCGTGGGCGATCGCGCTGCGCGGCATCCGCAGCCCGGCGTCCTCCATCGTGCCGCGGAAGAGCTCGCGGTCCTCGGCGCGCGCGATCGCGCCGTAGTCGGCGCCGATCAGCTCCACGCCGTGCTCGGCCAGCGTGCCGTCCTCATGCAGCGCCTTGGCGAGGTTGAGCGCCGTCTGGCCGCCGAGCGTCGGCAGCAGCGCGTCGGGCTTCTCGCGCGCGATGACCTGCGTGACCGGACCGGGCAGCAGCGGCTCGACGTAGGTCGCATCGGCGAATTCGGGGTCGGTCATGATCGTCGCCGGGTTGGAGTTGACGAGCACGACCTCATAGCCCTCCTCGCGCAGGACCTTGCACGCCTGCACGCCGGAGTAGTCGAACTCCGCCGCCTGGCCGATGACGATCGGGCCCGAGCCGAGGATCAGGATCCGCTGGAGGTCGCCTCTACGCGGCATCGGAAGTCCTCCGCGGGGCATCCTGCCCCGCGTTCTGATGGCGAGCGTCTCCCTCCGGTCGCCGCGGCACCGACCGCGAAGCGGTTGGTGCGGCCGGGCTTCGCCCGGCCTCTTGAATTTCGTTCAGGAAGCGATCGAAGAGATACAGGCTGTCGTTCGGGCCCGGGCCGGCCTCGGGGTGGTACTGGACGGTGCCGCCAGGCACGTCGCAGAGTTGGAGCCCCTCGACGGTTCGGTCATAGAGGTTGATGTGGCTGAGCTGCGCCGCGCCGAAGTCGGTCTGCCAGCGCACCGGCTCGTCGGCTGCGATGGTGCGCTCACCGCCGGGGCCGAGCACCGCAAAGCCGTGGTTCTGCGAGGTGATCTCGATCTTCTGAGTCTGCAGGTCCTTGACCGGGTGGTTGGCGCCACGATGACCGAAGGGCAGCTTGAAGGTCTCCAGCCCGACCGCTCGGCACAGGAGCTGGTGGCCGAGGCAGATGCCGAACGTCGGCTTGCGGCCGACGAGCTCGCGTAGCGTGGCGACGATGTGGTCCAGCGCCGCCGGATCGCCCGGGCCGTTGGCGAGAAAGATCGCGTCCGGGTCGCCGGCGAGCAGGTCGCCGGCGGAGGTCGAGCACGGATGCAGCTCGACGACCGCGCCGCGCTGCACGAGCGCGCGCACGATCGAGCCCTTGATGCCGGTGTCGATCGCGGCGATCCGCGGCCCGGAGCCCGAGCCGTGCACGGTCATCCGCTCCGGCGTGACGACGCGCGCGAGGTCGGCGCCCGTCATCGGCGGCTCGGCATCGACCAGCTCACGCGCCTGCGCCTCACTCGTCGAGGCCGGGAAGACGCCGCCGCGCATCGAGCCGGCGTCGCGAATATGGCGCACGAGCGCACGCGTATCGACCTCGCTGATCGCCGGGATGCCGCAGTCCGTGAGCCAGTCCAGCCAGCCGCGCTCGGCGCTCGGTGCGTCCTCGTCGTTGGAGGCGGCGCGCATGATCACCGCGCGCGCCCAGACGCGGTCGGACTCCATCGCCTCTTCGCAGACGCCGTAGTTGCCGATATGCGGGTACGTGAACGTGATGATCTGGCCGGCGAAGCTCGGGTCGCTGACGGACTCCTGGTAGCCCGACATGCCGGTCGTGAAGACGACCTCGCCGGTGGCGAACCCGGCCCACCCGCCCGCGCCGCAGGCGACACCGTCGAAGCGCGTGCCGTCGTCGAGGAGGACGTAGGCGGTGGCAGGGTTTCGGCCAGACGTCATCGCGAGCGATGACCTCGTGACGACCAGGGAGTATTTCGGCCTGCGGTCATCGCGAGCGATGACCTTCGGACGACGACGGAGTGTTTCGGCCTGCGGTCATCACGAGTGATGACCTGCGGACGACGTCACAGACAGCATGATCGACCGCTCCCGGTAGGCGACGGCGCCGGCGGCCACCGTCAGCAGCACCCTCCCCTTCAACCGCCGTCCGGCAAAGGCGCAGTTCTCCGAGCGGCTCTCGTAGCCGTTCTCCCCCACGACCCAGTCGGCCTCGAGATCGACGAGCACGAGGTTGGCAGGCTCCCCGACTGCGATCTGCGGGACGAACAGATCGATCAGGCCCAGCCCCGAGGTCAGCTTCTCGATCACGAGCTCGAGCTTCAGCGTGCCCGGCGCGACGAGCGCCGTGTAGAGCACCGAGAAGGCCGTCTCGAGCCCGGTCGTGCCCATCGGCGCCTGCTCGAAGGGCACCTCCTTCTCGTCGCGCGCGTGCGGCGCGTGATCGGTCGCGATGCAGTCGATCACGCCCGTGCGCAGACCCTCGACGAGCGCCTCGCGATCGGCGGCGCAGCGCAGCGGCGGGTTCATCTTGCGCCGCGGATCGAGGCTGCGAACGTCCTCGTCGGTCATCGTCAGGTGATGCGGGCTGGCCTCGCAGGTGACCAGCGCGCCGCGCGCCTTGGCCGCCGCGACGGCCGCGACGGACTCGCGCGCCGACAGGTGCTGCACGTGGATGCGCCCACCCTCATATCCGGCCAGCGCGCAGTCGCGCGCGACCATCGTCGACTCGCTGACGCTCGGGATGCCGGCCACGCCCAGCAGCGCGCTGACCTCGCCCTCGTGCATGGCGCCCTTGCCCGACAGCGCCGGGTCCTCCTCGTGCAACGCGAGCACGCCGCCGCACAGGCGCTGGTACTGCAGCGCGCGGAGCATGACGCCCGCGTCGACGACCGGCCGGCCGTCGTCGGTGAAGCCCGCGGCGCCCATCGCGCGCAGCTCCGCCATCTCGGTCAGGTCGCGCCCGGCCTGCCCACGCGTGATGCAGGGCATGAAGCCGACCGGCACGCGCGCATCGCGCGCGGCCCGCTCGAACAGCGCGCCGAGGATCGGCGCCGAGTCGACGACGGGGTCGGTGTTCGGCATCGCGATCAGCGCGCAGTAGCCGCCGGCCGCGGCCGCGCGGGTGCCGGTCTCGAGATCCTCCTTGTGCTCCTGGCCCGGGGTGCGCAGGTGCACGTGCGGGTCGACGAAGGCGGGGAACAGGTGGCGCCCGCCGCCGTCGACGAGCTCGACCCCGGCGGGCGCGACGAGCGAGCTCGCCGCGCCGATTTCGGCGATCTCCCCGTCGCGCACGAGCACATCGTGAACGCCGTCCAGGCCCGTGCGCGGATCGAGCACGTGGACCCCGTGCACGAGCAGCCCGGCCGGCCGGGCCGGCGCGCTGACAAGGCGGGCCTCGGAGCGCTCGCCGCCGGAGGGCGTCGGCTCGGGGCGCGTCATGCCAGCTGCGGCTCGGTCGGCCGCGGCACCGTGCGCGCGTCACGCGCGCCGGCGAGCACCTCGTAGAGCACCGCCATCCGCACGACCACGCCGGCCTTGACCTGCATCGTGATGACCGCCTGCGGCGAGTCGACGACCTCGCCTGAGAGCTCGATGCCGCGGTTGACCGGGCCCGGATGCATCAGCACCTGGCGCGGGCCCAGGCGCCGGCCGTTGATCTGGTACTGCGCGGCGTACTCGCGCAGGCTGGGGACGAAATGCTGGTCCATGCGCTCGTTCTGCATCCGCAGCGCGTAGACGGCGTCGGCCTCGCGCAGGTCGCCGAGGTCGTAGCGCACCGTGCAGCCGAGCGCCTCGATGCCACGCGGGATGAGCGTCGGGGGCCCGCAGACGGTGACCTCGGCGCCCATCGCCTGGAAGGCGAGGATGTTCGAGCGCGCGACGCGCGAGTGCGCGACGTCGCCGACGATCCAGATGCAGCGGCCGTCCAGCGAGCCGAGCTTCTGGCGCAGGGTGTAGACGTCGAGCAGCGCCTGCGTCGGGTGCTCGTGCTTGCCGTCGCCGGCGTTGATGATCGCCGCGGGCGTCCAGCTCGCCACGAGCGCCGCCGCGCCCGCATACGGCGTGCGGATCACGATCGCGTCGGGCGAGTGCGCGGTCAGGGTGAGCACGGTGTCCTTCAGCGATTCGCCCTTCTCGACGCTCGAGCCGCTGGCGGCGAAGTTCACGACGTCGGCGCTCAGCCGCTTGGCGGCCAGCTCGAACGACGAGCGCGTGCGCGTGGAGGCCTCGTAGAAGAGGTTGAGCACCGTGCGACCGCGCAGCGCGGGAACCTTCTTGATGTCGCGATCGGAGACCTCGGCGAACGCCGCGGCGCGATCCAGGATGCGCTCGATGTCGTCGCGCTCGAGGTCCTCGATCGACAGCAGGTGCCTCATAGCTGGTTACCTCCGCGGGGCATCCAGCCCCGCGTTCTGATGGAGTCGGTCGACCTCCGGTCGCCCGAGAACCCGCGGGGCATCCAGCCCCGCGTCCCGATGGAGGTGGTCGACCTCCGGTCGCCCGAGAACCTCGGTTTCGGCGATCGTCACGCTGTCCTCGCCGTCGATCTCCGCCACGCGCACGAAGACCCGCTCGCTGCGCGCGGTCGGCAGGTTCTTGCCGACGTAGTCCGGGCGCACCGGAAGCTCGCGATGGCCGCGATCGGCGAGCACCGCAAGCTGGACGCGCGCCGGGCGGCCATAGTCGAACAGCGCCTCGATCGCCGCGCGGACGGTGCGCCCGGTGAAGAGCACGTCGTCGACGATCACGATCGTGCGCCCCTCGACCGGGAAGTCGAGCTCGGTTGCGTGCACGACCGGCGAGCCCGCGCGCGTCATCACGTCGTCGCGGTAGAAGGCGATGTCGAGGTAGCCGAGCGGCACCTCGATGCCGTGCAGGTCGGACAGCAACTCCTGCAGCCTCGCGGCGAGCACGGCTCCGCGGGTGTGAATGCCGGCGAGCGCGAGCTGCTCGGGCGGACCACCGTTCTCGACGATCTCGTGCGTGATGCGCGTGAGCGTCCGCCGCATGCCCTCGCCGTCGAGGACGACCTTCGGGTCTGGCACCATCCGTCTGTCCTTCCTGGCCTCACGGGACCGGGTTAAAGAACTGATGGATCGAGCCTAGCAGCGGCCACGGTCGCCTCCGACATGGACCCTCATGCTCATCTCATCGACGCTGCCTAGCGTGCGGTACGGTCAACGACAGGAGCAGCTATGACGAAGCCCATCAAGAAGACATTCGCCTGCATCGCCGCGCTGGCCGCGCTCGGTCTCGGTGGAGCGGCGATCGTGCAGGCAAGCGGCGACGAGGGCGAGAAGTCCGGCACGGGCGCCCAGGCCGATAAGGCCCGCTCCGCCGCGCTCGGCGTCACCAAGGGCGGCACCGTGAACGCCGTCGAGCGTGATAGCGAGAACGGCGGCACGTGGGAGGTCGAGGTGACCAAGCCCGGCGGCGCCACCGTCGATGTGCGCCTCGACGAGAAGTTCGGCCTCGTCGTCGTCGACAGCGACAGCGAGCCCTCGGGCGACGAGTAGGCACATCGCCCACGCAGGCGCGTCGCCCCCGGGCGGCGACGCTCGCACTCGTGCCTCCGCGAGGGGTGTGGCGATCAGGTACGCCTCAGGCTTACGCATTCGTCACACCCCCACGGAAGCACCCCACCCTCCCGGTTCTCATCTCACGCTCATCTGCACGTGACACGCTGTCCTCATGCGGGTGCTGATCGTCGAGGACGAGGTCAAGATGGCCGGGCTCATTCGCCGCGGCCTGCGTGAGGAGGGCCTCGCCGCCGACGTCGCGATCAAGGGCGAGGACGCGCTCTGGATGGCGCAGGCGACCGACTACGACGCGGTCGTGCTCGACGTCATGCTGCCCGGCATCTACGGCTTCGAGACCTGCCGCCGGCTGCGCGGCGAAGGCGTCTGGGCGCTGGTGCTGATGCTCACGGCCCGCGACGGCGTCGAGGACCGCGTCGCCGGTCTGGACGGCGGCGCCGACGACTACCTCACCAAGCCGTTCTCGTTCGCCGAGCTGCTCGCCCGGCTGCGAGCGCTCGGGCGGCGCGGGCTCGTCGAGAAGCCGACCGTACTCGAGGCCGGCGGCCTGCGGCTGGACCCGGCGACCCGACAGGTCTGGCGCGGCGACAGCGAGATCGCGCTGTCGTCGAAGGAGTTCGCGCTGCTGGAGACGTTCATGCGCCGGCCGGGCGAGGTGCTGTCGCGCTACCAGCTGCTCGAGCACGCCTGGGACTACGAGTACGAGAACCGCTCCAACGTCGTCGACGTCTACGTGCGCTATCTGCGTGAGAAGGTCGACCGGCCGTTCGAAGTGGAGTCGATCGAGACGGTGCGCGGCGCCGGCTACCGCTTTCGCACCGACGCGGCGGAGGTGAAGCGATCCTGAGCCGGCTGCCGATCCGGCTGAAGGTCACGCTCGCGTTCGCGGGCGTGATGGCGGTCGTGATCGGCGCGATCGGGCTCGTCGTCTACCTGCGCTTCGAGTCCCAGCTCGACGACACGATCGACCAGGGGCTGCGATCGCGCTCGGCCGACGTCAGCGCGCTCGTCACGCAGCAGGGCGGGACGCTCGGCGACGTCGGCGGCGGCGTCGACCAGGAGGAGAGCTTCGCGCAGGTGCTCGACGGCAGCGGCGCGATCGTCGACGCGACGCCGCAGCTGCGCGGCACGCGGCTGCTCTCGCCCGCCGAGGTCCGGCGCGCGCTGGCCGGGCCGGTCATGGTCGACGGCGCCCACCCGTTCGAGGACCGCGATCCGATCCGGATGCTCCTGAGGCCGGTGCAGGCGGAGGGCAGGCGCCTCGTCGTGCTCGTCGGGACCTCGACCGACGACCGCCGCAAATCGCTGCGCAGCCTCGCCGGGCTGTTCGCGCTCGGCGGACCACTCGCGCTCCTGCTCGCCTCGCTCGCCGGATACGGCGCCGCCGCCGCGGCGCTGCGGCCGGTCGAGGCGATGCGGCTCAAGGCGGACGCGATCAGCGAGCATCAGCCCGGCGAGCGGCTGCCAGTGGCCCCCACCGACGACGAGATCGCCCGTCTCGGTACGACGCTCAACGCGATGCTCGTCCGGCTCGAAACCGCATTCGAGCGCGAGCGAACCTTCGTCGCCGATGCCAGCCACGAGCTGCGCACGCCGCTGGCGATCCTCAAGACCGAGCTCGAGCTGGCCCTGCGCCGCGGCCGCACGCACGAGGAGCTGCGGGAGGCGCTGCGCTCCGCCGCCGAGGAGACAGACCGCCTCGCGCAACTCGCCGAGTCGCTGCTGGTGATCGCGCGTGCCGACCAGGGCCAGCTGGCGGTGTCGCCGACCTCGTTGCAGACCGCGGAGCTGCTGAACGGCGTGCGCCACCGCTTCGAGTCGCGCGCGCAGCTGGCGGGGCGCGACATCCTTGTCGAGGACGGCAGTGAGGCAACGATCACGGCAGACCCGCACCGGCTCGAGCAGGCGCTCGACAACCTCGTCGAGAACGCGCTGCAGCACGGCGACGGGACGATCCTGCTGGGCGCGTCGGTGCGCGACGGGCACGTCTCGCTGCACGTGCACGACGAAGGCTCGGGCTTCCCGGCGGACTTCATCGGCACCGCCTTCGAGCGCTTCACGCGCGCCGACCAGGCGCGCGGCCGCGGTGGCAGCGGGCTCGGCCTGGCGATCGTGCAGGTCATCGCGCGCGCGCACGGCGGGCAGGCGCGCGCGAGCAATGCCCAGGACGGCGGCGCGGACGTGCGCATCGAGCTGCCGGCGCGCCGCACCTGAGCTCGAGACCCGGCGCGCGAGCCACGGCCAGCGCCTCAGGCCGGCGAGCGCACCGGTTCCGCCGGCTCCGTGCGCCGCCCGGGCTCCCAGCGCAGCAGCTCGGGACCGCCACGCTCGGGGAACGGCACGTCGATCGTGTCGAAGTCGCGCGGGACGACCGTCTCGGGGAAGACCTCGCGCGCCTCGTCGCGGATCTCACTGCCCGAGTAGCGCGACGACAGGTGCGTGATCGCGAGCATGCGCACCTCGGCGTCGAGGGCGACCTGGGCGGCTTGGCGGGCGGTCGAATGCAACGTCTGCGCTGCGCGCTCGGCGTCTTCGTGGGCGAACGTCGCCTCGTGGACGAGGACGTCCGCACCGTGCGCGGCGACGACGACCGCGTCGGTCGGCGCGGTGTCGCCGGAGACGACGACCTTTCGCCCGGCGCGCTGCTCCCCGACGACCTGCTCGGGCGACACGCCCGCGACGGTCTCACCGCGCTGCAGGCGGCCGAAGTCCGGCCCCGGGGTGACGCCGAGGCGCTCGGCCTGCTCGGCGTCGAAGCGCCCCGGCCGGGGCTGCTCGCTGAGCGCGTAGCCGAACGCGGTGCCGCGGTGGCGCACGGCGAACGACGCGATCTCGAAGCCATCGCGCTCGACGGCCTGGCCGGGCTCGAGGTCGACGATCGTCAAGCCGTAGCGCGGCCGGCCGAAGACCGGCCGCAGGCGCTCGAGCAGCGCGGACGTGCCCGGCGGGCCATGGACGGTCAGCGGCCGCTCACGGTCGCGCAACTCGAAGGACTTGAGCATTCCGGGCAGGCCGAGCCAGTGGTCGGCGTGCAGGTGCGTCAGGAAGACGTCGGTCAGGTCGAGCAGGCCGACCGAGCGCACGAGCTGGCGCTGCGTTCCCTCGCCGCAGTCGATCAGGATGCGATCGCCGCCGCGCCGGATCAGCAGCGCGGGCAACCCGCGACGCGCGGACGGGACCGAGGCGGCGGTCCCGGCGAAGAACAGCGACAGCTCCATCGTGCAGCGAGGGTACCGACGCCGGTCGCGTCGCTCGAAAGGATCTGCCCACGCGCGTCGAACGTGCCGAGCAACCCGACCGGAGGTCGAGATGATCAAGCAGTTCAAGGAGTTCATCCTGCGCGGCAACCTCGTGGACCTGGCGGTCGCGGTCGTGATCGGTACCGCGTTCGGCGCCGTCGTCTCGGCGTTCGTCAGGGACCTCGTCACACCGCTCATCGCCGCGATCGGGGGCAAGCCGGATTTCTCGCAGCTCACCGTCACGCTCAACGACAGCAAGTTCCTCTACGGCGACTTCATCAACGCCCTGCTCGCGTTCCTGATCGTCGCCGCGGTCGTCTTCTTCTTCGTGATCAAGCCCGTGAACCTGCTGATGACGCGTCGCAAGGTCGAGCCCGCCATGGGCGTGGCGACGCGCGGCTGTCCCGAGTGTCTGAGCGAGATCCCCGTTCCGGCCCGGCGCTGCGCCTTCTGCACGGCCGAGGTGCCGCCTGCCGCATGAGCCGGGCGACATCGCAGTAACCGGAGCGCTTCCACGGTGTCTTATTGACCAGCGGTCAACAGATACTCGAGGAGCGGTATGCACGTCATCAGGCGCAGGGGCAGGACGGTCGGCACATGGATCTGGAAGCGCTTCCGCGGCGCCGCCGGCGCCGTGGCGCTCTCCCTGCGCGTCGTCTCGATCATGGCCGAGCTGCTGGCGGTCGCCGGCGCCGAGCTCGCCGCGCTCGCCCTCGCCCGTCACGAGCGTCGGGAAGCTGCGCCGGCGTTGCCGCCGCCCGCAGACCGCTGCCTCCCGTACCTGGACGCTCCGGCAATCGTCGTCGTCCCGACCTACGAGGAGCGCGAGGCGCTGGTGTTGTTCGTCGAGCCCCTCGCGACCACCGGCATGGACCTGCTGATCGTCGACGACAGCTCGCCTGACGGCACCGGCGAGCTCGCCGTTGCCCTGGCCGCGGCGCGGCCGTGGATGCACGTTCTGCACCGCGCCGACAAGGACGGGCTCGGGATGGCCTACCGCGCGGGGTTCACCTGGTGCCTGGAGGGCGGCTACGGCGTCATCGGTCAGATGGACTCGACCTCTCGCACCCGCCGGAGAAGCTCGCCGAGATGCGCCGCGCGCTCGACGAGCGCGGCGCCGGCCTCGTGCTCGCCTCGCGCTACCTGCCGGGCGGCGGCACGGACGGCTGGAGCCGCGCGCGCCTGGCGATGAGCCGGGCCGGCTGCAGCGCCTCGCGGCTCGCGCTCGGATTGCCGTTCAGCGACCTGTCGGGCGGTTTCAAGCTGTGGCGCGCGGAGACACTCGCGGCGATCGACATGGACGAGCTGCTCAGCGCGGGCTACGCCTTCCAGGTCGAGACGACGCAGCTCGCCCACCTCGCCGGAACACGGATCGAGGAGGTCCCGTTCGTCTTCTCCCAGCGCGTTGCCGGGGCATCGAAGATGACGCTGCGCATCTCGCTCGAGGGCATCCGCGTGACGCTCGCGCTGCGCCGCAACCGTCGCCCGTCGCACCGTCACGGACCCTCGCGGCCTTGTAGCCCTGCGCCTGCACGCACGAAGGTAGATCACGCACCGCACGAACACTTGTTCCCCCCTGCGTATACTAGCCTTCGGGGCGCACGCGCCCGTAGCTCAGTGGATAGAGCGCCGCCCTCCGGAGGCGGAAGTCGCAGGTTCAAATCCTGCCGGGCGCGCTCGGAGCGTTGCGGTCTATACTCATCGGGTCGGTCGCCGTCAGGGCTGCCGCCGCCTCACTCATGCAGCCGCCGCTCGGATTCAAACGCGACTTGCGCCGCTCGGTCATCCCGTGCGCGGTCGTGGCGGGCGTGCTGGCGCTTGCGGCCTCGCTGGTCGGCGCCGGCGGCGCGTCCGGGCAGGAGTACCTCGTGCCGATGGAGCCGTTCCCGATCGTGCGGATCGTCGGGGAGGTCAGGAGGAGCGGCGTCAAGGTCACGAGACTGTCGGTCAAGGGGCCGGCGGCATCGGTCATCGTCACACGCTGCAAGCCGGCGAGCAAGTGCCCCTACAAGGAACGTGAACGGATCATCCCCGGACCGAAGGGTGCGACGCGCACGGTCCGCCTCAGGAGGCTCGAGCGGCGCTATCGCGGCGGTGCCACGGTGCGCGTGTTCGTCGTCAAATCGGGCTTCATCGGCAAGTACACGAGCTTCATCATCCGGCGTGGCAGGCAACCACGGCGCTATGACCGCTGCGTGAGGGGTATCGACCTCAAGCAGATCAGGTGTCCCGCCGGCTAGGCGGCGGCTCGCCAAGGAGGCCTGTCCGGGGTTGCCGGATCAGCCCGAGGCGCAGCGTGTGTGTGCACCTCACGGCATTTCGATCTCGTTGGACGGCTTCATCGCCGGGCCGAACCAGAGCGAGGAGAACCCGCTGGGCCTGGGGGGCGTACGGCTCCACGAGTGGATCTTCGGACTTGCGGCCTGGCGTCAGCCTCACGGCCAGGAGGGTGGCGAAGTAAACGCTTCGCCAGGGTCGTCGAGGAATCGCTCGAGAACCTTGGAGCGGCCGTGATGGGCAGGAACATGTTCGGCGGCGAGGGCCCATGGGGAGATGACCCTTGGGACGGCTGGTGGGGGGACGATCCGCCGTTCCACATGCCGGTCTTCATCGTCACCCACCACGCCCGCGAGCCGGTTGCCAAGCAGGGAGGCACCAGCTTCACGTTCGTCACCGACGGAATCGCTTCCGCCCTCGAGCAGGCCCGGGAAGCTGCCGGCGATAAGGACGTCGGCCTGAGCGGTGGCGCGAACGTCGCTCAGCAGTACCTCAAGGCAGGGCTGATCGACGAAATGCAGCTCCACGTCGTCCCGGTCCTCCTTGGAGACGGCCCGGCTGTTCGACGACCTCGGGGGCGCGGAGGTCGGGCTTGAGTGCACGCGCGTGGTCGAGGCGCCCGGCGTGACCCACCTCACCTACCGCGTCGTGAACTGGCTCACGCGGAAACCGACTCATGTACCCAGCGCAGCGCAGTCCCGTAGGCTGAGCGCTCGACCGACAATGGGAGAAACACATGTCCGTGGTGAAGATCATCGAGCTCGTGGGCAGCTCCAAGACGAGCTCAGACGACGCCGTGCTGCAGGCGCTGGCTGAGGCTCGGCAGTCGCTGCGCAACATCAAGGCGATCGACGTCGTGTCAACCGGCCTGCGCGGCGAAGATCTCGACGAGTGGCGCGCGCACATCCGTGTCGCGTTCCTCATCGATCGCGTGAAGGAGCAGGAGTAGCCATCGGGGGGCCGCTTGCGGGCGGCCCCCGAAACGTCGTGGCTCCTAGGCGACCAGCACCGGTGTCCCGCTGCGCACCCGCTCGAACAGATCGGTGACATCCGCCGCGCTCATGCGCACGCAGCCGTGTGAAGCGGCGCGCCCGAGTGAGTCGACGCTCTTCGTGCCGTGAAAGCCGACGGAGCCGTTGAAGCCGATCCAGCGTGCCACGAGCGGGTTTCGCGGGTCGCCGCCGGGGATCGTCTGACCGGCGAGGTCACCGGCCCAATCGGCCTGCGGCACGATCCACGGCGGATCTTCTTGCATCGTCTGCACGGCGAAGCGCCCCGTTGGCGTCGGGTACTTCGGCTCGCCGACGGCGACGCGGTAAGACTGCACGAGCTTGCCACTGTGGAAGACGCGCACGCGGCGGTCCTCGCGCGAGATGGTCACCGCGACGGGCTGGGAGGCCAACAGCTTGGCGGCGGTGACGTTGGGCGCGACCGGCGCAGTGTGCGCGTGCAAGGACCGTTTGCCTCCGCGGCGGCTCATCGCGGCGATGAGACGTGCGGCGAGCTCGTCACCGCCGGACAGGCGCCGCCCGCTCCGCGACGGAGCGACCGTCACGCGATCGACCGCGAGCACCAGGCTGGCGTCGATTGGCGGATGGGAGACGGAGCGGTGGAGCTGGCCGACGAAGCTGCGGATCGCCTTGCGGTTGACGCCGATGGCGGCGGGCTCGTCGTGGGCGCTGCTTGCACCCGTGAGCGTGCGCCAGCCGCGTGTGACCAGGTTGCCGGCACGCCCGGAGTCGTAGGCGCGCTGCACCGCGGTCTTCAGGTCGACGTGCACGCCGGCATCGGCGGCCGACAGCATGAACGTGCGCTGTCCGATGCGCACCCGCGCGGGGCGTCCGATCTCCCGGCCGACCCGGGCGCTCACCCGCTGGAGGGCCAGCTCGCGCGTCAGCCCGCCGACGTCCACGCCGGCAACGCGAGTGCCGTCGGCGAGCTTCTCTGCCGAGCGGTCATCGGCGACGGCCAGCACGCCGATCGACATGCCGAGCATGACGAGGACAAGGACGGTGATGGACGCGACGCGGGTGGTCATGAAGCAAGGTGGCCGCACGAACAGCCGCTTGACCGCTCAGCAGCCCGCGATCCGTGCCCGGGTCTCCAAGCCTAGACACACGTTGAGAAAATCCTGCCGCTGCACGCGATCTACCGGATTCGATGCGCGTCAGGGAGCGCCGGCCGTGGCCGTCTCGAAACCGGCTTGATGCCGCCTCTGGCACGCCGCGGACTCAGCCCGAGTCGTCGAAGGTCACCGGCGGAGGCGGAGGTGGCGGCGGAGGCGGTGGAGGAGGCGGAGGACGCGGAGGAGGCGGTGCCGGTCGGCGCGCCTGCGGAACCCCCGGACGCGCGGGGAGCGGCCGACGAGTAGCTGCCGGCTGTGCGCGGGGACGCGCTGCAGCGGCAGCCCGCCGTGCCGCACGGCGCTGCGAGCGCAGCCTGCGAGCCGCGGCAACGCGGCGCGCTCGCGTCGTGCGCGCCCGCTTCTTGCGGGCCACCAGGATTCGCGCGCGCTTGGCCTTCGCCTTGGCCCGAGCCTCGTCCTTGGCCTGGGCCTCGGCCTTGGCCTTCTCCGCGGCCGAGCTGACCTGCTCGCCCGCGACCTGCGCCGTGCTGGGGGCAGCGCCTGCCTTCTTCTCGCCGAACCCGCCGAGCAGGATCCCGATGCCGAAGCCGATGCCGGCGGCGAGCGCCACCGCCAGCACCGCGCCTGCGAACGTCGCCAGCGAGTAGAGCTTCCTATTGCCCATGTCGACTGCTGACCGTCATGCCGGGGAGGCACCCGGCCTGCTTCGTTGCTCGAGCGGTGCGCGGATCTCGTCGCGCGCTCCTCCGACCCGCTGGAGGTTCCAATGCGACAGCGTCACGAGGCGATCGGGCGTCGTCGAGACGACGGACGCCGTGCACGGCGTAGTCGCCCTCGTTGACGAGGTGCTTTCCTGCGGGAACCGACGTGTCGGTCGCGAACGTGGCGATCGAGCGCAGCGTCTGGTCCCCGAGTGAGGCAAAAACCGGGATGGCGTTAAGCCTATCGGGGTCCATCCGCGGCAATCTAGTCCAGCGCCGGAATCTCCTGCCTCAGCGAAAGTACAGGTGCGAAGAGGTCGCCGTCCCGGGCGACCCGGTCGAGGACCTGCGCGGCCTCGAAGACGAGCTGTTGCGGATCGGAGCTGTCGTGGCACGCGCGCACCTCGTCCCACGTCACCGGCGTCGACACCGTCGGACGCTCGCGCGCGCGCAGCGAGTACACGCAGACCGTCGTCTTGTGCTCGTCATTCTGGCTGTAGTCGACGAACACCTTGCCCGATCGCAGCGATTTCGCCATTCGCGAGACGACCAGGTCGGGCTCGGCGGACTCCAGCAACTCGGCGACCGCGCGCGCGAATCCCTTCGTCGCGTCGTACGTGGCACCGGCCGCGTTGAGTGGCACGTACACCTGCAGGCCCTTGTTGCCCGACGTCTTTGCAAAGCAGCGCAGGCCGAGGTTGCCGAACATCCCCTCCAGCAGCAGCGCGACGCGGCAGCACTCGACAACCGTCGCCGGCGCGCCTGGATCGAGGTCGAAGACCATCATCGTCGGGCGCTCGATCGGCTCGGCGAGCGATAGCGAGGTGTGCAGCTCGAGCGCGGCGAGGTTACCAAGCCACACGAGCGTCGGCAGGTCGCTGCCCAGACAGAACTCGACCGTCTTGCTCGACAGCTGGATCGGCGCCGTCTGCACCCAATCGGGGCGGTGGCTGGGGCAGTTCTTCTCGAAGAAGCTCTTGCCCTCGACGCCGTTGGGGTAGCGCTTGCGCGTCAGCGGCCGGTCCTCGAGATGGCCCAGCAGCACCGGCGCGATGTGGACGAGGTACTCGATCACGTCGCGCTTGGTGAAGTGAGCCTGCGGATAGAGCACCTTGTCGAGGTTCGTGAGCTTCAGCGTGCGACCGCCGACGCTGACCTCGACGCCATCGCGAACGGGCCGTCCCGCGTTGAGGAAGGCGGATGCCGGCGCTTGGTCGCGCAGGCCCTTGTAGGACGGGTGGCGCAGCATGCCATCCGACGTCCACTCCGTGTACTCGACGTCGGCGACGCGTTCGGGCTCGACGAAGACCGCGCCGCGTGGCGGCTGCGGGCCACCGGGATCGAACGGCGAGTCCTCGCGCTCGCGCAGCGTCTTGGCCAGGCGCTTGAGCTCGGCGTCAGTGAAGCCGGTGCCGACGCGGCCGGCGTAGCGCAGCTTGCCGTCGTTCTCGACGCCGACCAGCAACGCCCCGATGCGGTCACGCCGGCGACCCTCGCCGGGCAGCCAGCCGCCGACGACGACGTCCTCGCGGCGCACGTTCTTGACCTTGATCCAGCACGACGAGCGGCGGCCCGGCTCGTAGGGACTGTCCAGTCGCTTGGCGACGACCCCTTCGAGGCCGCGCTCGAGGCTGGCGGCAAGGACCGCGGCGCCGTTGCCGACGACGTGATCAGGCGTGTGCCAGGCCGGTCCTTGCAGATTGAGCGCCTTGAGGCGCTCGCGACGCTCCTCGTAGGGCAGCTCCATCAGCGAATGTCCGTCGAGCCACAGCAGGTCGAAGGCGACATAGGCGACCGGCACCTCCTTGGCGCGCCGGCGCGCCGCGCTCTCCGACGCGATGTGCATGCGGCTCTGCAGGCGCCCGAAGCTCGGGCGGCCGTGCTCGTCGAAGGCCACGACCTCGCCGTCGAGAATCACGCGGTGTGAGCTGAGCGCGCGATTGAGGGCTTTCAGCTCGGGATAGGAGCGCGTGATGTCGTTGAGGTTGCGACTCTCCAAGCGGATCCTGCCGGGTTCGGAGTAGGTCAGTGCGCGCACGCCGTCCCACTTGATCTCGTACGCCCAGCGACTCGCCTGCCCCCCGGACGGGGGATCCTCGGCGGGCAGCTCTCCGGCACGCGCGAGCATCGGCTTGAGGCGCTCGGGGATCGGCTCGCGGTCCGGATCCTCGGGCGGATCCATGCGGTGGATCATCCAGTCCTTGCCCGGCGGCTCGCCCTTCTTGCGCTTGAGCGGGAACAGCCCGTAGCGGCCCCGCAGGCGCTCGCCGTGGAAGGTGACCTCGACCTTGTCGTCGTCGAACTTGTGCAGGTCGTAGGTCCCGCGATCCCAGATGCGCATCGTGCCCGCGCCGTAGGAGCCCTTCGGGATGTCTCCCTCGAACTCGAGGTACTCGAGCGGATGGTCCTCGGTGTGGACGGCGAGACGGTTGTCCTTGGGATCCTCGGGGATGCCGTTGGGGATCGCCCATGAGGCCGCGACGCCGTCGTGCTCGAGGCGCAGGTCCCAGTGCAGGCGCGTGGCGTTGTGCTCCTGGACGACGAAGCGGTTGCCGTCGGCGGGCCCACCGCCGTCGCCGGCGGGCTCAGGCGTGCGCTCGGGATCGCGCTTGCGCTTGTACTCCTTCAGGCGGTCGGGCCGAGCCACCGACACAGTCTCCCGAACGGAGCGCTCGGGCACTGGCGGTGCTCGCGCGTTTTGTCGTGCCGGGTCGTGTTAGGGCGCGGGTTCGTGCGGCTTGACGAACTGCATCATTGAGAAAGAGGGTGAGCGGCCCGTGCGGGGGGCGGGTCCACGCCCACAACTGACGGATCGCGCCCGCTCGCCGAACGATCCGTCATCTGAGCGTGCATAACGCGCATGAGCGACGGACCGTTCCGGTTCCGGCTGACGATCCGTCAGTCAAGGGTGCGGGCGGCGCGCGAACCGCTCACTTCTCGGGCGGCCCACGCACCGCCCGCGGGGGCCCTGACGCGCGCTCAGCCGCCGGCGACGGCCGGCAGAATCGTCAGCTCGCCGCCGTCCGGCACAGCGGTGTCGAGGCCGTCGAGGAAGCGGATGTCCTCCCCGCCGAGGTAGACGTTGACGAAGCGGCGCAGGTCACCGTCCTGGTACAGGCGCTCGCGCAACTCGCCATGCTGGGTGAAGATCGACTCCAGCGCGTCGCCGACCGTAGCGCCGTCGGCCTGCAGCGAAGGGGCACCGCCCGCGGCGTCGCGCAGCTGTGTCGGAAGCTTGATCGTGATTGCCACGGCGCCGAATCCTCCTACGCCGTGACGGGCGCGCCGAACACGGCTTCGAAGGAATCGATCGACGGGTCGACCTCGTAGTCCGCAAACGAGTCGCGCACGGCATCGAGCGTCTTCAATCCCTCGCCGGTGATGACCAGCACGACGCGCTCATCGCGGTCGATCTTGCCGCGCTCGGCGAGCTGCGCCAGCACTGCCGTGGTGACGCCGCCGGCCGTCTCGGTGAAGATGCCGGTCGTCTCGGCCAGCAGGCGGATGCCCCCGCGGATCTGCTCGTCGGAGACGGCGTCGATGCAGCCGCCGGTGCGGCGCGCGAGATCGAGCGCGTAGGGCCCGTCGGCGGGATTGCCGATCGCAAGCGACTTGGCGATCGTGTCTGGCTTGACGGGACGGCAGACATCGGCGCCGGCGGCGAACGCCGCCGCGACGGGCGAGCAGCCGGTCGCCTGAGCGCCGTCCATGATCGGCACGTCGCCATCGAGCAGGCCGAGCTCGATCCACTCCGAGAAGCCCCTGGCGATCTTCGTGAACAGCGAGCCCGACGCGATCGGCACGATGCAGCGGTCGGGCAGCTCCCAGCCCAGTTGCTCGGCGACCTCGTAGGCGACGGTCTTCGAGCCCTCGGCGTAGTACGGGCGCATGTTGATGTTCACGAAGGCCCAGTTCTCGCGGTCGCCCGACAGCTCGGTGCACAGCCGGTTGACGTCGTCGTAGTTGCCGCGCACCTTGACGACGTTCGTGCCGTAGACGCCGGTGGCGAGGATCTTCTGCTCCTCCAGGTCGGCTGGGATCAGGACGTAGGAGTCCATTCCCAGGGCGGCACCGTGAGCGGCGACAGAGTTGGCGAGGTTGCCCGTCGAGGCGCAGGCGAGCGTGTCGAAGCCCAGCTCGCGGGCGCGCGTCGCGGCGACCGACACGACGCGGTCCTTGAAGGAGTGCGTCGGATTGTGAGCGTCGTTCTTGACCCAAACCTCGCGCAGGCCCAGCTTCGCGGCCAGCCGGTCGGCGCGGATCAACGGCGTGCAGCCGGCGGGCAGCCCGGTGCGTGTCTGCGGCTGCGGCCCCTCGAGCGGGAGGAAGTCGTGGTAGCGCCAGATGTTCTGCGGGCCGCCCTGGATACGGCGCCGCACCGCGCCCACGTCGGTCATCGGCTCGTGCTCGTAGCCGACTTCCAAGGGACCGAAACAGCGAGAGCACACGTAGCGCGCCTCCAACGGATACTGCGCTGCACATTCTCTGCACTGAAGCTGTGTTGCCGCCATCTGCGGTACCTCCGCCGGGTGGATCTTGTGGCGAAGGCTTGCGGGCCCGTGCCACATCTGACAGGAATTGGCACCGTTCCCGCCGAAACGGAATGGTTGCCGGGGCTTCAAAGGGCCTGTCCCTCCACCCCTCTGGATGTGTCCAGCTCTGGCAGGGCACAATATCAGCCGATGCCGAACCTTCCCAAGCCACGCTTCGGACGTCCCGCACGGGGGCGCGCGCCGGTCACCGGTCCTGCGGAGATCGAGTCCGCGACCCCGAACGTCGAGACCGTCGAGGGCTCGGGTCTGCGCTGGATCCACATCGAGCGCCCACAGCCGGCCGATCGCGCCTGGCTGGAGGAGCACTTCGACTTCCACGCGCTGGACTACGAGGACGTCTCCTCGCGCAACCAGCGCCCGAAGGTCGACGAGTACGACGACTACCTGTTCGTCGTGCTGCACTTCCCGCGCTTTGACAAGTCGGTCGGACGCCTGAACGCCGCCGAGCTGGACATGTTCGTCGGACCGGACTTCGTCATCACGCTGCCCAACGAGCCGATCCAGCCGCTGGAGTACCTCTTCGAGCGCTGCCGCAGCCGTGAGGACGTGCGCGAGACCCTGTTCGCCAAGGGCCCGGGCTACCTGCTCTACAAGATCGTCGACGACTGCGTCGATGCCTCGTTTCCGATGCTCGCCAAGATGGCCAACAAGCTCGAGGTGCTCGAGGACGAGATCTTCGAAGGGCGCTCGGCGGAGATCGTGCGCGACATCTCCAACGTCAAGCAGGAGATCATCAACTTCCGCAAGATCGTCCGGCCCCAGCGCGCGGCGCTGCAGGATCTCGAGCGCACCAAGCGCTACATCCCCGAGGGGCTGGACATCTACTTCGACGACATCAACGACGCCTCCGAGCGCATCTGGGACATGCTCGAGAACTTCAAGGAGGTCGTCGAGGGCCTGGAGTCGACGAACGAGT
>Ga0183260_10001510_pt1 | contig 19305 bp, 11 predicted proteins | sample AntDrymUQ4972206_2_FD_129768 | JGI IMG/M metagenome (GOLD analysis project Ga0183260, IMG submission 129768) | Polar desert sand microbial communities from Dry Valleys, Antarctica - metaG UQ497 (22.06) (version 2) (version 2) | ecosystem: Environmental > Terrestrial > Soil > Desert | place...
CTGATCTCGCCACCACCGCACCACGACATCTACTCGATCGAGGACCTCAAGCAGCTGATCCACGACCTCAAGAACGCCAACCCGTCGGCCCGCGTCCACGTCAAGCTGGTCGCCGAGGTCGGTGTCGGGACGGTTGCGGCTGGGGTGTCCAAGGCGCACGCCGACGTGGTGCTGATCTCCGGCCACGACGGCGGCACCGGCGCCTCGCCGCTGACGTCGCTGAAGCACGCCGGCGGACCGTGGGAGCTGGGGCTTGCGGAGACCCAGCAGACGCTCCTGCTGAACGGCCTGCGGGACCGGATCGTCGTGCAGACCGACGGGCAGCTCAAGACCGGCCGGGACGTCGTCGTCGCTGCGCTGCTCGGCGCCGAGGAGTACGGCTTCGCCACAGCGCCGCTGGTCGTGTCCGGCTGCGTCATGATGCGGGTCTGCCACCTCGACACCTGCCCGGTCGGGGTCGCCACGCAGAACCCGGCGCTCCGCCGCCGCTTCGACGGCAAGCCCGAGTTCGTGGTGCGGTTCTTCGAGTTCGTCGCCGAGGAGGTGCGTGAGCACCTCGCGAAGCTCGGCTTCCGCAGCCTGGACGAGGCCATCGGCCACGCGGAGGCGCTCGACGTGCGACCCGCGTTGGACCACTGGAAGACGCACGGCCTCGACCTCAGCCCGATGCTGCACGTGCCGGAGCTGCCGCGCGGCACTGCGCTGCGGTGCACCACCGCCCAGAACCACGGCCTCGACAAGGCGCTCGACAACGACCTGCTCCGGCTGGCGGCGCCGGCGCTCGAGCGTGGCGAGCCGGTCCGCGCTCGGCTGCCCCTGCGGAACATCAACCGGACCGTCGGCACCATGCTCGGCCACGAGATCACCAAGCGGCACGGCCCCGCCGGCCTGCCCGACGAGACCGTCGACCTGACCTTCGTCGGGTCCGCCGGCCAGTCGTTCGGCGCGTTCTTGCCGCGCGGGGTGACGCTGCGGCTCGAGGGAGACGCCAACGACTATCTGGCGAAGGGGCTCTCCGACGGCCGGGTCGTGGTCCGACCGGACCGGGCCGCGCCGTTCGCTGCGGAGGAGCAGATCGTCGCCGGCAACGTCATCGCCTACGGCGCGACTGGCGGCGAGGTCTTCGTTCGCGGACAGGTGGGGGAGCGGTTCTGCGTCCGCAACTCCGGGGTCACCGCGGTCGTCGAGGGCACCGGTGACCACGGGTGCGAGTACATGACCGGCGGTCGGGTGGCCGTGCTCGGTCCGACCGGCCGCAACTTCGCCGCGGGCATGTCCGGCGGCACCGCGTACGTGCTCGACCTCGACGAGCGCCGGGTCAATCCCGACCTTGTCCGCCTCGACCCGGTCCCCGACGACGAGGCGGGCGAGCTGCGGACCTTGGTGCGCCGCCACCAGGAGGAGACCGGGTCGGCGGTGGCCGAGCGGCTGCTCGCCGAGTGGCCGGTGGCGCGGCCTCGGTTCACCCGGGTGATGCCGGTCGACTACGAACGGGTGCTCGCCGCGCGGGTCCAGGCGGAGGAGGCGGGGCTGGACGAGGACGAGACGGCCGCGGCAATGATGGCGGCGGCGGCGGCCGGTGGCTGACCCCAAAGGCTTCCTGACGACGCCGCGCCGGGTGGCGGAGCGCCGGCCGGTCGACGAGCGCGTGCGCGACTGGAACGAGGTGTACCCGGGGGACGCCGGGCGGGCGTTGCTCCCGATCATCGCCGAGCAGGCCGGCCGGTGCATGGACTGCGGTGTCCCGTTCTGCCACCAGGGCTGTCCGCTCGGCAACCTGATCCCGGAGTGGAACGACCTGGTCTGGCGCGGCGACTGGGCCAGCGCGATCGAGTGCCTGCACGCCACCAACAACTTCCCCGAGTTCACCGGCCGGCTCTGCCCGGCGCCATGCGAGCCGGCGTGCGTGGTTGCGATCAACGCCGACGCTGTGACGATCAAGAACGTCGAGGTGTCGATCATCGACAAGGCGTGGGACGACGGGCTGGTTGCTCCGCAGCCGCCGGAGTGGCTGACCGGGCGTACGGTCGCTGTCGTCGGGTCTGGCCCTGCCGGTCTGGCGGCGGCCCAGCAGCTGACCCGGACCGGCCACACCGTCGCGGTGTACGAGCGCGCCGACCGGGTCGGTGGCCTGCTCCGCTACGGCATCCCCGAGTTCAAGATGGAGAAGCGGCAGCTCGACCGCCGGCTGGACCAGATGCGCCGGGAGGGGACGGTGTTCCGCACCGGCGGTGATGTCGGCGCCGACGTCACCGGGCCCGAGCTGCGGGACCGCTACGACGCGGTCGTGCTCGCGGTCGGCGCCACCGAGCCGCGCGACCTGCCCGTCCCCGGGCGCGGGCTGACCGGGATCCACCAGGCGATGCAGTACCTGCCGCAGGCCAACCGGGCCGCGCTCGGTGAACCGGTGGACGACCAGGTCACCGCGGCCGGCAAGGACGTGGTGATCATCGGGGGCGGGGACACCGGCGCCGACTGCCTGGGCACCGCGACCCGGCAGGGCGCGGCGTCGATCACCCAGCTGGAGATCCTGGCCCGGCCCGGCGACGACCGACCGACCGCGCAGCCGTGGCCGACGTACCCGGCGGTGTTCCGCGTCTCCGCCGCGCACGAGGAGGCGGGGGACCGGGTGTACGGCGTGTCCACGTCGGAGTTCGTCGGCGACGATGCCGGGCGGGTGGGGGCACTGCGCCTGGTCGAGGTGCGGCCGGGCGGCGCCGGCTTCGAGCCGGTCGCCGGGACCGAGCGGGAGATCGCGGCCGGGCTGGTGCTGCTCGCGCTGGGGTTCAGCGGGCCCGAGCCGCGGCTGGCCGACCAGCTCGGCCTCGCGTTGGACCCGCGGGGGGCGTTCGCCCGTGACGACGGCTACCAGACCGACGTGCCTGGTGTGTTCGTCGCCGGTGACGCCGGCCGTGGCCAGTCGCTGATCGTCTGGGCGATCGCGGAGGGCCGGGCCTGCGCTGCCGCGGTCGACGCGTGGCTGACCGGCTCCACCTCGCTGCCCGCCCCGATCCCGCCCACCGCCCGCCCGCTCACCGTCTGACCGCCCCGCGCTTCTACCGACGATCCGCGGCAAATGGTCACGTCATCCGCGGCAAATGGCGCGGAGTCGGACAACGTCGTGACCAGATGCCACGGATCAGTGGACCATTTGCCGCGGATCGTCGACAGGTGGGTGCGCCCATAGGGTGGTGGCCGTGCGGAGAGCAAAGATCGTGTGCACGCTCGGGCCCGCCACCTCGTCCCCGGAGCGCATCGTCGAGCTCGCCGAGGCCGGGATGGACGTCGCCCGGCTGAACATGAGCCACGGCGAGCACTCCGAGCACGAGCGGGCCTGCGGCTTGGTCCGTGAGGCGTCGGAGCGGACCGGCAAGGCGATCGGCGTCCTCGCCGACCTGCAAGGTCCAAAGATCCGCATCGGCCGGTTCACGGACGGCGCGGTGACACTCGCCGCCGGGGCCACCCTCACGATCACGACGAACGACGTGCCCGGCGACTGCGACATCGTTTCCACGACGTACGACGGGCTGCCGCGAGACGTGAGCGCCGGCGACAATGTGCTGCTCGACGACGGCGCGCTGCGGTTGCGGGTGGTCGACGTCACCGAGACCGACGTCACCACCAAGATCGAGGTCGGCGGTGCGTTGACCAATAACAAGGGCATCAACCTCCCTGGCATCCAGGTCAGCGCCCCAACGCTGTCCGCCAAGGACGTCGAGGACCTGCGCTGGGCGTTGTCGGTGCCGGTCGACTGGGTAGCCCTGTCGTTCGTGCGGCACGGGTCCGACGTCGACGCGGTACGCAAGCTGATGGACGAGGTGGGGGTGCACCTGCCGGTCATCGCGAAGATCGAGAAGCCACAGGCGGTGGACAACCTCGACGAGGTCATCGACGCGTTCGACGGCTTCATGGTCGCCCGTGGGGACCTCGGTGTGGAGCTGCCGCTCGAGGACGTGCCGATCGTGCAGAAGCGGGTGGTCGACCGCGCCCGGCGCAGCGCCAAGCCGGTGATCGTCGCAACCCAGATGCTCGAGTCGATGATCTCGTCGCCCCGACCGACCCGGGCCGAGGCCTCCGACGTCGCGAACGCGGTCCTCGACGGCGCCGACGCGGTGATGCTGTCCGGCGAGACCAGCGTTGGCGACTACCCGGTCGACGCGGTCGAGACGATGGCCCGGATCATCGTGTCCACCGAGGCACACGGCGTCGACGAGATGGCAGCCATCGACTGGCGGCCGCGCACCCGTGGCGGTATCGTCTGCAGGGCGGCCTCGCAGGTGGCCGAGGCGGTGGGGGCGCGGCTTGTGGTGGCCTTCACCCAGTCGGGCGACTCGGCCCGGCGGCTGGCCCGCTACCGCGGACCGGTCCCGGTCATCGCGTTCACCCCTGTGTCGGCGGTCCGTGCCCAGCTGGCCCTGACCTGGGGGGTCGAGACGTTCCAGACCCCGTCGGTCGAGCACACCGATGAGATGGTGATGCAGGTCGACCACCGGCTGCTGGAGATCGGCCGGGTGGGGGAGGGCGACGAGGTCGTCATCGTCGCCGGCAGTCCGCCAGGCATCCCCGGCTCCACCAACGCCATGCGCATCCACCGGATGGGCGACGCGATCAACGAGGTGGCCCCGGCGTACCGGCGGGTCGCGCACCCGTGAGGGGTACCCGCGCCGCGGCAGCCGCGCTGGCCGTCGTTGCCTTCGTCGGCTGCGACGCCTCGACCGATACCAGTGCTCAGGAGCCGGCCGCACCACGACCGGAACGGGTGGAGGTCGACAAGCAGCGGCCGTCACGGTCCGCCGCGACTCTCCCGCCGCTGCGGCGGCGGGTTGCCGCGTTGTCGGTGCGCCAGCTTGCCCACCGCCTCCAGGTCGTCACGGTGGCGGGCACCGCCGCCCATACGGTCAGTCCGAACGAGGCAGCGGCCAACCGGGCCGACTTCGGGGTGTCGACGCCGGCTGCCGTTGCACGCTCCTTCCAGCCGGGCGGCGTCGTCTACTTCGACGCCAACGTGGCCTCGGTCGCCCAGGTGCGGTCGCTGTCGCGGGGACTGCACCGAGCGTCGCGTCGCGGCGGCTGGCCGACCCTGCTGTTCACCGACCAGGAGGGGGGCCTGGTGTCGCGGCTGCCCGGTCCGGCGGCAGTTGAGCAGCCGGCCGCGCGCACCCTCGCCAACCGGCCGGCCGTGGGATCCGAGAGCGCCCGCCGGGTGGGCGCCGCGATGGCAGCCATGGGACTGGACGTGAACTTCGCACCGGTGGCCGACGTCGACACCGTGGGCGGCCAGGGGGTGATCGGTGACCGCGCGTTCGGCACCGGTCCAGGCGTGGTGTCGCGGCTGGTGCGGGCGCAGACCTGCGGCTACCACCGCAGCGGCGTCGCAGTGACGCTGAAGCACTGGCCGGGGCACGGGTCGACCAGCGTTGACAGCCACCGGTCAATGCCCACGCTGAGGTTGTCGCCCAGTCGCTGGCGCCAGGACCACCTGCCGCCGTTCCGGGCCGGCATCCGCGGCGGGGCCGACCTGGTGATGACCGGCCACCTCGCGTACCCGCGGCTCGACCCGTCGGGGCAACCCGCCACCCTCTCCCAGCGGCTGACGACGGGTTGGCTCCGCCAGCGGCTCGGCTTCGAGGGGGTCGTCGTGACCGACTCGCTGGGGATGGGCGCGATCGTCAGCCGCGGCACCCCGGGCGAGATCGCGGTCCGGGCGCTGCGCGCCGGTGCGGACCTGCTGCTGATGTCCCCCTCGCCGCAGGGTGCGACCAGCGGCATCGTCGAGGCCGTACGGGACGGTCGGCTCACCCGAGAGCGGCTGGAGGAGTCGGCGCTGCGGGTGCTCCGCCTCGCGGACGCCACCGGCCTGATCGCCGGTCCACGCCACCTCAGCGACTGCTGAGCCCCCGGTTTGTGGCGCCAACACGCTGATGACACGCCGTCGGGCACGGGCAACTGGCGCCACAACCCGCGGGCGGACAGCGCGTGCCGGGTGGGGGATTCGAACCCCCACGCCCTTTCGGGCAGATGGTTTTGAGCCATCCGCGTATGCCGTTCCGCCAACCCGGCCGGCGCGTCGAGCCGCTCAGTCGACACGGTAGCGCCGAGCGCCTCGCCGGTCACGATTGGGCAACAAGACCCGGTTCCTCGGCGCTCGTGTCCCCGCTGTGGCCTTCCCCCGCTAACCTTCCGCGCTAGTGGGCCGCCCGTCCGGGCGTTGGCCCTGGACGCATCCCGGAGGATCGATGACCCGCACATCGAGAACATGGCAGCTCGCGGCCGCCGCGAGCGCGGCGGCGCTGGTGCTGGCCGCCTGTGGCGAGGACGAACCCACCACCGACGGCGCAGGCGACGAGCCAACCTCGGAGGAGACCAGCGAGCCAGCCGGTAGCGCGGACTGCTCCGGCATCCCGAAGAAGGACAGCGACGACACGCTGACGGTCGGCACGATCCTCCCGCAGACCGGATCGCTCGCGTTCCTCGGCCCCCCCGAGTTCGCGGGTGTCGAGCTGGCGGTCAAGGAAATCAACGAGGCCGGCGGTGTGCTCGGCAAGAACGTCGAGCTGTTCCAGGGCGACTCCGGCGACGACACGACCAACATCGCCTCGCAGACGTACGCGCGACTGAAGGGCAACGACGTCGACGCGATGGTCGGCGCCGCGTCGTCAGCGGTCAGCCTGCTCGTGATCGACGAGATCACCGGTGACGGCGTCATACAGGTGTCGCCGGCCAACACCTCCGACGAGCTGTCGACGTACGACGACAACTGCCTCTACTTCCGGACGGCCCCGCCGGACGTTCTGCAGGGCAGGGTGCTCGCTGACCTGATCGCTGCCGACGGCAACAGCACTCTGGGGATCATGGCGCTGCAGGACGCCTATGGCACCGGGCTGGCCAACAACACCGAGAAGTTCTTCACCGAGTCCGGTGGCCAGGTCGTCGAGAAGCTCGTCTACGACCCGAAGACACCGAACTTCGCCACCGAGGTCTCCCAGATCAAGGCGCAGGACCCGGACGCCATCGCCGTGGTCGCCTTCGACGAGACCAAGAAGATCATTCCCGAGTTGGTCACCCAGGGGATCGGGCCAGCGGACAAGGCGATTTACTTCGTCGACGGCAACCTGGCCGACTACTCCGACGAGGACATTGACAAGCCGGGCGACCAGCCTGCCTTCCCGGAGGGGACGCTGGAGGGTGTCAAGGGCACGCTGCCTGGCGCCCAGGCGAGTGGCGATTTCCGCAGCCGGCTCACCGAGGTCGACCCCAAGCTCAACGAGTTCGCCTACTCGCCCGAGTCGTACGACGCGACGGTCCTGATCGCGCTGGCGGCGACGTCGGCGGACTCCGACGTGCCGGCCGACTTCCAGGACGACATGATCGAGGTGAGCGAGGGCGGCACCAAGTGCACCGAGGTGGCCGAGTGCCTCGACCTGCTCGAGCAGGGCGAGGACATCGACTACGACGGTGTCTCCGGACCCGTGGAGTTCCTCGACAACGGAGACCCCGGCCAGGCGGTCGTGGGCATCTACCAGTACGCAGCCGACAACAGCTACTCGTTCCTGGCCGAACGGGAGGGCGCGATCAGCTGACCGATCAACTGACAAGCGGAAGGTCCCGGCATCCCGCCGGGACCTTCCGCTTGTGCTCTGGGGTGGTGCCGTCAGGCCTTGGCGAGGGTGCCGAGGTAGAGCTCGATCACCTTCGGGTCGGTGGAGAGCTCCTGGCCGGTGCCGGTGTAGGCGTTGCGGCCCTGGTCCATCACGTACCCCCGGTCGCAGATCTGCAGGCAGCGGCGGGCGTTCTGCTCGACCATCACGACCGAGACGCCGGCGCGGTTGATCCGCCGGGTCTGGACGAACACCTCGTCCTGCAGCACCGGGGACAGGCCGGCGGACGGCTCGTCGAGGAGCAGCACCGACGGCTCGGTCATGAGCGCCCTACCCATCGCCACCATCTGCCGCTCGCCACCCGACAGCGACCCGGCGCGCTGGCCGCGGCGATCGGCCAGCACGGGGAAGAGGTCGGCGACGAACGAGAACCGCTCGGAGAACCGCTTGGGCTTTTGGTAGAGGCCCATCTGGAGGTTCTCCTCGATGGTCAGGCTGGGGAACACGTTGTTGGTCTGCGGGACGAAGCCGATCCCCTTGCTCACCAGCTTGTCGGCGCGCTGGTTGGTGACGTCCTCGCCCTCGAGCGTGATCGACCCCGAACGGACCTTGACCAGCCCGAACAATGCCTTCAGCAGAGTCGACTTGCCGGCGCCGTTCGGGCCGATGATGCCGACCAGCTCGCCCTGCGTGCAGTAGAGGTCGGCGCCTTCGAGGATGTTGACGCCGGGGAGATAACCCGCAACCACGTCGTCTGCGCGCAGGACCGCGCCCTCGGCCCCGTCGAGGTGTGCGGACCGGTCGCCGATCGTGTGGTCCTCGGTGCCCTCCCGGTGGCTCATCTGCGCTCCTCCTCGGAGGCGGACCGTTCGAACGATGCCTCGTCGCCGCGGGCCTCGGCCAGGATCTGCTCTTCCTCCTCCTCGGTGAGGGGGGCGTCGTGGTGCGCGCCGAGGTAGGCATCGATCACGCGGGCGTTGCCCATGACCGCGTCTGGTGGACCCTCGGCGATGATCTGCCCCTCCGCCATGACCACGATCCAGTCGGAGATGTCGCGGACCATGTCCATGTCGTGCTCGACGAACAGGACGGACATGCCCTCGTCACGCAGCGAGCGGACGTGGCCGAGCAGGGACTGCTTGAGCGCGGGGTTCACCCCGGCCATCGGCTCGTCCAGCATCACCAGGTCCGGCTCGACCATCAGCGCCCGGGCCACCTCAAGCAGCTTGCGCTGACCGCCCGACAGACTGCCGGCAAAGTCGTCTCGCACCCTGGTGAGCTTGAACCGGTCCAGCAGGGCGTCCGCCCGCTCGGTGACCGCCTGCTCCTGCTTGCGCCACAGCAAGGGCACCAGCGCCTGCAGAAACCGCTCGCCGGTCTGCTCGGTGGCGCCGAGCCGCATGTTCTCGATCACTGTCAGCCGCGAGAGCGCCTTGGTCAGCTGGAAGGTGCGCACCATGCCGTTGAGAGCGACCCGGTGCGGCGCCACGCCGGCCAGCTCCTGGCCGTTGTACGTCCACTGCCCCGACGACGGGCGGTCGAAGCCGGTGAGCAGATTGAAGAACGTGGTCTTGCCGGCGCCATTGGGGCCGATCAGGGCGGTGATGGTGTTGCGCTGCACCTCGAAGTGCTGCACGTCGACGGCGGTGAGGCCGCCGAACTGACGGACCACGTCGTCCACGACGAGGACGGGGTCGGGCTTGGGTGCGCCGGGCTCGTGCGGTACGTCACGGAGCGCCGCGTCCGCGGCCGCCTTGTCGGTCAGGGCGGGGTCGGTCGTTGCCGGGTTGGCAGCGGGATCAGCGGGCATCGAGCTGCAGCTCCCTCTTGTCACCGAAGATGCCTTGCGGCCGGAAGATCATTAGCAGCATCAGCGCCAGGCCGACGAGCATGAACCGCACCTGCCCTACCTGGGTGGAGTTCATGATCCAGTTCGGGATCAGGCCTTCCCGCACGCCCTGGTTCAGGAAGTTGTCGGTGAGTGACAAGATCCCCCAGAAGATCATCGACCCGACGACCGGGCCGAACACCCGTGCGGCACCGCCAAGGATCATGATCGTGTAGAGGAAGAAGGTCAGCTCGGTGCTGTAGATGTTCGGCTGCGCCACCGCGAAGTCGAAGGCGAACATGAACCCGGCCAGGCAGCCGATCATGCCGCCCAGGACGAGGCTCTGCATCTTGTAGACGAAGACGTTCTTGCCGAGGCTGCGCACCGCGTCCTCGTCCTCCCGGATGCTCTTGAGCACCCGCCCCCACGGGCTGCGCATCAGCAGGAAGGTGATCAGCAGACAGACCGCGACCAGCCCCCAGCCGAGGATCAAGATGAACAGGTCGTCCTCGGCGTAGGTGAACCAGCCGGCACCGTAGTCACCGCGCGGGAACGGGTTGAGCGCGCGGAACTCGCGGATGTAGCCCTGGATCCCGTCCGCGCCGCCGGTCCACTCCTCGAGGCTGGCGGCGCGGAAGACCAGCCGGATGATCTCGGCGGCGGCGATGGTGACGATCGCGAGGTAGTCGGCGCGCAACCGGAGGGTGGGTACGCCGAGCAGCAGCGCGAGCACCGTAACGGCTGCGAACCCGACCAGCAACGCGAGCCACAGCGGGAGACCGTAGGTGACGATTCCCATCCCCACCGCGTACGCGCCGAGGGCGACGAACCCGGCCTGCCCGAAGTTGAGCAACCCGGTGTAGCCGAAGTGGATGTTCAGCCCGATGGCGGCCAGGGCATAGGTGACGACCTCGCCGGCGACGATTGCGCCGACGGCGTTCTGCAGGATCAGGCTCCAGTCCATGCGTGCCCTCCCCTCACCCGACGCGTTCCGCGCGGCCGAGGATCCCCTGCGGCCGGACCAGGAGGATCAGGATCAGGATCCCGAGCGCGGCGACGTTCTTGAGCTCCGACGGGATCCACACGGTCGACACCGTGATGAACAGACCGACCACGATGCTACCCACCAGCGCACCGAAGGCCGTGCCGAGTCCGCCCAGCGTCACCGCGGCGAAGATCAGCAGCAGGATGGAGAAGCCCATGTCGAAGCGCACCTGTTGTGAGACGCCGAGCAGCACGCCTCCCAGGGCGGCGAGCCCGCCACCGATGATCCAGATCACGAGGATCACCCGCTGCACGTCGATACCCGAGGCAGCCGCCAGCGGCGGGTTGTCGGCGACCGCTCGGGTCGCCTTGCCGAGCCGGGTCCACAGCAGCCAGTACGCCACCGCGAGGAGCATCAGGATCGCGACGCCCATCCCGATCAGGTCGCGAGGCGCGATCTCGACCGGCCCGAAGGTGATGCCCGCCTGCACGCTGTACTCGGCGTACGAGCGGGTCTCCGCGCCGAAGATGTACTGGAAGAAGTAACGCAGCAGGATGGACAGCCCGATCGAGGTGATCATCATCGCGATCAGGCCGGTGCTGCGTCGTCTCAGCTGGCGCCAGAGAACGAGGTCCTGCACGCCACCGAGCGCTCCGCAGATGATCACCGTCACGATGGCCGCGATGACCAGCTGCACCCCGGCATCGTTGACGTACCACGCGACGATCGCGCCCAGCGTCACCAGCTCGGCGTGCGCGAAGTTCACCAGTCCGGTGGTTCCGTAGACGAGGGACAGCCCGATGGACGCCAGCGCCAGCAGCAGTCCGAACCGCAGACCCTCGACGGTGAGCTGGGCGGCAAGGTCCCAGTCGTTCTGGACGTCGCGCGTCGACGCGCCGAGCGGGAAGATGACCGGCTTGACCTGGCCGGACTGGACCTCGACGGACAGCGTCGTCGGGGCGCCCTCGGAGACGAAGGCGGCCTCCGGGAGGGTCTCGGTGAGCAGGGACACCTCGTACGCGCCCGGCTGTGCCACCAGGACGGTCCACTCGCCGTTGTCGTCGGTGTCGGCCTGCTCGCTGAACGACTGGTCCGCGCTCTCGACCAGGATGCCGACGCCGGCGACGGGTTCGTCCTCGAAGACCAGCCTCCCGTTTACGGCCTCCTGGCGGCTGACGCTCACCGCGACGCTCGCGCCGCCGCCTGCGGGAACGTCGATCGTCGTGGTCTCGTCAGCAGCGGGAACCGACACGCCCTCGGGGAGGGAGGCGGGGTCGACCTCGACGACGTAGGTGCCGGCCTCGGGCACCTGGACCGAGAAGGTGCCGCTGTCGTCGGTGGTGACGTCCTCGCTGAAGTTGCCGCGCTGGCTGCTCACCGTGAGGTCCACGTCGGGCAGGCTCGCGCCGAAGTCGTCGACGACGGTGCCGTTGAGGTCGCCGCCCTGTCCGTCCGCCGCGGCCGAGCCGACCGAGATGAGTCCCGCCGCGAGGGCCAGGACCACGACGATCAGCAGTCGGCGCAACGTCGGGCTCCTGTCCGGCCTGGCGACCTCGGCTGGGACCTCGCTGTCGAGGCACTCCCCTCGCGCGCCCGACGGGACGGGACTATAGCGAGCCGTCGGCAAAGCGGGGCCGAGTTGGGTCACACCGCGGTGACGATCTTCACCAGCAGCGGTGCGACCAGCAACGCGGGGAGCAGGTCGCCGACCGGCACCCTCTTCACCTGGAGCAGCCGGAGCGCGACCCCGGCGAGGAGCAGCCCGCCGGTAGCGGTCATCGCGGCCAGCTGGGCATCTGGCACGAACGACCCCAGCGCCGCGCCGAGAGCGGTCAGGCCGCCCTGGATGGCGAGTATCGCCACGACCGACGCCGCGACGCCCCAGCCAAAGCTGGCCGCGAACGCGATCGAGGCGAAGCCGTCGAGCACCGACTTGAGCACGAGCAGGTCGGCACCCTTCCCGAGGCCGTCCTGAAGCGAGCCGAGGACGGTCAGCGGTCCGACGCAGAACACGAGCGAGGCGGTGACGAAGCCCTCGACGAAGCGGTGCTGCGCGCTGGTCGCACCCTGATCCCTACCCGCGTCCCCGGCCGCGTCCCGGACCAGCCGGCGGCGGAGCGCTCCGCCGAGAGACTCCAGTCGTTGCTCGATGCGAGCCAGCGACCCGGCGATCCCGCCCACGAGCACCGCACCGAGCACGATCAGTACCGGGGCGCTGTCGCCGACCGCGGCGGTGAGCTCGTCGTCCCCGACCGCTGCGGCCGGACACCCCGGCTATGAGCAGCGTCACCAGGCCCAGCCCGTCGGTGACCACGTCCCGGGTTCGGTTCGGCAGCCGGCGACCGACCAGGACGCCGATCCCGGATCCGACCAGGACGGTCGCGACGTTGACCACCGTGCCCAGGCCGCGGAAGTCCTCCACGTCTCAGGTCCGGGGTACGAGCAAGCAGGTGATGCGGGCGGTGCAGACCCGGCGGTCCTGGTCGTCGCTGATGAGGACCTCGTACGTGGCGACCGAGCGGCCGCGGTGCACCGGCGTGGCCACGCCGGTGACCACACCCTCGCGCACAGCCCGGTGGTGCGTGGCGTTGATGTCGACACCGACCGCGTACCTGTCCGGCATTCCCCAGAGCGTGGACCCGATCGAGCCGAGGGTCTCGGCCAGCACGCACGAGGCGCCGCCGTGCAGCAGCCCGAACGGCTGTGTGTTCCCCTCGACCGGCATGGTCGCCACCAGTCGGTCGGCGGCGAGCTCGAGCAGCTCGATCCCCATCCGGTCGAGCAGCGCGGCTTCGGTGGGAAGGTCGTCGGGCAGGTCCACGGCTGTCCCTTCGCTGTCGGAGACCCAGACTAGAGTCGCGGCCGTGGCCGATCCGACCGCGACCCGAGGATCAACACAGCCCCCTCGCTTGCTGCTGCTGGACGGGCACTCGCTGGCCTACCGCGCCTTCTTCGCGCTCCCGGTGGAGAACTTCTCGACCACCACCGGCCAGTCTACCAACGCCGTCTACGGCTTCACCTCGATGCTCATCAACGTCCTCCGGGACGAGCAACCCACCCACGTTGCGGTGGCGTTCGACGTGTCGAGGCAGACCTTTCGGCTGGCCGAGTACGCCGAGTACAAGGCCAACCGGTCGAAGTCCCCACCCGAGTTCTCCGGCCAGCTGTCGTTGGTGAAGGAGGTGCTCGACGCGCTGCACGTCATCAGCGTCGAGAGCGAGGGGTACGAGGCCGACGACGTCATCGCCACCCTCAGCACCCAGGCGGAGACCGCCGGGTGGGACGTGCTGATCTGCACGGGGGACCGGGACGCATTCCAGCTGGTGTCCGACCAGGTGACCGTTCTCTACCCGATCCGCGGCGTGTCCGACCTGTCGCGGATGACGCCGGCGGCGGTGCGGGAGCGGTACGGCGTGGGGCCGGAGCACTACCCCGACCTCGCCGCACTGGTCGGGGAGAGCAGCGACAACCTGCCCGGCGTGCCCGGGGTCGGGCCCAAGACCGCGGCCAAGTGGATCGAGCGGTTCGGTAACCTGGACGGGTTGGTGCTGAACGTCGGCGAGGTGACCGGCAAGGCGGGCGACTCCCTGCGCGAGCGGCTGGCCGACGTCCAGCGCAACCGACGGGTCAACCAGCTGGTGCGCGACCTCGAGCTGCCGGTGGGGCCGGACGACCTCGAGGTGCGGCCTTGGGACCGCGAGGCGGTGCACACCGTGTTCGACGGGCTCGAGTTCCGGGTGCTGCGGGACCGGCTGTTCGCCACGCTGTCCGCCGACGAGCCGGTCGCCGAGGACTCGATCACCGTTGACGGCGCCGATCTCGGCCCCGGCCAGGTAGCGGGCTGGCTCGACAAGCACATACCTATCGGCACCACCGCCGGGCTGCATGTCGTCGGTGCGTGGGGTGCCGGCGGCGGCCGGGTCGACGGGGTGGCCATCGCGGCGCCGGACGACGCCGCGGCCTACCTCACGCTCACCGACACCCAGGACCCGTCCGACCGCCTCGGCCCGGACGACATCGAGGCGCTGTCGGCGTGGCTGTCCGACCCGGAGCGGACCAAGGCACTGCATGACGCCAAGGGACCGATGCTGGCGCTCGCCGCGCGCGGCTGGACGCTCGACGGGGTCGCCTCCGACACCGCGCTGGCCGCCTACCTCGCCCGGCCGGACCAGCGGTCGTACGACCTCGTCGACCTGACCCTGCGCTACCTCAAGCGCGACCTCGGCGACGAGGAGACGTCCGCGGACCAGTTCGCGCTCGACCTCGACGCCGACGCGGCGACCACGCACATGACCGCGATGCTGCGGGCCCGGGCAACGCTCGACCTCGCTGCCGCGCTGGCGGTCGACCTCGACACCCGCGGCGGGGCCCGGCTGCTCGGCGAGGTGGAGCTTCCGCTGGTCGGCGTGCTGGCCGACATGGAGCGGGTCGGTGTCGCCGTCGACGACGAGCACCTCGCGCTGCTCGAGGACGACTTCGCTGCCCTGGTGCGCCAGGCAGCCAGCGAGGCCTACCGGGTCATCGGCAAGGAGATCAACCTCGGCTCGCCCAAGCAGCTGCAGGTCGTCTTGTTCGACGAGCTCACGATGCCCAAGACCAAGCGCACCAAGACCGGGTGGACGACGGACGCGGACTCGCTGCAGCAGCTGCACGCCAAGACCGAGCACCCGTTCCTGCTGCACCTGCTCACTCACCGCGACGCCAGCCGGCTGCGATCCACCGTCGAGGGGCTGCGCAAGACGGTTGCCCGCGACGGGCGCATCCACACCACGTTCAACCAGATGATCGCGTCGACCGGCCGGCTCAGCTCGACCGAGCCCAACCTGCAGAACATCCCCATCCGCACCGAGTCCGGTCGCCGGATCCGGGAGGCGTTCGTCGTCGGGCAGTCGTACGAGTGCCTGCTCACCGCCGACTACAGCCAGATCGAGATGCGGATCATGGCCGACCTGTCCAAGGACGCGGACCTGATCGCCGCGTTCAAGTCCGGCGAGGACTTCCATGCCGCCACCGCCTCGGCCGTGTTCACGGTCTCCCCGGATCAGGTCACCGCAGAGATGCGGGCCCGGATCAAGGCGATGAACTACGGGCTGGCCTACGGGCTGTCCGCCTATGGGCTGTCCCAGCAGCTCGGCATCGAGACGTCCGAGGCGGCGACGTTGATGGACGACTACTTCCTCCGCTTCGGGGGCGTGCGCGACTACCTGCGCGGGGTGGTGGACGAGGCGCGGCGCACGGGCTACACCGAGACGTTGTTCGGCCGTCGGCGCTACCTGCCTGACCTGACCAGCGACAACCGGCAGCGGCGCGAGATGGCCGAGCGGATGGCGCTGAACGCGCCGATCCAGGGGTCGGCGGCCGACATCATCAAGGTGGCGATGCTCGGCGTCCACCAGGCGCTGGAAGCCTCCGAGCTCGGCTCCCGAATGCTGCTGCAGGTGCACGACGAGCTGGTGCTCGAAGTCGCGCCGGGGGAGCGGGACGCGGTCGAGGACCTGGTCCGCGTCCAGATGGCCGCGGCGTACGACCTGGCCGCCCCGTTGGACGTGTCGGTGGGCATCGGCACCACCTGGCAGCAGGCCGGCCACTGACGGTGTCAGGCCAACCGCGCTGCATCACAGTACGTGGCCCCGCTCAGCACTCTCTGTAGTTGTTCAGTGACTTCTCCCTTTAGGCCGTAACTCGACGTGCGCTGCGTCCGTTGTGACCGGCACAACACCGATTTCCGTCCCGAGGGCCGGCTACCGCTGGTCGTCTCGAATCACGAAAGGGCGCCACATGCCCTCGCTGCGCCACTATGCCCGTCGCCCAGTCCGGGCCACCCTTGTTGCCTTCGCCGCGGCCGGCCTCCTGGCCGCGGCGCTTGCCGTGCCCGGGGGGCGCAGGCCGGCAGCTCTGCGCTCGCCGCCTCGTCGACCGGCACGGACTACGCCACCGACCCGAACCAGGACGACGTGGACAACCGGGCCGGCAGCGTGGCTCCGTCGGCGGCCGCGAGCGACATCGTGCGCGCCATGGGTGCTCGGGTGGAGTGGAACCAGTTCGGCACGCCGGCCTCGCTGATCAAGTACGGCGGCTACCTCGCCACCGGTCTCGGCAGCGACCCGGTCGCCGCCGCGCGGTCGTTCGTCTCGACCAACAAGGCGCTGTTCGGGCTCACCGCCGCCGCGGTCGGCGACCTGGAGCTGGTCAACCACACCCGGATGACCGGCGGACGGGGTCACGCGATCCTGTTCCGGCAACAGTTCGGGTCCCTACCCGCTGCCCAGGACGGCATGATCTCGGTGGGCGTCGTCGACGGCAAGGTCGCCTACGTCTCGTCTTCGGCGGCCGGCGCGGCAGCCGCGCCCGCGACAACCGGTCTCATCGACCCGGGAGCCGCATGGCTGAAGGCCGCGGCCAACGTCGGACACACCGCGGCGAGCGCTGACATCACCGGCGTCCAGAACGAGCGCGGGTGGACGCTCTTCTCCGTCGACGGCCTCGACGAGCAGCAGCGGGCCCGGCTGGTCGCGCTGCCCACGCCTACGCAGGGGGTCAAGGCGGCCTACGAGACCGTCGTCTACCAGGGCACCGGCGGCGGTGAGTTCGCCTACACCGTCTTCGTCGACGCCCAGAACGGGGACATCCTGTTCCGCACCAACCGGCTGAACCACCTCGACGGGACCGCGTCTGCAGCTCCCGCCGCGGCGCTTCCGATGGCACCAACGGCGGGCGAGTTCACCGGCGCGTACACGCCCACCGCGTGCGGGCCGGAGCACCCCATCGACGTGGACGCGGACACCGAGAGCATCTACGTGTTCGCCACCGCGGTGGTCCCGGCCAACGACATCGTGGTCAACATCCTCCGCAACGGTGAGGTCGTCGGTGGCCCCGGCGACACCGGCACCAGCCCGGAGGTCAGCACGTACGACGGGGTCGCCGGCGACCCGGCAGGCAGCGTCTACGAGGCGCAGGTGTGCCCGTTCGACGCCGCCTCCCAGGTTGCTCCCCCGTACACCTACGCCGGCAGCTACGTGACCAGCAACGTTGCCGCCAGCGGCGTCCCGTTCCCGCCACGGTGGAAGTACTTCCTGGCCAACCCGCCGCTGAACGGCGCTGACACCGACACCCGGATCGTCGGCTGCTTCACCGGCGCCGACGGCCAGACCAGGGTTCCGCCCCGGCCGCTGCCGGCCGGCTGCGACCGTGAGGAGGGCAACGCTGCGGCTCGCTTGCCGTGGGACGTCGACCCGACCACGGGTCAGCCGACGTTCACCACCAGCGGCAACGCGGCTCGGTCGGTGGAGGCCTGGTTCAGTCCGCTGGCACCGCCGGTGGGGGACAACTACAGCCCGGTCAGCCCCAACCGCAGGTACATCTACCCGTGGAAGGACACCTGGCGGAACGAGAAGTGCAACCCCGCTGTGTTCGGGACCCCGGGGCTGGAAGACCCCGAGTCCGGTCGCAACGACATCAACGCGGCGATCACCAGCCTGTTCGCCAACCACAACCGGATGCACGACTGGTCGTACTTCCTCGGCTTCACCGAGAACAACTACAACATGCAGGTCTCGAACTTCGGCAACGACGCCGATGGGACCGTGCCCGGTCTCGGTGACAAGGACCTGGAGATCGGAGGCGCCCAGGCCGGCGCCGTCACCGGGGGCTTCCCCAGCTTCCTGGGCCGGGACAACGCCAACCAGATCACGTTGAACGACGGAATCCCGGGCATCACCAACATGTACCTGTGGCAGCCGCTGCCGGCGGCGTTCTACGCCTCCTGCACCGACGGTGACTTCGACCAGTCGGTCATCGGCCACGAGTACACCCACGCCATCTCCAACCGCATGGTCGGTGGCCCCGACGCCGGCCTCACCTCCGGCAGCGACGGCCAGGCGCGGGCGATGGGGGAGAGCTACAGCGACCTCACCGCCGTCGAGTACCTCAACGAGTACGACTACGTGCCGACAGCCGGCGAGAACCCGTTCGCGGTCGGACCGTACGTCACCGGCAGCGACGAGCGCGGCATCCGCAACTACGGGATGAACTTCAGCCCGCTGAACTACAGCGACGTCCAGGGCTACGACGGCAGCGGGGTGGGCAGCCCGCACGACGACGGCGAGATCTGGAGCGCGGTCAACTTCCAGATCCGCCAGGCCATGATCGCCAGGTACAACGGCGGCTTCCCGGCCGGCGACAACGAGCTGCAGAAGCGGTGCGCCGACGGCATCCTGCCGGCCGACGAGTGCCCAGGTAACCGGCGCTGGATGCAGATGGTCTTCGACGCCTACCTGTTGATGCCACCGGCGGTCAGCATGCTCGGGTCCAGGGACGCCTACCTGGCCGCGGACTTGATGCGCTACGGCGGCACCGCACCCGGCCCGGACAACCAGAAACTGCTGTGGGAGCAGTTCGCCAAGCGTGGCTTCGGCCAGAACGCCTCGACGGCCGGCACCGATGACCCGCAGCCAAAGCCGAGCTCCGAGTCGCCCCGGCAGGCAAACGAGGCCACCATCACCTGGCGGTTCATCGACGACGCCGGCAACCCAGTCGACAACGCGTTCGTCTACGTCGGTGACTACGAGGGCCGCGTCACGCCCATCGCCGACACCGACCCGTCGACGCCGCTCGGCGACGTGACGAAGTTCGTGCCTGGTACGTACGACTTCGTCATCCAGGCCGACGGCTACGGGTTGACGCGGATCACCCGCAACTTCTCGGCCAACGAGACGCGTCGGACCCAGTACCTGCTCCAGACCAACGTCGCTTCGGCGAACAATGGTGCGACGATCACCGGTGACGGCGCGAACCTGCGCAACCTGATCGACGACACGGAGCGCTCCAACTTCGTCTCCGGACCTCCGGGGTCGGATTTCAACCCCGTGGCAACCTCTCCGGCCAAGGTGCCGGGA
>Ga0183260_10001511_pt1 | contig 19300 bp, 16 predicted proteins | sample AntDrymUQ4972206_2_FD_129768 | JGI IMG/M metagenome (GOLD analysis project Ga0183260, IMG submission 129768) | Polar desert sand microbial communities from Dry Valleys, Antarctica - metaG UQ497 (22.06) (version 2) (version 2) | ecosystem: Environmental > Terrestrial > Soil > Desert | place...
ATCAGTCCCTCCCGCTCGAACAGGGCCCTGGCAGCCGTGATCTCCTGTGCGGTCAGTCGGGCGAGAGGGTGCGCCGGTGCCGACACGGCTACGATCTCACGTTCCTCGATAGACAACGGTGTGCTCCTGTTCCCCAGGTTCCTGGTCTTGTTCCGCGGCGGGTCAGCGTCGGACGGTCAGGGAGATGGAAGCGGCGGAGGCTTCGACGCCGGCGACGACGTCGCGCAGATCGGAGGGTAACTGCTGGGTGAGTTCGCTGATTCTGCCGCGAAGGGCAATGCGGTCGATGCCGACGTCGAAGCCCTGCACGATGTCCAGTGCGCCGAGGATGGCCGCGGTCACAGTTCCCTGCTGGTCCATGTCGTCGGGGACGCGAAGCATGTGCTCCAGCCGCACACGGGGCGCTGAGGCGCGCAGTAGGTCGACGGAGGGGAACCGGTCGGGACTGCGCCGCAGCAGGCGCCGGCCCCCCTGCTCGCGGCTCACGACGCCGGCCTCGACCATTCCGCGGGCGACCATCTCGTAGAGGACGTCACTGAGGACCTCGACCCAACTGCGGACGGTGTGGGCGCCGGGTTGACTCTGAATGCTGTCCACCACGAAGGCCGACATCTCGTCCGGGCCAACGTCGCGGCTGTCGATGACCACGACCCGATCGTTGTCGATCCCGATGTGGCCGGTCATGATCAGCTCGGCCAGCTCGGCGGCCACGAGTGCGCAATTGAGAAGTTCGTGCGCGATTTCTGGCCGGCCGCTGAACGGGTCGTGCAGCAGGAGGAACATCGACTCGGCAAGCTTGTCTTGAGCCATAGCGCGCCTTCCCCTTGGCGGTGGGTGAGCTGCGGACCACACGTGGGCTACGTCCGCCCGGTCCGACGGTTGCTCTCCGTGTCCGAGGCTACCCGCTTGGTAGCGGGCGCTTTGGGGTACCCGGACCACCGCAGGCCCCCCCGTGGCACGTGACCTCGGGTTCTCGGCTATCCAGAACGATGTGCGCTACGCGCCCGAGTGACACCCTCCAGTCCATCCAGCAGGGCGTCGGTTTCAGCGGGCGTGCCGGCGGTGATCCGCAGATACCCGGGAATGCCGACGTCGCGCACCAGAACCCCGCGGTCCAGCAACGCCTGCCAGGCCTCGCGGGAGTTCCAGAAGCCGCCGAGGAGGACGAAGTTCGCATCGCTGGGCACCGCATTCAGCTCGAAATGCGGCGCGGCGGCCACGATCCGGTCGCGCTGGTCGCACACCGATGCCACCGTGGCCAGCAGCTGGTCCCGGTAGCCCAAGGCGACCCGGGCCACGACCTGGGTCAGGGCGGACAGGTGGTAGGGAAGCCGAACGAGCTGCAGTGCGTCGACCACGGCGGGAGCGGCAGCGAGGTAACCCAGCCGCAGACCCGCCATCCCGAACGCCTTGGACATCGTGCGGGTCACCACCAGTCGCTCCCGTCCGGGCAGCAGAGTAAGCGCACTGGGTGTGCCGGGGCGGGCGAACTCGGCGTAGGCCTCGTCGACGATCACCATGCCCGCGGCCTCGGCATAGACCGCCTCGATGGTCTCGAGGCTCACCGCGGTGCCGGTCGGGTTGTTCGGCGACGTCACGAACACCACGTCGGGCCGATGCTCGCGTACGGCGCACGCGGCACGAGCCGGGTCGATGCCGAAGTCGGCTTCTCGCGGCCCGTCGTGCCAGGTGGTGGAGGTGCTGAGGCTGATCAGCGGGTGCATCGAGTAGGAGGGGGTGAAGCCCAACGCGCTCCGGCCGGAGCCACCGAAAGCCTGCAACAGTTGCTGAAGGATCTCATTGGATCCGTTGGCCGCCCACAGCTGTGCGACGCCCAGTTCGCCTCCCAGATAGCCGGCCAGGTCGGTTCGCAATGCGATGGCATCGCGGTCGGGATAGCGGTTGAGCCCGCCGGCGACAGCGCCGACTGCCTCGGCTATCGCCTCAGCCAGCCCGGCCGGGAGCGGCCAGCTGTTCTCGTTGGTGTTCAGTCGTACGGCGACGTCGAGTTGCGGTGCACCGTAAGGGGTACGCCCCCGCAACTCCGAGCGAATCGGCAACGCGGCGAGCCCGTACGGGACGCTCAACGTTCTCGCTCGCGAACAGCGGCCGCATGCGCGGGAAGGTCCTCGGCGTGGGCCAGGGCATCGATGTGACCCGCCGCCGCGGCCAGCGCTGCCCGATCGAAGTCCACCACGTGGATGCCGCGCAGGAACGACTGCACCGAGAGCCCGGATGTGTGCCTTGCGCAACCGCCGGTCGGCAGCACGTGATTGGACCCGGCGCAGTAGTCACCCAGGGAGACCGGCGACCAAGGACCGACAAAGATCGCACCGGCGTTGCGGACCCGCGCCGCGATCCGCCGGGGATCGCGGGTCTGGATCTCGAGATGCTCGGCGGCGTAGGCATCGACCACCTGCAGTCCGGCGTCGAGGTCATCGACCAATACGATCCCTGACTGAGCCCCCGACAGAGCCGCGGTGATCCGTTGCACGTGCTTGGTAGCCGCGACGTAGTCGGTCAGTGTGCAGGAGACCTGGTCTGCTAGTTCGGCGCTGGTGGTGACCAGAACCGCACTGGCCAGGGGGTCGTGCTCGGCCTGGCTGATCAGGTCCGCGGCCACATGCCCGGCATCGGCGCTGTCGTCGGCCAGGATGGCCACTTCGGTCGGACCGGCCTCGGCGTCGATGCCGATCACGCCGCGCAGCAGCCGCTTTGCCGCGGTCACGTAGATGTTGCCCGGGCCGGTGACCATGTCCACCGGCTCGCAGGGCCCGGCTCCGTAGGCGAAGGTTGCGATGGCCTGCGCTCCACCCACCGCGTACACCTCGGTGACGCCGAGCAGCGCGCAGGCGGCCAGCACTCCCGGGTCGGGAAGTCCGCCGTGCTCCTTCTGCGGCGGGCTGGCCACCGCGATGGACTCGACACCGGCGATCTGGGCGGGAACGACGTTCATGACCACGCTGGACAACAACGGTGCCAAGCCCCCTGGCACATAGAGCCCTACTCTGCTGACCGCCACCCAGCGCTGGGTGACCAGGCCGCCCGGCACCACCTCCGTGCGCAGATGGGTCCGCCGCTGGTCGGCATGTACCCGGCGGACCCGCGCGATCGACTCGTCCAACGCCGCGTGCAGCGCCGGCGAACAGTTCGCCAACGCCGCATCCAGAGCGGCCTGCGGCACGGCAATGGATTCCAGCACAACGCCGTCGAGCCGCTCGGTGATCTCTCGTACGGCCACCTCGCCGCGGATTCGTACGTCGGCACACAGCGGGCCGACGATGGCCAGCGTCGCATCGACGTCGATCTCAGGACGTGGCAACAAGCCGGCCAGGGTGCGGCGCGGGGGCAGCGCAGCACCGCGGAGGTCCAGCCGGTTCAGCATCGGGTGCACTCCTTGCAGACGACTGCCTGATTGCCAGGGTAGTGACCTGACGCGGCTTGGCCGACCGGAGCCACCGCGAGTCGCACTAGGCTGGATTCGTGAGCGAGGATCGCGGGTTTCGTGAGCGAGCATCGCAGCGAGGAACGAGCTTCGACGAGAGGGCGGGAGCATCGACTGAGCGCCAGCGAAGGAGGAGCGGACCGCCCGGTGCGCGCAGCGCGCGAGGCGGAGTGCAGGAGCGCAGCGAACACAGCGCCTCTGGCGCGTACGTGCGGAGCGCGTCATGACTCCGGGCACCATCCCACTGTTCCCGTTGGGCAGCCCGCTGTTTCCCGGCATGGTCTTGCCGCTGCACGTCTTCGAAGAGCGATATCGGCTGCTGGTCGAGGATTTGCTGGCGCTGCCGGAGGAGTTGCCCAGACGATTCGGCGTGGTGGCGATCCGTCAGGGCTGGGAGGTCGCCGACGGCGCGTTCGGTGACTCCGAGCCGGCAATCTATGAGGTGGGCTGCGCCGCGGAGGTCCGCGCGATCAGCAGACGCGGCCAGGACCGTTTCGACGTGGTCGCGGTCGGCGCGGACCGGTTCAGCGTCCTCAAGGTTCATCGCCACCTGAGCGCCTATCTCCAGGCCGATGTGGAATGGCTCCCCGGCGCCGGCACCGATGCAGACACCCGACCCGAGGCCGCCGCACTGGGCGAGGTCGTGGGCCAGCTGTTCTTGCGCTACATCTCGCTGGTCGCGACCCTGCACGGCACCGCGATCGACCTTCCAGAGCTGCCCAAAGGCCCGCGTGAGCTGTCCTACCTGGTCGCCGCGGGTGCGTTGCTCACGGCCGAGGATCGCCAAGCGCTCCTGGTCGAGGATCTGACCGCAGCCCGGTTGGCGGCGCAGTCACATTTGCTCCGGCGGGAACTGACGATACTGGCCAGTCTTCGTGCGGTCCCCGTCCCGCTGGTGCAGTTGGCGGTGCCGTGGAGCCTGAACTGACTGCTGCCAGCTGACGTCGGTGCAGCTCGTCGTTGGCGGCAAAGCACGCCACCACCACGTAGGTCAGGGTGGCCAGAAACGCCCCGATGACAAGAACCGGGATGGCCCGTAGCTGCACTGCCGGGGCAACGATCGAGCCAAGCTGAGCGGTCTGCTCCTCCGACGGTCCCGTGCCGAGCAATTCCCCGGTCTGCCAAGCAACGACCGCCGCGAGCAACATGCCGATGGCCAGCCCGAGGACGACGCCCACCCCACGGACCCGGACGAACCGCCAGGCGAGGCCCGCCACCACCACGCCGAGTGCTCCGGTAAGGATCAGCAGCCAACCGTCGGCGCCGATGAGGGCCTCGGACTGCGGTTCGACAGCCCGGAAGCCGCCGTCCACGACCTCGTACTGACGTCTCGGCGCCAGCGCCAGCCACAGCAGGCCGATCGGAAGTCCTGCCACTGCCAGGCCGAGGGCCAGCCGAAGAGCCGAACGGAGTTCCGCACGGGTCACCCGTAGCCCCTCGTACCAGGGTGGGACTGCGATCGGCGCTGACTGCGGCTCCTGCCACGAAGCGCCCATGGACGCAGGTGCAGACACCTGAAGGACCCTACGTCGTTCCCCGATCAGCGTGCCCAGCCTGGTGCTAGCTCTGGCTGGTCACCGGTTGCTTGCGCTGGCGCAGGACATGTTCGACCAGTTCGATCAAGGTGTTCTTCACCGCTTGGCGTTGCCGAGCGTCGGTGAGTACGACCGGAACGTTGGGATCGATGGACAGCGCCTCGCGTACGTCCTCGGCCCGGTGCCGCGCGACGCCGTCGAAGCAGTTGACGGCGACGATGTAGTTCAGGGCGCGGTCCTCGACGAAGTCCACTGCGGCGAAACAATCCGCCAACCGCCGCGTGTCCACGAGCACGACCACCCCGATGGCACCCCGCATCAGGTCGTCCCACATGAACCAGAAGCGGTGCTGGCCGGGGGTTCCGAACAGATAGAGGATCAACTCGTCCCCCAGGGACACCCGGCCGAAGTCCATGGCGACGGTGGTCGTCCCCTTGTCCGGTGTCGACCCGAGGTCGTCGAGGGCGCTCGATGCCTCTGTCATGAGTGCCTCGGTCCGCAGTGGGGTGATCTCCGAGACGGCGCCGACGAACGTCGTCTTCCCGACTCCGAAGCCACCGGCAACAACGATCTTCGCTGACGAGCGCGCAGCCGGGCCCGGGGGCCGAGATGGCGGCGCTGGTGCGGTGGGAGGGTTCGGCAAGCGCGGCCAGACCGGCCCGGTCACGTGCCCCGCCGGCTCGGAACGGACACCGTCATAGCTGCCGGAGTCCACTGAGCACCTTCTCCAGCAAAGCGACCTCGGGCTGACCGCTCGCATCCCCGGCCGTGGTGTGTACGGTCACCAATCCGATCCTGGCCATGTCGCCCAGCAAGACCCTTGCCACCCCCAGGGGCAGGGTCAGCCTGGCGGCCACCTCGGCCACCGACTGCACCTGGCGACAGAGGTCGGCGATGGGACGGTGCTCCGGATTCATCCGTGCAACATCGCTGCCGCCGCCGTTTATGGTGGTGATCAGCGCCTCGATCGGCAGGTCGTAGTCCGACCGTGTTCTTCCGCGCGTCCGCGCGTAGGGGCGAACGATCGGGGTCGCGTCGTCGGAGGGTTCCATCAAACACCGCTCACGGCCAACTCCTACCCGGCGATCTCACGCAGCTGTGAGCGCAGCGCCGGCGTGAGCAACTGGCCAGCCCGATCCACGAGCAACGCCATCTCGTACCCGACGAGCCCCAGATCGCAGTCGGGGGCGGCGAGTACGGCAAGGCAGGAGCCGTCGGAGATGGACATCAACAGCATCGCACCGCGCTCCATCTCCACCGCCGTCTGGACGACCTCTCCCCCGTCGAAGCAGCTCGACGCGCCCTGGGTGAGACTGATCAGCCCTGACGTCACGGCGGCCAACTGATCGGCGCGGTCCCGCGGGAGCGCCTGGGACGAGGTCAACAAGAGTCCGTCAGAGGAGACCACCACCGCGTGTGCGACCCCGGCCACTCGCTCGGCGAAGTTGCTCACCAGCCAACCGAATTGGCCGGGATGAGTTGCCGGCTCCCGGTACTCGGTCGTCATTGGCGCTCCTGAGAAGTCGGTAACTCGCCGTGCCGGCCCACTCCATTGCGCGTCGGTTCACCCATCGAGCGATCCGAGTCTTCCATCGGCGACGAGTGCCGGCCCCGGCGGGTGCCACGCTGGTAGCTGCTCAGGTTCCCCCGAACCCGTTCCGCGTCGCGCAGCAGAGTCACGTTGTTCAAGCGCCCGGCCGCGACGGTCTCGGCAGGAGGACGAGCCGCGCCTCCGGGCACTAGGTGGGCGCGCGGTCGGCGTCGAGGAAGTCCCGCCGCAGTGGTGCCGGCGTCGACCGGCGTACGCAGCTGTTCTGCCGCTTGCCAACCCTCGTCAGCCGACGAGCCGAAGTCCGGTGTTCCGTCTGCGTCCCAGCCGACTGATTCGGAGGACCCCCCGGTGACCCCGCCGTCCGCATCGGCAGCGGAGAGGTCGTCGGGGACGGTGGGCAGCTGGCTGAACCACGCCGAGCGCATCTCCTGGAAGATCGGCGTCCCCTCCCCCTGACCTTGACTGGATGAGTCGGCCAGTGGCAGCGCGGCGAAGAAATCGGTGGTCTGGATGTCGGCGGGTCCGGTCGGCACGCTGGGAGCGAACAGGTCCAACGGCGGCCCGCTCCGCGTGGTAGCCAGCGATTCAAGCGAGAAGTCCAAGGCCTGGGTGATGGCCGCGTCGAAGGGAGCGCCGTTGCCCACGCCGTTCGAACCCGCACCAGATGCGTCTGGACCCGCGATTGAACCATGGCCGGCAGCAACGAGGGTCTGGTCGCGGCCAGCCTCAGAGCCGGGACCGGTTGCGGCTGCAGTCGAGCCAGTGGCGGGGGTGGAGAACATCCCGCCAGTACCGGCCGAGACCAGGGAGCCGTTGGTCTGGGGGTCCACCGGCGGGGCGATGACGTGAGCGGGACGCTCGACCTCGGCCGAGATCAACCCGCTTGGGATCGAGACTTCAGCGGTCAGTCCCCCCGCGGGGCCGGTCGCGCGCATCCGTACGGTGATGCCGTGCCGGGTCGCCAGCCGGCCGACCACGAACAGACCCATGTGCCGGGACACCGACACGTCGACCATCGGCGGAATGGCAAGCCGGTCATTGATCGCTGTGCGTTGTGTCGCAGACATCCCGACACCGGTGTCTCGGATCTCGATCAACATGCTGCCATCGGGCTGCATCGCGCCGGCCAGTACGACCGGGGCCTCTTTGGGAGAGAAGTTGGTGGCGTTGTCCAGCAACTCAGCGGTCAGGTGCACGAGGTCGTTGACCGCAACACCGAGGATGGCGGTGTCTGGCACGCTCTCGATCGTTATCCGCTGGTATTCCTCGATCTCTGAGATCGCCCCGCGCAGGACATCGAGCACGGGCCGAGCGGCTCCGGTCCGCTGACGGGTCTCGGAGCCGGCAAGCACAAGCAGGTTCTCGTTGTTGCGGCGCATCCGGGTCGCGAGATGGTCCAGACGGAAGAGTTCCCCAAGCGCCTCAGGATCGCGCTCCCCACTTTCCAGCGCATCGATGATTCTCAGCTGGCGTTCGACCATCCCCTGGCTGCGCCGGGACAGGTTCACGAACATGTCATTGACGGTGCTGCGCATCATGGCTTGCTCGCCGGCCAGGCGAATGGCCTGACTGTGCACCACGTCGAACGCGCGAGCCACCTCACCGATGTCCTCACGTGTATGGACCGGGATTGGCTCAGGATGGATGTCGTCCCTCCAGCCGCCGGGTTGGCGGAGCCGCTCGACGACTCCGGGTAGCCGACGTAGGGCGACATCGAGGGCACCGGTACGAAGTGTTCGTAGCGGTCTCAGCACCGATCGGGCGACCAGGACCAGCACGATAAGAGCAAGTAGAAGCAAGCCTCCCACGATGGCGGCATCGCGGATGGTATTCGTGACGGCGGTGTCGCTGGTCGTCGCGGTCGCGGCCTCGAGGTCGTCGCTCAAAGACGCCTCGACCATACGCAAACTGTCCTCGAGCGCGGTGGCTGCCTCGTCCCAACCCGCGGCAATGCTGCCGAGCGGGACGAAGGCCGGCCACTCTCCGAGCCCGATCAGCAGGAAGCGCTCTCGATCGGTGCTGACCGTCCCGCGTACGGCGGTGAAGTACACCTGCCGCTCCGAGGACGGCACCGATTCGGCAAATCCGCGGATGGCGGAGTCGTAGCCTGCCTCGGTCGAGCGCAGCCGGGATTGCTCGACCGAGGTGATGGAATCTTGCAGACTGGCGGCCAACAGCACGGCGTGCTGAACCGAGAGTTGCTCCTTGGCTTGGGCCAGAAAGCCGATCCCCGAGGCCAGTGACGCCGACTCGGCGGAGACTTCGGTCGAGGCCACCCGGTTGAACCGAAGCAGGAAGCTGATCACTTCGCTGTACCGGCCGATGGCGGAACTGACATCGGTGCCTGGCGCGAACACCTGTTCCCGAACGACTGCCAACGTATCCAGTCGACGCAGGGCATCCAGATAAGCCGCCGCCGGCGCCTCGGGCAAGTTGTCCGGGTTGTCCTCGAGGTTGCGTAACTGGTCGACCTCGGCGTCGACGTTCTGGATCTGCTCTTCTACCAGGGCGCGCTGCTCCAGGCCCTCGGTGGCGGCGGCGGCTGCAACGCGATGCCGCTCGGCTTGCAGCTCGGCTATGACACTGGCGACCTGCTGGCTGAGCGTGACCTGGCCCTGAACTGCCGCGAGGGTCTGGATATCGCTCACCGACGCCGCGATCCGCAGTCCACCCAACACACCGGCCAGGACCAGCGGGATCACCAGCAGCACGACCAGCCTGGACCTCAGCCGCCAATTCCGCAGCCTCCAACGCCCGGACTGCGGCCGAGTCGATCCCGCCGCGTCCTGCACATGGAATCGGGCGCCGACCGACTTCTCCGGTCGCCCGCCGTAGATGCTGACTCGCTCGCCACTCCTAGGCGCCTGCGACGACGCGGAGGTCTCGGTCGTCGGGCCATGCGGGAAACGCGCGCCCACCGGGCGCGATCCGGGCGTACCGGCGCGGTCATCCGGGCGCGCCTTATCCCTTGCGCTCTTCGTCTTGCGCTGCGAAGACGAGCCGGACACGACTAGATATTCCTATTCTTTCGGCGGTTCCCGAGCGGAGACCAGAGATTATCGTAGGGCTCTCCAGTCGCCGGTGTTGAAATCCGGGCATATTGCTACATCAGAGCGACGCTGGCCGGACCCAACAATGCCTTGATCTCGCCCATCAGCGAAGCGGTCGGGCTCACCCGCAGACCACTGTCCAGGCGCAGCACTGTTTCTCGGCCACCGTTGAGCAGGCGTAACCGCACCTCGGTCGTACCTGGATGGGTTCCCAGCACTTCGCGGAGCCGGGCGACGATCGGTGGTGTGCATCTGGCCGCGGCCATCGACACCATCACCGGGCCACGCGCCGCTTGGCTGATGTCCGGGATGCCGACGTCCTGCACGATGATCTTCGGTGAATCCTCGCGCCGGTCGACGCGCCCGCGGATGGTGAGAATGGCGTCGTTGGCGAGATCCAAGCTGCTCTTGGTGTAAGTCTGCGGGAAGATCATCAGATCGATGGAGCCGCCCATGTCTTCGAGGGTGGCCGAAGCCATCGGCGCACCTGCCCTGGTCGTGCGCAGGGTCAGCCCCGACAGCAGGCCGGCGATCGTGACGAAGGTCCCGTCCTCGACCTGGCCGGTCTGGATGTCGGCGATCTTGACCTCGGCGTGGCTGGCCAGGATGTGTTCGAGCCCGAGCAATGGGTGATCGGAGACGTAGAGGCCGAGCATGTCCCGCTCGAAGGCCAGTCGTTCACGCTTGTCCCAGTCGGCGACGGGCACCGGCAGATCCATCATCGCCGCATTAACGCCGGCGCCATCCAGCGCGTCGGCGAAGAGGTCGAACTGCCCGATCGCTTCGGCCCGTTTCACGTCGAGGACCATGTCCACCGCTTGGGCATGCACGGTGAGTAGTCCTTGGCGTGAATGGCCGAGTGAATCAAAGGCGCCTGCCTTGATGAGTGACTCGAGCACCTTCTTGTTGCATACGACCGCATCCACTTTGCGCAGGAAGTCGAAAAAACTGCAGAAGCTACCTGATTCCTCGCGCGCCCGCTCGATGCAGGCCACGACGTTGCGCCCGACATTGCGGATGGCGCCCAACCCGAACCGGATATCGCCGCCCACCGGGGCGAAGTCAGCAACGGAGGTGTTCACATCAGGGGCCAGGACGGTGATGCCCATCCGCCGGCACTCCCCGAGGTAGACCGCCATCCGGTCCTTGTCGTCGCGCATCGAGGTGAGCAGCGCGGCCATGTAGGCGGCCGGGTAGTTGGCCTTGAGGTATGCCGTCCAGTACGAGACCAGGCCGTAGGCAGCGGTGTGGGACTTGTTGAACGCGTAGTCGGAGAAGGGCAGCAGGATGTCCCAAAGAGCCTTGATCGCCGCTTTGGAGTATCCGTTCGCGGTGCCACCGGTGAAGAACTTGTCCCTCTGGGCATCCAACTCAGACTTCTTTTTCTTGCCCATCGCCCGACGCAGCAGGTCGGCCTCACCGAGGGTGAAGCCGGAGATCTGCTGGGCGATCGCCAGCACCTGCTCCTGGAAGACGATCAGCCCATAGGTCTCACCGAGGATCTCGCGCAACGCAACCTCGAGCTCAGGATGGATGCCCCCGACCTCCTGGCGATTGTTCTTCCGGTCGGCGTAGTCATTGTGCGCATTGGCCCCCATCGGACCCGGCCGGTAGAGCGCCAGAACCGCGGCGATGTCGACGAAGGCGTCCGGACGCAGCGAGCGCAGCAACGCCCGCATCGGACTGCCGTCGAGTTGGAACACTCCGAGGGTGTCCCCGCGGCTGAGCAACTCATAGGTCGGCTGGTCGTCCAGCGCTAGGACCGAGAGGTCCAGACGAGGACCGCCATCGGCCGCGATGGCGTTGACGGCGTCGTCGAGGATCGTGAGATTCCGTAACCCGAGGAAGTCCATCTTGAGCAGGCCGAGGGTCTCGCAGGTCGGATAGTCGAACTGGGTGATCACCGCGCCGTCGGCCTCGCGGCGCATGATCGGAATGAGGTCGATCAGGGGTTGGCTGCCGATCAGCACCCCGGCGGCGTGCACTCCCCACTGCCGCTTCAGACCTTCCAGGCCCAGCGCCTGGTCGACGACCTCTTTGGCGTCGGGGTCCTCCTCGTACCGCTTCCTGAAGTCGGCCCCTTCTCGGTAGCGAGCGTCGGTCGCATCGAAGACACCGGACAGAGCCATGTCCTTGCCCATCACCGGGGAGGGCATCAGCTTGGTCAGCTGCTCGCCGAGGGTGAACGGCTTGTCCATGACCCGGCAGGCATCCTTGATCGCCGCCTTGGCCTTGATCGTGCCGTAGGTGACGATCTGGGCAACCCGGTCCTCGCCGTACTTGTCCGACACGTAGCGGATGACCTCACCACGCCGGCGCTCGTCGAAGTCGATGTCGATGTCGGGCATCGACACGCGCTCGGGATTGAGGAAGCGCTCGAAGAGCAGTCCGTGCTCCAGCGGGCAGAGATCAGTGATCTGCAGGGCGAAGGCCACGATCGACCCCGCAGCCGATCCGCGTCCTGGGCCCACCCGGATGCCCGCTTCCCGGGCGAACCGGATGAAGTCGGCGACCACGAGGAAGTAGGCCGGAAAGCCCATCTGGCAGATGACGCCCAGCTCGTACTCCGCGCGCCTGCGGGCCTCGTCACAGATCCCGGCGGGATAGCGCCGGTGCAGACCGAGTTCGACCTCCTTGACCAGCCAGGACTCCTGGGATTCCCCCTCGGGTACGTCGAACCTGGGCATCAGGTCGACGCCCTCGGCGAACGAGACACCGGCGCACTTCTCGGCCACGACCAGGGTGTTGTCGCAGGCCTGGGGGTGTTCGGTGAACAGCGCCCGCATCTCGGCAGGGGACTTCAGATAGAAGCTGTCGTCATTGAATCTGAGCCGCTTGGTCTCGGCCAGCTTCGCACCGGTCTGGATGCACAGCAGGGCGTCGTGGGCTTTCGCATCGTGCTGGTGGGTGTAGTGCAGGTCGTTGGTGGCCAGCAGCGGGAGGGACAGCTCGTCGGCGATCCGCAGCAGGTCCTTGCGGGTCGCCCGCTCGATCTCCAGGCCGTGCTCCATGAGCTCGACGTAGAAGTTGTCCTTGCCGAAGATGTCCCGGAAGTCCGCGGCGGCGGCCAGCGCTTTGTCGTACTTGCCGGCCCGCAGCCACATGTTGACCTCACCGGACGGGCAGCCGGTGGTCGCGATCAGGTCCGTGCCGTATCGCTGGAGCAGGTCGCGGTCGAAGCGCGGTTTGCGGTACTGCCCTTCCAGGCTGGCCAGCGAGGAGATCCGGAACAGGTTGTGCATCCCCAGCGTGCTGGTGGCCAGCATCGTCATGTGACAGAAGGCGGACTTGCCTCGGTTGGACCCGCCGTCCCCCGGCTCCTCCAGCAACGAGTCGCCGAAGTCGAAGGGCTGCCGGTCGAAGCGACTGCCCGGGGTGTAGTAGCCCTCCATCCCGATGATCGGTTTGATGCCGGCCTTGGTGGCCTGGCGGTGGAAGTCGTAGGCCCCGAAGACGTTGCCGTGATCGGTCATCGCGATCGCGGGCATGCCCATCCGAGCGGTCTCGGCGAACAACTCGGGCAGCTTGGCCGCACCGTCCAGCATGGAGTACTCGGTATGCACGTGCAGGTGCACGAACTGATCCGAGTGACCCATCGCGGCCGATGACCTCCTTGCTCGATCGGACCGAGAGGGAAGGTGCTCGGTGCGGGGATGAGTGTGCGGGGCGGATGTGATTGTCGCGCCCTGTCTTTGTAGACCACGCGACCGACACTCGCTCGGTCAGGTTCCTCGGCCCGCGGGTACCGGCTCAGGACTCAGAGCGGCTTGACGAACTCGTACTCGATCGAGTTGGACGGGTCGTGCAGGGCGCGCTGTGCTCCCGTTCGCCGATAGCCCAGACCCGCATAGAGGCGGTGGGCATCGAGAAACCGGGTGTCCGTCCACAGGATCACTTCCCGGGCCTGATGCTCCTGAGCGGTTGCCTCGACCAGCGCCACCAGGCGCGCGCCGAGCCCACGCCGGCGAGCCGACGAACTCACGTAGAGGTTCTTCAGCTCGAGCCGGCCCGGCCGGTCCGGACCCCAGCCCACGCACGCCAGCAGTGCTGCGGTGTCGGGATCGGTCAGCACCCAGAACTGGCCGCCCTTGTCCGCGTACGTGCTCGCCGGAGCGGCCATCCACGCATCGATGCCCTCGGGGTCGAGCACACATCCTTCGTACTCGGCGAAACAGCCACCGATCAGCTGCCGCACAGCCGCCGCGTCGCGGTCGGTAGCCAGGCGCAGGACGCCTGGCCAGTCCCCGTCGGGCAGATCGGTCATGGGCGCTTTCCGAAATCAATGGGCTGCGTGTCGTAGGGCCCGGGGTCGCCGCGGTCATCGGGTCGCGACGCCACCTCGGTCGAGGGCGATCTCGCTGGTGCGGACTGTGTCCCACCTCCGGGCAGCACATCAGCCGGTACGGCCAGGAAGCGCAGGTCAATCAGGGAGTGCAGCACGATCGGCACCAACACCGAGCCGGTATCGAGATAGACCGCCGCGAGCACCGAGCCGAGCAGACCCGTGGTGAGTATCCCGGCCAGACCTTGATAGGCATGCGCCAATCCGAACGCCAGGCCCGCCGCCGCGACCAGACCCCACCACGGCAGCGAGGGGGCCAGCGCGGCCAGGACGGCTATCCCGAAGCCTCGGTAGACGATCTCCTCGCCGACCCCGGCAGTCACGGCGACCGCCGCGAACAGTCGCCGCTCGGAATCCGTACGCGGAAGCAGGGAGCCCACCGAGCGCAGCGCCGCAGAGTCCGATCCGGCCTCGCGCAGCACCCCGGTACGCAAAGCGCGTACCGAGAGCACCGTTACCACGAGGATGACGACCGCGACGACCCCGGTGACGATTCCGACCCGATCCGGCCAGCGCACCCCGAGTTCGGTCCAACCGACCCGCGCTGCGACCAGGCAGACGGCCAGCACGATGGCCACCAGTCCCCACTCGAGAAGCAGCAATCGCCCGTAGAGCCAGCGGCGTGCGCCCGGGGCCACACCGACGGCCGACTCGAAGCGCCGGTGCAGGACCCACCCCACGAATGGCTCACCGAGGACCAGGTATCCCCCCACCATGAGGGCGGCAAGGGCGGCCGGGGCAAAATCGGCCAGCGAATCCGGCAGCCAGCTCACTGCTTGTCCGCCTGCTGCGCTGCGACCCCGTGCACTTCGCGTGCGAGCCGGCTCATGGCTGGTCCGCCAACTTCTCCAGGGCAGCAGCGAGATCGGCCGGGTACGGGCTGACGAAGCTCACCTGGGCACCCGAACCGGGATGGGCAAATCCGAGCCGTACGGCGTGCAGCCACTGGCGGGACAGCCCGAGCCGGGCCGCGAGCTTCGGGTCGGCGCCGTAGACCGCATCGCCCACGCATGGATGACGCAGCGCAGCCATGTGCACCCGGATCTGATGGGTGCGGCCGGTTTCCAACGTGATGTCGAGCAGACTGGCGGCCGGAAAGGCTTCGATCGTCGAATAGTGCGTGACCGACGGTCGGCCGCCGGCGACGACGGCGAATCGCCAATCATGAGTGGGATTGCGGTCGATCGGTGCGTCGACGGTGCCGGTGCTCGGATCGGGATGGCCCTGGACGAGCGCGTGGTAGCCCTTGTCGACGGTGCGCTCCTTGAATGCGCGCTTGAGCCAGGTGTAGGCCGCCTCGCTTCGGGCCAGGACCATGAGGCCGGTGGTGCCCGCATCGAGGCGGTGCACGATGCCGTGCCGCTCCTCGGCTCCGCCAGTGGCCAGCCGGTAACCCATGGCGGCCACTCCGCCGGTGACCGTCGGCCCGGTCCAACCCGGACTTGGATGGGCGGCCACACCGACGGGCTTGTCGACGACAAGGATCTCGTCGTCGACGTGGACAACCGTCAGGCCCTCCACCGGCTCCGGCGGTGCCGGTGCTGCCACGGGGTCCGGCAACGTCACCTCGAGCCACGATCCGGCCGACAGCCGGTCGCCCTTGCCGCGCACCCGACCCTCCACGCGTACGTCTCCTGCGTCGGCCAGTTGGGCGGCGGTGGTCCGGGACACGCCGAACAGCCGAGTCAACGCCGCATCGACCCGCAGACCAGCCAGGCCTTCGGGTACGGGCAGGGCGCGCAACTCGGTCACGGATGACAGTGTGCCGAACTGTGCTGACTTGACGTGATCGAGTGGTGATCCAGATTCAGATTCAGTGCGTGCGAGACCCGTCGAAATCCCGGCCGCGAAGGGCCATCACGACGCCGAGGAACCCGCCACAGACGATCGCGGAATCTGCCACGTTGAAGATCGGCCACACCTGCCCTGCGGGGTCAAGGAGGCTGATGAAGTCGACGACCCCGCCCCTGAAGATCCCCGGCGAGCGAAAGATCCGATCCACGAGATTGCCCAGCGCGCCGCCGAGGACCAGGCCCAGGGCCCAGGCCCATCCAGTCGAGCGGAGTTTGGGCGCGGTCCGCAGGATCACTACGATCACGGCAGCCGCCACGATCGTGAACACGACGGTCATCCCTTGAGCCAGGCCGAACGCCGCTCCGGTGTTGCGTGCCTCGGCGAGGAAGATCAGGCCTCCGAGCAGCCGCAATGGGGGCCGGTCGGACAGGGTCGCGACCACCGCGAGCTTGCTGGCCAGGTCGAGCACGAAGACGACAGCGCCAACCGTGAGCAGCAGAACCAGGCGACGCGGACGATCTGCGACGCTCGGCTCACCGGCGCCGGCGCCGGCGCCTGGCTCGGCGTCGTCGGCTGCTGCTGGTTCGGTGGTCACGACTCAGCCTTGCCTGCGCTCTGGCGGCAGGACCGGTGCTCGATCAGCGCCGCTCTTCACGCTGCTTGCAGGACAAGCACAAGGTGGCCCCTGGGAAAGCCTGGAGTCGAGCCTTCGCAATCACCTGGCCACAACTCTCACACCGGCCATAGGTGCCGTCGGCGATGCGCACCAGAGCATGCTCGATCTGGGTGATCAGATCCAGCCGGTTGTTGGCCAGGGACATCTCGTGCTCGCGCTCGAAGGTCTTGCTTCCGGCGTCGGCCTGATCGTCGCCCGAACTGTCGCTCACGGTCTGCTGCAGATCGTTGAGCGTCACCATCGTTTCCTCGTACTCGCTGCGCAGCTGAGCTAGTTCGGCTTCGAGGGTCTTCCCCACCGCCCGCAGTTCCTTGGCCGCCCAACCGGTGACCTGCTTGTCGGTAACCGCCGAACTGCCCGTGGCGGCTTTGCTCTTCTTCGTCGCAGCAGCCTTTCCACCGGGTGCAGCTGAGGCAGCTCCTGTCGTCGCCGAGGCCCGCTTCGTGGGTGGGGCCGTCTTTGCTGGCGGGCCCGTCCGGCTCGCCGCCCCCCTGGCCTTGTTGTTGTTGTTACTGCTGCTGTTGTTGGCCGCCTTGGCGGCGACTCGGGCGGTTTTGCCGGTGGACTTGTCCGCCGCCTTCTTCGGCACCGCCTTGGTGGTGGTGGTGGTGGTGGTGGCAGCCTTGCGCGTTGGTGACCTCGGGGCTGAGGACTTCGTGGCTGACGGCTTCGTAGTGGGTGTTGCCTTCTTGGCAGGTGTTGCCTTCTTGGCAGGCGCGACCTTCTTGGCAGGTGTTGCCTTCTTGGCAGGTGTTGCCTTCTTGGCAGGTGTTGCCTGCCTGGCAGGCGCGACCTTCTTGGCAGGCGCGACCTTCTTGGCAGGTGGAGCCTGCCTGGCAGGCGCGACCTTCTTGGCAGATGGAGCCTGCTTGGCAGGTGCCTTTTTCGCTGCAGCCACCTGGCACACCCCATCGCATCTGAGTCAACCGACGGGGATCGCGGTCCTCGGCGGCACGTGGCGTGCCACCCTAGTCGACGCTGGTGTCCTGCATGACGCGGCGCACCGCGCTTGGCGTTGGCCGGTCAGTCGGCGAGCCGGCTCCCGACCTCACCATGCCAACGTGCCAGCCGGCCGGCTCGGCTGACCGCCCGCAGGCGACGCATCGTGGTCTCCCTCGAGCCGATGGTGGTGACCACGAGCAACTGATCACCGCGGACCAGCCGGGTCGTGGCCTCCGGTACGAAGGAATGACCGTCGCGGACGAGCAGGGTGAGCGCCGCATCCGGTGGCAGCCTGAGTTCGGAGACGTACACGCCGTGCAGCCGTGACGCCGGCGGAACGGTCAGCTGCAACAGCTCGGCGTGCAGTTCTTCCAGCGTGGAGGATTCGACATCTACCTCACGTTCAGAAAGCGGCGTGGACAGTCCCAGCCACCGCGCGACAGTGGGCAAGGTGGTGCCCTGCACGACGGTGAACACCACCACCAGCACGAATACCGCGTCGAAGATGCGTTCGGAACCGTCGACCGCCAACGAGATGGGGATGGTCGCCAGCACGATCGGTACGGCTCCGCGCAGACCCGCCCAAGACAGGAACGCCTGTTCTCTCCACGGAACCTTGAACCAACAGACCGACAGGAACACCGAAACCGGGCGGGCCACCAGGAGCAGGGCCAGGCCGACGAGGATCGCCGGGCCGAGAACGCCGAGCAGCCGATCGGGGCTGGCCAGCAGTCCCAGCAGGACAAACAATCCGATCTGGGCGAGCCAGGCCAGCCCCTCGGCGAAGCCGAGGGTTGCTGATCGGTGCGGAAGGGCGGAGTTGCCCAGCACCAGGCCGCAGACGTAAACCGCAAGAAAGCCCGAGGTGTGCGCGACCGTCGCAGTGGCGTAACCGGTCAGACAGAGGGCCACAGTGGCCAGCGGATACAAGCCGGAGACGGGCAGCGCGCTGCGGCGCAGCAGCCACGCGCCGGCCATCCCGATCAGGATGCCGATCGCCGCACCGGCGAGAAGTTCGAACGAGATCAACCCCACCAGGGACAGGATGGACGGGCTGCCCGAGGTGTTCAGGGCTTCCGACAGCGCAACCACCAGGATGACGGCAGGAGCGTCGTTAAACCCACTTTCCAGCTCAAGCGTCCCGGTCACCCGGGCGGGCAGGCCGAGCCGGCGCAGGCTGGCGAAGACGGCCGCCGCGTCGGTCGAGCTGACCACCGCACCGAAGAGCAGGGCAGTGGGCAGATCGACCCCGAAGACCAGGATCGCCACGCCTGCCGTGATGGTCACGCTGACCCCGACCCCCACCGTGGAGAGCACCACGCCCTGAGCGAGGATCGGCCGGGCCGAGGTCCATCGGGTGGTGAGTCCACCTTCGGCGAGGATGATCGCCAATGCGGTGAGACCCAATACCTGGGTCAGCTCAGCATTTTCGAAATCTATGCCGAGGCCGGACTCCCCCAGGAACAGGCCCAGTCCGAGGTAGATCAACAAGCTGGGTAGGCCGACCCGGCTGGCCACTCGTACCGCAAGTACCCCCACGAGAACGACGACCGCCCCGATGAGCAGGATCGGGGCGAAGTCCGCAGTGGTCACGGGCGCGTGCCGCTCCGGGTGCAGATGGGTGGGGCCATAACGCATTCTCGCCTACGCTCTACTCTGGGCGGCACAGGCATCGACCCGGCCATCACCGGCGAGCCTCCGGAAGAACAGGCAGTCGGGCGAGCAACGACTGGCCCCAGTAGAACCGGACGGGTGGCCCGTCACAGCCAGCACGACCAGAGCGGGTCCGCGGCGCCGAGCAGGCGCAGCAGGCCAAGCGAGGTGGTACCGCGGGTGCGTGGCCAAGGGGGCCGCGGCACTCGTCCTCGCGCAGATCGAAGCAGGCTATGTCGATTGAGCGCGTGAGGAACGAGGCGGAACCCAGATGTCCTACCCCCGGCATCGGACCAGTACCGGCGAACCCG
>Ga0183260_10001512_pt1 | contig 19293 bp, 17 predicted proteins | sample AntDrymUQ4972206_2_FD_129768 | JGI IMG/M metagenome (GOLD analysis project Ga0183260, IMG submission 129768) | Polar desert sand microbial communities from Dry Valleys, Antarctica - metaG UQ497 (22.06) (version 2) (version 2) | ecosystem: Environmental > Terrestrial > Soil > Desert | place...
AAATCGTAGTTCCAAACAATTCCTTAAACCCTTTTTTCAAATAACATTCATTTATACCTGCCTTGCGGCTCAAATCTTTGATGGTAATGGGTTCGCCAATATGCTGAATTAATATTTCTCTTGCCTTTACCACTTTAGCTCTATCCTCGTGATTCGCCAAAAACTTGCATGTGATCGTATTGATCTCTTGTTCACCAAGTGCACATTGAAGGCTATATACCAATAACATTTGCGTTTGTGCATTTACATAGATATTCTCAAGCGTACCTGTATAAGAGTGTGTCAATAAACCATCTAAGACCTTTCTTATTTTATTATAAAGTGGGATCGTAGTGGAAAAGGATTCAGAATGGTCAAAATGCAAAATGCTTTTGTTGAAAACTGAATCACTAACTCCTGAACTTACAAACTGACTCAATAAGGGTGAACTAAAAACAAAACTAAAAATGTTTACGGTTTCTATTTCTTTTTTACAGTTCAGGTGTTGATGTGTAATGCAACCTTTGCAACCTGCATGATCACGGCAATACATATTAGCAGTGAGGCAAAAACGCAGCTCTAAAGAATTTTGTTCCTTTTTTGGAGAATAGTGATAATGCAACATCCCCATATCTTCCCCCATCCATCCGGCCCATTTAGCGAAGCGTTTTATTGAGTATTGAACCGTTCCCGGAATTTGCTGGCTTATATTCAGAATCAGATTTTCTTCTGCTCCATTTATTTCGACATTAGTAAAAGATGTATGCTGAGGCATGGACTGCAAATTTAGATTTAAACACACTCACTATTGTCAAAAGGATGTAAATCTGATTTTGGGATTGTTTCTTATTTTCGCTTCATGCCGCCAGATCATCAAGAGTCGCCAGAATTTCAACATACGATCGCTGCCGAAACTTCTATCACCGGTGTAGGCATTCATTCTGGCCAAATAGTGGAGATGCTGCTCAAACCTGCTGAACCCAATACCGGTATTGTTTTTCAGAGAGTAGATATAGCCGGAAACCCCACTGTGAAAGCCGATGTGGAAAATGTAGTAGAAACCACGCGCAGCACTACTATTGAAGCTAATGGAGCGAGGATCAGTACCATCGAGCATTTATTGGCAGCACTTGTAGGTTGTCGTGTAGATAATGTAGTTATTGAATTGAATGGTCCTGAAGTACCCATTCTTGATGGGAGTGCATCCCCTTTCGTGGAATCCATCGAAAAAACCGGATTGAGAAAGCAGGATGTACAAAAAATTTATTATACCCTGCAGCACAATATATCTTATACCGATGAAGATAAAAAAGTGGAAATGGTAGCGCTGCCTTATGACCAGTTCCGCGTAAATACCCTGATAGATTTTAATTCACCTGTATTAGGAACACAACATGCATCTCTGCGACATATTTCAGAATTCAATGAACAGGTAGCTCCCTGCCGCACTTTTTCTTTTTTTCATGAACTGGAATATTTAATTGAGCATGACCTTATAAAGGGAGGCGATATTAATAATGCAATCGTAGTAGTGGATAAACCTGTTACTGATGATCAGGTACTCCGCATTGCCAAAGTATTCAACAAGAAAGATGTGAAGGTGAATGAAGGCGGGTTTTTGAATAACCTGGAATTGCGTTTTCCAAATGAGCCTGCACGCCACAAGCTTTTAGATGTTATAGGAGATCTTGCTTTGGTGGGTTATCCTTTCAAAGCTCATATCATAGCCAATAGGCCCGGCCATTCCAGCAATGTAGCTTTTGCAAGAAAAATAAAAGAACATATTAAAAAATATAAGCACAGACAACAAATACCGGTGTATGATCCTACAAAGCCACCTGTATTCGATATCCAGGCAATCGGAAAAAAATTGCCACATCGCTATCCGTTTTTATTAATTGATAAAGTAATAGAGCTAACCGATAAACATGTAATTGCAATAAAAAATGTAACCTATAATGAACCTTTCTTTCAGGGTCATTTCCCCGGCAATTCTATTTTTCCGGGCGTATTGCAGTGCGAAGCATTGGCCCAGGCAGGAGGCATACTTACCATACCTGACGATCCTGATCATACTTATGATACTTATTTTTTAAAAATTGATAATTGTAAATTTAAAAACAAAGTGGTGCCTGGCGACACCATGATTTTAAAAATGGAACTCAGTAACCCTGTGCGCCGTGGTATTTGTGAAATGAAAGGGACTATTTTTGTGGGCGACAAATTAGTGGCCGAAGCCGACATGGTAGCTCAGATAGTAAAGAAACCTAAAGTAAAAGAATGATCTCTCCCCTGGCCTCCATACATCCTAATGCTAAACTTGGCGCCAATGTCACTATTGATCCATTTGCGGTTGTTCAAGATAATGTAACCATTGGTGATGGCACGCATATCATGTCGCATGTAGTGTTGATGCCCCATAGCCGGATAGGTACCAATTGTAAAATATTTCCAAGCGCAGTCATCGGCGCTATTCCACAAGATTTGAAATACAAAGGTGAAGACACTACTGCTGAAATAGGGAATAACACTACTATACGTGAATTCGTAACTGTAAACAGAGGTACGAAAGACAAATGGAAAACAGTGATTGGTGAAAATTGTCTGGTAATGGCCTATGCCCATATTGCACATGATTGCAAAGTTGGCAACAATTCTATACTGGCTAATGGAGTGCAGTTAGCAGGCCATGTCGCCATTGGCGAATATGCAATAATAGGTGGTCTTGCGGGTGCACAACAGTTTACACGCATAGGATCTCATTCCTATATTGCAGGACACTCCAGAATACGTAAAGATGTTCCGCCTTATGTAAAAGCTGCAAGGGAGCCCATGTCTTATATGGGTTTGAATATAGTTGGATTGCAGCGCCGTGCATTTCCACAAGATCAGATTGATATTATTTCCAAAATATATCATCTTCTTTTTGTGAGCAACCACAGTACTTCCACTGCATTAAATATGATAAAAGATGAAGTGCCTGATTGTGCATTGAAAAATGAAATACTCACTTTCGTAAATGAATCGAAAACAGGTATTATTAAGCGCTACTCAAAAAACGGCATAGATGAAGATCTTGCTTTCTGATGCCGGAAAGCGCTTCAACCGCGAATGGATCTTTCGTCACCTATATTTTGAATTTATTGAGCAAAATGCTTATGCCATTACCGGCCCGAATGGATCGGGAAAATCCACGCTTCTTCAATGTATTGGGAATATGATGCAATTGAGTGAAGGAAAAATGGAATATGTAATTGGAACCAAACTGGAAGAAACTGAAAATAATTATCGCCATGTGTCGTTTTCAGCGCCTTATATGGAAGTCGTGGAAGAAATGACACTAATTGAATTTCTCAATTTTCATAATCAGTTTAAGGCTTTCATACCGGGTATAAATGCCAATCAAATTATGGAAATTATCGGGCTTTCACATGCAGCTAAGAAACAGATCGCTCAATTTTCATCAGGAATGAAACAGCGTGTAAAACTGGCTCACGCAATTTTTTCCCACACACCCCTGCTATTACTTGATGAGCCCACTACAAACCTCGATGCATCCGGAATAGAATTATACCATACATTAATACGAGAATATTGCAAAGAAAAAATTGTGATCATCTGCTCCAATGATGAAATGGAATACAGCTTTTGTACAAAACATATCTCAATGGGCGATTACAAAAACACTAACGCTGACTTGCAATCAGTAAATTAAGATCAGTGTATTTTAGATTGAAGCGTTCACTCAAATGAAAATTAGTGAGTGCTCCTTTAAACATATAAATACCGCTGCGCAAATGTATCTGGTGCCAGACCATGTGTTCAAAACCTCCATCTTCTCCGGCTTCCATCAAGAGGGGCATCAGCACATTACTGATAGCCTGGGATGCAGTACGGGCAAATCCTGATGGAATGTTGGGCACACAATAATGAATCACTCCATACTTTAAAAAAATAGGATCTTCATGTGAAGTGATCTCTGCCGTTTCAAAACAACCACCCCTATCAATGCTTACATCAATGACCACGCTACCGGTACGCATGCTGCTCACCATTTCTTCGGTCACTACTACAGGTGTTCTACCTGTCTCTGAACCCAACGCACCAACAGCCACTTCACAGGTTTTTAGTTGCTTGGCAAGCATACGTGGCTCTATTACTGAAGTCCACAAACGTTGACCAATATTGTTTTGCAGCCTTTTGAGGCGATACACACTGTTATCGAAAATTTTTACAGAAGCACCTAAAGCCAAAGCTGCTCTGGCAGCATATTCACCTACTATACCTGCGCCGATAATAATGACTTTTGTAGGTGCAATCCCTGATATACCCCCTAACAATACACCTTTACCATGATTAGCAGAACCAAGGTATTGTGCAGCAATCAGCATAACTGCGCTGCCGGCTATTTCACTCATACTGCGCACAATAGGGTAAGAGCCGCTGTCGTCTTTTAAATTTTCAAATGAAATGGCAGTGATACGTTTTTCCATCATCTTCTGCAGGAGTTCAGCCTTCATTACACTCAGGTGAATGGGCGATACTATTAATTGACTCATCTGCAGGAGGCCTAATTCCTCTTCCACTACCGGAGCACTCTTCACAAGTATAGGGCACTTATATACTTCTTCCCGGCTATATACGATCCTGGCGCCTGCTTCACTGTAGTCTTTGTCTGCAAAGTGTGCTGCTTCACCGGCATTATGCTCTATGGTTACCTGGTGTCCATTGCTTATCAATACACTGACGGCGTCAGGTGTCAGTGCGATACGGTTTTCCTGAAAGGCAACCTCTTTGGGAATGCCAATGTGCAGTTGAGCGCCTTTGGGTTTGATGTCCAGGGTTTCTTCCAGCGTTTCGTAACTGAAAGATGTGCTTATGTAAGGTTTGGGGTGAGACATATGGTGGACGCGTGGGGGGTAAAAATAGTTATTACAAATTACAAATATTCTTCGAAAGAGTTGATATTGATCTGTGAAGCAGGTATTATTTTTATTTCACGTGTTTCAAAATCTATTGGTGTTACAAATACATGCATTACTTTTTCATCAAATAAATGCAAAGCCTTCTGAGGCCATTCTACAAAGCAAAACTCTTTGCTAAGCATACAATCTTCTACTCCTGCCTGCATGATCTCTTCATTATTATTCAAGCGATAGAGATCAATATGAAAGATCGTTCCTCTTTCATTGCCGTGCCGGTATTCGTATTCATTAATTATAGAAAAAGTTGGGCTGCTCACATTCGATTGAACACCTTTTTCTCTACAAATGGCCGCTATAGATGTGGTTTTCCCCGAGCCCATTTCACCATGGAAAGCCCACACTTTTGTTCCACCTGCAACCTTCCAAAATTTTTTTGCGAAGATTTTTATTTCATTTATTGGAACCTGAAATGTCATTGCCGCAAAATTAACATGCAAATGCAACTGGGTTGAAAAGATAATCCCAGTTTAAACATTCAAAGGATTGGTTCATATATAACTTTGCATTGATGGAAAAAGTAGAATGGAAAGTTGATGGAATGACTTGTGCTAATTGTGCACTTACTATAAATAAATACCTGCAGACAGCGGGTGCTACGGATATTGCAGTGAACCCAATAGATGGTGATGTTTCTTTTCTACTAAATGGTAATACAACTAAAGATAAGCTCACTAAAGGAATAGAAGGTCTTGGTTATTCGGTTGCTTCAGCAGATAATAAAACAGTAGCCGGGAAGAAACCATTTTTATCAAATAATATTCAGCGTTTTTTATTCTGTCTTCCTTTCACCATTATTCTGATGTTGCACATGATACCCGGTGTGCACCTGCATTGGTTGATGAATCCATTCATTCAACTCCTTTTGTGCCTGCCGGTTTTTTTTGTAGGCATGCGGCATTTTGGTCGTTCAGCAATAAACAGTATTAGAAATGGCATGCCCAATATGAATGTGCTGATTGCAATTGGTGCAGCATCTGCATTTATTTATAGCCTAACCGGTACCATACTCAATCTAGGTGAAGGTTATTTATTTTATGAAACGGCTGCTACCATCATCACACTCGTTTTCTTTGGTGAATACCTTGAAGATGCTTCCATACGCTCTACCCAACGGGCTTTAAAAGGTCTTGTAAAGTCACAAAAAGTGATGGCGAATATGATTGCTTTTGATGAAGAACATCAGGAAGTGATTTTACCAATTGAAAATACCGGTTTGAAAGTTGGTGACCTCGTATTGATCAGAACCGGCGAACAGGTGCCTGCAGATTGTAAAATATTATGGGGAGATGTGCTGGTAAACGAAGCGCTGCTAACGGGGGAAAGCATACCGCTACAAAAAAAGAAGAAAGACCAACTGATAGGTGGCAGTATTGTAGAAGAAGGAAGTGTAAAAGCACAAGTAATTGCAGTGGGAAGTAACACTGTCTTATCTAATATAGTTACCATGGTAAAAACTGCACAAGGTGAAAAACCACCTGTGCAAAAATTAGCAGATCGCATCAGTGCCATTTTCGTACCGGTTGTATTGGGCATTGCTGTCCTTACTTTGATAGTTAACTGGATTTACCTCCAACAGTTTACGCCTGCTTTGATGCGGAGCATCGCTGTATTGGTGATTGCTTGTCCCTGTGCTATGGGGCTTGCAACTCCCGCTGCAATTGCGGTTGGATTAGGTCGGGCAGCGAGGCAGGGCATCTTGTTTCGCAATGCAAAAAGCCTTGAACTTTTTAAAAATATCAGGCAGGTGGTTTTTGACAAGACCGGTACATTGACCACAGGGAATTTCCAAATTTCCAAGTTTCATTTTCAAAATATCAGCGAGGCTGAATTCAAAACTATTGTTTACTCCCTTGAAAAATATTCATTACATCCTTTAGCCAAAAGCATCGCAGCAGAATGGAAATCATCATCAGAGATTCGTTGGAAGAAAGTGGAGGAAATAAAAGGCACAGGAGTAATTGGTACAGATGCGAATGGAAACGAATACAAGGCAGGTTCATTTACAATTGCCAACAGTTTATCTACAGAGGATACGCATAATATTTATGTAATAAAAAATGGCAACCTGATTGGCTGGATAGACCTAAAAGATGAATTAAGAACTGAAGCCAAATCAGTGGTTAAATATTTAAAGTCCAAAGGATTAAAAACAATACTGCTTAGTGGAGACCGCTATGCAAAAACAAAACAAGTGGCTGATGAATTGGAAATAGATGAAGTCATTGCGGAGCAGAAACCGGAACAAAAATTAGAAACTATTTCCCGTCTCACTTCTGAAAATCCTACCGTAATGATTGGTGATGGCATCAACGATGCACCTGCCCTCTCAAAGGCGACGATTGGCATTTCTATGAGTGAAGCTTCACAGCTTGCCATGCAAAGTGCCGGTGTTGTACTCATGAACAGTGGTTTAAGTAAACTCCCTTTAGCACTGGGTTTGGGCCGACATACTTTTATTACCATAAAGCAAAATTTATTCTGGGCATTTGCTTATAATATTGTAGCTATTCCCGTAGCGGCGGTCGGTTTATTAGGTGAATACGGGCCCACCTATGGAGCTTTGATCATGGGCTTGAGCGATGTTGTACTTGCACTTAATTCAGTGCGTTTGTTTGTGAAAAAAGTAGATTAAATGAATGCATTTACTTAGTCTTGCACAAGCTTTTCCACCTTTGCCCGACATCCAAAACATATTAAAAACATACTTGGGCTACGATCATTTCCGTCCTCTACAGGAAGACATTATACAATCTGTGCTGGCAGGAAAAGATACATTGGCTTTACTGCCAACCGGCGGAGGTAAATCTATTTGTTACCAGGTTCCAGCGCTGGCACAGGATGGCATTTGCCTGGTGATCTCTCCTCTTATAGCTTTGATGAAAGACCAGGTAGAAAACCTTAAAAAAAAAGGTATTGCAAGCTTGTCTATTTATTCAGGTATGTCGCGGCGCATGATTATACAGACTCTTAAAAATGCTGCTTACGGGGAATATAAATTATTATACGTTTCGCCTGAACGCTTAGAAACCTCCTTATTCAAAGAATATTTACCAGCATTAGGCATCAGTCTGATAGCTGTAGATGAAGCACATTGTATTTCTCAATGGGGTTATGATTTCCGGCCCTCTTATTTAAAAATATCAGAGTTACGGGAAGAACTTCCCGGAGTGCCTGTCCTGGCCCTTACTGCATCCGCTACTGCAGATGTGCAAAAAGATATCTGCGATAAATTAAAGTTTAATACACAGCACATTTTCAGGCAGTCGTATCAGCGATCAAATTTATCGTACAGTGTATTTAAAGTAGATGCAAAGATTGCAAGACTGGCAGATGTAATCATTAAAGTGCAGGGCAGCGGCATTGTATATTGCAAGAGCCGCAAACGCACAGTGGAACTGGCTAACCTTTTACAAATGCATGGACATGCTGCACAGTTTTATCATGCAGGTTTGAATAAAGAAGAACGCGATATGCGCCAGCAAAGCTGGGTAGAAAACAAGACTAGAATAATTGTTTGCACCAATGCATTTGGAATGGGGATTGACAAACCCGACGTACGGTTAGTGATCCATGCCGATTTACCGGACAGTCTTGAAAATTACTACCAGGAAGCAGGTAGAGCAGGCCGTGATGGTAAGAAATCTTATGCAGTGCTTTTGTACGATGAAAAAGATCTTATTGAATTAAGAGAATTACATAGCATACGCTTCCCCCCATTTGAAAAAATAAAAGTGGTCTATGCAGCTCTTGTTAATTTTTTACAGATACCATTAAACTCAGGTGAAGATGTGTCCTTTGGATTTCATTTTGAAGCCTTTATCCGCAATTTCAAATTGAAAAGTGTAGAGACTTTATTTGCGTTGAAAGCGCTTGAGCTTGATGGCTGGATTCAATTCAATGAAAGAAATTACAATCCTTCCACTATTGTATTCACCACTTCCAAACAGCAGTTACAAGCCTTTCAACAAGACCATTCTAAACAGGAAAAGGTGCTAACCACACTGCTTCGTACCTACGATGGCATCTTCGATTTTCCGGCGGCTGTTTCTGAACGTCAACTGGCTCTGCTACTAAGACAAGATGAAAAGGAAGTAAAAAAATTATTGTTCGAAGCTGCAGCATTCAAAGTCATTGAATACATTCCCCAGGTAGAAGAGCCACAAATCATTTTTCGCAAGAACCGTGTGGCCGTAGATGACCTGACTATGAATCCGGCATTGCTTCATACACGAAAAAAAACATTTATCAAAAGAGTGGAGAAGATGATTCATTACACGACCACCGCAGCCTGCAGAAGCAGTTTTATTAATGAATATTTTGGAGAACGAACAACGGTATGCGGCATTTGCGACACTTGCTTACAAGCAAAGGCAACTGCACTTAATGCGGAAGAATTTGAAAAAATAAGTAAACAGGTTTTTAATATATTAAAAAATAAATCATTGATTACAGGGGAAGTTATTTCAGCATTAAAGGACATCAATAAAGAAAAAACCTGGAAGGTGATTGAGTTCCTCCAGGCTGAAAAAAAGATTGGTGTAGACGCAAAAGGCTGTTTACACCTTATTTCTTCTTAGGGTCGGGCATAGGCATACCAAGTTGTCGGGCCATTGTTTCGTTTGATTGAACCGCCCTGTGTTCTATTATTTTTCCGGCATCATTAAATTTGAAAATATCCACATCTTTTATTTTAAAAGCTTTACCTGTGGCTTTCATTCCCATAAAATCATTCTTCCAGGTGCCGGAAGATTCGCTATATACCATCACATGATCGCCATCGGCTGCAGCCATTACATTATTGGCTTTTATATCGGGTACAGCAGCAAACCAGGCTTCCATCCATTTCCGCACACTATCTCTTCCTTTTACAGGTTCCATTGATCCATCTCCATATTCCACAGCATCATTATCTACGTCTTTTAAAGTGACCTCCACATCCCTTTTATTAAAGCCATCAATACTGGCAAGCGCAGTTTGTTTATTTCGTTCTTCCTTTGAGTCACTATCCTTCATGTCCGTCATGTTTGTACTGTCAGATGTAGATATTGAAGAATCTGATTTTTGGTCGTTACAAGAATATAAAATTGTAACGGCAGCAGCGAGCATACATAATTTTTTCATTGCATTTAGTTTTTGAATTTGAAGAGAAAAAATAAAGCAATTAAAATAAAAATGCAAGTATTAAAACAAACTTCTTGTCCTTCGTCGCCTCGTGTTGCCTATTCCCAACACACCTAATAAAGATCTTGTGATCATAGTGGCAGCTGTTCTTCCTGCACTCCGCACCATGGGGCTATCAAGCCAGGTTTTTTCTTGTTTAGCTTTTTTCTTTTCTTCAGCAGCTGCTTCTTCATCTTCTTCTAGCTCAGCGCTACGTTTTTGAGCTATCGTTATTTTCTCAGTTAGTATTTCATAAGCACTTTTATTGTCAATTACTTCATTGTATTGCGCCGCTATCTTTGAATTTTTTACTATCGTGGCTACCTCGCCGTCTGTGAGTACGTCCATCCTGCTGCGAGGTGGAGCCATCATGCAATGTACCAATGGAGTAGGGATTCCTTTTTCATTCAATATAGTAATGAGTGCTTCGCCAATACCCATCTGCGTAATCAGGTCTTCGGTTTTATAAAACCGGGTTTCAGGATAATTCTCAGCTGTTTGCTTGATCACTTTACGATCAGCCGCAGTAAAGGCCCGTAAAGCATGTTGCACTTTTAGTCCCAATTGTGATAGCACTGAAGCAGGAATATCCATAGGATTTTGTGTACAGAAAAACACACCTATTCCCTTTGAGCGGATCAGCTTGACCACTGTTTCTATTTGCTGGAGCAGCACCTCAGTAGCATCATTGAATATGAGGTGCGCCTCATCAATAAACATTATTAATTTAGGCTTTTCCAGGTCCCCTTCTTCCGGCGTTACCGCATATAATTCTGCAAGCAATTGCAACATAAAAGTGGAAAAGAGCTTTGGACGATCCTGTAACTCCGTTACCCTCAGTATAGAAACCATTCCCCTGCCATCATCGCTGATCCGCATTAGATCTTCCACATCAAAGCTTAGTTCACCAAAAAAGGAATCAGCACCCTGTTGTTGCAGCTCTATTACTTTGCGAAGGATCGTACCGGTTGAGGTAGTAGAAATCTTACCATAGGTTTGCTCTATTTCTTTCTTGCCTTCATTGCTTACATATTGCAATACTTTAATGAAGTCTTTAATATCTAGAATGGGTAATTTATTATCATCGCAATACTTGAATATCATAGCCACTACCCCACCTTGCGTGTCATTCAATCCTAAAATTTTTGAGAGCAGGACCGGCCCAAATTCAGAAACCGTTGCCCTTAAGCGAACCCCTGGTTTCTCGCTTAATGTAAGTATCTCAACGGGTGTACCCTGGGGTTTATAATCAATCTCCAATTTTTGAATTCTTTCCTGGATCTTATCATTCAAACTACCTGCGGCAGCTATTCCACTCAGGTCTCCTTTTATATCAAGAAGAAGTACAGGTATACTTGCCTCGCTCAATCCTTCACTGATCATTTGCAGGGTTTTTGTTTTGCCTGTACCTGTTGCTCCAGCTATTAATCCATGTCTATTCATTGTCCGTAAAGGCAAAAAGATATCTGCTCCTTTTACTATTTCACCATCATACATAGCCCTGCCTATTTTTATTGATTCCCCTTTGAAAGTATATCCAATATTTACTTCCTGAAGAAACTGCTCATTATTTGCCATAATAGTTTACTGATTACTGAAAATTGAATGTACGGTGAATTTTGAGAATGTGGAATTTAGGGGCTATGACGGTCTATTGCCTATTGCCTTTGCTTATTCCCCATTGTCCATTCATATTTTGTCTATTGCCTGTTATCCATTCTAAATCTTTTTTAATTCATAATGGCGTATTGCTAATTGCTCATTTCCATTCCTCATTTTCACCAATGCTAATTAGATTATTTTTACGTGAACGATTTACCAGGTAACATGAGTAATCTTATCCCAAATAAAATTCGCATTGTAACTGCAGCGGCTTTGTTCGATGGGCACGATGCAGCCATTAATATAATGCGCAGGATACTTCAAAGCAAAGGTGCTGAAATTATTCACCTGGGGCACAACAGAAGTGTAGCCGAAATAGTGGAGTGTGCCATTGAAGAAGATGTACAGGGCATTGCCATTACATCTTACCAGGGAGGACATGTAGAATTTTTCAAATACATGAAAGACCTTCTTATAGAAAATGGATGCCCTCACATAAAAATATTCGGCGGTGGTGGTGGTACTATTCATCCGCAGGAGATAGATGATTTGCATCAATACGGAATTACAAGAATTTATTCACCCGATGATGGGCGCAAAATGGGACTTGAAGGAATGATAGAAGATCTTTTGAAACAATGTGCAGCCCCCCCACCCCCCGAAGGGGGGAATGTCCAACACACAGACCCTTATTGGACTGCAATTCAAAACTGGAATGGAGAATTACCATTAAGCGAAAAGAAAGATGTAAGGAGAATTGGACGTGCCATTACACTCGCAGAAGCGGGAAAAGACTATAATGATCTGATAAAAAAGCTGAATGTTAATGGCACAGCCACGATAAATGATGCTACCCAAAGTGAGCCAAGTGCGGATGCTAAAATCCCCCCCTCGGGGAGGCCTGGGGAGGCCGGATCGCCCATCCTGGGCATCACCGGCACCGGTGGTGCAGGAAAATCTTCCGTGACAGATGAGATCGTCCGCCGCTTCCTCACCTTTTTCCCGGATAAAACAATTGCTGTAGTATCTGTAGATCCTTCCAAGAAAAAAACCGGCGGTGCATTATTGGGCGACCGCATACGCATGAATTCTATTTCGTCACCAAGAGCATATATGCGTTCACTCGCAACTAGAGAAAGCGAAGTTGCGCTTAGTGCACATGTACAGGATGCACTTGATATTTGTCGGGCAGCAAATTTTGATTTTATTATTCTCGAATCTGCAGGAGTTGGCCAGAGCGATGCTTCTATACTCGATTATTGCGATGTGAGTCTCTATGTGATGACTCCAGAATATGGAGCTGCTTCTCAATTAGAAAAGATCAACATGCTTGATTATGCAGATGTGGTTGCCATTAATAAATTCGACAAAGCAGGTGCACTTGATGCCCTGGCAGATGTACGCAAACAATACAAAAGGAATAACCAGTTATGGACAGCAAAGGATGAGGAACTTCCTATAGTGGGCACTATAGCCGCACAATTCAATGATGGGGGGATTAATGAATTGTTTGAAAAAATAATCCAGGTCATTCAAGTTAAAACCGGTATACAATTTGGCGAATTGCAATTGCATGCACATGTAAAAGAAACATCATCTAAAAGTCAGATCATTCCCCCGCAACGGGTACGGTATCTATCTGAAATAGCTGAAAATAATCGCAGTTACGATGCATGGGTAATTGAACAATCAGCTATAGCAACAAAACTTTATCAGCTATCTGGTGTGATGAAGGAAAAGGAAACATCATTAATACAAGAATTAAGTTCTATTCAAAAACGATATAAGGAGGCACTTCATCCCGAGTGTAAAAAACTACTGGATCAATGGCCTGATCAGGTTACTAAATACAAAAGTGATTTCTTTGAATATGAAGTCCGCGATAAGGTCATCAAACAACCCATGACCACGACTTCTTTAAGCGGTACCCGGATTCCAAAAGTCGTGCTTCCCCGTTTGCAGGATTGGGGTGACATCCTCCGATGGCAATTGCAGGAAAACCTGCCCGGTGAATTTCCATATACAGCCGGTGTATTTGAATTGAAACGTGCAGGTGAAGATCCTACCAGGATGTTTGCCGGTGAAGGTGGCCCCGAACGCACGAATAAAAGGTTTCATTATGTATCCGTTGCTCAGCCTGCAAAGCGCTTATCCACTGCGTTTGACAGCGTGACGCTTTATGGTGAAGACCCCGCTTCGCGACCGGATATTTATGGTAAGATCGGGAATTCCGGTGTAAGCATTGCCACTGTAGATGATGCAAAAAAATTATACAGTGGTTTTGATTTGTGTGATCCTAAAACATCTGTTTCCATGACCATTAATGGGCCTGCACCGATGCTCCTGGCTTTTTTCATGAATGCAGCCATTGACCAGCAGTGCGAAAAATATATTGTTGAAAATGGATTGAAAGATGAAGTCAACAGGATCATTGAAGAACAATACGACCTTGAAAGTCTTCCTTTTTATATAGGTACGGATGGTGAAAAAGTGCAACCACGAAAAGGTGAACTGATTGGTTATTTGCCACAGGGAAATAACGGCCTGGGACTACGGCTTCTTGGGTTTTCGGGTGCTGATGTATTACCGGAAGATGTTTATAATAAAATAAAGTTGCAGGCGCTTACACAGGTACGGGGTACCGTGCAGGCCGATATTCTAAAGGAAGACCAGGCACAAAACACCTGCATATTTTCAACAGAATTTGCACTCAAATTAATGGGTGATGTACAGGAGTATTTTATTCAGAATAAGATCCGGAATTTTTACAGCGTTTCCATTTCCGGTTATCACATAGCAGAAGCGGGAGCCAATCCGATTACACAATTAGCATTTACGCTTGCCAATGGATTTACCTATGTGGAATATTACCTAAGCAGGGGTATGAACATAGATGATTTTGCGCCAAATCTATCCTTCTTTTTCTCCAATGGTATGGATCCCGAGTACAGTGTGATCGGCCGGGTGGCACGCCGAATCTGGGCCAAGGCTATGAAAAACAAATACAAAGCAAATGAACGTTCTCAAAAATTAAAGTATCATATACAAACCTCGGGACGTTCGCTGCATGCGCAGGAGATAGACTTCAATGATATACGCACTACGCTCCAGGCGCTCTATGCTATCTACGACAATTGTAATTCGCTGCATACAAATGCTTACGATGAAGCGATCACTACACCCACTGAAGAAAGTGTACGCCGGGCCATGGCCATTCAATTGATTATTAACAGGGAACTGGGTAGTGCCAAAACTGAAAACTTTATGCAGGGAAGCTATGCCCTCGAAGAACTGACTGAGCTTGTAGAAGAAGCTGTACTATTGGAGTTTGACCGCATTACTGAACGGGGTGGTGTACTCGGCGCAATGGAAAGAATGTACCAGCGAAATAAAATACAGGAAGAAAGCCTGCAATATGAACATCAAAAACATACCGGCGAACTTCCACTTATTGGTGTAAATACGTTTTTGAATAAAAAAGGTAGCCCTACCATTTTACCCAGTGAAGTAATCCGTTCCACTACAGAGGAAAAGGAACAGCAGATAGAAAGTCTTCATGCTTTCTGGAAACGCAATGAAGGAAAAACAGAAGAGGCATTGAAACGTTTAAAACAAACAGCGATCAATAACGAAAACCTTTTTGCAGAATTAATGGAGACGGTACGGTATTGTTCGCTTGGCCAGATCACGCATGCGCTTTATGAAGTGGGAGGGCAATACAGGAGAAGCATGTAGCAAATATTAACTTTAGAAAAAGATATCATCGTAATGGTATATGCAGATATCGAATTAATAAATGCAACTGACCTGGTTCTTTCTAAGCGCCATATAATTGGAAGAAAGAAGTCAAACGCATGCGAATTAATATACTTGTGGACAGCGGAGCTTATATGATGGCCATTAACGATACCATCCAGGCACAACTTGATCTTCCGTTTGTCGAAAAAAGAAAAGCGCAAATGGCCAGTGGCGATGTGATCGAATATGAAGTAGTAGGACCGTTGATGATAAAATTTGCTAACCGCACAGCCACTTGCAGTGCATTCGTGTTGCCGGGTGGCAGTGAACCACGTGGGTTCTATACCTTTGGAGGAAATGGACGTATTGATACATCCGCAAAGACAAGAACTAATTGTAAACCCGAACATCCGAATTATGCACAGTTGAAAATGAAATGAACCGACTTTTATTTCAAACAGAAATAGATTTCACCATTAGCTACCTCTCTGCGAGCCGCCAGTCATTCCTTTTTTCACGAAACCTCCTCCTCCCTTTACGCCTTTTGAAATGAATTTTGAGCTTTGTGCATTGGCAGCAGTTTTATTATTCTTTTTTTTATCGCCTTTATTTCCCTTTGGTGTCAGAAGTCCCATGGTTAATTTTTTTAGAACTTCAAAATTAGCTTTTACACTGAAATAAAAGGAATTAAGAATATGTCAATAACAAATGCTTTAACAAAGGAAAATACCTATCTTTTAAAAAATTTATTTATGCCTGAAAGCAGAAAAAGAAAAGGACATCCATTCGTAAAGCATTCCGACATCCCTAACAGTCAGCGGGCTAAGGGGAGATTTTTGTGGGCAGTATTAATTGGAATTTTTGCATTGATCATTGCTTATTTTGGCGTTGGCCCTGACTATATCGTATTGGCATTAGCCCTGATGATCGGTGCCGCTGCAGGCTTTTTTATAGGAAAAGCCATGGAAATGGATATGAAAAAATGAGCACAAATAGTTTCGTTGTCCCTTTACACAGCTTTTCTATTCAATATTTATTTTTAAATCCATTGCTTAGATCTTTTTGGTTTGAGTTGCAAGCTATCTCAGGAGAATATACAATTCTATCTTAAACAACATTTTCTTCACCTATGGATTTTGTTAAATTCCTTATATTTATTCCCTTCTAATTAATGTTTCCGAAGCATTACATAACGAATTTTGATTTATGGCTAAAGTAAGTTTCAACAACAGAGATCTCATTTTTTACCCTTCAATAAAAAAATCAGTCGAGGAATATTTTATAAGTAATGGAATAAGGAAAACCGGCAATTGGCAGCTGTATTTAAAAGCTGTCATTCTATTTCCTCTTTCCATCCTGATCTATTGCTTTCTTTTACTTGGCTCGTATTCTGCATTTGTGGGAATAGCCTTGAGCACCTTATTAGGTTTTTCCCTGGTTTCGATTGCATTCAATGTGATGCATGATGCCTGCCATGGCAGCTATTCGAGTAAAAAATGGGTGAATGAATTGCTAAGCCTCACCATGAACGCCTTGGGCAGCAATGCTTACATCTGGAAGATAAAGCACAACGTGGTACACCATACTTATACCAATATTGACGGCATAGACGACGACATAGCTAAGAGCCCGGTACTGCGGCATTGCCAGACACAAAAATGGGTGCCCGCTCACCGCTTCCAACATCTCTATATGTTTTTGCTTTATGGACTCAGTACTATTCTTTGGGTATTCGTTACAGACCTGGTGAAATATTTTACGAAGAAAATTGTAGTCACGGAAATGAAGATGACTACCAAGGATCATATAATCTTTTGGACAAGTAAATTGCTGTATGTGTTTTTCTACTTCGTCCTTCCCATTTTATTTGTTGGTTGGCAAGCCTGGTTAATAGGCTACCTGATTATGAATATAACACTGGGCATTACTTTATCTTTAGTTTTTCAACTAGCACATGTAGTAGAAAAAACTGCTTTTGAATTAGCAGAAGACAAGCCAAAAACGATAAACAGTGAATGGGCTATTCATGAAGTAATAACAACTGCGAATTTTGCGCCTAAGAATAAATTCATTTCCTGGTTTGTCGGAGGATTAAATTATCAGATCGAACATCATCTTTTTCCGCGAGTAAGCCACGTGCACTATCCTGCCATCAGCAATATTGTAAGAGAAGAGTGTGCACGCTTCAATATACCTTATCATTATTATCCAACTATGACGGAAGCTCTGATTTCGCATTTTCGTGTGATGAGGCGATTGGGCGAAAATAAAAGCGCTGCTGCCTAAGCTTTTGATCAGAGTTCATTCTTCTCCTTAATTCATTTCACTCTAAGCTTCCTGCCCGCGGGAAAAAGTTTACGGCCATTTCGATAATTTTAGGCCATGAGTATTCGCATTTTCATTACCGGAGGTACATTCGATAAGGAATACAACGAACTAACAGGGCAATTATATTTTAATGATTCCCATCTGCCTGAAATGCTTGAACTAGGCCGGTGCCGCGTGCCTGTAGATGTGCGTACACTCATGATGGTGGACAGCCTCGAACTGACTACCCTCGACCGGGAACTGATTGCACGCCACTGCCAGGAGGCTGATGAAGAACATATTATTATTACACATGGCACGGATACTATGGCTGAGACTGCAAAAGTATTGCTGGAAAATGTAAAAGATAAAACAGTAGTTATAACCGGCGCTATGATACCTTACAAATTCGGATCGTCTGACGGGCTTTTTAATTTAGGAAGTGCTATGGCATTTGTACAAACACTTGAGCACGGGGTGTATGTAGTAATGAATGGTCGCTGCTTCAAGGCCGATAATGTGCGTAAAAACAGAGAGACAGGAGAGTTTGAAGAGTTGAGCTAACAAAATTGGGAAGATTGGATTGTCCTAACAACACATCCAAAAAGTATAACATTAAATCATTGATTATCAAAGATTCAAATTTTATTATATAGAGCCTTATATCAAAATTACAAACGTTAGGTGCCATATTAAATGACAAAATTTGACCTCAATACCATAATTCATACCGACCGTCTAATCCTGCAACCGGTTTCTGACGAATTCAAATTTGATATTTGGAGAGAATTTACTACAGAGGTGACGAAATACATGCCTTTTACTCCGGACGGAGACATAAAAGTGACAGAAAATTTCATTTATCGGTCTAATCAAGAATTGATAGACAATAAAAGCATTCAGTTCTGTATACTAAAAAAAGATTCGAATGAATTTTTGGGTGTTTGTGGACTACACAATTATATTGACACGAAAGCCGTAGAAATTGGATTATGGTTAAAAATAAATGTTCATGGAATTGGTTACGGGACTGAAGTAGTCAGAGCACTTATTATTTTTGCTGAAAAAAATCTTGACATTGAGTATTTATTTTATCCTGTGGACAAAGACAATAAAGCAAGTAGAAATATTCCAGAAAAACTTAACTTTTTTCAAGCTACGACTTATTTGAAAAAGAAACATGATACTCAAAATCTTGACATTATTGAGTATAGGAAAAAGAAATACGGCACCTAACATCAGGTTTGGCAAGGCTGGCTGACGGAATAACAATTAGCTACAACTCAATATCAGCAATAGTTCCAGCTGACAGTTATTAATTTAGCTTTTTGTTGTTAACTTCATATTCAGTAACAATATTTAGCGTTGGTTCCCGGCTGACAATTAGAAAATACCAGCCCATCGCCAAGTTTTCCATGATATAAAAAAATAGAAATTGAGTTCTTTAAGCCCTTTGGTATTGATAGTTTTCCACATAGTTTCTCCCGTCTCTTACTACCGCAAATATTCGTTGCACTAATTT
>Ga0183260_10001513_pt1 | contig 19287 bp, 15 predicted proteins | sample AntDrymUQ4972206_2_FD_129768 | JGI IMG/M metagenome (GOLD analysis project Ga0183260, IMG submission 129768) | Polar desert sand microbial communities from Dry Valleys, Antarctica - metaG UQ497 (22.06) (version 2) (version 2) | ecosystem: Environmental > Terrestrial > Soil > Desert | place...
CCGCGGCCGGCCGCGGTCGACGACCACCAGCCGGTTCGACCCGGTGCCGCCGGCACCACGTTCGAGCACCCAGAGCTGGCCGGTGCGGTCCCACTGCGGGTCGGTGAGCGTGCCGCTCGACCGGTACCAGGTCTGGACGTCCCGATCGCTCTCGGCGCCGTACGGCCCAGCCAGGAGGCGGCGGCGGGCGGAGTCGGTACCAGCGACCCGGTTGAGCTGCCGCTCGACGGTGACCTCGGCCAGCCCCGCGTCACGGCTCCCCCACCACCTCTCGAGCCGGGTAACGGAGTCGCTCTCCACGGTCACCACCCGGCCCGAGCGGAGGCCGAACAGCAGCGCTCGCGAGGACGGGCCGGACGGGTCGTACTCCGCCCACGCGGTCACGTTCTGGACCGGCTCGGCGCCGGGCACCTCGAGCGGGACGCCGTCGACGAGCACCCGCACCCCCTCCAGCCCGGACACCTGGCGAAGCGTCCACACCAGCTGGGCCGACCACAGCTGTCGCTGGGTGGCCGACAGTCCGGCCGCCTCCTGCCCGAGCTGCACGTCGGCGACCCCGTCGGCGCGCAACGGCACCGAGACCCCGACGTCGGCCGAGGCGGACAGCGCGGTGACCGCACGCCCGCGCAGCCAGCGGGTCGGGCCGGCCAGCAGCCCCTGCACCAGCCGGGTCGCGAGCTGGTCGCCCAGCGGCAGCCACACCCGGTCGGCCACCAGCGCGGGGGCGGTGGCGGTGAAGAAGTAGAGGTCGAAGGGTCGGTAGTACTGCTCGAAGAACCCCTCGCTGACCAGCAGCACGTCCGGCAGCGCGGCGATCCGCCACCCCTGGTCGGTGCGCTGCAGCCGCAGGCTGCGCACCCGCTCCTGGCGACCGCCGGGGTCGGGCCGGTAGGTGCCGCGCGCGGACAGGGCGACCGCGTCGCGCGTCCGCAACTCGACCGTGTTCCGGTCCCGCTGCACCGTGGTGAGGCTCGAGTAGACGATGGTGCGCCGTCCCGGCGCCCAACCGCCGGCGGCCTCGTCGGTCAGGAACTCCTGCGCCACCTCGGTGGACACCGGGAACGCCCGCATCGCGGTGACATAGCCCCGGGAGACCTGCAGTGCGGTGGCGCCCTCCCGCGGGCCGGACGGCGTCACCTGCGGCAGCACGTCGGAATCGGCTCCGCGCGGCGCCACCTGCTCGACCGGCCCGCTGGTGGGAATCGTGACGCAGCCGGCGAGGCTCGATACCAGCGCCAGCGCGGCCGCAACCGTCACCGCGAGCACCCGCGCTCGGTGGCCGGTCACGGTGTCGGCTCCCTGGTCGGCTCCGAGGCCGGCTCCCGCTCAGGCGCGGAATCGGGCTCGTCGAGCGGCCCGCTCGTCGTCTCGTACGGCCGCCCGACGGACAGGTCGTCGGGGACCAGCGGGATCGGGGAGCGCCGCAGGTCGTCGCCCGCGCGGCGCGGGATGGTGAGCCGGAACTGGCTGCCGCGGTCGGGCTCGCCCCAGGCCTGCAGCCAGCCACCGTGCAGCTGGGCGTCCTCCAACGCGATCGCCAGGCCGAGGCCGGTGCCGCCACCGCGCCGGGCCCTGGCAGGGTCGCCGCGCCAGAACCGGTTGAACACCAGCGCAGCCTCACCCGGGTGCAGCCCGCTCCCGTGATCGCGGACAGCGAGCGCCGCTGCCTCGTCGTCGGCAGCAACGATGACCTCGACCCGCCGGCTGCGCGCGTGCGCGATCGCGTTGGCGAGCAGGTTGCGCATCACGCGCTCGATCCGGCGCGGATCTGCCTGGGCCATCACCGGCTCGACCGGCGCGACGACATCCACCCGCACTCCACCCTGACGGGCGACGGCGCGCTGCGCGTCGACCTCCCGGCGCGCCAGCTCGCCCAGGTCGACGTCGGTGATGTCGAGCCGAGCCGCTCCCGCGTCGAAGCGGCTGATCTCGAGCAGGTCCGCGAGCAGCGCTTCGAAGCGGTCCAGCTCGGCCTGCAGCAGCTCGGCGGAGCGGCCGGCGGCCGGGTCGAAACCCGGCCGAGCCTCGTGCAGCACGTCGGCAGCCATCCGTACGGTCGTGAGCGGCGTACGCAGCTCGTGCGACACGTCGGAGACGAACCGGTGCTGCAGCCGCGACAGCTCCTCCAGCTGGCGGATCTGGCGCTGCAGGCTGCCCGCCATCTGGTTGAACGACTGCCCGAGCCGGGCGATGTCGTCCTTGCCGCGCACCTGCATCCGCTCCTCGAGCCGCCCGGAGGCGAGCCGCTCCGCGATCCGCCGGGCCAGCCGCACCGGAGTCACGACCTGGCGGGTCACCAGCCAAGCCACCCCCGCGACGAGCAGCATCAGCACTACGCCGGACAGCAGCACCGCCTGGGCGACCAGCCCGAGCGTTCGCTCCTCCTCGGCGAACGGGTACAGGTAGTACAGCGCGTAGTCACCGGAGTCGTCGGCAGTCTGCACCCGCGCCCCGACCGCGATGCCGGCACCGTCGGACTGGCTGTCGTCGGTGAAGTCGATGTCGGTGTAGGTCCACCACGTCCCCGGCTGGTCCCGCACCTGCGCCTGCAGCTCTGTCGGGACGCTCTCCTCGCTCACCGCTGCGGAGCTGCGGCGTACGCCATCGGACGAGACCTCGTCCCCGAGCGGACCGTCGAGCGTCACGACGTACGCGGGCGGCGAGCCGCTGCGGTTGGCCAGACTGCCGACCAGCTGGTTGACCACCTGCTCGGTGTCGGTGTCACCGGTGCCGCCGGCTGCTTCGAGGTCCTGCTGGACCTCGGAGAACGCCGCCTCGGCCTGAGCCAGCGAGGTGTCCCGCTTGCTGTCGACGAGTCCGTCGCCGATCTGGGTGAGCATCAGCCACGCGGTGAGCGAGAGCACCAGCGTGCCGAGCAGCAGCGTGCTCAGCACCACCCTCGCCTGCAAGGAGACCTGCCACGCGTTGACGAGCGGACGCAATACCGCCAACAGGGGCGCCGCGAGGGTCTGACGCACTCGACCCGAAGCCATGGCCGGCCTCAGTCGGCCCCGGCCTTGTATCCGACGCCGCGCACGGTGACGACGACCTGCGGGTGCTCGGGGTCGTGCTCGATCTTGGACCGCAGCCGCTGAACGTGGACGTTGACCAGCCGGGTGTCCGCGGCGTGCCGGTAGCCCCAGACCTGCTCGAGCAGCACCTCGCGGGTGAACACCTGCCAGGGCTTGCGGGCCAGGCAGAGCAGCAGGTCGAACTCCAGCGGGGTGAGCGTTATCGCCGTGCCGTCGCGACGCACGCTGTGCCCGGCGACGTCGATGACCAGGTCGCGGAGCGCGATCTGCTCGGGCGCCGGCTCGTCGAACCGGCGCAGCCGAGCGCGGATCCGCGCGACCAGCTCTCTGGGCTTGAACGGCTTGACCATGTAGTCGTCGGCGCCCGACTCGAGCCCCACCACCACGTCCACGGTGTCGCTGCGCGCGGTGAGCATCACGATTGGCACCCCCGACTCGGCGCGGAGCGCCTTGCACACGTCGATGCCGTCCATGCCTGGGAGCATCACGTCGAGAAGCACGATGTCCGGTCGGTGCTCCCGGAAGGCCGCCAACGCTTCGTCCCCGCTCATGCACATCACCGGCTCGAAGCCCTCCTGGCGCAGCACGATGGTGAGCATCTCGGCCAGGCTGGCGTCGTCATCGACGACCAGCACGCGGCCCCGATGCACGCCAGCAGCGTTGGCCGCGAGGTTGGCCGCGGGGCTGGCCGTGGTGTCGCTGGCGTCTGCTGGCACCCGATCAGGGTACGCGGACGCGGGCACGGGAGGCGGCTCCGCGCCGCCGGTCAGTAGCGGTAGCCCTCGGACTTGTACGGGCCGGCGACGTCGAGGCCGAGGTACTCGGCCTGGTCCTTGGTGAGCTCGGTGAGCCCGATGCCCAGCGCGTCGAGGTGCAGCCGGGCGACCTCCTCGTCGAGCTGCTTCGGCAACGTGTGCACGCCGAGGGGGTAGTCGTCGCCCCGCGCGTACAGCTCGATCTGCGCCAGCACCTGGTTGGTGAACGAGTTGCTCATCACGAACGACGGGTGCCCGGTCGCGTTGCCAAGGTTGAGCAGCCGTCCCTCGCTGAGCACGATCACCGCGTGCCCGTCGGCGAACGTCCACAGGTCAACCTGCGGCTTCACCACCTTCCGCTGCACGCCGGGCACGGCGGCGAGCCCGGCCATGTCGATCTCGTTGTCGAAGTGCCCGATGTTGCCGACGATCGCCTGGTGCTTCATCGCGACCAGGTGGTCTGCGGTGACGACGTCCCGGTTGCCGGTGGCGGTGATGACGATGTCGGCGTCGGCCACCACGTCGTCGAGGCGGGAGACCTGGTAGCCGTCCATCGCGGCCTGAAGCGCGCAGATCGGGTCGATCTCGGTGATGACCACTCGCGCTCCCTGTCCGCGCAGTGACTCAGCGCAGCCCTTGCCGACGTCGCCGTACCCGCAGACCACCGCGACCTTCCCACCGATGAGCGTGTCGGTCGCCCGGTTGATGCCGTCGATGAGCGAGTGCCGGCAGCCGTACTTGTTGTCGAACTTCGACTTGGTGACCGAGTCGTTGACGTTGACTGCCGGGAACAGCAGGGTGCCGGCGCGGGCCCGCTCGTGCAGCCGCATCACGCCGGTGGTCGTCTCCTCGGTGACCCCACGGATGTGCTTGCCGATGCGGGTCCAGCGCTCCGCGTCGTCTCCGAGCGAGCGACCGAGCAGCCGGAGGATCTCGGCGAGCTCAGGGTTGTCGGTGCTGTCCGGCGACGGCACCGCACCGCTGCGCTCGTAGTCGGTGCCGAGGTGGACCAGCAACGTGGCGTCGCCGCCATCGTCGAGGAGCAGGTTGGGCGCCTCGTCGTCCGGCCAGCTGAGCGCCTGCTCGGTGCACCACCAGTACTCGGCCAGCGACTCGCCCTTCCAGGCGAACACCGGCACGCCCTGCGGGTCGTCGACCGACCCCTCGGGACCGACCGCGACCGCAGCGGCCGCGTGGTCCTGGGTGGAAAAGATGTTGCAGCTCGCCCACCGCACCTGCGCGCCCAGCGCGACCAGGGTCTCGATCAGCACCGCGGTCTGCACGGTCATGTGCAGCGAACCGGTGATCCGGGCGCCGGCGAGCGGTTGGGTGTCGCCGTACCGGCGACGCATCGCCATCAGTCCCGGCATCTCGTGCTCGGCCAGGCCGATCTCGGTGCGGCCGAAGTCGGCCAGCGTCAGGTCGGCGATCTTGAAGTCCGTTTGCGCCATGAGGGCAGCGTACGGAGCGTTCGCCCGAACACCGGCCATGGGGGACGTCAGATGCGGGTTCTGGCTCCCCTGGGGCCGAGATTCGAGCCAGGACTCCGCAATCGCGCCTGCCGTCAGCCGCCCTCGGCGAGCAGGCGGTCGGTGCGGCCGAGACCGACGGCGAGGTAGGCAGCGGCGTAGGAGCCGATGGCGAGCAGGGTGCCGTAGCGGGCGATCGGCGGCCCCTCGGTGCCCGCCACCCGGTGCACCCGGACGCCTTTACCCTGCGCGCTTGCCGTCAGCCGACCGCGCTGCTCCCGGGTGACGGGTCCGTCGCTGGCGTCGTCGAGCAGGACCAACGCCGGCCGCGCCCCTGCCGCCTCGTCCCCGGAAGGGTCGGCGAACGGGTCGGCGAACAGGTCCTGGCGACCCGCGGCGGCCAGCACCGGCAGCAGGTGCTCGGCGTCGGCGGCGAGCGCGGTCCGTCCCGATGAGCGGCGCAACGCCTCCGCCACCCGTCGAGCGGCACGGGCCGCCAGCACCGACCCGCCCCATACCAGCGGGGTTGCCTCGGCGAGCACGAGGGCCATCTCCTTGGCCGGGTTGCCGGCCAGATCCTCGTGCGGGGAGCAGGTGACGGCCACCTGGTCGAGCGCGGACGCGACCTCCTCGGCGTCCACCTCCGGTCCGAGCCCGGCACGGTGCAGTGCCTGCAGGACGACCACGGCGACCGCGAGGGTGTCGGTGGAGACGGTGGGCAGCAGGGTGGTCGACCGGCCGGCGCCGACCTCGGCGAGGGTCGCGTGCGTGGGGCACGCGAGCAGCAGCGTGCACCCCCGCCGTACGGCCTCCACGACGGCGGACGCCGCGGCCTCGTCCCCGCTGTGCGGGGCGAGCACGACGACGGTGTCCAGCGCGCCGGTCCAGCCCGGCAGGCCCGGTCCCGGCCAGGCGACGAACGGGACCGGGCACCACGGCTCAAGCACCGCCCGCAGCAGCCGGGAGTCGAGACCGGCCACGACCATCGCGCGTGGCCGCCAGTCCGCGCCCGCGCCGCCGAGCGTGTTGGCTGCCTCCCGGGTCGAGTCGGCCTCGCGCCGGACCCGAGCCCCTGCCTCGGCCAACCGGCGAAGCAACGGGTCCACCGCCGCCAGCGCCCGCTCGTCCTCCAGGGCCGAGTCGTCGAACATCAGTCCGTCCCGGGCCGGCGCGCCTCGTCGACCAGCAGGATCGGGATGCCGTCGCGGACCGGGTAGGCGAGCCCGCACCCGGTGCACACCAGCTCTGGTCGGACGGGGTCCGACTCGTCTACCCGCAGGCCTGCCCGGCATGCCGGGCAGGCGAGGATGGCGAGCAGGCCGCTGTCGATGTCCACGTGGATTCTCTCCTCAACCGTTGGCCTCAGCCGGTGACAGTCTGGGCGCCCTCGACCGCCGCGAGCACCTCGTCCCGTACTGCCAGCATGGTCGGCTCGTCGGCACCCTCGGCGTTGAGCCGCAGCAGCGGCTCGTGTTGGACGCTCGCAGATTGACCGTGGCGAAGGCCAGCCCAAGGTCGGCACGTTCTGCGCGGACCCGGGCCCGCAGCTCGGTGAGCGTGGCCGGGTCGAGCGGGTTGGGGTCGTGGTGCGGGAAGGTCCCGTCGAGCTCGGGGTGCAGCCCGACCACGTCGACGTCCAGCGGGGCCGAGGAGCGCGGGCACGGTGTGCCCGGCCATTGCGTTGCCGGCGTCGACCACGACGTCGTACGCCTTGACCACCGCGTCCAGCCGGCGGGCCCACCTTGCGGTGGTGCCCACCCACCGTGTCAGTCCGTCGAGCGCAGCACCCGCAGGTGCCCTCGCCGCCCCACCTCGACGGCCCGCCCGGTGAGCTCGGGCGGGGCCGTGTCGACCGGGCGTGCCGCCTCGCGGACGGCGTCGGCGAGCGCCAACAGGTCGTCGCCGCTCGGCCCGGCCGCGGCAAGGTCGGGTGCCAGCCGAACGACCTCCCAGCCGCGGGGGGCCGAGAGCGTCTCAGCATGCACCTCGCACAGGTCGTAGCTGTGCGGCTCGGCGAACGTGGCGAGCGGACCGAGCACTGCGGTCTGGTCGCCGTAGACATAGGTGAGCGTGGACAGAGCGGGGCGGGCGCACGCGGTGCGCGAACAGCGACGGCCCGGACTCACGCCAGGACGGTACCGCCGGTCTCAGCCCGCGGGCGGCACGACCCGCGGGACCAGCGCGGGCACCGTCACGCTGGTGACCGGCGAGCGGAGCGGGAGCACGGACGAGCCGCCGGGTCCGGTCAGCTCCAACGACGCCACAACGGGGACATCGGCTGCGCTGCTCTCCGCCGGGTCGAGCACTGCGTACGCCAGCTCGCCGAGGTCGGCCGGCGCCAACCCGAGGACATCGCCGAGGTCGACGGCGACCGAGGTGCCCGCGTCGACGCGCAACCGGCCGGACCCGACCCGCTCGCCCGACTCGTCGAAGCCTGCGACCTCGACCGCTCGGCTTCGCGCCTCCTGCTCGTCGGGGTCGACCAGCTCGGCGGCGACCACGAGCGAGGCATCCCGGGCGGCGGCGCCGACGTCGAGCGGGACGATCGTCGGCCCGGCCAGGTCCGCCGCTGCGGCGCGCAGCGCGACGTCCGCCCCGGTCTGCGTGCGTACGGTCGCGGTGACCGCCCCGTCGGCGCGCACCTCCACCGTGGCGCCGGGACGGACGCTGCCGGGCAGCTCGACCGTCGCCAGCCCGCCCGCGCTCAACTGCACCGACTCGGCCTCGGCGACCACGGCGCGACCGCGGCTGGTCATCAGTGTCGGACGGGCGACCACGGACGCATCGGTCGCGTTGGCCACCACCAGGACGGCCGGCCCCTCGGCGCCGGGGACAAGCACGGTGGTTGCGGGCTCCGAGCTCGCGGGCAGCCACTCGGTGCCCTGCGGCTCGACCCCGCCGCCCCAGGTGTCGGCGACTGCGGCAACCACCCGGCCCTGGCTGGCGGTGACCTCGACCGCCACGTCCTCGGTGCCCGCCACGACCCGGCTCAGCCGCACCGCGACGGTCTCACCGGCGGCGACCCGCACGTCGTCGGTGCCGACCGCGTTGAGGACCCCATCGGGTCCGCGGAGCAGGAGGTCGACGACGGCGTCGACCCCGGCAGGGGCCTGCAACAGGATCGTGCCGTCACGCACGGTGCCGCTGCCCGCGCCGACGAACCACCAGCGCCGGGCCGGCTCGGCGCACTGCTGGGTCGCGAGACCGGCGCCGGCCGTCGGCGGCGCGCGCAGCGCGCTCACTCCGGTCACCGTCAGCGCGGCCGACCCGGTCGCTGACACGTCGACGGCTGCGCGGTTGCTCGCCGGCAGCGTGGTGACGTCCCAGCCGCCGACACCGGCGTCGATCCCGGGCGCCTCGACCCGACCCGGGCCGGCGGCGAGGCTACGCGGCACCGGGCTGCCGGGCAGGCCGAAGCAGGTGAGCGTCCGCTCGTCCACCGACATCGTGGCGGGCGCGGCGGGCTCGGGCCCGGAGTCCGGCTCACGCAGGCCGACGAGCGCGAGCGCGGCGCCCGCCGCCAGCACCGGCACCAGCGCCAGCGTGTGCGCCCGACGGCTCACGACCGCCGCCGCCGGGTCGGCGCTGCCAGGACCAGCACGAGGCCCAATGCGACGAGCTGGCCGATGACCCACCAGCCGCGCCGGGACTCGTACGCCACCTCGACGTCGCCCCCGGAGACGGGCAGCGCGAACGCCTGGACGGTCCCGCCGCCGGCGGCCCGGGCGGTAACGAGCGGGGCACCGTCGAGGGTCGCCCGCCAGGCCGGGTCCGGTCGAGCGGCGATGGTGAGGCGTCGGCCCTGGGCCGATGCTGAGGCGCCCGGTCCGCCTGGAGCAGACGCCTCCCAGCGCGGGCCACCGTCCGCCCGGGCCGACGACAGCGGCAGCGCCTCCTCGCCCGCCCGCAGCGTGCCGCCCGGCGGGACCAGCCGCCAGGCGCGGTCACCGGCGGGGGCGCCGGCGCGGATGATCCCCGGCGCCGAGTCCAGGGCGCCGGCCAGGTCGGGGTCCACGGGGTCGGGCAGCAGCAGGTACCCGACCCCGAGTCCGGCGATGGTGCCGATGTCGGTCCCGGTCGGGGTGGTCAACAGGCCGGAGAGCGCCGCTGTCAGCTCGACCGGCGCGACCGCCGCGCGCATCGGCTCCTCGCCCAGCCGCCAGCCGTCCTCGCGTACGAGCGTCGCCGCCACCTGCTCGCCCTCGGCCACCAGGACCATCGCGGCGGGACGGGCATCGGTGCGGGCGTCCTCGGCCATGTACGCGGGCAACGCGACCGGGTCGGCACGACGCAGCGGGTCGCCGACGCCCTGCGCCACCTGCCACCCGAGCGCGGCCAGCGGGCCGAGGACGGCGGCGGCCGCCACGACGACGACGGTGGGCTGCAGCCAGCCGAAGCTGCGCCCGGCCAGCGCGCCGCGCAGGTCGCAGGCGGCGACCGCGGCCGCCGTCAGCAGCCCGCCCCACCACACGACCAGCGGGAAGCCGACCCAGACGGTCGGGGCGACCGCGTCCAGGGCAACCGGGTCGACCGCCAGACCGGCGGCGGCGACGAGCAGGCCCAGCACCCCCACCGCCCAGCAACCGACCACCGCGCTGCGGCGGTCGACGCGGAGCAGTGCGAGCAGGCCGGCCAGGACAACGCCGCCGCCCAGCCATACGGGGGCGGCGCCCGGGCCGCCGGGCAGACCGAGGGCGACCTCGAGCACGTCGGGATCGAGCGGACCGACGCCGGCGTCGGGCAGTCCGGCCTCCCACCACCAAAGCGTCGGGTCGGTGACCCGGCGCAGCAGCCACCAGGGCGCGAGGAGCCAGGGCACGGCGAGCACCACGACCAATGACGCCGCCGCGCCGAGAGTCGAGTGCCGGGACCGGACCGACGCAAGCGCGAAGCCGACCGCGACGACCGCGAGCATCGGCCAGGCGACTGGCACCAGCGCCGCCAGCACGGCCGCCGCGAGGCCGGCCCGGAACCGACGGACCCAACGCTGCAGCGGTGGGACCTCGTCGGTCAGCGAGAGCGCCGCGACCGCGACCAGCGGCAGCACGGCCGTGCCGAGCACCGTCCCGAGCCGGCCCTGCGCCATCGCGCCGGTGACGAGCGGGAGCGACCCGTAGGCGACCGCGGCCCAGACCGCGCCGGCCGGTCCAGCGCCGGCGCGTCGTAGCAGGCGGTGTGCGCCGAGCGCCGCGAGCACCGGGGCGCCGAGCAGCAGCAGCGACACCAGCAGGTCCGCGTCGCCGAGCGTCAGCACGCCAGCGACGCCGAGCACCAGCACGTACGGCGGCGCCGGTGCGGTCGAACCGGCGCCGACCGGGTGCCAGCCGGCGGTGTAGGCAGCCCACCAGTCGCAGATGCCGTCGGGCGCGGGCAGCAGCGCACCGCCTTGCAGCGCACCGCCGGTGAACAGGCCGCGGACGGCGACCAGCACGAGCAGCGCCAGGACGAGGACGGTCGACGCCCACGGGCGGGCGGCGACCCGGGCCAGCGGGGTGGGCTCGGGCGGCAGCTCCTCCGCCTCGTCGGCCACCGGTCCCGGTTCGGCCACCGCCCGCGGGATCGCGGTCCGGCCCGAGGCGCCGAGGCCGCCGGTGACGTCCAGCACCGCGGCCACGCCGTCGCGGTACGGCTTCAGCGCCGACGGCAACAGCGGGCGGACCGCGCCGGGCCCCACCCTGGCCGTCCGCCGGCGTCGGTACCGGGCGGCGACCAGCCGCCAGGGCCGGCCGAGCGTCGAGGCGGCGGCGGCGAGCTCGTCCCAAGCGTCCACCGGCGCCTTGAGCAGCAGCAGCCCCAGCGCCCTCAGCACCGAGCCGACCAGCAGCCGGACGTACTGCCACGGCAGCGCCAGCCCACGGCAGTTGGCGAGCAGCACGAACAGCGCGGCCCGCCGTCGCTCCCGCCGCGGCGAGTGGCTGACGGCACCGGGCGTACGCAGCCGGCGGGCGGCGGCCTCGGCGTGGAAGACCAGTGCGTCCGGCACCACCCGGACCCGCATCCCGGCCCGGTTCACCCGCCAGCCCAGGTCGAGGTCGTCCCCGTACAGCGGCAGTCGTGGGTCGAAGCCGCCGACCGCGTCCCACGCCGAACGGCGTACGAGCAGCCCGGCAGTGCCGACGGCGAGGACGTCGCTGGTGGAGTCGTGCTGGCCCTGGTCCGGCTCGCCCGGCTCGAGCCCGGTCTCTCGCCGACCCGTGCCGGTGATCGTCACGCCCACCTCGAGCAGCCGGCGAAGCGACGGCCACTCCCGCACCTTGGGGCCGACCACGCCGATGTCGGGCCGGTCCTCGACCGCGCGCAGCAGCGTCTCCAGCGCGTCCGGCGCCGGGGCGCAGTCGTCGTGCAGCAGCCACACCCAGGCGCTCTCGGGCGCCAGTGAGTCGGCCGAAGCAGCAGCATCGAGGGCTTCGATGCCGCGGGCGACGGCGGCGCCGAACCCGGTGTCGCGCGGCGCGGACAGCACCGCGTCGGCGCCGAGGGCGTCGGTGAGCAGGCGTACGGAGTCGTCGTTGCTGGCGGTGTCGACGGCGACCAGCGCGTCGGGGAGCCGGGTCTGCGCGGCCAGGGCGTCGAGCACCTGCGGCTGCCAGCGCGCCCCGTCGTGGCTGACCAGGACCGTGCTCACATGGGGGCTCACATGGGGGCTCACATGGGTCCCGCCACGTGTCGCAGCGGCCACGGAGCATCCTTCAGCGAGCGGTTCTGGCGGTGCTGATGATCGTCAGCGACCGGCGGACCGGCTCACTGTAGCCACCGGCCCGGTGGGTTCAGACCGCGCGCTTCTTCAGCTTGCGCCGCTCCCGCTCGGACAGCCCGCCCCAGATGCCGAAGCGCTCGTCGTGCTCCAGCGCGTACTCCAGGCACTCGGCCCGGACGTCACACGTCAGGCACACCCGTTTGGCCTCCCGGGTAGAGCCGCCCTTCTCCGGGAAGAACGCCTCCGGGTCCGTCTGGGCGCACAGCGCCCGCTCCTGCCAGTCCAGCTCCGACTCGCCGTCGCCGTCGACCACCCCGTCGACCATATGGAAGTCCGGCACGATCCGCCTCCTCGACCCTGGCACCGTGTGGTGCCCATGTCATCCCCGAATGACATGTGTGGAATTACATGCCTGTCAATGCCGATCCGTCAAGCCCTCGCCTGATAATGGGCCGGGGAACGGGCCGAACGGACGACCCCTGGCCCGCCTGGGAGACTGCCGGGTATGCGGGTGACGGCGGTGTCGGGCGGGATCGGCGGCGCCCGCTTCCTGCGCTGGCTGCTGCAGGTGCTGTCCCCCATCGACGAGGTGACCGTCATCGGCAACACCGCCGACGACATCCGGCTGTTCGGGCTGCAGATCTGCCCCGACCTCGACACGGTCATGTACACCCTCGGCGGCGGGATCGACGAGGACCGCGGTTGGGGCCGCGACGACGAGGGCTGGCGCGCGCGTACGGAGCTGGCGGCGTACGGCGCCGAGCCGAGCTGGTTCGGCCTCGGCGACCGCGACCTCGCGACCCACCTCGTGCGCAGCCAGCTGCTGGCCGCCGGCCAACCGCTGTCGGCGGTGACGGCCGGGCTGTCCGCCCGCTGGCTGGCCGACCTCCGCCCCGAGGTCCGGCTGCTGCCGATGTCCGACGACCGGGTCGAGACCAACATCGTGATCGAGGACGACGAGGGCCGCCGGGCGGTGCACTTCCAGGAGTACTGGGTACGGTTCGGCGCCAAGGTGCCGGCGCACGACGTGATCGTGGTCGGGCAGCGCGACGCGAACCCGGCCCCGGGAGTGCTCGACGCGATCGCGCACTGCGACGTGCTGCTGCTGCCCCCGTCCAACCCGGTGGTGTCGGTCGGCCCGGTGCTGGGCATCCCTGGCATCACCGACGCAATCCGGGCGACCGCGGCTCCGGTGGTCGGCGTGTCCCCGATCATCGGCGGCACCGCGGTGCGCGGGATGGCCGACCCGCTGCTGCGCGCGCTCGGGGTGGAGGTGTCGGCCGCCGCGGTGGCTGCCCGGTACGGGTCGCGGTCCGACGGCGGAGTGCTGGACGGGTGGCTGGTCGACACCGTCGACGAGGAGCAGGTGCCGCGGGTCGAGGCGGCGGGCATCCGCTGCCGGGCCTTGCCGTTGCTCATGCGCGACCCACCCACCACCGCTGGGATCGCCGCGACCGCGCTCGACCTGGCCCGGGCATGACCCGAGAGCTCGCCGCCCGCCCGGTCGCCGGGCTGCCGCAGCTGACGGCCGGCGACGACCTGGTCGGGCTGCTGCTCGCCGCGCCGCTGCGGCTCGCCGACGGCGACGTCCTCGCGGTGTCGAGCAAGGCGGTGGCCAAGGTGGAGGGCAGGGTGGTCGCGGCCCCCCGCGCTGCCGTGATCGAGAGCGAGACGGACCGGCTGGTGGCCCGGCACGGGGCACTCCGAATCGTGCGCACCCGCCGCGGCGAGGTGCTGGCCGCCGCCGGGGTGGACGAGTCGAACACGACCCCGGGAACGGTGGTGCCGCTGCCGGTAGACCCCGACGGCTCGGCCCGCCGGATCCGTACGGCGCTGGCCGACCGAACCGGCCGGAACGTGGCCGTGATCGTGACCGACACCGCCGGGCGCGCCTGGCGGATGGGGCAGACCGACCTCGCGGTCGGCTGCGCGGGGCTCGACCCGGTCCACGACCTGGCCGGCACCCTGGACGCGGGCGGCAGGGCGCTGGCCGTGACCGCGCCGGCGGTCGCCGACGCGCTGGCCGGCGCGGCCGCACTGGTGCTGGCCAAGGCGGCCGGCACCCCGGCGGCGGTGCTGTCCGGGCGCGGCGACCTGGTGCTGCCGGCGTGCGAAGACGGCCCCGGCGCCGCCGCGCTGGTACGCCCGGAGGCCGAGGACCTCTTCGGTCTGGGCAGCCGGGACGCCGTGGCCGCCGCCACCCGCCGCTCCGAGCGCGACCTGCGTGGGTTCCCGACCCCAGTCGACGAGCTGCCGACCCGGCTTGCGAAGCTGGTCGAGCTGGCGGGCCATGGCTACCCGGCGGTGGAGCCGGGCGTCGAGCATTCGGTCGTGGTCGTCCGACCGGCCGGCGACCGTACGGCTACCGACCGGGACGTCGCGCTCGCGGCGGGTGCGGTCGCGGAGCGGCTGGCCGCGCTGGGCTGGGCCGATCGGCTCGACGTCGACGCGACCAGCACGCCGCCGGGGGCGGTGCTGGCCTTAACCATCACCAGCCGTACGTAGACTCGTCCGGTGGCCAAGCCCAGCAAGAACCGTGAACGGGCGGAGCGGATCGAGGCGCTGCGCCGCGAGTCGCAGCGGGCCGAGCGGCGCCGTACGTTGGTCGTCGTCCTCGTCTGCGGGGTGCTCGCGCTCGCGATCGTCGGCGCCACCGCATGGAAGCTGATCAGCGACGCCCAGCGGGCCGACGAGATCGCTGGCACCGACCTCGCCGCCATCGGCGCGGACGCCGACGCCGCCGACTGCCGCGACGTCACGACCGCCGGGGCCGAGGCGCAGGGCGAGCACCTCGATGGCCAGCCGATCGACTACACCGACTACGGCACCACCCCGCCGGCGTTCGGCCCGCACTGGAGCAACGCCGCGGAGTTCGGCCGCACGTTCTACACCGAGCAGGACCGGCCCGAGGTGCAGCAGCTGGTGCACAACCTCGAGCACGGCTACACCGTCCTCTGGTACAACGAAACGATTGCCGGCGACGACGAGGCGATGCAGACGATCCAGGACCTGGCGCAGAAGTTCGAGGTCGGCGAAGCGACCGACATCACCGACCAGGAGACGTACAACAGCGGCAAGTTCATCGCCGCCCCCTGGACCGCCGAGGACGGGGAGTTCCCCGCGGACGCGAACGTCGTGCTGGCGCACTGGGCCTCCGAGGGTGAGGACGCGGTCGAGGGACAGGGCATGGGCGTCTGGCAGTCCTGCGAGCAGCCCAGCGGCGAGGCGGTGGCCTCGTTCATGGCGGAGTACCCGGCCAGCAACAGTCCGGAGCCGAACGGCGCCTGACTCTGTGTTGCGGCTCAGCCGGCGCTGAACCGCACCCCGTCGACGGGGATGCGCACGTCGCAGCCGACCCGGACTCCGCCGACCAGCTCGCAGCGCCCCCCCACGTCCGCGCCGTCGCCAAGCACCGACCCGTCGACCACCGCGTCCGGACCGACCCGCGCCCCCTGGCCAAGCGCGGACTGCACGACCGTGGCGCCCTCCGCCACCACCGCGCCCGCCATCAGCACGCTGCCGTCGACGAACGCGCCCGGCCCGACGGTCGTGTCCGGACCGAGCGCCGAGCCGCCGACCACCCGCGCGGTCGCGTCCACAAACGACGTCGGGTTGACCAGCAGCTCCGCCGGTTGTGTCTTCAACGCCGGCGACCGAGCCAGCCCGCGTACGAGGTCACTGGACGCCTTCACCAGCGCGGCCGGGGTGCCCACGTCCATCCAGTAGCCGTCGTCGCGACGGCCGACGAGCAGCCGGCCGTCTCTCAGCAGGCGCGGGAACGTCTCCCGCTCCACCGACACCGGGACGCCGGCGGGGATGTCGGCGACGATCTTGCGCCGGAACACGTAGCAACCGGCGTTGACCTGACGCGTCACCGGGTCGGACGGCTTCTCCAGGAACGCCGTTACGCGGCCGTCCGGCTCGGTCGGCACGCAGCCGTACAACCGCGGATCGGCCACCACGACGAGGTGCAGCGAGACGTCGGCGGCCGAGTCGCGGAACGCGCCGACCTGCGCCGCCAGGTCGTGGTCGGACAGCTGGTCACCGTTGAGCACGACGACAGGGTCGTCCGGCCCGCCCTCTAGCCGGTCGAGGGCGTTGCGGATCCCGCCGCCGGTGCCGAGCGGAACCTTCTCGTTCGCGTACGTGAGCCGGATCCCGTACTCGGCGCCGTCGCCGAGCTCAACCTCCAGTTCGCCGGCGCGGTAGGACGTGGCGAGCACGACGTGCTCGACGCCGGCAGCCGACAGCCGGGCCAGCTGATGCCCGAGCAGCGGGACTCCCGCCACCGGGAGCAGGTGCTTGGGATGCCGGTCGGTCAGCGGGCGCAGCCGCGATCCCAGCCCGCCCGCGACGATCACAGCCTCCATGGCCGCGATCCTGTCACGGCGTTCGGGCGACTATCGTGCCGCGATGGACACGGTGCCAGCCCTGGTTGCGGCGCTGCTGGCGCGGGACCCGAGCCGGCCGCTCGTCACCTGGTTCGACCTGGGCTCGAGCGCCCGAGTCGAGCTCAGCCGTGCCACCGCGGCCAACTGGGTGGCCAAGACCGGCGGGCTCCTGCAGGACGACCTCGACGTGTCTGCCGGGGACCGGGTCGCGCTGTCGCTGCCGGTGCACTGGCAGGCGGTGACGTGGGCGCTCGGCTGCTGGGCGGTCGGCGCGGTCGTCCAGTGTTCCGACGAGGTTCCGCCCGACCTCGAGGTGTACGGCGACGACCGCGGCCCGCGTACGGGCGCGCGTGGGGTGGTGGTGGGGCTCGCGCCGTTCGGCGGCCCGGCGCGGCCGGGCAGCGTGACCGGCAACGCGGTCGACGCCGGCGCACTGGTGCTGGGTCACCCCGACGAGCTGGTGGCCGACGATCCGCCGACCGCGTCCTCGCCCGCACTGGTCGGGGCCGACGGGGTGCTGGACCAGGCGGCGGTACTGACCGCCGCGGTCGAGCTCGCCGACCGGATCGGGCTGGGGCTCGGCGCGCGGCTGCTCACCGCTGCAGCCACGACCACCGTGGACGGCCTGCTGGAGACCGTGCTGGTCCCGCTGGTGACCGGCGGCTCCGTCGTGCTCGTTGCCGGCGTCGCCGATGCCGAAGCGCTGGCGCGGCTGGCGGAGGAGGAGCAGGCCGACGTGGTTAGGGTCACCGCATGACGTGGCTGGTGACCGGTGGCGCGGGCTACATCGGCGCGCACATCGTGCGGGCGTTCCGCGAGGTCGACGTCCCGGTCGCCGTGCTGGACGACCTGTCCAGCGGGCACGCGAGCTTCGTCCCCGACGGTGTGCCGTTCGCGCGAGGATCGGTCCTCGACACCGACCTCGTGCGGCGTACCTGCACCGAGCACGACGTTGTCGGGGTCGTGCACACGGCCGGCTTCAAGTACGCCGGCGTGTCGGTGGAGCGGCCGCTGCACACGTACGAGCAGAACGTCGAGGGCACCCGGCGGCTGCTCGCCGCGATGACCGACATCGGCGTCGGGTGCATGGTGTTCTCCGGGAGCGCGGCGGTGTACGGGACGCCGACAGTCGACGTGGTCACCGAGGACAGCGCGAAGGCGCCGGAGTCGCCGTACGGCGAGTCCAAGCTGGTCGCCGAGTGGCTGGTCGCCGCGACGGCGCGGGTCACCGGGCTGCGGCACACCAGCCTGCGGTACTTCAACGTGGTCGGGTCCGCGTACGACGAGGTCTACGACACCAGCCCGCACAACCTGGTGCCGCTCGTGCTGGAGGCGCTGACCGACGGCCGGACGCCGCGCATCAACGGCGACGACTACGACACCCCGGATGGCACTTGCGTCCGTGACTACCTGCACGTTGGTGACCTGGCCAGCACGCACGTCGCCGCGGCGCAGGCGCTGGCGGACGGGCGCGAGCTGGAGCCTGCGTACAACCTCGGCAGCGGCGACGGGATGTCGGTCGCCGAGATCATGACCGCGGTCCGCAAGGTCACCGGGATCGACTTCGACCCGGAGGTGAAGGCCCGCCGGCCAGGCGACCCGGACCGGATCGTCGCATCCGGCGCGGCCGCCGCGCGCGACCTCGGCTGGCAGATGTCGTACTCCGTCGAGGAGATGATGGCCAGCGCCTGGCGCGCCTGGTCCCAGTCCCGCCCCTGACCACGATCCGTGGCAAATGGTCCACTCATCCGTGTCATGTGGTCACGTCATCCGCGTCATGTGGTCACGTCATCCTCGACAAGTGGCCAGCCTCACCTGGTGGTCGACGATCATTTGCCGCGGATCGCGTGTCCATTTGCCGCGGATCGTCGTTAGGTGAGGGCGCCGGGGACAGGGCCGGAGCCGATCGGCACCGGGCGGTCGAGCCCGCCGGGCTGGCCGGGAAGCAGGTAGAGCCGGCCGGTGTCGGCCAGCCGCCCGACCAGGTCGGGGTGGCCGTCGCGGGTCAGGTCACCGACGCCGAGCAGCGCGTCGTACCGGTCCATGCCGGTTGCGACCAGCACCGCGTCCTCGAGCCCGCCTGGCCCGTTGCCGGGCCACAAGCGGAGCGCGCCGTCCTGGGTCCGCGTCATCAGGTCGGGCGCGCCGTCCCCGTTCCAGCGGCCGACCCCGAACATCGCCGCCGGGGCGCCGACATAGCTGCGCGCCTCGTACGCCGGGCCGAACCCGTCCAGCCCGCGACCAGGGTGGACCCAGGCAGACCCGTCGTGGCGGCGGGACACCAGGTCCGGGCGACCGTCGCCGGTCCAGTCGCCGACCGCCGCGATCGGGCCGCGCCGGGCCCAACCCGGCCAGCCACCGACCGGCGGGCGGAAGCTGCCGTCTCCACGACCGCGCAGCAGCCACATTCGATCTCCGTCGCGACCCAGTACGTCGTCGTCGCCGTCGCGGTCCCAGTCGCCGACCACGCGGGTCCAGTCGTAACGGCCCCAGCCTGCGGGTAGCTCGCGCACCGGGTGCACCCAGGCGCCGTTGCGGCCGGGGTGGACCGCCACGGTCCCGCCCGGGCGCCGGACCAGGACGTCGACCAAGCTGTCGCCGTCGGCGTCTCCGAGCATGCTCACCCGGACGTCCTCCCAACCGGTCCAGCCGGCCAGCCCCCGCCCGTACGAGCCGTCGCCGAGGCCCGGGCGGATCCGGACCAGCCCGGTCGTGTCGTTGCGCATGAGCAGGTCCGGCCGACCGTCCCCGGTCATGTCGAAGCCGGCGGTCAGCGGCGTGCGGCCGGGCCAGGCCGCCACGGTCCGCGGTGTGCCGACCGTCCCGTCCCCATATCCCGGGACCAGCACCAGCTTGCGGGCGGCGGTGAACACCAGCAGGTCGCGGTCGCCGTCGGAGTCCGCGTCGCCGGCAGGCAGCACGCTGAGAGCGTTCGGGTACGCG
>Ga0183260_10001514_pt1 | contig 19272 bp, 25 predicted proteins | sample AntDrymUQ4972206_2_FD_129768 | JGI IMG/M metagenome (GOLD analysis project Ga0183260, IMG submission 129768) | Polar desert sand microbial communities from Dry Valleys, Antarctica - metaG UQ497 (22.06) (version 2) (version 2) | ecosystem: Environmental > Terrestrial > Soil > Desert | place...
GCTTCATCGCCTCGAGGTGCTTGAGCCGCTCGGCGTCGCGGTAGGTCACGCGGACCTCGTCGCCGCGCTCGGCGAGCAGGCGCGTCACGTGGCCGCCCAGGAAGCCGGTCGCGCCGGTCACCACCGCTTTCATGAACGGTCACGTACCCGGAGGCGAGATCCCGGAACGGGCGCGTGTGGCACGGCGGCGTTCGGTACCTCTCCGTGCGGATGACCGACGACGGCGGACTCCTCCGACCGTTCGACCTGCTCGCCTCCGGGGCGAACCTGGTCGGCGACAGCCTGCAGGCGGCGACCGTGCTCGGGCGCGCTCGGCTGGTGCGCCCGCTGCGGCCCGACCGCCCGCCGCGGGCGCTCGCGGCGGTCCAGCGCTGGGGCTTCACGCCCGCCGGCGGCTACGCGGCCGCCGCCGTGCTCTACCCGGACGCCGAGGGGCTGATCGACGAGCGCGGGGCGCTCACCTTCAAGCAGCTCGACGACCGCGGCAACCGGCTCGCCAACGCGCTCGCCGACGCCGGGATCCTCGAGGGCGACGGCGTCGGGGTGATGTGCCGCAACCATCGCGGGTTCGTCGACGCGCTGCTCGCGCTCTCCAAGCTCGGCGCCGACGCGATACTGCTCAACACCGCCTTCGCCGGCCCGCAGCTCACCGAGGTCGTCAAGCGCGAGAAGCCGCGCGCGATCGTCTACGACGCCGAGTTCGCCGACCTGCTCTCCGACGCGCTGTACCGGCGCAAGGGCTTCGTCGCCTGGCCGGACGAGGACGAGGAGGCCGGCGACACGCTGCTCGAGGACCTGATCGAGTCCGGCGACCCGTCTTCGCCCGTGCCGCCCTCGCGCGAGGGCCGCCAGACGATCCTCACCTCGGGCACCACCGGCACGCCGAAGGGCGCCTCCCGCGGCTCGCCGGGCATCGGCGCCGCGGTGGCGATCCTGTCCGCGATCCCGCTGCGCGGCCGCGAGAAGGTGCTCGTCGCCCCGCCGCTGTTCCACCAGTGGGGCTTCGCCCACTTCGGGCTGGCGATGCTCACCGCCTCGACCATGGTCCTGCGGCGGAGGTTCGATCCCGAGGGGGTGCTGGCGGCGATCGAGCGCGAGCAGGTCGACAGCGTCCCGATGGTGCCGGTGATGCTCTCGCGGATCCTCGACCTCGACGACGAGACCCGCCGCGGCTACGACACGGGCTCGCTGCGGACCGTGCCGGTCAGCGGCTCGGCCCTCTCCGGCGACCTCGCCAAGCGCTTCATGGACGAGTTCGGCGAGGTGGTCTACAACCTCTACGGCTCGACGGAGGTCGCCTGGGTCGCGATCGCCGGCCCGAAGGACCTGCTCGAGGCGCCGGGCACCGCCGGCCGCCCGCCGCGCGGCACGGAGGTGAAGATCCTCGGCGACGACGACCGTGAGGTGCGTACGGGCGAGACGGGCCGCATCTTCGTGAAGAACTCCATGCTCTTCGAGGGCTACACGGGCGGCGGCGGCAAGGACATGGTCGACGGCATGATGGCCACCGGCGACGTCGGCCACGTGGACGACTCGGGGCGCCTGTTCGTCGAGGGCCGCGACGACGACATGATCGTCAGCGGCGGCGAGAACGTGTTCCCCCAGGAGGTCGAGGAGACGCTGGCCGCGCACCCGAAGGTCGTCGAGGCGGCGGTCGTCGGCGTCGACGACGAGAAGTGGGGCCAGGCGTTGAAGGCGTTCGTCGTCAAGCGCGGCAGCGTCGACGAGAAGGCGCTGAAGAAGCACGTCAAGGACAACCTCGCCGGCTACAAGGTCCCGCAGCAGGTCGTCATCGTCGACGAGCTGCCCCGCAACGCGGCGGGCAAGGTGCTCAAGCGCGAGCTCGAGGAGCGCTCGGAGGACTGAGCGGCTTCCGAGCGTCGGCGAGGGCGCTGTCAGCCGCCCCCGAGGGGCGGGAGCTCCACGGGCGGAAGGCTCACGGGCGGAAGGTTCACCGGCGGCAGGTTCACCGGCGGCAGCTTGACTTCGGGAAGGGAGTCCGGGTGGAGCAGGGGCGGCCCGCGGAGATTGGTGGAGCCGCTCGGCGCGCGCGAGACACATGGACCACATCGGCCGCAACGATCGATCGCTACCCGATCGCCTCTTGGTGGACGATCGTTAGCTGACGCACGCGTGCTTCAGCGCAGCGCCCAGGGCAGCTCGTCCCAGCTCGCCGGCGGGCCGGGCCGCCAGCTGGCGAACGGCGCGTACGCCTCGTGCGAGGAGCCCGTCTCGCTCTCCACCCCGGCCCCGTGGCGCAGCGCCGGCTCCGAGCGCACGTAGACGGTGTCGCGCGGCTCGGTGCGCGCGCCCGCCATGAAGATCACGCACGGGCCGTCGCCCGCCCCGACGAAGTTGTGCTCCGTCCCGGGCGGGCAGTGCACGAAGTCCCACGCCCGCAGCGGGCGCTCCTCGCCCTCGACCACCAGCAGGCACTCCCCGGCGAGCACGAGGAAGTCCTCCTGGTTGGCCTCGCGGTGGTAGAGGCCGTTCGGCCTCCCGGGCTGCAGGACCGCCAGCGTGTAGCCGATCTGCGCGAACGGCGCCGCGTCGCCCTCGAAGATGCAGGCGTCGCCGAAGCTCTCGCTCCTCACCCATGCCGCGTCGCGGACGTTGACGACGAACCAGCCGCCGGTGGCCGCCACGAGCCCCGCCTCAGACTGCTCCATCCGCGCTTCCGCAACCACGGCCGCAGCGTATTCGTCGTCGAGCCCCCTTGCGTCGTGCAGGCCGTTCTGAGAGGTTCGGATCGTCAGCGACAGGAAGGAGTCGTGATGGCAGATCGGGCCTTGTTCATCGGGTTCGGACAGCCGGTTCGCGGTCGCGAGGAACGGGCCGTCGACGTCTTCAACGAGTTCGTCGGAATGTTCGGGCGCATGCAGTCCGACGGACGGATCGAGGGCATGGACGTGTCGCTCCTCGATCCACACGGCGGTGACCTCGGCGGCTTCTTCATGGTCCACGGCAGCGAGGCGCAGTGCGCGGCGCTGTCCATGGACGAGGAGTTCCGCCGCGCGAGCATCGACGCCGGCCTCATCGTCGAGAACTTCGGCGTCGTGCCCGCAGTCACCGGCGAGGCGGTCGGAAACGAGATGGCGATGTACACCGAGGCCGTCAAGAAGGTCGGCCACGGCGCGCACGCGCTCGCGGGTGCGCACGACGGCGGCTGAGCCGGATCTCCGGGGCGCCTCGGGCGCCCCGGACGAAGCTCGAGCGTGTCCGGCGAGGGGGCCTCAGGGCGCGTGGCGGCGTGCAGCCGGTCTGGGAGGATGGCCGCAAGTCACGACCAAGGAGCCTCCGATGGCCTCTCGTCTCAACCCATACATCAGCTTCTCCGGCAACGCGCGGGAGGCGATGGAGTTCTACAAGGGCGTCTTCGGCGGCACCTTGACGCTGAACACCTTCGGTGAATCCGGGGCGCAGGACACCCCGGACGCGGACAAGATCATGCACGGCATGCTCGAGACCGACAGCGGGTTCACGCTGATGGGCGCCGACACCCCGCCCGGGATGGAGCACAACCCGGGCACCAACATCGCGGTGAGCCTCAGCGGGGACGACGGCGACGAGCTGCGCGGCTACTGGGAGAAGCTGTCCGGCGGCGGCAACGTGTCGGTCCCCCTCGAGAAGCAGTCGTGGGGCGACGAGTTCGGCATGTGCGCGGACGAGTACGGCATCGCCTGGATGGTGAACATCGGCCAGCCGCAGGGCTGATCCGCGGTCGGGCCGCGCGGGTTGACGGGCTTCTCGCGACCCCGTCCTTAGACTCGCGCCCCCGCGGCGCGCCGCCGCGGGTGCAGTGGCGCTGCTCGAGCGTACGGGCGACGAGCGCTGGCTCGCACGGGCCTGCGCCTTCGCGATGCACGCCCTCGACCAGGTCGCCCGATTCCGCGCGGCGGAGGGCCGCGGCCGCTACGCGCTCTTCACGGGCGACGTCGGTGCGGCGGTCCTCGCGGCGGCGTGCCTGCGTGGCGCGACCGCCTTCCCGGGCCTCGACGACCTCTAGGCGCAGGTCGAATGAGGCGCCGACCGTGTCATCGCGCGATAGCGTCGCGGCGGATGGACGGACCTGAACGCTATGAGGTGCCACCCGAGCGGCTGGAGCGGTGGCTGGAGCGCTGGGTCGAGCGGCATGGGGAGGTGCGCAGCACGCGGGTCGGGCCAGAGCGGGTGACGCTGGAGGCGGAGGACGGGGCGGTGCTGGAGTGCGATCCGCCGTTTCCGCCGCTGGCGGAGGCGGGTCGGACATATGAGGGCCTGCGCGTGGACGCTCTGCTCGCGCACGTGCGGCGGGACCGGGTGGCCGGGGTGCTGCTCGTGCGGCTGGGTGGGCATGCCGCCGGGGTGTTCTCCGGGCGGCGCCTGGTGGACTCGAAGGTCGGGAGCCGGCTGGTGCACGGGCGCCACAAGAAGGGTGGGTCGAGCCAGGGGCGCTTCGCGCGGCGGCGGGAGGGGCAGGCGCGCGTGGCGTACGAGGCGGCGGCCGACGTCGCCGTCCGGGTGCTGCTGCCGCACCGCGCCGACCTCGACGCGCTGGTGCTCGGCGGGGACCGCGGTGCGCTCGCCGAGGTGCTGGAGGATCCGCGCCTGCGGCCGCTCCGGCGCCTCATCGTCGAGGGGGTGCTGGACGTGCCCGACCCGCGGCTCGTGGTGCTGCGCTCGGCGCCCGACCGCTTCCTGGCGACGCGGCTCACTGTCAGGTGAGCAGGGGCCGGAAGGCGACCGCGCCACGCGCTCGACGGTCAGGTGAGCAGGAGCCGGACCGCGGCGACGACGCCGACGACGACGATGAAGCCGCGCAGGACGAGCGGCGGGAGGCGGCGGCCGTACATGCCGCCGACCTGGCCCCCGACGGCGGAGCCGATCGCGATCATCGCCGCCGCGCCCCAGGCGACCTCGCTGACCGACACGAAGATGACGGCCGCGACGGCGTTCACCAACCCGGCGAGGACGTTCTTGACGGCGTTGAGCCGCTGCAGCTCCTCGTCCACGAAGATGCCGAGGAAGGCCATCAGCAGCACGCCCTGGGCGGCTCCGAAGTAGCCGCCGTAGACGCCGGTGATCACCACGCCGGCGACAGCGGCCGGGCCCCCGTGCGCCGGGGCGTGCTCGCGCTTGGCGACGAGGCGGCTGAGCCGGGGCTGCAGCACCACGAGCGCGCAGGCGAGCAGGATCAGCGCGGGGACGATCGCGTCGAACGCCGAGCCGGGCAGCGAAAGCAGGGCGACGGCGCCGATCGCGCCGCCCGCCATCGAGGCGCCGGCGAGCCGCATGACCCGCGCCCGCTGGCCCGCCAGCTCGCGCCGGTAGGCCCAGGCGCCGGTGATCGAGCCGGGCAGCACGCCGATGTTGTTGGTCACGTTGGCCAGGACCGGTGCGTAGCCGAACGCCAGCAGCGTCGGGAACGTGACCAGCGTGCCCGAGCCGACGACGGCGTTGATCGCGCCCGCGACCAGCCCTGCGGCGAGCAGCGCGAGGGCTTCGGCCACGTCCATGGCGCCACATGGTGGCGGAGACTGCTCAGCCGGCGTGCGCCAGCATCAGCTCGCGTGCGTCCTGCAGGCCGATGTCCGCCGGCTGCGTCTCGCGGACGAACTCGTGCAGGAGGCTGGCGAAGCGCACGGGATCGTCGAGGTGGGGGAAGTGCCCGCCGCCCTCGAAGAGCTCGAGCCGGCTGCCCGGCATCAGATCGTGTGCCTGCACGCCGTGGCCGGCGGGGATGATCGGGTCGCGTGCCCCCCAGACCAGCAGCGAGGGCACCGCCTCGGCCAGGTAGAGCCGGTCTCGCGCGTCGACGCGCTGACCGCCGGCGTCGATCACCGAGCGGGCCGTGTGGACGAATGCCCGCCGGGCGCCGACGTCGTTGAGCGAGGCGATGCCGCGGGCGATCTCGCCGAGATCCGAGCCCGCCTGCAGCCCGAGCCGGCCGAAGGCTCGCGCGATCGACTCGCCAGCGTGCAGGATCGCCTGCGAGGCGATCAGCGGCAGCACCAGCTCGGACCCGGGGAGGGTCACGGCGCGTAGGAAGAGGCTCACCTCGCGGCCCAGGCCGCCGCTGGAGACCAGCACGAGGCGGTCCAGCAGCTCGGGAAACTGGTACGCGAGCTGCATCGCGATCCCGCCGCCCAGCGAGTGCCCGGCGATCGTGCCGGAATCGTGGCCGAGCGTGAGCATCAGGTCGCGTACCAGGCAGGCGTGGGAGCCGAGCGAGTAGTCGCCCGCCGGCTTGTCGGACTGGCCGTGGCCGAGGAGGTCGGGGGCGAGCACCTCGAAGTGCTCGGCCAGGGCCGGGAGGACCGGCTCCCAGCTCGCGGAGGAGCTCGTGATGCCGTGGATGAGCACGAGTAGCGGCCCCTCGCCTCCGGTGCGGTAGCTGACCCGGTTTCCGTGCAGGGATATCTCTCGGGTGGTCAAGCTTGTCATCGATCTGAGTTACACCGATCGATGTAACGGGTTACCGCCTCGACGGGCCCGGGAAGCGCGCGAGCTGGCGGCCGAACGCCCGCTCGGCGGCGTCGTCCATCGCGAGCCCGAACACGGCCACAAGCGACTCGGCGGCCAGCGGGCGCAGCCGCTCCAGCGCTTCGCTCACCTCCGGCCAGCGCTCCTCAGGGCGGCCGGCCGCCTCGAACGGCTTCCACACGGTCTCGACGAACAGCCGGATGAAGGTGTCGGCGACGCTGTCGGCGTGGCGGCGCAGGCGGGCGGCCACCTCGAGCGCCTGCCGCGCCGAGACGCCCAGCTCGGCCAACTCGCTGCTCACCCGGCCCAGCCGCGGGGAGACCTCCTCGAAGCGGTCGCCGCCGAGCGGGCGCAGCAGCCCCAGCTCCTCGGCGCGGCGCAGCAGCTTGGGGTCGGGCGTGCCCCAGCGCTTGGTGAGCTCCTCCACCGTGACGACCTCGGGCGCCTCGTCGCCGAACGGCGCGCGCAGCGCCCGGGTGAAGCGCAGCGCGGCGGCGCTGGAGCCGGCGCTGTCGAGCAGGCGGCGGATCAGCTCGAGGTTGAAGCCATCGGCCTGCAGCTCGCGGATCAGCTCGATCCGCGCGACGTGCTCCGGCCCGTAGAAGCCGGTCCGGCCGCGGACCGCGGGAGGAGGGAGCAGCCCACGGGACTGGTGGGCGCGCACGTTGCGGACGGTCATCCCCGTGCGCTGGGCGAGCTCGTCGATGGTCAGGTCGGCGGCGGGCTCGGCGGCCATGGCGATCAGCGTAGGCGCTCTCGGAAGGTCCTGGCGCCCTCGACCTCGGCGCCCAGCGCGCGCGCCCGCGCCGCGAGGACGCTGTCGGAGGTGGCGACGCGGACGTCGGCGGGGGCGGCGGAGGCCTCGAGCAGGCGCACGATCTCGTCGTCCGCCGCGTCGCGCCCGCGGCGGCGCGCGATGAGGACCTCCAGGTCGCCGGAGACGCCGGCCAGCTCCGGGGGCCCGGCGTCGAGCACCACCGTCACCGGCTCGCCGGAGCGCGCCGCGAAGCTCTCGAGCTCCGCGATCAGGCGCAGCGCCGCGCCCTCCCGGTCGCGCCACCAGCCGTCGGGCCGCGAGCCGATCACGTTGGACGCATCGACCAGCCAGCGCATGCGGCGACCATAGAGGCGCTGGCGGCGGCCACGCGCGGGTAGCCTCGCTCGCGTGCTGGAGGCTGCCTTCTGGGGCTTCGTCGGCGGCTTCGCGCTCGTGCTCGGTGCGGTCGCGGGCCTCGTGCTGGACGTCCCACGGCGCGTGATCGGCCTGATCATGGCCTTCGGGGCGGGTGTGCTGGTGAGCGCGCTCGCGTTCGAGCTGACGGCGGAGGCCTTCGACACCGGCGGATTGGACGCGACCGCGACGGGCCTGGCGCTGGGTTCGCTTACGTTCTTCGCGGGCAACACGGTGCTGAGCCGCATGGGCGGCGCGGAGCGCAAGCGCTCGGACGGCCGGCAGGGCGGCGGCGCCGCGAAGGGGATCGTCCTCGGCGCCGTGCTCGACGGCATCCCCGAGTCGATCGCCATCGGCGTGTCGCTGCTGCAGGGCCCGGGGGTGAGCGTCGCGGTCGTCATCGCCGTCTTCCTCTCGAACGTCCCCGAGGCGCTCTCGGCGGCGACCGGCCTGCGGCCGACGATGTCGCGCGCGCGGATCCTCGCCCTCTGGGCGGGTGTGGCGCTCGTCTCGACGCTCGCGGCCGCGCTCGGCTACGCGGCGCTGGGCGACGCGTCACCGGACACGATCGCCGCGATCCAGGCGTTCGCGGCGGGGGCGATCTTGACGATGCTCGCCGACACGATGATGCCCGAGGCGTTCGAGGCGCAGGGCCGCTCGGCGTTCACCGGCGTGGTGACCACGCTCGGCTTCGCGCTGGCGGCGCTGCTGAGCACGCTTTGAGGCGCGGCCGCGACCGTTAGCCTCCAGCTCGCCATGAGCGGGACGTACGTGCACGGCTACCGGCCGCAGGAGAACGAGCGCCTGCAGGACCAGGCGGGAACGCTGGTCGACCTCCTGCACTCCGACACCGCCTACCCGCCGGGGAGCACGGTGCTCGAGGCGGGGTGCGGCGTCGGCGCCCAGACGATCACCCTGGCCCAGCGGAGCCCGCAGGCTCGCTTCACCTCGGTCGACGTCTCCGCGGAGTCGATCGCCGAAGCCGAGCGGAGGGCCGGACGGGCCGGCCTGGGCAACGTGGAGTTCCGGCACGCGGACATCTTCGATCTGCCCTTCGCCGCCGAGTCGTTCGACCACGTGTTCGTCTGCTTCGTCCTCGAGCACCTCTCGCGGCCCGTCGAGGCGCTGGCCGTGCTCGGCGGCCTGCTCAGGCCCGGCGGCACCATCACGGTCATCGAGGGCGATCACGGATCGGCCTACTTCCATCCGGACAGCCCCGCGGCCCGCGCGGCGATCGAGTGCCAGGTCGCGCTGCAGGGGGAGGCCGGCGGGAACGCGCTGATCGGCCGGCAGGTCTACCCGCTGATGGTCGAGGCGAGGTTCGGCGCGGTGCGCGTCTCCCCCCGGATGGTCTACGTCGATTCGAGCCGGCCCGACCTGGTCGAGGGCTTCACGAGGAAGACGTTCACGGCGATGATCGAGGGGGTTCGCGAGCCCGCGCTCGCGGCGGGTCTGATCGAGCCGCCGAGCTTCGATGCCGGCGTCCGGGCCCTCCACCGGACGACCGAGGCGGACGGCGTGTTCTGTTACACGTTCTTCAAGGGCGTGGGAGAGAAGCAGCGGCCCGCCCGGCAGGAGCTCTAGGCCGGCGCGCCGAACCGGCTCGCGGCCAGCTCCGGCGCGATCGGCTCACCGCCGCCGAGCAGGGCGCCGGCGACCAGCTGGGCGGAGCCCGGCCCGAGCGAGATGCCCCACGGCCCGTTGCCGGAGGCGACGTGCAGGCCGTCGATCCCCTCCACGGGGCCGAGCAGCGGGCGCCCGTCGCGCGACTGCGGGCGCGGGCAGGCGCGGGCGGAGAACGCGTTCACGCGGCCCAGCGCAGGCAGGTAGCGGGTTCCGCGCTCGAGCAGCCGCGGCGCCGCCGCGGGCGCGTCGGGCTGCTCGGCCAGGAAGGTGGAGCCGACGGCCGAGACGCCCTCGGCGGTGACGATGCTGAAGATCGACTCGATGCCGCCGCCGCTCGCGCTCGCGATCTCCTCCACGCCCGCCTGCTCGAGCACGTGCCGCGGCGGCTGCGCCAGCCGGACCTCCACGTTGACGCCCCATGACGCAGCGATCGGGCGCCAGCTCCCGTCCGGGGCGACGAGCTCGGGCGTCCAGGGCCCGGCGGCCACGACGACGGCGCCGGCCGGCTCGGAGCGCCCGCCGGCGACGACGCCCGCCGCCCGCCCGCCACTGCGGTCGAGCGCCTCGACGGCGGTGCCGACCCGCAGCTCGGCGCCCGCCTCGCGGGCGCGCTGCGCCCAAGCCCGTGCCGCCGCGGCGGGCGGCACGGTGCGCCCCGTGGCCTGGCGATAGGCGAACAGGCCCGGCCCGAGCTCCGGCTCGGCCGCCTCGAGCGCCGCGCCCTCGAGCCACTCGGGGGCGAGCTCCGGGAAGCGCGCGGCGATCTCGCACCCCGCCTCGAGCGCCGCGCGGTCCTCGGACAGCACCAGCACGCCGGCGGGCTCGGCCGGCAGCTCGAAGCCGTGGCCGAGCGTGCGGTAGAGCTCCAGCGAGGCCTCGTGGACCGGCACGAGCGGCTCGTCGAGCGGATGCTGGAGCACACCGGAGTTGCGCCCGGACGCCGCGGCCGCGATCGCCTCGCGCTCGTACAGCCGCACGGTCGCGCCGCCCTCGGCCAGCAGCGCGGCGAGCGCGCAGCCGACGATGCCGCCGCCCACGACGGCGACGTCCGGTGCGCTCACCCCGCGCCGGCGTCCGCGGCGGGTGGAGGTTCCAGCTCCCGGGCGAGGGCGAGCGCCGCCTCCGGCGACAGGCCGGCGGTGGCCGCGAGCCAGCACGCGATCGGCGCCGCGCGGCGCTCGGAGGCGTGCGCGGCCACGGCGGCGAGCTCGAGCAGCACCGCCGTCTCCTGCTCGGTCGGCGCGGGCCGCCCGAGCGCGGCCGCGTAGGCCTCGATCCACTGCTCGGCGGAGGGCGGCATCCGGCGGCGCAGCCTAGCGCTGGGCGACGCTTCGCACTTCGACGGCCTCGGCGGCCGCGGGCGTCATGCGCGCCGGAGGATCTCCTCCGCGGCGGCCAGCTCCTCGGGCGTGTTCACGCCGGCGACCATCCGCGCGGGATCGCCGAACGTGCGCAGCTCCTCCTCGGCGAGCTCGACCGGCGCGAGCCCGGCCAGCGCCTCGCGGACCGGCGCCTCGCGCGCGAGCGCGGCGCGCAGCGCCGGCAGGGCGGCCGCCGCGTAGCGGCCGGGGAACGGCTCGAGCCGGCCGGCGACCCGCGGAGCGGCGGCCGTCGCCTCGATCGCGGCCAGCCGCGCCAGCAGGCCCGGCGCCACGAACGGCATGTCGCACGCCACGGCCACCACCGGGCGGCCGTCGGCGTGCTCGAGCGCGCAGACCAGCCCGGCCAGCGGGTGCGACGGTGCGGCCGGCTCGCGCCATACCGGCACGGCCAGCTCGGGCAGCCCGGAGCCCGGCTTGGCGACCACCACCGCGCTGAGCCCGGCCTCCGCCGCGGCCGCGAGCGGCCATGCCACCAGCGGGCGGCCGCCCAGCTCGACGGTCGCCTTCGCCGTTCCCATGCGCCGGCTGCGCCCGCCCGCGAGCACGGCCACCAGGGCCGGCCCGCCGCTCACCCGCCGACGGCCTCCGGCCCGAGCAGCTTGCGCAGCTTCACCTGCAGCTGCAGGGGGGAGAACGGCATCGCCAGGCGCTCGTCCGCGCCGGTGGAGGTCACCTCGCGGTCGGTCGCCTGGGCGAAGTCGACCAGCAGGAGCACCTTCGCGTCGCGCGTGAGCGCGTCGGCGCGCAGCGCGCCGACGACGGCGCCCGCGGGCTGCCCGGCGCCGTCGTAGTCGAGGATGACGAGATCCGGCCGCGCCTCACGGGCGCGCTCCACCAGGCCGCCGCCGCGGGCCGCCTCGATGACGTCGACGCGCTCGCCGAGCGTGAGCCGGGCGACCGCCCGGGTGTTGGCGTCCACGCCGCCGAGCAGCACGCGGGGGCGCCGGGCGGCCGCCGCGGCGTCGCGCATGCCCTCGATCGCCGAGCCCACCTCCGCGCCGCTCGTGAACCCCGAGCCGACCACGCTGTCCTGGCCCGCCTCGCGCGCCGACCGCGGCGGCGAGGTGTCGGCGAGCGGTCCGGCCGCGTCGATCACCGCGCGGGCGGCGTTGATCAGGTCGCCGCAGGTCGGGAAGCGCCGGTCGGGCGACTTGTCCAGCGCCTTGGCGATGACGGCGTCCAGCCCGCCCGCCAGCTCCGGGCGCACCGTCGACAGCCGCGGCGGGTCCTCGGACAGGTGCGCGTAGATGACCGCCACGTCGGTGTCGCGCGCGAACGGGACCTGGCCCGACAGGCAGTGGTAGAGCAGGCAGCCGAGCGAGTACACGTCGCTGCGGGCCGAGACCTGCGTGCCCTCGATCTGCTCCGGGGCGACGTAGTGGATCGTGCCGACCACGTCGCCGGCGCGGGTGAGCTCCGTGTGCGTGCCGTCGAGGCGTTTGGTGAGCCCGAAGTCCGTTAGGAACGCGGTGCGGCCCTCGATCAGCACGTTGGCGGGCTTGACGTCGCGGTGGATCAGGCCCATCGCGTGCGCGGCGTCAAGCGCCGCGGCCACCTGGCGGCAGACGTCGACGGCGCGGTAGGGCCGCAGCCGGCCCTCGCGCCGCAGCATCGCCGACAAATCGAAGCCCTCGATGTACTGCATGGCCAGGTAGAGCAGCCCGTCGACCTCGCCCGCGTCGTAGACGGTGACGATGTTCGGGTGCTGCAGGGCGGCGGCGATCCTGGCCTCGCGCGTGAAGCGCTCGCGGAAGCCCTCGGACTCCGCCAGGTCCGGCGCGATGATCTTGATCGCGGCGCGGCGGCGCAGGTTGAGGTGCTCCGCCCGGTAGACGACGCCCATGCCGCCGCGGCCGACCCGTTCCTCGATCCGGTAGCCGGCGATGACCTTGCCGATGCGCGGGTCGTCGGTCGTGTCCGCCATGATCTCGATTATGGATGCCTTGCGTGGTCTGAGGGTCCTCATCGCCGGCGACGACCCCAAGACGGTCGAGGCCGCACGCTCCGGTTTGGCGGCGGAGGGCGCGTTGGCGGAGGTCTGCGGCACCCTACCCGGCGCAGTCGCCGCCGCCTCGGCCTCGGGCGCGCCGCCCTCCGCGGTGGTCGCGCTCGACGGCAGCGAGGAGCGTCTGCGTGCCGGGCTGGACCCGCTGCGCCTGGAGGCCGGGCCGCCGGTGATCGGCGTGCTCGACCTCGTCGGCCCGCGCGACCCGTTCGACGCGATCGCCGCCCGGCGGCTGCGCGTGCTCGTCCAGCTGCACACGCTGCGCGCCCGCAGCCGCGAGCTGGAGGGCGTGATCGCCGCCCAGGCCGTCTCGCGCCGGCGCGAGCTGCAGGCCGCGCAGCTCGACGGGCTGCGGCGCCTGGCGGAGGCCGCGGAGTACCGCGACGACAACACGCACGAGCACACCCAGCGCGTCGGGCACCTCGCCGCGCTGCTCGCCCACCGCGTGGGGCTCGGCGACCGGATGGTCTGGCTCGTGCGCGAGGCAGCGCCGCTGCACGACCTCGGCAAGATCGCCATCCCCGACTCGATCCTGCTCAAGCCCGGCCGGCTGTCCGACGAGGAGTTCGAGGTGGTCAAGACCCACTCCCTGCTCGGCGCGCGCGTGCTGAGCGGCGGGGAGTCCGAGCTGCTGGAGGTCGCCGAGCGCATCGTGCGCCACCACCACGAGCGCTGGGACGGCAACGGCTATCCGGACGGGCTGGTGGGCGAGGACATCCCCACCGTCGCGCGCATCGCCGCCGTCGCCGACGTCTTCGACGTGCTGGTGCACGAGCGCCCGTACAAGGACTCCTGGAGCGTCGAGGCCGCCGCCGCGGAGATCCGCAAGGGCGCCGGCACCCAGTTCGACCCCGACGTGGTGGAGGCCTTCGAGGAGCTCGGGCCCGCGGCGTGGGAGATGGAGAACGCGCCGGCCTGAGCCGCGGCGCCCTTGCGCGCGCTGGGACAATCCCTCCACACGCCGAAGGGAGTTCCGCCATGGAGTCCTCCACGCCCGTCCGGGTCCTCGTCGTCGCCAACCGGACCGCGGCCACGCCCGCCCTGCTCGCCGCCGTGCGCGAGCGCGCCGGCCGCGGGCCGTGCAGCTTCGCGCTGCTGGTGCCCAACACCGCCCACGGCCTCCACCGCGTCGTCGACCCGGAGGACCAGGGCCAGTCGGACGCCGACGCGACGCTCGAGCTGGCGCTGCCACTGCTCGAGGACGCCGCCGGGGCGCCGGTGGAGGGGCTGATCGGCGATCCCGATCCGCTCTCCGCCATCCAGGACGCGGTCAACGTCCGCGGCTACGACGAGATCATCGTCTCGACGCTGCCCACGCGCTTCTCGCGCTGGCTGCGCCTGGACCTCCCCCACAAGCTGGCCGGGCTGGGCCTGCCCGTCACCACGGTCACCGCGCAGGGCAGAGAGGAGGCCGCCGCGCCGGAGGGGGCCGGAGCGCCCACCGGCTAGATTCGTGGGGTGTCCCCGTTCTGGATCTGGGTTCAGGTGGCGATCGTGATCTGCGTGCTGATCAGCGGCGTGATCGCGGTCATCCGGCTCTGAAGCGGCGCAGCAGGCCGCCGCGGCTGCGGGGCGCCGGAGGGCGCGCCGGCAGCGGCTCGCCGGCCAGCAGCGCGCGCGGGACCTGGGCCACCAGCCAGTCGAACTGCTCCTCCGCGTCGTCGTAGCGGCGCTCGAGCGCGGTCAGCGCAGTGCGCAGGTCGGGCGGGCGATGGTGGGGGCCGTGCCCGTCGGAGGCGAGCACGTGCACGTGGCCGCGCTCGAGCATCGCGAACGCCGCCTGGCGCACCGTGTCGCCGAACTGGCCCGCGAACGAGCCGGACGTCACCTGGCCGAGCGCCCCCAGCTCGAGCAGCCGCTCGAGCTGCTGCGGCCGGCGGATGAGGGCCGGCGAGCGCTCCGGGTGGGCGAGCAGGATCTCGAAGCCGCGTCCCTGGAGCGCCCTCACCGCCGGCTCCATCGACGCCGCGGTCGGCCCCAGCGGGCACTCGAGCAGCAGCCAGCGGCCGCCGCCGAGCGTCAGCTCGCGCAGCTCCTCGTCCGGGAGGTCGCCGGCCCGCGTCAGCGAGATCTCGCCGCCCTGGATCACCTCGAGCGCGATCCCGTCCGCGCGCAGGCGCTCCGCTACCAGCTCCCGCGCGGACGCGAGCTCCGCGGGACGCAGCGCGAAGCCGTGGTTGACGTGCGAGGTGGCGGCGAGCACGGCGGTGCCGCCGGCCACCGCCTCCGCGGCCATCTCGGCGCTCACGTCCAGGTTCGGCGGCCCGTCGTCGAGCCCGGGCAGGATGTGGGCGTGGAGGTCGATCACCGTGCGTATCATCGCGCCCGGTCGTGTCCCGCAGCCCAGGAGAAGCCGTGTTCAAGTCGATCGTGGTGGGCACCGACGGCTCCGAGACGGCGCGCCAGGCGGTCCGGGAGGCGATCGCGCTGGCCGGCGCGGTCGGCGCGTCGATCGAGCTGGTCTCGGCCTTCGAGCCGATTCCCAGCCAGCGGCTGCGCCGTGAGGCGCGCGAGGTGCCCGAGGACGTGCAGTGGATGGTCAACGCCCGCGAGGAGGTCGACGCGACGCTGCGCGAGGCGAGCGAGGCCGTCGAGCGCGCCGGCGTCCCGGTGAAGGCCTACGCTCGCGAGGGCGACGCCGCCGACGCGATCCTCGACGTCGCGGAGGAGCGCGGGGCGGACCTGATCGTGGTCGGCAACAAGGGCATGACCGGCGCCAGGCGCTTCCTGCTCGGCTCCGTGCCCAACCGGGTCTCCCACCACGCGCCCTGCTCCGTCCTGATCATCCGGACGAGCTAGCACTCAGGGCGAGACGGCGCGCGCGGCGTCGAGCAGGCCGGCGCCGTAGCGCGAGTCCGGGCCGCCCGGCCCGAGGTCGCGCGCGGTGGCCTTCAGCCGCGCCTCGAGCGCGGCCGGGCTCGGGTTCGATCCGATCGCGCCCGACGCGATGACCAGCGCGGCGGCCGCCGAGACGTGCGGCGCGGCCATCGAGGTGCCCATCTCCGCCGGCAGCCCGAAGCGGCGCACCGAGCCGTCGAAGCTCATCTGGAAGATGTTGCCGCCCGGCGGGTCCAGCGGCCGGCAGTTGGCGTCGCCCGGGATCGAGGCGTCCTCGCCGCCGCCCGGAGCGACGATGTCCAGGTTGGCGCCGTTGTTCGAGTACTCGGCCACGCAGCCGTGCTGGGTGGTCGCGCCGACCGAGAGCACCTCGCCAGAGCGGGCGGGATAGGCGATGCTGCGCGCCGCCCCGTTGCCCGAGGCGCCCACCACGAGCGCCCCCTTGCGGCGCGCGTAGCGCAGCGCCGCGAGGATGTCGGGGATCTCCGCGCGCGAGACCTGGGTGCCGAACTCGAACGAGAGGTTCAGGACGTCGGCGCCGCGGCGGGCGGCCCAGCGGATGCCGGCGGAGATCGCGACGCTGTCGCCCTCGCCGAGGCGGTCGAGCACCCGCACCGGCATGATCCGCGCGCCGTAGGCGAGCCCGGTGACCCCCACGTCGTCGCCCGTGCCCTCCCCGATCGTGCCCGCGACGTGGGTGCCGTGCCCGTTCTCGTCGTTGGGCCGGGAGTCGCCGGCGACGAAGTCGTAGCCGCGCACGAAGTCGCCGTCGCGGAAGTCCGGGGAGCGCCGGCAGGTGACCGTGCGGCGCGAGGAGGACGACGCCGAGCGCGGGCAGCGCCCGCGGCTGCTGTAGGCCACGCCGGTGTCCAGCACCGCCACCACGGCGCCGCTGCCGCCCGGGCGGCCGACGTCGATCAGCCGCTGCCACGCGTCGGGCGCGTTGACGCCCGTCTCGGCCAAGAAGTTCCACTGCAGAGCCTGCCAGCCGCCGGACACGCCGGAGTTGCCGGGATCGCGGGGCAGGAAGGCGCCGGCGCGGGCGATCGCGTTCGGCGCCGCGGTGGCGACCTCGGGTCGGGCGCGCAGCTCGGCCAGCGTGGCCGCGATCGAATCGCCGTCGCGGATCTTCATCACGCGCGTGCGCGGGGCGAAGACCTCCGGGCCGCCGACGCCGGTCTGGCGCTGCACTTCGGCGCGGGCGGAGCGATCGGCGGAGCGCTCGTAGCGCACAACGACCTCGCCGGGCACGTAGCCCGCGCCCTCGGCGCCGGCCGCGGCGGGCAGCGTGAGCCCGGCCGCCGTCGCGAGGGCGGCGGCGAGCAGGAGGCGCGGGTGGCGTGGCGGCGTCAGCATGGAGAGGGAGCGGGGCGTGACGCCGGAGCGGCGGGTACGCGTCCCGTACAACATTGTCGACAGCCGGAAGTTGCACGACAACCCCCCGGCGTGCCCAGAATGACAAGTTGGACGCGTGGCCGACCGCTTCTTCCCCCGAGACGAGTACTTCATGCGGCTCGCCCTGCGCGAGGCCGAGCGCGCGCTCGAGCACGACGACGTGCCCGTGGGCGCGGTGATCGTGCGCGAGGGCGAGGTCGTCGGGGCGGGCCACAACGAGCGCGAGCTGCGCCAGGACCCCAGCGCCCACGCCGAGATGCTCGCGCTGCGCGAGGCGGCGCGCGCGCTCGGCTCCTGGCGGCTGCTGGAGTGCGTGCTCTACGTGACGCTCGAGCCGTGCGCGATGTGCGCCGGGGCGATCGTGCTGGGGCGCGTGCCGCGCGTGGTCTACGGGACCGTCGACCCGAAGGCGGGCGCCGCCGGCAGCGTCCTGGACGTGCTCGCCGAGCCGCGGCTCAACCACCGCCCCGAGGTGGCCGGCGGCCTGCTGGCGACCGAGTGCGCCGCGCTGCTGGTCGACTTCTTCTCCTCGCGGCGGTAGCGCCTCGCTAGGCTTTCTGCCGCGCCCCGGGCGCCCCGCGGAGGGGTGCGAGAGTGGTTGAATCGGGCGGTCTCGAAAACCGTTGTGTGGGCAACCCCTGCACCGAGGGTTCGAATCCCTCCCCCTCCGCCTCAGCCGGCCGTCGCCGACGATCGGCGAATCCGTCCCTTGACTTCGAGTCCACTTGAGGTCATAGGCTCGGACTCGATGGCTCCCCGCCCGCCGAGATCGCTGCCCGCGCAGGTGTCGGAGACGTTCGCGATCGGCGGCGAGTTGAGCGTCCACCGGCTCGGGTTCGGGGCCATGCGGCTTCCCGGCGCGCGGGGCGAGCCCCGGCCCAGCGCGGCCCGCGAGCTGCTGCGCGAGGCGGTCCGGCTGGGAGCCGACCTGATCGACACCGCGCATGCGTACGGCCGCTCCGAGGAGCTGATCGCCGAGGCGCTGCATCCCTACCCGGAGGGCCTGGTGATCGCGACCAAGGGCGGACTGCGCCGCGGCGGCCACCCCGACGGGCGTCCCGAGCGCCTGCGGGCCGACTGCGAGAGCAGCCTGCGCCGGCTCCGGCTCGAGACCATCGACCTCTGGCAGCTGCACCGCATCGATCCCGACATCCCCGTCGAGGAGCAGTTCGGCGCGATTCGCCAGCTCCGCGACGAGGGGAAGATCCGCTTCGTCGGCGTCTCTGAAGTCACGGTCGGCGAGCTGCGCCGGGCTCGCGAGCCCGTCGTGCTGCCGATCCCTGGGACCGGCCCGCCCGAGCACCTGCGAGAGAACGTCGACGCCGCCTCGATCAGGTTGTCGACGAAGGACCTGCAGGCCCTCGAATCAGTCGGTTGAGCGGCCGGTTGCGGGCAGGAACGGTGACCGGCGCCGGTAGCGCGATCGCCTCGCTCAGCCGGGCCGGCCGTCGCCGACCCAGAAGCGCGGCCCGGGGCCGAGGCCGGCCGCGCGGTCGCCGGGATTGGCGAACTGGCAGCGGTCCAGCGACAGGCAGCCGCACCCGATGCACTCCGTCAGGCCGGCCTTGAGGCGCTCCAGCTCGGCGATCCGATCGTCGATCCGCGCGCTCCAGCCGCGCGAGAGGCGCGACCAGTCGCGGCGGGTCGGGGCGCGGTCCGGGGGGAGCTTGGCCAGCTCCGCGCCGATCTCCTCGAGCGTCAGCCCGAGCCGCTGGGCGAAGACGATGAACGCGATCCGCCGCAGCACCGGCCGCGGATAGCGGCGGTGGCCGGAGCCGGCTCGCTCGGACGCGATCAGGCTCCGGTCCTCGTAGAAGCGCAGCGCCGACGCGGCCACGCCGCTGCGCCGCGCGACCTCCCCGATGGTCAGCAGCTCGGGCACCCGGAGAAGGGAAGCAGGACTCGGCCTTGACTTCAAGCTCACTTGAACTTGTAGGCTGGTGCCTCGAGTCGAGAGCACCACGGGAGGCGCGCATGAGCACGCAGATCACAGCCAGTCAGCGGATCACCGACGAGGTGACCTCGTGGCCGGGCGTCGAGGCGGGTCCGGGCAGCCGCGGCGAGTTCGCCTTCAAGGCCGGCCGGCGCGAGATCGGGCACCTGCACGGCAACCGCGTCGCCCACTTCGGCTTCCCGAAGGACGTCTGGGCCGAGCTGTTCGAGCAGGAGCGCATCGACTACCACCCGGTCTTCCCCGGCAAGCCGGGCTACGGGTCGCGCAAGATCGAGACCGAGGACGACGTGCTCGACGTGATCGAGATGATGCGGCTCAACTACGACCGCGCGGTCGCCCGCCACGGCCTGCCCGAGCCCGCCTGAGGGCGGGGCGGGGTCAGCCGGTTCCCGAGGCCGGCCACGCGACGCGCACGTCGGCGCTGTAGCGGTCGAGGCCC
>Ga0183260_10001515_pt1 | contig 19260 bp, 19 predicted proteins | sample AntDrymUQ4972206_2_FD_129768 | JGI IMG/M metagenome (GOLD analysis project Ga0183260, IMG submission 129768) | Polar desert sand microbial communities from Dry Valleys, Antarctica - metaG UQ497 (22.06) (version 2) (version 2) | ecosystem: Environmental > Terrestrial > Soil > Desert | place...
CTTCGGCGCGCTCGCCGGCGCGCGCAGCCTGAACGACTTCGCCGTTGAGACCTACGGCGACGCGGGGCCGGCGGTGCTGCACGTGTCCGGCGCGCGCGACTACGAGCACCTCCGCGCGCGGGTGCATCGCGACGACTACGTGCTCGTCTCTTCGACGAACGAGTTCGGTGCGGCGCTCGCCGCGCCCGATCTCGCGATCTCTCGGGCGGGGGGCACGGTCTGGGAGCTCGCCGCCGCCGGAACGCCCTCCGTGCTCGTCCCGTATCCGTACGCGACGAGCGACCACCAGACGCTGAACGCCTGGCACTTCGAGCGGGGGGGCGGTGTGATCGTCGTTCCCGAGCTCGAGCTCGAGCGCTTGCCCGGCGTCGTTGCCGAGCTCCTGGACGATCCGTCCCGGCTCGCGGCGATGCGCGACGCGATGCTGTCGATGGCGCGCCCGCGCGCGGCCGAGGAGATCGCGGAGGAGCTGATTGCGCTTGCGTCCGCTTGAGGGCCGGCGGCTCTGGTTCGTCGGGATCGGTGGCGCGGGCCTCTCCTCGTACGCGTTCCTCGCCCGCGCCTGGGGAGCCGAGGTCGGCGGCTGGGACCAGATCGAAACTCCTTACCTGCGCGGGCTCGTGGGGCTCGAGGTCGTGCTCGCGCCCGTGCCGGTCGTGCCGGAGGGCTGGGAGGCCGTCGTCTCGAGCGCGTATCCGTCCGTCGCGGGCACGACCCGAGCCGACTTCCTCGCCGAGCTCGTCTTGTTGCGGCGCTCGATCGTCGTTGCGGGCGCTCACGGGAAGACAACGACGACAGGGATGATCGCCTTCGTCCTCGCCGAGCTGGGCCTCGACCCGGCCTGGCTCGTGGGTGGCGAGATCGCGCAGCTCGGCGGCAACGCCGGGGCGGGGGAGGGCTGGCTCGTCGTCGAAGGGGACGAGTCGGACCGAACCGTCGAGCGGCTGCGGCCGGAGATCGCCGTCGTCACGAACGTTGAGCTCGACCACCACTCCACGTTCGCGTCGGCGGCCGAAGTGGAGGAGCTTTTCGACCGGTGGCTCGCCGAAGTGCCGCAGGTCATCCGCGGCTGGGAGCTCGAGCCGGTGGCCTTCGAGCTCGCGCTGCCGGGCGAGCACAACCGCCGCAACGCAGCCGCGGCCCTTGCCGCGCTCGAGCTCGTCGGTGTCGGGCGTGCGGAGGCCGAGCCCGTGCTCGCACGCTTCCGCGGCGCGGGGCGCCGTTTCGAGACCGTGGGGGAGAAGAACGGCGTGACGGTCGTCGACGACTACGCCCACCACCCGAGCGAGATCGTGGCCACGATCACGGCCGCGCGCGAGCGGACGGACGGGCGCGTGCTCGTCCTCTTCCAGCCGCATCTCTACTCCCGTACGCGTCACCTTGCCCGCGAGCTCGGGGTGGCGCTTTCGACAGCCGACGCAGCCTGTGTGACGGAGATCTACCAGGCGCGCGAGGAGTCGATTGCGGGCGTCGGCGGGAAGCTCGTCGTCGATGCGCTGCGACCGGGGCTGCGTGCCGGCTGGGCGCCGCGCGTGGAGGACGCGGCCCGCATCGTCGCGTTGTGGGCGCGGCCGGGCGACCTCGTGCTCACGGTCGGCGCGGGGGACGTCGACCGCGCCGGCCCACTCGTGCTGGAGGCGATCGAGTGAAGATCGAGGAGGGCGTCCGGCTGACGAAGCTGACGACGATCGGCACCGGCGGGCCGGCCCGCGCCTTCGCGAGGCCGGCCTCGCTCCGGGAGCTCGAGCAGGCGCTCGCGTGGGCGGTGGAGCGCGAGCTCCCGGTCGCGACAGTTGGTCTCGGCTCGAACCTGCTTGCCGCGGATGAAGGTGTCGACGCGCTCGTGCTCAGACTCGCAGGTGAGCTTGCGGCTACGCGGGTCGAGGGCGAGACGCTCGCCGCTGGCGGCGGGGCCACCAACGCGGTGTGCCTGCACCAGGCTCGCTCCGCCGGTCTTGGGGGCTTGGAGTTCGCGTGCGCGATTCCGGGCACCGCAGGGGGCGGCGTCTGGATGAACGCGGGTGCCTACGGCAGCGACTGGTCGACGGTCCTCGTCCGCGCGCTGGTCGTAACCTCCTCTGGCGCGGACTGGCTGACGTCTGCCGAGCTGGGGCTCTCGTACCGCCACTCCGAACTCCGTCATGGCCAGGTCGTCGCCGAGGTCGAGTTCTCCCTAACGCCCCGGCACCCGAAGGTGATCAAGGAGGGGGTTGCCGCGCTGGTCGCGCAGCGGAAGGCGACCCAGCCGACGAACAAGCGCACGTTCGGGAGCGTCTTCAAGAACCCGGCCCATGAGCTTGGCGCGGGCCGGATGCTCGAGGCGTGCGGCCTCAAGGGCCACGCGGTTGGCGGCGCCGTGATCTCGCCGATGCACGCGAACTTCATCGAGAACGCGGGCGGTGCGACGACCGCCGACGCGCTCGCGCTGATGGCTGAGGCGCGCCGCCGCGCACACGAGCAGTTCGGAGTGGATCTCCAGCACGAGGTGGAGCTGCTTGGTCCGATCGAATTGCCCGAAATCTGATGTCGTAGCGTCTCGATCGTGCGGTGTCTCTGATCTCGGGCCGCCCGCCGTGTAGGAACGAGCGTTCCAGTGACGAACCCGGGGTCGTGGCCGGAGGGAGGAGATCACGGGTCCGCTCGCGTCCGCGAGCGCGCGCGGCAAGCGCCGTCGTCTCGTTTCCGCGCAGGCTTTCCCCGGGCAGCCGGCCTCTGCCCGGTCGCCCGCGGAAAGAGGCCGCTGCGGGCGGTCGCCTTGAGCTGGCTCGTCTCGCTCCCTCCGGCCGGTCTCTGCTCACGGGCCTCCTGATCCTCGCGACGGGGGTCGGTCTCTACGCTGCCGCCCGCACGACGTCGGCGTTCGCGGTCGAGCGAATCGTCGTCGAAGGCGCCCGGCCGGAGGTCGCGGCCCAGGTGCGAGTGGCGCTCGCCCCCGCGGTGGGGGAGAGCCTGCTCGGGATCGACCTCGCGGATCTCGCCCACCGCGCGGCGAGCGTCCCGATGGTTGCCGGCACGTCGTTTGACCGCGGGTTCCCGCATACGCTTCGCATCGCGGTCGTGCCGGAGGTGCCGGTCGCCGTGCTCCGTCAGGGATCGTCGTCATGGCTCGCCGCCGAGGGCGGCCGCGTCGTTGCGGAGCTTGGTCGCGGCAAGCGGCCAGGCCTGCCGCGGATCTGGCTGCAGCGTGACGTCGAGATCGGTGTCGGTGAGCGGGTCGGCGGGCTCCAGCTGCAGGCCGTTGCCGCCGTCGCGCCGCTGCGCTCGCAGCCGCTGCCGGTCGCGGTCGGCTCGGTCGTTGCGACGCGCGACGAATTGACGCTCGTGCTGCGGACGGGCCTCGAGCTGCGGCTCGGGGACGGGTCCGACCTGCTCGTCAAACTCGTGGTTGCGCGCCACGTCCTACCGCAGCTGGCCGGCGCCCGCGGATACCTCGACCTCAGCGTTCCCGAGCGGCCGGTCGCCGGCGAAAGCCTCGACTCTCAGGTAGAGGTTGAGACTACGACCTCGACACTGCCATGAGGTCGGGATTGACAGCGCGGACAAGGAAACGTACCCTGCACGCGGAAAGGAACATTGTCACCCCGATGCTCTACTCGAGCTTCAGGTCGAGGGACGTCGAGACGACCACCCCATGAGAGACTCCACAGGCAACTATCTTGCGGTGATCAAAGTCGTCGGTGTCGGCGGCGGAGGCACGAACGCCGTCAACCGCATGGTCGACGCGGGTCTCAGTGGCGTCGAGTTCATCGCCGTGAACACCGACGCGCAGGCGCTGCTGATGGCTGACGCGGACGTCAAGATTCACATCGGTTCCAAGGAGACGCGCGGCCTCGGCGCCGGAGCGGATCCCGCGGTGGGGCACGCGGCTGCGCAGGAGAGCCGCGACGAGCTGAAAGAGGCGCTCAAGGGCGCCGACATGATCTTCGTGACCGCCGGCGAGGGCGGCGGCACCGGCACCGGTGGCGCCCCGATCGTGGCCGAGCTCGGGCGTGAGCTCGACGCGCTCACGGTCGGCGTCGTGACGAAGCCGTTCGGGTTCGAGGGCCGCCGGCGCGCCGAGCAGGCCGAAGTCGGAATCCAAAACTTGCGCGATCGCGTCGACACGCTGATCGTGATCGAGAATGACCGCCTGCTGCAGGTCGTGGAGAAGAAGACGCCGGTCACCGAGGCGTTCCGGATCGCCGACGACATCCTTCGCCAGGGTGTCCAGGGCATCACCGACCTGATCACCGTGCCCGGAATCGTCAACCTTGACTTCGCCGACGTGCGCACGATCATGCGCGATGCCGGCTCGGCGCTGATGGGCATCGGTGTCGCCTCCGGCGAGAACCGCGCCGCGGAAGCTGCGCGCACCGCCGTCTCCTCGCCGCTCCTCGAGCAGTCAGTCGATGGTGCGACGGGCATCCTCCTGAACGTCACGGGCGGCACCGCGCTGGGTCTCTTCGAAGTCAACGAGGCCGCCGAGGTCGTGACGGGCGCAGCCGACCAGAACGCGAACGTGATCTTCGGAGCCGTCATCGACGAATCGCTCGGCGACGAGGTTCGGGTGACTGTGATCGCAACGGGCTTCGGCTCCCAGCGACGGCGTCGCCCGATCGAGACGTCTGCGTCGACCTCGCGCGCGGGCGCCCAGGAGCAGCGGAGCGAGCGGTCCGATTCGGAGCTCGAGATCCCCTCGTTCCTCCGCGAGGATTGATCTCTCGAGTCTCGTTTCGACGCCCCGACTTGCCGGGGCGTCGTGCTTTCTGCAGTCGTTAGAGTCCGGCGCGTGCAGACCTTGCTGCAGACGCCGCTCCACGGTCGGCACGCCGCCGCCGGCGCGCGTCTAGTGCCCTTCGCCGGCTGGGAGATGCCCGTCCAGTACGAGGGGGTGATCCAGGAGCACCGCGCGGTCCGCAGCGATTGCGGCGTCTTCGACGTCTCGCACATGGGCGAGTTCCACGTCGAAGGCCCCAACGTTGGCGAGCTGCTCCAATCGCTGCTCTCGAACGACCTCGACAGAATCGGCGACGGCGAGGCGCAGTACACGCTGCTGACGAACGAGCGCGGCGGGATCGTCGACGACCTGATCGTCTACCGGATCGACCCGTACCACTTCCTCGTCGTCGTCAACGCCGGCAACCGGGCCGCGGCGTACACATGGATGAAGGAGCGCGAGATCCGCGGCTCCGAGGTGCGCGACGCATCCGACGAATACGCGCTCCTCGCCGTTCAGGGCCCGAAGTCGATCGAACGGCTGGGCCTCCCCGTGGCGAAGCCGTTTACGCACGCCATGGGCGAGGTCGACGGCGTCGAGGTGATGATCAACCGCACCGGCTACACCGGAGAGCTCGGCTGCGAGCTGATGTGCGCAGCAGAGGACGCGGTCGCGCTCTGGGACGCGGTCGTCGCCCGCGGCGCCGTTCCCTGCGGCTTGGGCGCCCGCGATACGCTGCGCCTGGAGGTCTGCTACCCGCTGCACGGCAACGACATTACGCAGGAGACGGACCCGATTTCGGCCGGCCTCGCCTGGACGTGCGCGCTCGCCAAGGACTTCAACGGGGCCGGCCGGCTGCGCGAGATCAAGGCGGCCGGGCCGGAGCGCAAGCTCGTCGCCTTCGTGATGGAGGAGAGAGCGATCCCGCGCAACGGGATGCCGATCGCCGGCGGTGGTGACGTAACGTCCGGCACGCACTCGCCGATGCTCGACAAGGGGATCGGCATGGGCTACGTCCCGGCCGCGTCGGCGAGCCCAGGAACGGAGCTCACGATCGACGTTCGCGGCAAGGGGCGCCGCGCGGTCGTTGTCCGGAAACCGATCTACAAGCGGGAGGAATAGGCAAGTGACTCTCCCGGCAAGATTCGGCGGCGCCCGACGTACGAGAACACTTCGCCATGCGTCGTCCTCGGTCGCGTCGATAGAAACCACTATCGACGCTCCCTGCGTCCTAGCCTGGCTCGGTTCTCGTACGCCGGGCATCCACCAATCTCACTGAGAGGATCACTTATGGCCGCAGCCGAGGAGTACCCCGAGGGGTTGAAGTACCACCGTGAGCACGACTGGGCCCGGATCGAGGGCGATGAGGCCACGCTCGGTGTCACCTGGTTCGCGCAGGACGCGCTCGGCGAGCTCGTCCACTTCGAGGCGCCGTCCGCGGGCGGCTCGACCGCCATGGACTCCTCCTACGGTGAGGTCGAGTCGGTCAAGGCGGTTTCGGACGTGATCGCGCCTCTCTCGGGCGAGATCCTCGAGGTGAACCAGAAAATCGTCGACGTGCCCGAGACCGTGAACGAGGACCCTTACGGGGAGGGATGGCTTGTCAGGATCCGCCTCTCCGACCCGAGCGAAGTCGACAGGCTGCTCGGCCCGGAGGCCTACAAGCAGCACCTCGCCGAGCAATGAGCGTAGGCTCGACGGAGCTCAGCCGACGAGCGGAACGGCCGGCTCCGCCGGCGCTGGAGCGGGAACAGTGAGCCAGCTCTCGCTTACCGACACCGATCGCGAGGAAATGCTCGCGGCAATCGGCGTCTCGTCCGTCGAGGAACTCTTCCGCGACATCCCGGCCGGCGTCCGCTTTCAGCGCGCGCTCGACCTCGAGCCCGCGCTCTCCGAGCCGGAACTCGTGCGCCACCTCGAGGAGCTCGCTGCGAAGAACGTTGACACGACGAGGGAGCTCTCGTTTCTGGGCGCCGGTATCTACGACCACTACGTGCCCGCCGTCGTCGACGCGGTCTTGCAGCGCGGCGAGTTCCTGACCGCGTACACGCCTTATCAGCCGGAGATGAGCCAGGGCATCCTGCAGGCGATCTTCGAGTACCAGACCGCGATCTGCGAGCTGACGGGGATGGACATCTCGAACGCGTCCGGCTACGACGGGACGACCGTCGCCGCGGACGCCTGCTTTGTCGCGAAGCACGCGACCGGCCGCTCCAAGGTCGTGCTCGCCGAGACGCTCAACGCACAGGTGCGCCAGGTCGTGAAGACGTACGCACCCGGTTTCGGGCTCGAGATCGTCGAGGTGCCGCACGTGGGTGGCACGATCGACGCAACGACAATGAGAGAGGCAGCGGAGGATGCGGCGGCCGTGATCTTCCAGCAGCCGAACGTCTTCGGGATCCTCGAGAACGCACCGGAGCTGGCCGCGGCGGCGAAGGACGCGGGCGCGCTGGCGGTCGCCCACGTCGACCCCGTCTCGCTCGGCGTGCTCGAGGCGCCCGGCAACTACAACGCCGACCTGGCGATCGGTGAGGGTCAGGGCGCCGGTAACTACCAGTCGTACGCCGGGCCACACTACGGCTTCCTCGCCTCGAAAGCCGAGTACACGCGACGCCTGCCGGGCCGGATCATCGGCGAGACGACCGACCTGAACGGCGAGCGCGGCTACGTGCTGACGCTGCAGACGCGCGAGCAGCACATTCGCCGGGAGAAGGCGACCTCGAACATCACAACGAATCAGACGCTGCTCGCGCTCGCAGGTCTCGTTCACCTCTCCTGGCTCGGCCCGCAGGGGCTGCGCGAGGTCGGTGAGACGTGCATGAGCCTCGGCGCGTACGCCAAGGAGAAGCTGGGCCTACCGCTCGCCTTCCCGGACAAGCCGACCTTCAAGGAGTTCGCCGTCCGGCTCGGCCGGCCCGCGCGGGACGTGATCCGCGACGCGCGCGAGCACGGCGTCCATCCCGGCTACGCGATCGGCCGCGACTACGCGGGCATGGACGACGTGCTTCTGATCGCGGTCACCGAGAAACGAAGCCCCGCCGACATCGACCGGCTCGCGCAGCTCCTTGTGCAGGTGCGAGCCTGATGGACCTGATCTACGAGAAGTCGAAGCCGGGGCGCCGCGCCTCGACGCTGCCGCGGTACGACCTGCCGGCGGCCGAGCTGCCCGAGGAGCTCCGCCGCGCCGAGCCGCCCCGCCTGCCCGAGCTCGCCGAGCCGGAGCTCGTCCGCCACTTCACCGAGCTCTCGACGCGCAACTTCGGGATCGACACTGGCTTCTACCCGCTCGGCAGCTGCACGATGAAACACAACCCGCGTGTGAACGAGCGCGTCGTGATGCTGCCCGGCTTCAGAGACCTCCATCCTCACCAGGAAGAGGACGGGGCGCAGGGGGCGCTCGAGCTGATGTGGCGCCTGCAGGAGATCCTCAAGGAGGTGGCCGGGCTCGATGCGTGCTCGCTCCAGCCCGCCGCCGGCTCCCAGGGCGAGCTGACCGGGCTGATGCTGATGCGCGCCTACTTCGAGGACATCGGCGAGGGCGACCAGCGCGACACGATCGTCACCGCCGACACCGCGCACGGAACTAACCCGGCCAGCGTCACGATGGCGGGCTACAAGCTGGAGAAGGTCGCCACCGATGCCCGTGGCAACCTCGACGTCAACGACCTGCGCGCGAAAGTGAACGAGCGTACCGCCGGACTGATGCTGACGAACCCCTCCACGCTGGGTCTCTTTGACGAGAAAATCGAGGAAGTCGCGAAGATCTTCCACGACGCCGGCTCGCTGCTCTACTACGACGGGGCGAACCTGAACGCCGTCTGCGGGATCTCGCGGCCGGGGGACATGGGCTTCGACATCGTCCACATCAACCTGCACAAGACGTTCTCGCAGCCACACGGCGGCGGTGGGCCGGGCGGGGGACCGATCGTCGTCCGCGGGAAGCTCGAGCCGTTCCTGCCTGTCCCCGCGGTCGTGCGGGACGGCGACGGGTTCCGGCTCGACTACGACCGGCCGAAGTCGATCGGCAAGGTGCGGGGCTTCACCGGCCCGTTCGGCGTCTTCGTCCGCTCGTACGCTTACATCCGCCTTTATGGCCCTGCCCTGAGGGAGATGTCCGAGGTGGCGGTGCTGAACGCGAACTACCTGCTCGCGAAGCTTCGCGACGCCTATGACGTGCCCTACGACCGCCTCTGCATGCACGAGTTCGTGCTCAGCGCGCGGACCCTGAAGCGCGAGCACGGGGTGACGGCGCTCGACGTCGCGAAGCGGCTGATGGACTACGGCTATCACCCGCCGACGATCTACTTCCCGCTCGTCGTGCCGGAGGCGTTGATGATCGAGCCGACCGAGACCGAGCCGAAGGAGCGGCTCGACGCCTTCGTCGATGCGATGCTCGCGATCGCGGGCGAGGCCGCCGAGAGTCCGGAGCTGCTGAAGGAGGCGCCGATGTCGCGGCCGGTGCGCCGGCTGGACGAGGTGAAGGCCGCCAAGCGCGCAATCGTCAAGTACGGCTTCGACGAGCATCCCGACCTCTCCGGCGAGGTGGCGGAGACCCGGCAGCTCGAGGCGCCGACAGGGGCATGACTTCCCGCGCCGAGCTCGCCCGCCGCGTCGACGAGCTTGCGCGGCGGCACGCGGGCCGCGACTTCGCGGAGGCGATCCGCGCCTATTCAGCGACACTCGACGAGGAGGTGCAGGAAGAGCTGAAGCAGGTGCTGCTCGCGCGGGCAGCCGATTTTGACCAGGCGATCATGGACCGGGTCGACGCGCGCGGCTGGTTCCGGCGACAGTGGGACCGGGCGGCTGAGCCGCAGAATCGACGCTGATGCTCCTTAACCATTGCTTCACCACCCGGTGACCAACTGAATCGGTAGGTTTGGCCAGGATGGAGCGCCTCGCCTACTACGTCGTCCACCACCGCCGGCTCGTGATCGGGGTCTGGATCCTGCTCACGGCCTTCGGCGCCTTCTCGGCCGGCCAGGTTGCCGACCGCTGGCTCGAAGAGTTCGGGGTCCCGGGCGCCTCCGGTTATGAGGCGAACCAGCGCGCCGTTGCTAAACTTGGCAACGGAGAGCTCTTCCCGTTCGTAATCGCCCTGCGTGCCGACGAGGACGTGACCAAGGTTCCGGGTGTCGAAGCCGCGATCGAGAAAGTGGCGGCCGCGAATCCGGGCTCTCGTGTCAGCTCGTTCTTCAATACGGGCGACGACGTCTACGTCTCGGACGATCGCAAGGTCACGTTCGCGAACATCTACGCGGCTGGGGAGATCGGCATCGAGCCCGTCGACCTCGACCCGACGAGGGAGGCGCTCGCCGCGGCCGTTCCGGAGGGAGTCGACGGCTACGTCAGCGGCATCGACTCGCTCTACGCCGAGTCCAGCGAGACGGCTGATGGCGGCGAGGCCCCGAGCGTGCTCGTGGAGGCGCTGATCGGCGGCGTCGGCGCGCTTATAATCCTGCTGTTCACGTTCGGCACGTTGCCGGCGATCGCGATCCCGCTGCTGATCGCGATCGCGTCGATTCTCAACACCTTTTCGCTGATCTGGCTGCTGACGTACATCACCGACGTCTCGATCGTCGTGCAGTTCCTCGTTGCGCTGGTCGGTCTCGGGGTGGCGATCGACTATGCGCTGCTGATGATCTTCCGCTTCCGCGACGAGCTGCGGCACGGCGCGGATCGCGATGGAGCGATCGCCCAGACGATGAAGCACGCAGGACGCTCCGTGATCGTGTCCGGGACGACGGTCGCCGTCGGGCTGCTCAGCATGCTCCTCCTGCCGGTGCCCTTCATCCGCTCGATCGGGATCGGCGGGATGCTGATCCCTGCCGTCTCCGTGCTGGCCGCGATCACACTGCTGCCGGCGCTGCTCTACACGCTGGGCCCGCGCATCAACAGCCTCCGCGTGCTGCCGCGGCGCCTCGTCGAGGGCAGCGACGACCCCGACAAGGGCTTCTGGAACCGTTGGGCGCACCTCGTCGTGCGGCGGCCGCTCCCGGTCGCAGCCGCAGGCCTGGCCATCGTCGCCGTGCTGCTCTACTACGGTGCCCAGCTCAACCCGGCCGACGCGCAGGCCAAGGACCTTCCGGGCGGCGGAGCCGGGCACGCGGGCGCTCAGGTGCTTCGGGACGCCGGGATCACGGAAGGCGTGCACAAGCCGTTCCAGGTCGTGGTCGAGGGCGACGCAACGACCGAGCAGCTCGACCGGCTGGCCGCGCAGCTCGACGACACCGAGGGGATCGCGGGCGCGGCCGCTCCGCCTGACGCCCGAGCGGAGGGAATCGCGCTCGTCGAGGCGTTTTCCACCACCGACGGCTCGAACAGGGATGTCCGACCGACGGTCACCCGGCTGAAGGAGGACGTCCTGCCCGCAGCCGAACGCGACCTAGGCGGAGCGCAGTTGACGCTCGCGGGGGTCCCGACCGAGGAGCGCGACTTCATCGACGCGGTCTACGGCAACTTCCCGTTCGTGCTCCTGTTCGTCGTCCTGCTCACCTACATCCTGCTGATGCGCGCTTTCCGCTCCGTGCTGCTGCCGCTCAAGGCCGTGATTCTGAACCTCGTTTCGCTCGGCGCCGCCTACGGAATCATCGTCTTCATCTTCCAGCAAGGCAACGGCAGCGACGCGATTTGGGGCGTGCCCGCCACCGACTCGATCATTTCCTGGATCCCGCTGATGATCTTCGCTTTCCTCTACGGGCTGTCGATGGACTACGAGGTCTTCATGCTGACGCGGATGCGCGAGGCTTACGACGAGACGGGTGACACGAACCAGGCGATCTCGCTCGGGCTGGCGCGCACGGGCAAGCTCGTCACGAGCGCGGCGCTCGTGCTCATGTTCGCGTTCTTCGTGCTCTCGACGAGCCCGGGGACGGACATCAAGCAGTTCGGGATCGGTCTGGCCGCCGGGATCATCTTCGATGCGACGGTGATCAGGGCGCTGCTCGTGCCGTCGATCATGCGGCTGATGGGCAAGTGGAACTGGTGGTTCCCGTCGTGGGCGGCCCGCATCCTCCGCGTTAGCCCCAGCCCCAGCTCCGGCTAAGTCAGATCGCGCCCGCGAGCTCGGCCCGGAGCAGGCCGAAGCGCTCGAGCACCCTGACGGGCCGTCTGCCGGTGCGGGTCGGGTACGGGTAATGCTCCAACGCTAGGGATCCGGGCCGATACGGGAGTACGATCCTGGGATCGAGAAGCTCGTAGCCCATCAGGTCGAGAGCAGGTTCCTCACCGAGATCATCTCGACCGTCGGCTCGTCGCTGGAGCTCCGTGAGGTGCTCGGCGGCGTCGTACGCCTCCTCTCAGAGGCGAGCGCCGTCCACGCGTGCTTCGTGTACCTGCTGGACCCCGCCGGCGAACGCCTCGTGATCCAGGCGGCGTCCGAGCCGTACGCCCACCTCGCCGGGGCGATCGCCCTCGAGCGCGGCGAAGGGCTCGCCTGGTGGGCCGCCGACCGCCGCGAGCCCGCGTTCATCCGCGAAAACGCGCTCGTCGACCCGCGCACGAAGTACGTGCCCGAGCTCGACGAGGACAAGTTCCAGTCGCTCCTGTGCGTCCCGATCGTCGGGCGCGACGAGGCCGTGATGGGCGTCATCTCGGCTCATACCCAGGCGCCGCGGGAGTTCACGCAGCCAGAGGTCGAGTTCCTCGTCGCGAGCGCGTCGCTTGTCGCCGGCGCGATCGAGAACGCACGGCTGTACGAGGAGATGCGGACGAGGGTGAGCGAGCTCGAGCAGGTGACGGCACTGGCTGAGGCGATCGCCGAGTCGGCGACGCTCGACGAGCTTTTGCCAGCCGTCGCAGGGCGAGCCCGCGTGCTGCTGCAGGCGGAGGCATGCCACGTCTACCTGCTCGAGGCCGGCTCCGAGGAGCTCGAGTGGCGGGCCTCGCAGCCGGCCGGCGAGCCGCGACGGACGATCGGCCTGGCCGAGCTTGGCCCGGAGCTCGCGAAGGGCGGGCGGGCCTCGCGGGTGTCGATGCCGCTCGTCGCGGACGACGAGCTGCTCGGGCTGCTCGTTGCGGACGGGAGCGCCGCTGTCGACCTAGCCAGGGCGGTCGCTAGCCAGGCGGCGGTCGGGATCAAGAAGATCCAGCTGATCGAGCGGCTGACCGAGAAGAACCTGATCAAGGACTTCTTCGAGGAACTCGCGGGCGGGCGCGTCGGCAGTGACCTCGACCGGCGCGCGGCGCGGCTCCGCTGCGACCTCGGTCAGCCGCACGTCGTCCTTGCCGCCGAGCCCGCGGCGGACGCCGCCGGCGACGCGCTCGAGGCCGCGCTCGCCGCACAGCTCCCAGGCTCGCTCTTCGACCGGCGCGGAGACTCGCTCCGGGCGCTGCTCCGGGTGCGGCCGCCGGGGCCGGACCGGCTCGTCGAGACCGTCCGGACCGCCGTTGACGGCCTGGCGGCGCCCGTCGCGGTCGGGCTCTCGAGCGCGTGCGCGGGCGCGGCCAGCTTCGCGGAGGCCTTCGAGGAGGCGCGTCAGGCGCTGCTCGGGAACGTCGTCCTGAAGCGCGACGCCTCGGTCGTCAGCTTCGAGGAGCTCGGCGCGTACAAGTACCTGCTTCGGATCGCGCTCGAGGGCGGCGTCCGCGACGAGACGATCGAGGCGGTGTCGCGTCTCGCCGCTTACGACCGCGAGCGCGGTTCCGCCCTACTGAAGACGCTCGAGGAGTTCCTGCACCGGCACGGCAGCATCAGCGCGGCCTCCGAGGTGCTGTACGTCCACCCGAACACCCTGCGGCAGCGGCTGCGCCGCATTGGCGAGCTCTCCGGGCTCGACCTCCGCCGCGACGACTGGCTGATGGTCGAGATCGCCGTGAAGCTCGTTCAGCTCCGCCTGGTGCTCGGAACGTCAGCACCGCACACATCCGGCAGCCCGGAGAAGTAGAGGTTTCGGCCATCGTCGCCCAGGGCGCACGGGTGATAGGAAGGATCGATGGCCGCCGACGACAGGCTCGACCAGATCCGATCGACGATCGAGGATCGCGGCGTCGAGTTCATCTTCGCTCAGTTCGTGGACATGTACGGGCGTGCGAGCGCGAAGCTCGTGCCCGCCGCGCACCTCGACGGGCTGGTCGCCGACGGCGCCGGCTTTGCGGGCTTCGCGGCGGGTGAGATCGGCCAGCTGCCGAGCGACCCGGACATCGCAGCGATTCCCGACCTCGACAGCTTCACGCTCGTCCCGTGGCAGCCGAACCTCGCCCGCTTCGCCTGCGACATCACCGTCGAGGGGGACCCGTGGCCGTACTGCCCGCGGACGATCCTGCGCAACGTCCTCGCGGGCGCGCGGGACCAGGGCTACGAGTTCAAGATCGGCGCCGAGCTCGAGTACTTCCTCGTCCAGCAGAACCCGGACGGCTCGCTCGAGATCGCGGACAAGCTCGACACGCTCGAGAAGCCCTGCTACGACATGGCCGGCCTGACGCGCCAGTACGATTTCCTGACGACGGTGTCCCGCTACTGCAACGAGCTGGGCTGGGGCAACTACGCAAACGACCACGAGGACGCGAACGGCCAATTCGAGCAGAACTTCGAGTATGCCGACGCGCTCGTGACCAGCGACCGGGCGATCTTCTTCCGCTACATGGTGCACACGCTCGCGGAGCAGCACGGCATGCAAGCAACGTTCATGCCGAAGCCGTTCACGAACCTGACGGGGAACGGCTGCCACTTCCACATGTCGCTCTGGAAGGACGGCCAGAACGTCTTCCTCGACGAGAGCGACCCGCGCGGCCTCGGCCTCTCCGGCCTCGGCTACGCGTTCATCGGCGGCCTGAAGGCGCACGCGCGCGCCTACAGCGCGCTCACCGCGCCGACCGTGAACTCGTACAAGCGGCTCAAGTACGGCACGACGTCGAGCGGCGCGACCTGGGCGCCCGTCTGGATCTCCTACGGCTACAACAACCGCACGCAGATGCTGCGGATCCCCGGACCGGGGCGGATCGAGGACCGGACCGTGGACGGCGCCTGCAATCCCTACCTCGCGGCGGCGGCGATCCTGGCCGCCGGCCTCGACGGGATCGCCAACTCCCTCGACGCCGGCGAGCCGAACTCGGAGAATCTCTACAGCTTCTCCTACGCCGAGCTTCTCGGCCGCGGTCTCTCGGCTCTGCCGGCAAGCCTGATTGAGGCGACTGGCGAGCTTGAGCGGGACGACGTGCTGCGAGCCGCGCTCGGGCGTACGCGCGAGCACGAGGAGTACGTCGACTACTACCTCCGGGTCAAGCGTGACGAGTGGTTCCGCTACCACGAGCAGGTGACACCCTGGGAGGTGCGGGAATACCTGACGCGCTTCTGACCTATGGAGGATTCCTCCATAGGTAGGAGGCGAAGATCGTGCTCGACACGCGTGGGTCTGGGCTAGCGTATGGAGAGATCCTCCATACCACCGGAGAGGAGTCGAGTCGCGCCATGTGTGGAATCGTCGGTTTATTCGCGAAGTCGTCCGCGATCGAGGAGCGCCTCGGCGACCACCTGGCGGCGATGCTCGCCCAGATGAGCGCCCGGGGGCCAGACAGCGCGGGCGTCGCTGTCTACCGCGACCCCGTCCCGAGCGGGTCGAAGCTGACGCTCTACAGCCGCGACCCCCTCTACGACTGGGAGGCCGTGCGGCGCCTGCTCGCGGGCGCGTTCGGCGGGGCGAGCGTGCCGAGCGTCCGGGCGAGCCACGCGGTCCTGCTCGTCGAGGCAGACGCCGCCGACGCCGAGGCGTGGGTGCGGCAGCACGCCACCGACGTGCGCGTGATGAGCGCCGGCTCGGTGATCGAGATCTACAAGGAGGTCGGCCGGCCGGAGCTCTTCTCCGCCGACTTCTCGCTCACGGACTTCCACGGCACGCATGCGCTCGGGCACACGCGCATGGCGACCGAGAGCCGCGTGACGACCGAGGGGTCGCATCCCTTCTCGACCGGCCTCGACCTCTGCCTCGTCCACAACGGCTCGCTCTCGAATCACAACCGGCTGCGGCGGACGCTGCAGCGCGAGGGGATCGAGTTCCACACCGAGAACGACACCGAGGTCGCGGCCGGCTACCTCGCGTGGAAGCTCCGGGAAGGTGTTTCGCTCGAGCAGGCTCTCGAGGACGGGATTGAGGATCTCGACGGCTTCTACACGTTCGCGGTCGGAACGGCGGACGGGTTCGCAGTCCTGCGCGATCCGATCGCGTGCAAGCCGGCCGTGCTCGCCGAGACCGAGGACTGGGTCGCAATGGCGTCCGAGTACCACGCGATCGCGGTGCTGCCGGGAGCCGACGACGCCCGCGTGTGGGAGCCCGAGCCGGGGATCGTCTACGTCTGGGAGAAGGCGCCCGTCTAATGGGGGCTCGCGCCGTCTCGGAGACCGCCGTCGAGGTCGTCGATCTCGCCACGACGCCGCTCCGCGAGGTCAACCAGCGCCTGCACGACCTCGCGGGCGGCGCGGGCGGCCCGGCCCGGTGGCGCGTGCTCAACCCCCGCGGCGCCCATGCGGTCGCGTGCGGGCTCGACGCGGAGATCGAGGTCGAGATCGAGGGGCACGTCGGCTACTACTGCGCCGGGATGAACCAGCTCGCGAGCGTGCACGTGCACGGCAGCGCGAGCACCGGACTCGCCGAGAACATGATGTCGGGGACCGTTGTCGTCGAGGGCAGCGTCAGCCAGTCCGCCGGCGCGAGCGCACACGGAGGCCTGCTCGTCGTACACGGAGACGCCGCCGCGCGGTGCGGCATCTCGATGAAGGGGGTCGAGATCGTCGTGCGCGGCTCAGTCGGCCATCTGAGCGGGTTCATGGCGCAGAGCGGCTGCCTCGTCGTCTGCGGCGACGCGGGCGAGGCGCTCGGCGACTCCCTCTACGAGGCCCGCATGTACGTGCGCGGGGACGTCGCGGGCCTCGGCGCCGACTGTGTCGAGAAGGAGCTCCGTGCCGAGCACTTGGCCCAGGTGAGCGACCTGCTCGAGCGCGCCGGCTTCGACGACGTCGACCCGGCCTCGTTTCGGCGTTACGGCTCCGCGCGCAGCCTCTATAACTTCCACGTCGACAACGCGGGCGCGTACTGATGCAGGCGGAGTGGCGCCCGGGCCTGCGGGAGTCGTATCTCTTCGACCGCAACGCGATCGCCGAGATCCAGCGGGCCGCGCGCGAGGGGATCTACGACATCCGCGGCTTCGGCGCCAAGCGCCGCCTGCCGCACTTCGACGACCTGCTGCTGCTCGGGGCGAGCATCTCGCGCTACCCGCTCGAGGGCTACCGCGAGCGTTGCGACACCGACGTGGTGCTTGGCGGCCGCTTCGCGAGCAAGCCGATCGAGCTCAAGATTCCCGTCACGATTGCCGGCATGAGCTTCGGGGCGCTCTCCGCGCCCGCGAAGGAGGCGCTCGGTCGCGGCGCCAGCGAGGTCGGCACCGCGACGACCACGGGCGACGGCGGCATGACGCCCGAGGAGCGGCAGCACTCGCAGACGCTCGTCTACCAGCTGTTGCCGTCTCGCTACGGGATGAATCCGGATGACCTCCGCAAGGCGGACGCGATCGAGGTGGTCGTCGGCCAGGGCGCGAAGCCAGGTGGCGGCGGAATGCTGCTCGGCCACAAGATCTCCGACCGCGTCGCGGCCATGCGCGACCTGCCGCAGGGCATCGACCAGCGCAGCGCCTGCCGTCATCCGGACTGGACGGGGCCTGACGACCTCGAGATCAAGATCGGCGAGCTGCGCGAGATCACCGACTGGGAGAAGCCGATCTTCGTCAAGGTCGGTGCGACGCGCACGTTCTACGACGTCCAGCTCGCCGTGAAGGCGGGTGCGGACGTGATCGTCGTCGACGGCATGCAGGGTGGGACTGCCGCGACCCAGGACGTGTTCATCGAGCATGTCGGGATTCCGACGCTGCCCGCCGTGCGGCTCGCGGTGGACGCGCTCGAGGAGCTCGGACTTCACCGGGAGGTGCAGCTGATCGTGTCCGGCGGCATCCGCTCCGGGGCGGACGTCGCGAAGGCCCTCGCGCTCGGCGCCGACGCGGTCTCGATCGGGACGGCGGCCCTGATCGCGATGGGCGACAACAGCCCGGAGCTCGAGGAGGAGTACCGCGAGCTCGGCAGCTCCGCGGGCTTCTACGACGACTGGCAGGCGGGTCGTGATCCGGCCGGCATCTCGACCCAGGATGAGGAGCTCTTCTCGCGCCTCGACCCCGTGATCGCCGGCCACAGGCTCGCGAACTACCTGCGCGTCCTCAACCTCGAGACGCAGACTCTGGCGCGCGCGTGCGGGAAGTCGCACGTGCACAACCTCGAGCCGGAGGATCTCGTCGCGCTGACGATCGAGGCGGCCGCGATGGCGCGCGTGCCGCTCGCCGGCACCGACTGGATCCCGGGCGTCGGCGGCTCGCGCTAGAGCAGCGCGACGCCGGCGACGCCGAGCGTCGCCAGCGCCGCCCCGTGCCAGTTCCGGTGGTGTGCGACGCAGGTCGGGCATGCCCTGACCGTCGAGCCGTGGACGGCGGGGTGCTCGACGGTCACGCCCGGCGGCAGCGCGAGCGTTGCCCACGCGGTGCCGGAGAGCAGGCCGTCCGCCTGCTTGCGGCTGCACAGCACGCAATGGAGATACAGCCTGGCCATCGCTCCTGCTAGCCCCAGGGACCGATGAACGGCCCGTCGAGGCCCGCGAGCAAGAGGATCACGACGACGACGACGCAGAGGAACGAGAGGCCGAGCAGGAAGGGGGCGACCCGCGGGTCCTCCTTCTGCAGCGGCGGGAAGTCGATCTGCTTCTCGGGCATCGCTCCTCCTCTAGAGGGAACCGGTCGGGTTTGCCGGCGGGGCGGGGTCGAGGCCGGCCGCGCCGCGCAGCGCCTCGGCCTGACGCTCGAGCTTGCCCCGTTCCAGGATCACGAAGCCGTACAGCGCAGTCACCATCAGGATGATTCCGAGCACGGTCATGATGTAGGTGCCGGTGGAGTTCGCACCGCCCCAGGCCCAGAAGTCGGCGATGTCCTCGCTCCACTCGTCGAACGGGAAGCTGTCGAACATTGTCCCTACCTCCCTGACCGGATCAAGGCCCGGTAGTCCTCGAGCAGGATCGGACCGGCTTCGACTTCGTGCCCGTCCGGCGTCACGATCACTTCCGGAGCGCGCTCGAACTCAGGATAGAAGTCTTGCTGGAACTCCGCAAGGTCGAGGCCTTCGAGCTCCACCTCCGGCGGCACCCTGAGCAGGTTCGCCTTCTTCAGCAGCCAGCTCACCGCGTAGCCCGGCAGGAAGGCGAGCGGCAGGAAGGCGAGCATGCCCATCAGCTGCCCCCCGAACGACGTCGGGACGTTGTTGATCCCGGTCGGGTAGCCGCCCGCGAAGATGCCGACGAGGAACACGCCGTAGAAACCGCAGAAGCCGTGCACGGCGACCGCGCCGACCGCATCGTCGATCCGGAGCGTCCGCTCGATGTAGCCGCCGACCCAGACCGCCAGCATGCCGCCCGACGCCGACAAGAGATAGGCGAGTGAGGGGTGGTAGACATCGGCGCCGGCGGAGACGGCGATCACTCCGGCGAGACCTCCGGAGAGCGTCCAGAAAGGGTCGCCCTTGCTGGCGAACCAGCCGCCGGTGA
>Ga0183260_10001516_pt1 | contig 19254 bp, 21 predicted proteins | sample AntDrymUQ4972206_2_FD_129768 | JGI IMG/M metagenome (GOLD analysis project Ga0183260, IMG submission 129768) | Polar desert sand microbial communities from Dry Valleys, Antarctica - metaG UQ497 (22.06) (version 2) (version 2) | ecosystem: Environmental > Terrestrial > Soil > Desert | place...
AACGACTGCTCGCCGAGCGGGGCCTGGTCGTCAGCGCCGGGAAGATGTCGGGCCTGTGGTCGGGGCGGCCGGCCAGCATCAAGCTCACCGACCTCGACGTCATCTGCGCCGTCCTCGGCTGCGGGGTCGAGGAACTCCTGGTCCCCGAGCCCGACAAGGTCCAGGCGCCGGCAGAGGGCGGCGACCAGCGCAGCGTGGCCGCCTCTGGGCCGGCGGCGGTGACGCCCAAGCGGCGCAAGGGTCGGTCTCTGCCGCCTGCGTGACGGGCCGGGTCTCGCCTCCCAAGCCGGCGACGAGCTGCGCTGGCTGCCTTGCTTGGGGCGTGCTGTCCGGGCGGTTCTGCTCGGCGTGCCACGTTTTCAGGCACCACCACCCCGGTGAGGCTGCCTGCGCCGGCTGCGGGCGGGTCATGGCGGTGAAGGACGGCTTCTGCCGGCTGTGCTGGCGCCAGGCCAGCGCCGAGTCCGAGGCCGCCGGCGGCCTGCCCAGAGGAGCGGTCAGCATTCTCGGGGCCGGCCGGCGACTGGCCCATCACCAGCTGTTCTTCGACCGCATGAAGCTCCGGCGGTCGGAGGGGCCGGTCCGCACCCACGACCGCCGAGGTCGCCCACGCAAGTCCCCGCCCGCACCGACGGCCCGACCGGCGTGCCTCTACACCCAGGCGAGGCTCTTCGACGCTCGGCCTGACTTTACCCGCGTGGTCGAACGCGCCGGCCCCGAGCCCGCCAACCCGTGGCTGGCCTGGGCGCACTACCTCGCCTTCCGCCGCGGGGAGGCCCGGGGCTGGACCCGCCGGGTCCGCCTCGGGGTGCAGCGAGGGCTGGTGATCCTGTTGTCCCAGCACGCCGAAGGCGACACCATCGCCTACTCGGAGATGTTTCCCGTGCTGCGGGCCCTCGACATCGGCGCCGAGCGTGTCGCTGAGGTGCTCGAGGAGATGGGTGTGCTGGTCGACGACCGGAGGCCTTCGTTCGAGGGCTGGCTGGAGCGCAAGCTCGACGGCCTGGCCCCCGGCATCAGCCGTGAGGTCGAGGCTTGGCAACGGGTGCTACACGACGGCGGGCCGCGCACCCGTGCCCGCGATCGGTCCACGTGCTGGAACTATCTCAACAGCGTCCGCCCGGTGCTGGCGGTGTGGTCGGGCCGCTACCAACACCTACGCGAGGTCACCCGTGACGACGTGCTCGCCGTCCTCGCCACCCTGCGGGCCACGGCGCAGCAACACCCTCGTCGGGCTCCGGTCGCTGTTCGCCGCCTGCAAGAAGAACGGCACGGTCTTCCGCAACCCCACTAGCTGGTTTGCCGCTGAGCCGACCCGGATTTCGTGCAGTGCTCATTCCTTGGCCTTCGACGGGCACGACTCACACCGTAGGGAGCCGTCCCGAGCCACGCACCCCGAGCAAGACGGGTCACGAACTCCGAGCCTGACACACCACCCGCCATCAGGCACGGGAGGGCTTAGCGCCAGTTTTCGTTCCGATGTTCAGTCAGGGTCTGTTCGGAGCGGCCCGTCTCCCTGAGTGCTTCAGCCGTTGGCGCCACCGGCAAACGCCGCTCACCAACTACCTAAAATCCGTGTTAGAGGACGGATTGTTGGCCACTTTGGCGCCGTTACTCAGCTGACCCCCACCCGGCCGGCCAGCGTGCGGTCGCCGCTTGTACGCAGCCGGCGGGCGAGCTCGTCACGGGCGGTCACGAAGTCAGCCGGGTCGAGCCCGAACAGCTCGTCGGCGGCCGCTGGGAGCTCAGGGTCTGGATCGTCGAGGGCCACCCCGGGGCTTGCGGCTACCGGACCAGGGGGCGGTACTTGATCCGGTGGGGCTGGTCGGCGGCCGATCCCAGCTCCTTGTGACGCCACGTCTCGTAGTCGGCGAAGTTGCCCTCGAACCACCGCGCCTGGCTGTCGCCCTCGAAGGCGAGCACGTGCGTGCAGATGCGGTCGAGGAACCAACGGTCGTGGCTGATGACGACCGCGCAACCGGGGAATGCCTCCAGGCCGTCCTCGAGCGCGCGAAGGGTGTCGACGTCGAGGTCGTTGGTGGGCTCGTCGAGCAGCAGCACGTTGCCGCCGCGCCGCAACAGCTTGGCCAGGTGCACGCGGTTGCGCTCGCCCCCCGAGGCCTGGCCGACGGGCTTCTGCTGGTCGGACCCGGTGAAGTTGAACGAGGCCACGTAGGCCCGACCGTTCACCTCGCGGGTGCCGATCCGGAAGAACTCCTGCCCTCCGGTGATCTCCTCGTAGATCGACTTGTCTCCGTCGAGGCTGTCGCGGCTCTGGTCGACGTAGGACAGCTCCACGGTGGGCCCGACCCGTACGGAGCCGGCATCGGGTGACTCCTGGCCGGTGAGCATGCGGAACAACGTGGTCTTGCCGGCGCCGTTGGGGCCGATCACCCCGACGATGCCGGCGGGGGGGAGCGAGAACGACAGGTCCTCGATGAGCAGCCTGTCGCCGTAGGCCTTGGTGAGCTGGTCGACCTCGATCACGACGTCGCCCAGCCGCTCGCCGGGCGGGATCGCCATCTCCAGGCGGGCGGCGGCGCCCTCGGCCTGGCGCGCCTCGGCCAGCAGCTTGTCGTAGGCGCCCAGCCGGGCCTTTGACTTGTCCTGGCGCGCCCGGGGCGACATCCGCACCCAGGCGAGCTCGCGCTCCAGCGTGCGGGCGCGAGCGCTGTCGGCCTTCTGCTGGACCCGCAGCCGCTCCTGCTTCTGTTCGAGCCAGCCCGAGTAGTTGCCCTCGAAAGGCGTCCCCCGGCCCCGCTCGAGCTCGAGGATCCAGCGGGCCACGTTGTCGAGGAAGTAGCGGTCGTGGGTGACGGCGACGACGGTGCCGGGGTAGTCCTGCAGCGCCCGCTCCAGCCAGGCCACCGACTCGGCGTCGAGGTGGTTGGTGGGCTCGTCGAGCAGGAGCAGGTCGGGCTTGGACAGCAGCAGCCGGCACAAGGCGACCCGACGACGCTCGCCGCCGGAGAGCGTGGCCACGGCGGCCTCGCCCGGTGGCAGGCGGAGGGCGTCCATGGCAATCTCGATCTGGCGATCGAGGTCGTTGGCTCCCTTGGCCGAGATCTCGGCCTCGAGGCGGGCCTGTTCCTCGCCGATCTTGTCGAAGTCGGCGTCGGGGTCGGCGTAGCCGGCCAGCACCTCGTCGTAGCGGATCAGCAGGTCGGCGACGGCACCGACCCCGTCCATCGCGTTGCCCTTCACGTCCTTGGTGGGGTCGAGGTGGGGTTCCTGCTCCAGCAGGCCCACGCTGAACCCGGGGGTGAGACGGGCCTCCCCGGTGAACCCGTCGTCGACGCCGGCCATTATCCGCAGCAGCGACGACTTCCCCGACCCGTTCGGGCCGATCACGCCGATCTTGGCCCCCGGGTAGAAGGCCAGCGTCATGTCCTTCACCACCTCCTTGTCGGGAGGGTGGAAACGGCTGACCTTCCGCATGGTGAAGATGAACTGGGCGGCGTTGGCCATGCGAGACCCTATCCGGGCTCCCCCAAGGCCCCGCACGGAGGCGGCAGGGCGACGACGCCGACCGTCCGGGCCCGCTCCAGTCCTACCGGCGTGCGAACCGTGACCCGCACCGGTGGGTGCTCGGGCCCGTCCCGACCGTCGCAGTTGAGCTCGACGGCCAGCCGGACGACCTCACCGCCGGCCACCTCAGCGCCCTCGGCAGTGACGTCGGAGCCAGCGAGCAGCGCGAGGCCGGTGCGGACCCGGTCGTCGGCGACGGTGACGGCGCGCACCCGTACGGGGAACGGGCCGCTGGTTGTGCAGCACAAGCTTCATCGAGGCCCGGCCGGTCTCGCGGTCGACGGTGATCTCGGGGCTCGAGGCGTTGAGCCGGGGAGCGGCCAGGCCGGACCACCAGAGCGCCCCGAAGACCACGCCGAGCAGGACCAGCGCCAGCACGAATCGGCGTACCGGCCAGGCCTTGGGCACGAACGGTGCCGGTGCCACGCCCGGGTCGGTCATCCCGGTCGTCCTCCTGCGAAGGCGACCCTGACGGCGGCGAGCGCGTCGTCGAGCGTGGCGCCCACCTTGGAGGCCCGGGTGGCGTAGACTCGGGCGGCGACGATCAGGTCGGGTGGGGGAGCGGGGCGGTTCGGAGGACCGGCAACCACGGTGCCGTGACGACCGTGGGTGGTGACGACGCCGTCGTTCTCCAGCTCCCGGTACGCACGGGCGACCGTTCCGCCGGCGAGGCCGAGGTCGTTGGCCAGTTGGCGGATCGAGGGCAGACGGGACCCGGTGGTGAGCGCGCCGGCGAGCACGAGCGACGTCACCTGCTCGCGCACCTGCTCGTAGGGCGGTACCGGCGCCCGGGGATCGACCTGGAGGATCATGCCGGCGCGTGACGCGACACCGCCGCGGTCGGTCGGCGCACCCGCCACGCCCGGTGGCCGTAGAAGAGGCAGGCGACGAGAGCGAGGAAGAAGCCTGCGAACGCAGGCACCCACATGATCCAGCGCAGCACCTGTACGTCGGAGACGGCCAGGTCGGCGGAGACGAAACTGAAGAGGATCAGCAGGGTGGCGATGCCGCTGCCGGCGATGGAGTGGACCGACTGGGCGCGGATGGCATCGTCGGCGTCGACCAGTGCCGGGTGGATGGACGGTTGGGGACGCTGCACCACCCAGCGCTCGAGCCGCTCGAGCCCGAAGGCGAACCCCAGCCCCGCCAGCCCGGTGGCGAGAATGAGCCCCCGATGGGGGAGCGGGGTGTTGGGTGAGCGCTCGCCGTAGGGCGCGAGGGCCACCCCAATGGCACCGAGAGCGACAGCGACGCCAATCCCTCGCTGGGCGATCAGGAGCCGTGCCGGAAGGTACTGGCCGAGCTCCCGAGGAACGAGGCTGGCCGACCGGGCCGCAGGGTCGACCGGCCGCACGAGCGACAGCTCGGCATACACGGCGCCTGCGAGGTAGCCGAAGAAGATCCAGAGCGGATAGCCCGCGTCGCCGCCGAAGCCGAGGGCAGACCGGGCGAGCGGCGGCAGCAACACCCCCCCGACGACTCCCCACGTGCGCAGGACCCGGGCCGACCTGAGGTACCACCAGACCATCGGGCGGTTCTCCGGTGTGAGGGTCAGCGCATGGGCCCGGGCCCATTCACGGACGAACCCGTCGTTGACGTCGGCATAGGCACGACCGAGGAAGACGCCGGCGAGGGCGAGAGGCACGAGCCAGCCGAACAGGATGCCCACGTGGTCATTATATCAATGAGGCGATACATTGCCACATCAAGGCCGAGCAGCGCATCTGCGAAACGTTGACGTTTCAGAGCGATACGTGGTAGTCGTGGAGCGAAACGCCTCCGTCTCGCAGAGCCTCTGCCGGAAAGGACGCCCACCCCATGGCCAACGTCGGCCCCGCCGCTCCGTCCACGAAGCGCCTGCTCCACGAGGATCCCGTGATCCACCGCCGCCGGTGGTTCCTGCTCGGGATCATGTGCCTGTCGCTGGTAATGGTCGTGATGTCGGTGGCCGGCCTCAACGTGGCCCTGCCGAGCATGCAGCGCGAGCTGAACGCGTCGTCCAGCGAGCTGCAGTGGATCGTCGACGCCTACGCCCTCGTGTTCGCGGCGCTGCTGCTCCCCGCGGGGGCGCTGGGCGACCGCTTCGGGCGCAAACGGGCATTGCTCCTCGGCCTGATGATCTTCGCCCTGGGGTCGGCGGTCGGTGGGGTCGCCGGGAGCCCGGGACCCATCATCGTCGGCCGGGTCATCACCGGCATCGGCGCCGCCTTCGTCATGCCTGCCACCCTGTCGCTGCTCACCACGATCTTCCCGCCCGAGGAGCGTCGGAAGGCGATCGCCCTGTGGGCGGGGTTCGCCGGGGCCGGGGGAGCGCTCGGGCCCATCGTGTCCGGGGCGCTGCTCGAGGGGTTCTGGTGGGGATCGGCCTTCCTCGTCAACGTGCCCATCATCGCCATCGTCAGTGGCATGGTCTGGGTCTTCTCGCCGACCTCGAAGGACCCCGAGGCCACGCCGCTCGATCCCCTCGGCGCGCTGCTGTCCCTCATCGGGCTCGGCGCGCTGGTCTACGGGATCATCGAGGGGCCCGAGAAGGGCTGGACGGACCCGACTGTGCTCGTCGCCTTCGCGGCGGCGATGACGGGGCTCGGCGCCTTCCTGGCGTGGGAGCGGCGCAGCCCGCATCCCATGCTGCCCCTCGACCTGTTCCGCGACCGTCGCATGAGCGTCGGCAGCGGCGTGGTCACGGTCGCCTTCTTCGTGATGTTCGGCCTGTTCTTCCTCTTCACCCTCTACCTGCAGTTCGTCCGGGGCTACTCGCCGCTCAGTGCGGGGCTGGCCACGCTGCCCTTGGCCCTGGCCCTGATCGCCATCGCCCCCCGGAGCGCAGCGCTCGCCGAGCGTTTCGGCACCGGCCCGGTGATGTCCGCAGGGTTCGTCCTCATCGCGGGCGGCTTCGGCGTGCTGGCGCTGGTAGGGCCGACCGCCCCGTACCTGATCCTGGTGGTCGCCCTGGTGCTGTTGGGTGCGGGGATGAGTCTCACCGCCGCCCCCGCCACCGGCAGCATCATGAGCGCGGTTCCTCCCGCCAAGGCAGGGGTGGGCTCGGCGGTGAACGACACCACCCGGGAGGTGGGCGGCGCACTGGGTATCGCCCTGCTGGGCAGCATCGCCAGCGCGCTCTACCGGTCGGCCGTCGACCTCGACGGACTCGAGCTTCCCCCACCCGTCGCCGAGGCGGCCCAGGAGTCGGTCGGGGCGGCCACCGTCCTCGCCGATCAGCTTCCCAACGGGGCGGAGCTGGCGGCTCGCGCCGGGAGCGCGTTCACCGACGCGTTCAACTTCGCCAGTGCGGTCGCTGCCGTCTTCGCCGTGGTCGCGGCCGTCGCCGTCGCCGCAGTGTTCAACCGCCGGGCCGAGCAGCAGGCGGCCGGTGGGGCGGTCGCCGTCGAACCGCCGGCGCCGATCGCCGTCTGAACGTGTCCGAGACGCCGGCCTCCCCGGCCCCCGCCGACGGGCGCGACCTCGATCCCCGCGTCGAGAGATCGCGCACCGTGATCCTCTCCGCCGCCCTCGACCTGCTCGGGGAGATGGGCTACGGCGGGCTGACCGTCGAGGCGGTGGCGGCCAGGGCCGGGGTGGGCAAGAGCACGATCTACCGGCACTGGTCGGGCAAGCTCGAGCTGGTCGAGGACGCCATCCGCACGCTCAAGTCGCCGCCCGTCCTCCCCGCCGACGGTTCGGCGCGCGAGCGGGTCGTCGAGCTGCTCCGCCAGGTCGCCACCAACATGGCCGACTCCACGTGGTCGAGCTGCCTGCCCGCCATCATCGACGCCGCCGAGCGCGATCCCGAGGTGCTCACGATCCAGCGGCGGTTGGCCTGGGAACGCCACCAGGTCCTGGTCGACCTGCTGGCCGAGGCTGTCGAAGAGGGAGACGTCCCGACCGACGCCGACGTCGGCCTGCTGGCCGAGTGCCTCATCGGGCCCATCATGGTGCGGCGGCTGCTGCTGCACGAGCCTTTCGACCCGGCCGGGGTTCCCGCCCTCGTCGACCAGGTGCTGCCCCCGACGAGCTAGAGAAGCCGCGACCGGTCGACATCTCGGACGCCGGTGACGCCGTCGGCGGCCCGCCAGAGCGCGAAGAGCTCGGCCAGGTGCTCGAGCATGTCGAGCCCGTCGGCGGCCGCCAGCTCCCGGATGTGGACGGAGATGCCCGGCATCCCGAGGTCCTCGAAGAGCCTCCCAACCTCGGCCCACCGGGCCTCGGCCCGCTCCGCCAGCCCTTGGCGGGTGTCGAGGACCGCGCCCGTCCCCAGTGCGTAGGCCCGCCCGAAGACGTCACCTCCCGCGTCGACGAGGGCCAGGTCGACGAGCCGGTTCGCCCGCCGGCCAGGTGCCAGATCCCTCGGCGACGCCGGCCAGGAACGTCTCGGAGTCGACCGTGCAGCGACCGGTGTCGGAGAGCCAGTAGCCCTGCGGGCCGGTGATGATCGACGAAGGAGAGGGCGCGCCGGGCCCGATGGACCAGGACGGTGATCCCCGCCGACGGGTCCTCGGGTGGACGGTCCCCCCAGATCGCGTCCACGAGGACGTCTCGGGAGACGAACGTGCCCCTCCGGGCGGCGAGGACGCGAAGAAGCTTGCGCGCCTGTTCACCATGGAAGGCCGACCGGGGCACCTCACGCCCGGCCCGGTAGACCTCGAATCGACCGAGCAGTCGGATCTCGATGACCATTCGTGAGTCATTGTCCCCCCGATCCGGTGACGGGGCTCGGGTCACCCGGCCACATATCTGCAAGGTCGGGGTCCTACGTTCACCCCCCATGACCGGAATGACGATCGACCTGACCGCGGCTCGGGAGGCGCTGGGCGGGGCGACGGCCCGGGCGGAGGTCCTTCTCGCCTCTGTGCCCGACAGTCACGCGCCCACCCGCGGCCTCGACTGGACAGTGGGGGAGACCTCGGCCCACCTCGTCGCCGACATCCGCCAGTTCGCCGACATGGTGACGGCTCGCCGGGTGGCAGAAGGGGGGATCGACCAGGTACGTCTCCTGAACGCCGGCCACCTGGTGATCGTTCAGGAGCGGGAGCCGCCCGTTCGCCTGGGGCCGCAAGCCCTGGCTCGGCCCTCGGTTCGTGACCCTCCTGCGCAGCCCGTGACCGGATGACACCCCGGGGCCGTCATCCCGTCGGGTACCCCGTTTCGAATACCTTCGGTGCCGACCCCCTCTCGCCTCGATGCCCGCTACCGGGCGCCGCTCATGATCGCCGCGTCGCTGTTCGTCGCCGCAGGAGGGTTCGTTCACCTCAGGGAGTGGCTCGACCTGTACCGGGCCCTCCCGGCGAACACGCCGGGAGCTGCGGTCGTGCAGGTCGGCTTCCCGGTGAACGCCGCCGTGTCGGCGGTACTGGCCGTCGCCCTGCTGGTGGTGGCGTTCCGCGGTCGTCGGCTGGCCCGCTACGTGGTGGCGGGTGCGCTGCTGTTCCAGGTGGGGTCGCTCGCTTCGCTCATCGTGAGCCGGACGGGGAGCCTGTTCGGATGGGCCGAGCCGATCTGGACCCGGGGGGCCGACCAGGCTCGTGCCGTGGAGATCGGTGCGCTCATCTGTCTCGCCGCCGTCGTGGCCGTGACCGCTGCGCAGCGCCGCCAGGCGACGAGGGGCCAGGTCCTGACCCTCGATTCTGGCAACGCAGAGGAACCCATCGCCGCCTGAAACCGGCTCCTCCCCAACGCTCGTTCCCTCGCCAGGCCAGACTCAGGGGAGCGACTGAAACAGGGAGGGGACCGGTGACGACGTTGACGCCACAGCAGGAGGAGCTCTGCGCCCAGACGCGTTGGGACTTCGCCGGGCTGACGGCGATGTTTGTCAACTGCACGCTGAAGCGCTCGCCCGAGGTCTCCAACACCCAGGGCCTGGCCGACCTCTCGATGGAGATCATGCGTCGCCAGGGCGTCACCGTCGACGAGGTGCGCGCCGTCGACCACGAGATCGCCACCGGCGTCTGGCCGGACATGACCGAGCACGGCTGGGAGCGCGACGAGTGGCCGGCGATCTTCGAGCGGGTCATGGCCGCCGACATCCTCGTGCTGTGCACGCCGATCTGGCTGGGCGAGAAGTCGTCGGTGTGCACCAGGGTCGTCGAGCGGCTCTACGGCAACTCCTCCCAGCTCAACGACCAGGGCCAGTACACCTACTACGGCCGGGTCGGAGGCTGTCTCGTCACCGGCAACGAGGACGGCATCAAGCACTGCGCGATGAACATCCTCTACTCGCTCCAGCATCTCGGGTACGTGATCCCGCCCCAGGCCGACGCCGGGTGGATCGGCGAGGCCGGCCCCGGCCCGTCCTACCTCGACCCCGGCTCGGGCGGCCCCGAGAACGACTTCACCAATCGGAACACCACGTTCATGACCTGGAACCTCCTGCACGTGGGCCGGGTCCTGAAGGACGCCGGCGGCATCCCGGCCCACGGCAACCAGCCCTCGGAGTGGGACGCCGGCTGCCGCTTCGACTTCCCCAACCCCGAGCACCGCTAGACGTCCTGGTCGAGCGGGCGACCACCGCCTGGCTTCGATGGTGGGATCTGCTCCGGAGGCAGCAGCGGCCATCTGGCACCCTCCTCCAACGTCCGACGTGCGTCGTGGGGGACGTGCGATCATCTGAGCCGTGGAGCCGAGACCGTGCGTGTTCGCCCTGGTGTACGACGACCCCGGCTTCACCCCCGATGACCTCCGTGGCATGGTCGAGGTGCGCTCTGAACCGGGTGGACCAGCTCCCCACCCACTTGTCCACCCGTGACGACCTGTTGCGTGTGGCGTGGGCCGACCCGGGGCTCATCGTCGAGTTCCGTTGGTCGGCAGATGACGGCGAGCGATCGATGGTGAGGCGGGGTCTCGCTCGCCAGCGCGTGGCCGTCGATCCGGCCAGACAGGCTTCTCGCGCCCTGCTGGGCACGACCACCGGCCGCCTCGAAGATCCCGGCCACATCAATCTCCTCATCGAGCTGACCGAGCTGCTCAGGGACCATCCCGGGCTCACGGCCTGCCTCGGTGACCCCGCCGACCTCGGTGCGGGGCCAGTGGACGCCGAGGCGGCAGAGAGCCACGTCGCTGCAGGCCTGCGGGGCGACGGCCGGCTGTACCTCCGGCGCGTGAACCTGCCAGAGCTCCCCCCAGCGTCTGGGAGCAGGACCTCACGCTGGTCGTGGTCGACGAGTGCAACCTCCAGCGGCTGGGCGAAGGCATCGGGCGGCTGGACGGGCTCGAACACCTCGCCGTGACCATGAACGCCCTGACCGAACTGCCCACCTCCGTCTGCGACCTCGGCCGGCTCGAGGGCGGCGACCAGGATCGAGCGGTCCGGTAGGCCCGGGTGCAACAGCACGGTCGCGATGAGCCCGGGTACTTCGGCGCTCAATCCGGTACCCAGGGCTCGCCGTTCACCTTGACGTCGACACCGGCCCCGGAGGCGTCATGGGTGCGTACCTCGCCGCGATCTCCGCGTCCGGCGAGCCCGGAGGAGGGGTGGCGAGGGTGACGTCGTTCGTCCCGCTCTCCGCCCCCCTCGTCATGCCCATCCGGATGGGGGCGGGCGAGGCCCCGGCGTGGGAGGTGGCGGTCGCGGCGGCGCTCGTCCTCGTCACGATCCTCGTCGTCGTGCGGCTCGCCGCCCGGGTGTACGCCGGCGGGGCGATGCGCACGCGGGGCCGGGTGAAGCTGCGTGAGGCCTGGTCCGGCGCCTCCCGTCCCTGACCGGGGCGAGCGACCTTCCTCGCTCAGGAGGTGGCCGGCGTACGCGGCGGCGATCTGGGCCTTGCTGTTCGCGGCCGTGAGCGCCTACTGGGCGCTCGGGGGCAGGGTGGGAATCGGCACCCTGGCCATCGCGATCCAGGAGCAGGTCGACGACCGGGCGTTCATCGCCGTGGTGTGGGTGACGGCAGCGCTGAAGGTCGCTGCCGGCCTGGTCGCACTGGCCCTCGTGCGGCCATGGGGCCGGCGGCTGCCACGCCGCGTGCTGGCGGTCGGCGTGTGGGGTGCGGCTGGGGTCCTGCTCCTCTACGGCGGCGCCGGCTGGGTGCAGGCCATGCTCTGGGAGGTGGGTGTCCATGACGTCCCGGCAACGATGGGTGACAGAGCGGCGTGGTGGAAGCTCGTCTTCTGGGACCCGTTCTGGCTGCTCGGCGGCGTCTTGTTCCTGGCCGCCGCCCGGCGATGCCGAGCCCGGGCGTTTCCGCGGGAATAACTGGTACCACCTAGGGGTATACTGGTGGTACGAGTTGATACCCCCACCCCGTACCCCAGGAGGGCAAGAGTCGATGAGCGCCACTGAGAAGATCTACAGCGTCAACGGCATGACGTGCGGGCACTGCGAGATGTCGGTGCGCGAAGAGGTCGAGGAGCTGGCGGGCGTCGAGTCCGCGCAGGCCGACCACACGACCGGGAGCCTCACCGTGCGGGGCGAGGGTTTCGACGACGAGGCCGTGCGCAAGGCGGTCGAGGCCGCCGGCTATACGGCGCCGTCATGACCGCGGCGCGCCGCCGACGCCACCGGGGGAGGGGAGCGCGCTCATGAACGCCCCGACCAGACTGGCGGCGTTCGCGGCGGCCCTCGGCCTGGCGTTCGGCGGGGCGGCGCTGGCCGGCGCGGCACTTGACCCGACCGACGAGCAGCCGGCCGGGGGGCACGCGAGCGAGGATGACGGGCACGGCGCCCAGAGCGGCGCGGAGGCGCTGAGCGGTCTCGCCGTCAGTGATCATGGCTACACCCTCGAGATCGACCGTGCGTCCTACCGCGCAGGGGAGACCGCGCCGTTCACCTTCCGGGTCACCGACGAGGGTGGGCGGGCCCTTCGCGACGAGTACCAGCTGGAGCACGAGAAGGAGCTGCACCTCATCGTGGTGCGCCGCGACACCGCGGTCTTCGAGCACATCCATCCGAGCAGAGGCGAGGACGGAACGTGGTCGATCGACCTGACCCTTCCCGACCCCGGCGTGTACCGCGCCTATGCCGACTTCAAGGTCGCCGGGGAGAGGCGAACGCTGGCGACCGACCTCTTCGTCCCGGGGAACTTCCAGCCCGAGGCGCTACCGACACCAGAGCCGACCGCCGAGGCCGTCGACATCGCCGGCAAGCCCGCCGGCGGCCTCGATGTGGCGATCGAGGCGCCAGGCGTGCGTGCCAGACGGGAGACGATGCTCGTCTTCGCCGTGACCCAGAGCGGCCAGCCGTTCGAGCGGCTCGAGCCGTACCTCGGGGCCAAGGGTCACCTCGTGGCCCTCCGCGAAGGGGATTTGGCCTACCTGCACGTGCACCCCACCGACGACGGTATGGACATGGAGGGGGACGGGTCGACGGACATGCAGATGAACGACAACGAGATCATGTTCGCCGCCACCTTCCCCACGACGGGCCGCTACCGGCTGTTCCTGCAGTTCAAGACCGACGGGGAGATCCGCACGGTCTCCTACACGGTGGAGGTTCCCCGATGACCACCCAGGCCCCCACGACCACCGAGCGACTCGAGCTGCCGTTGGAGGGGATGACCTGCTCGTCGTGCGCGAACCGTATCGAGCGCAAGCTCAACAAGCTCGACGGCGTGCAGGCCACCGTGAACTACGCGACCGAGAAGGCGACCGTCCAGTTCGACCCCGACCAGGTCAGCCCCGACGACCTCGTCGACGCCGTCGAGGCGGCCGGGTACAAGGCCCGGCTTCCCCAGCCGGCGGGGAACGGCGGTGAGCAGGACCGTGGCGAGGCCGCCGGCGAGGACCGCCACGTGCGTGACCTACGGGCGCGGCTTCTCGGGGCGGCGGTGCTGTCGGTGCCCTTGCTGGCGATCTCGATGATCCCGGCCCTGCAGTTCGCCTACTGGCAGTGGCTGGCCCTCCAGCTGGCCACGCCGGTGGTGTTCTGGGCGGGTTGGCCGTTCCACCGCGCCGCATGGACCAACCTGCGTCACGGGACGGCGACGATGGACACCCTGATCTCGGTCGGCACCCTGGCCGCCTGGGCCTGGAGCGTCGTGGCCCTGTTCTTCCTCGGGGCGGGAGACCGCGGCATGGACATGCCGATGCAGCTCGTCCTCGACCGTGGTGCGAGCACCTCGCACATCTACCTGGAGGCCGCCGGCGTCGTGACGACGCTGATCCTCGCCGGGCGCTACTTCGAGGCCCGGGCCAAGAGGCAGGCCGGTGCCGCGCTCAGGGCCCTGCTCGAGCTCGGCGCCAAGGACGTCGCCCTCCTGGATCCCGACGGCACCGAGCGGCGGGTCCCGCTCGACCAGCTCCGGGTCGGCAACCAGTTCGTCGTGCGTCCCGGCGAGAAGGTTGCCACCGACGGAATGGTCGAGGAGGGCACGAGCGCGGTCGACCAGTCGCTGCTCACGGGGGAGTCGGTGCCCGTCGAGAAGGGCCCGGGTGACGAGGTCGTCGGAGCGACGGTCAACGCCGGGGGCCGGCTGGTCATCCGTGCGACCAAGGTCGGCGCCGACACAGCGCTGGCCCAGATCGGCCGACTGGTCGAAGACGCCCAGACCGGCAAGGCGCCGGTCCAACGCCTCGCCGACCGGATCTCCGGCGTGTTCGTCCCCGTCGTGATCACGCTGTCGGTGGCGACGCTCGGCTTCTGGCTCGGCGACGGGACCGGCGCGACGTTCGCGTTCTCCGCCGCGGTGGCGACGTTGATCATCGCGTGCCCGTGCGCCCTCGGCCTGGCCACGCCGACCGCGCTGCTGGTCGGCACCGGACGAGGTGCGCAGCTCGGGATCCTGATCAAAGGCCCGGAGGTGCTGGAGTCGACCCGGCGCGTCGACACGATCGTGCTCGACAAGACGGGCACGGTGACCACAGGGAAGATGAGCCTGGTCAACGTCACCGTAGGCGACGGCATGGACCGCCAGGAGGCGCTCCGACTGGTCGGCGCCCTCGAGGATGCTTCCGAGCACCCGATCGCGCGGGCGATCGCCGCCGCGGCCAAGGCTGAGCTCGGCCCGCTCCCTGCGGTCAAGGGGTTCACCAACCGCGAGGGCCTCGGCGTCGAGGGCGTGGTCAACGGGCACGCCGTGGTCGCAGGTCGCCCGGCGCTGGTGTCGGACTGGGCCATGCACCTGACGCCGGCGCTCGACCAGGCCCGCCGGGCCGCCCAGACGCTGGGGCAGACGGCCATCACCGCCGGTTGGGACGGGGAGGCGCGCGCGGTCTTCGCCGTGGCCGACACCGTGAAGCCGACGAGTGGCGAGGCCGTGGAGCGGCTGAAGGCCCTCGGCCTGCGACCCGTGCTGTTGACCGGCGACAACGACGCCACCGCCCGGGCGGTGGCCGCCGAGGTCGGCATCGACGAGGTCTTCGCCGATGTCCTGCCCTCCGAGAAGGCCGAGGTCGTCACTCGTCTGCAGGGGGAGGGTCGGGTGGTGGCGATGGTCGGCGACGGCGTGAACGACGCCCCGGCACTCGCTCAGGCCGACCTGGGCCTGGCTATCGGCACGGGCACCGACGTGGCCATCGAGGCATCGGACCTCACCCTGGTCTCCGGCGACCTACGGGCCGCAGCGGACGCCATCCGGCTCTCGCGCCGGACCCTCGGCACGATCAAGGGCAACCTGTTCTGGGCCTTCGCCTACAACGTCGTGCTCGTTCCGGTCGCCATGCTCGGGTTCCTCAACCCCCTGTTCGCCGGAGCGGCGATGGCCCTGTCGAGCGTCTTCGTGGTCACCAACTCGCTGCGCTTGCGCAGCTTCCGGGCCGAGCGTTCCGACGGCGACGCGCCGAGGGTGCCCGTCGCCGCCGAACGCCCGGCAGTGGCGGCGCAATCCGGCTGACACGTCGTCGGGTGTCTGCGTTGACGGGTGTAGCGTGAGAGTCGACACGACAGCCTGCACGTGTGTCGTCCCTGCCTTCGGCTGGTTCCGGGAGCGGTGCCCCAGACCCTGGCGGCGCCTCTGAACCCGATGCTGCACCTGGAGCTCGATGTGATGGTCTCCGCCGTTTCTTCGTTGCACGTAGCGGTAGATGAGCGCGCCGCCGGCCCGACCGGCCGCGGGAGGCCGTGAACGTGGCCGGCGAACGGCGCATGCGCATCCTCACCAAGCTCGTCGGTGCCTTGGCTCCCGAACTGGAAGCCAGGCGGCTGTGCGGCGTGTGCGCCGACGTCACGGGGGCTAGCGGCGCAGGGATCATGCTCATGTCCGGTGATCTGCCCCAGGGTGCGGTGTGCACCACCGACGATGTGAGCGCCCTCGTCGAGCAATTGCAGTTCGAGCTCGGGGAAGGGCCATGCGTGGACGCGTACCAGCAGGATCGTCCCGTCCTCGAGCCCGATCTGGCGGCACCGATCGCGCCCCGCTGGTTCGCCTTCACCGGCCCGGCTGTCGAGGCCGGCGTGCGGGCCATCTTCGGCTTCCCCCTCCAGGTTGGCGCGGTCCGTCTCGGGGCCCTCAACCTGTACTGCGACCGACCCGGGCCCCTTTCCGATGATCAGCACGCCGACGCGCTGGTCATGGCCGACGTCGCCGCCCAGGCGTTGATAGGAATGCAGGCCAACGCCCCGCCTGGCCGCCTGGCGGCCGAGTTCGAGGCCAGCGGCGATTTCCAGTACGTCGTCCACCAGGCCTCGGGCATGGTGGCCGCCCAGCTCGGGGTCAGCGTGGGCCAGGCGCTCATCCGGCTGCGGGCCTACGCCTTCGGCAATGACCGGCCCCTCACCGGGGTAGCCGAGGACGTGGTTGCCCGAACGCTGCGTTTCGACGATCGAAGCGGTGAGAACGATCCAACGTCATAGCGGCCGCCTTGGCTAGGATCGCGATGCGGTGCGTCTCCCGCTCTGGGACGGCTTCGGGCCGAAGCCCCGTGGTGAGTGGAGATCCAATGGCCAGAGAAGCCCTGCTTGCCCGGACGTTGCTGGAACTGGCCGACACCCTGGTCGACGACTTCGACGTCGTGGAACTGCTGACCCTTCTCACCGACCGCTGCGTCGAGGTACTCGACGTCGCCGCCGCCGGCCTGATGCTGGGCTTTCCCGGGGGCGACATGCGGGTGATGGCTTCCTCCAGCGACGCGATGCGCCTGCTCGAGCTCTTCGAGCTGCAGTCCGAGGAAGGTCCCTGCCCGGACTGCTACCGCACCGGGGAGCCGATCGTCAACCACCGGCTGGCGGCGACCGACGGGCTCTGGCCCCGGTTCGGGCCCCGGGCCCTCGAAGCTGGCTTCAAGTCGGTGCATGCCCTGCCGATGCGGCTGCGCAACGTGACCGTCGGTGCCCTCAACCTGTTCCGTGCCGACGAGGGCGCGTTGAATGACGCCGACGTGCTCGCCGCCCAGGCCCTCGCCGATGTCGCCACCATCGCCGTCCTCCAACACCGCGAAGCCCACGACACCCAGGTCGTGAACGAGCAACTCCACCACGCCCTCAACAGCCGCATCGTGATCGAGCAGGCCAAGGGGATGGTGGCCGAGGTCGCCGGTATCGGAATGGACCAGGCGTTCTCCGCGCTACGCAACCACGCCCGCCGACACAACCTGCGCCTGGTCGGCGTCGCCCACGAGGTCATCGCCGGCGCCATGCCGGCGGGGTCCCTCGACGCCGCACCTCCTTCGCCGCCGGCGACGCGCGCCGAGACGCAACCGCGGCCGACGGAGGCTCGTGCCGCGCTCGGGGCGATCGTTCCGGTGCTGGGCCTGGTCGAGGCGGCGGCCCCCGTCGACGCCGTGGAGGTGGTGGCCGGCGAGCTCGCCGCCATGCTCGGCGCCGAGCAGGTCAGCTTCCTCATGGCCGACCTCGGCGGCCACTCGCTGATTCGGTTCATCCGCCCCAGCCCGCGAGGATCGCAGGATCCGGATGAACCGCAGCGATTGGAGAAGGTGGCGATGGCGGGAACGCCGTACGAGCGGGCGCTGGTCTCCCAGGAGGTCCAGGTCGTGGCTGATGGTGGCCGGTACCGGTTGTTCGCGCCGGTCGCCGATCGGGGCGATGCGCTGGGCGTGCTCGAGCTGGTGGTGGAGCCGCGGCCCGACGACGCCCTTCTCAAGGAGGTGGCCTCGGCGGCGCACGCGCTCGCCTATGTCGTGATCGCCAGCCGCCGCCACACCGATCTCTTCGAGGCCGTGCAGCGAGACACCCCGTTCTCGCTGGCCGCGGAGATCCAGCGGCGGCTCCTGCCGTCGGCGTTCACGTGCGGGGCCGAGCAGTTCACCCTGGCCGGGTGGCTGGAGCCGGCCAGCCGGGTTGGCGGGGACACCTTCGACTACAGCGTCGATCGGGACGCGTTGCACGTGTCGATGACCGACGCCATGGGCCACGGCGTCAAGGCCGCGTTGCTGGCCACGCTCGCCCTCGGAAGCCTCCGCAACAGCCGGCGGGCCGACGTCGGGCTCGCCGAGCAGGCCCGGCGGGCCAACGAGGCGATGATGTCCCACGCACACCCCGACCAGTTCGTCACCGGGCTCCTGCTGCGGGCTGACCTACGCTTCGGACGCGTCGTTGCGGTCAACGCCGGTCATCCCCGGCCCTACCGGCTCCGGAACGGCCAAGTGAGCTGCATGGCGTTGGACGCCGACATCCCCTTCGGCATGATGGCCGCCTCCTCCTACCGGGAGCAGGAGCTGCAGCTCGAGCCCGGCGATCGACTCGTCGTCGTCACCGACGGCTTCCTCGAGCGGAATGCGATCGCCGCCCATTTCGACGTCGTCGCCGCCGTGGCGGAGACCGCCGCCCTGCATCCCCGCGAAGTGGTGCACGTCTTCAAGGCTGCGGTCCTCGCCGCCACGGGGGCCGAGCTCGCCGACGATGCCGCCGTCCTGTGCATCGACTGGCACGGGAGCGACGGGCCCGACACCGTCTGAACGGCGCTGCGCCCAAGCCGGGCGACCACGAGGCTGCGCCACATCGCGGCCATCGCTCCCGACCCCGGTCATGTACAGGTGCATGACCTCATGCGCGTGCGCATGTTACGCTGGGGCGTGCCGAAGACCATCCAGATCAGAGACCTAGACGACGAGGTCTATGCGGCGCTCCGGCGGCGAGCGGGCGAGTCCGGTCTGACCGTCCCTGAGCTGCTCCGTCGGGAGGCCACTCGCCTGGCCAACCGGCCCACAGTGGAGGAGTGGCTCGCCCGCACGAGGCGGCGGCCGTCAGAGATCGAACGCGCCGACGTCCTGGCGGCGCTCGACGAGCTTCGGGGGCCGTGGCCGAGTGCTGGTCGTTGACGCATCCTGTCTGTACGAGGTCGTAGCCGACGGGACGATGGCCGAGGACGTTCGCGAGCGGCTGGCAGGGGATCCCGATCATGCGGCGCCGCACGTCGTCGACGTCGAGGTCGTGAGCGTCATCCGTCGTGATCACCGGTTGGGTCGCCTGGACGACACCGCCGCCGCCCAGGCGGTCGAGGACCTGAGGGATTGGCCGGGGGAGCGATTCGGCCACCAGCCCCTGCTCGGTCGGCTCTGGGAGCTGCGAGCGACCGTCCGAAGCTGGGACGCGGCCTACGTCGCCCTGGCGGAAGCGCTGGGCGCCACCCTCCTCACGCTCGACGGGCAACTCGCCGCTGCGACGGGCCCGCAGTGTCGTATTGACGTCGTCGTCTGACGAGCTACGGGGGTAGGACCGAGAGCGACGGACTTTAGGGGGACTTAGGGAGCCCATGTTCTCGGCACGCTAATTTCCAATACCTAAGAGCCTGTTCAGAAAATTGCTCCTGGTAGATAGCCAGATTGCCGCCACTCGGGTGGTCGCAGGCGATATGCTCTAATTCATCGAGTCGAACCCGGTTGCAAAGAGCTTGACTTGGCGGACCA
>Ga0183260_10001517_pt1 | contig 19240 bp, 19 predicted proteins | sample AntDrymUQ4972206_2_FD_129768 | JGI IMG/M metagenome (GOLD analysis project Ga0183260, IMG submission 129768) | Polar desert sand microbial communities from Dry Valleys, Antarctica - metaG UQ497 (22.06) (version 2) (version 2) | ecosystem: Environmental > Terrestrial > Soil > Desert | place...
AGCGTCGGCCGTCCGCGCACGACGAGGAGCCACTCCTCGTTCGCGTGGTGCACGTGGTACGGCCAGAGCCGGTCGCCGGGCTCGAGCTCGTACAGGCTGCCGCCGATCAGCTCGGCGCCGATGCGCGCGCCCACCCACGCGTCCTTGCTCCGCCACCCTGGGCGTTCCTCGGTGCGATCCCATTCGTCGCCGTAGAGGTTGAAGACCTTCACCGCGTTGAGCCTAGGCGCTGAGCCCTCCGAGGGCGAGCTCGATGGCGGTCTGCTCGGCACGCGCGACCTCGTCGTCGCCGTCCGGCAGCTGCCCGAGCACCCAGCCCGTGAGCACCTCTTCGAGCCCCCCGTAGACGATCCAGCTCGCGAGCTGCGCATCGACGTCTCGCCGGAAGGTCCCGTCGGCCTGCCCCTCCTCGATCACGCGCTGCACGACCGCGAACGCTTCTCGCACCTCGTCCACCTGGGCCTGTAGCTGCGGGCTGCGGGCGACTTCGCGGACCATGACCGTCACCAAGGCCGGATCGTTTCGCCACGTGCGAAGCAGGATCTTGGCAATCCCCTCGAGCTTTGCCGCGGCGGGCTCGTCGCTGGTCTCGACGGCGCGGAACCGTTCGAGCAACTCGCCGAAGTTCTCGCGGAAGATTGTCTCGAGCACCTCCTCCTTCGACGAGAAGTAGTGGTAGAGGAGGCCGTGGGCAACACCGGCTTCGGTGGCGATGTCGCCGACGCGCGCGCCGTGGTAGCCGCTCCGGGCAAACACGCGCACTGCGGCATCGAGGATGAGCTTGCGTTTCTCCTCTTGAGCAGTTGAACGGTCAGTCAAGGCCGTCGAGGATAGAGATACGCTCCGCCTCGGTGCAAGCGCTGGCCGGAATCCTCGTCGTCGACCTCACGCGCTACCTGCCCGGAGCGTACGCAAGTCGCGAGCTTCTGCGGCTCGGAGCCCGCGTGGTGCGGGTCGAGGGCCCTGAGGGCGACCCGATGCGCGAGACGGCGCCCGCCTGGGATTCGGCGTTGCGCGGCGGGACCGAGTCGGTCATCTGCGATCTCAAGAACGACCCTCGTTTCGGCCAGGCGCTCGTCGCGCGCGCCGACATCGTGTTGGAGAGCTTTCGACCGGGGGTTGCTGCGCGCCTCGGCATCGGCCCCGACGACGTACGCGCCTCGACGGTCTATTGCTCGATCACGGGCTTCGGGGCGTCCGGCCCGCATGCGACGCGCGCCGGCCACGACCTCAACTACCTCGGCTGGGCAGGCGTGCTCGAAGACACCGCGCCCGAGTGGCCGCCGGTTCAGGTGGCCGACCTCGCCGCGGGAGCGCTCGGAGCGGTCGTCGAGATGCTGGCTGCGCTCCTCGAGCGCCAGCGAACCGGCGAGGGCGCAAGGATCACCGTCTCGATGACCCACCGCTCTCACGACCTCGTCGCACACCGCCTCGCCGGAGAGCCTGTGCCCCGCACGCTCACCGGCGGGCTCGCGTGCTACCGCACCTACGCGACAGCGGACGGACGGCATCTGACCGTCGGCGCGCTCGAGCCGAGGTTCTTCGCGCGGCTCTGTGAGCTCATCGAGCGACCCGAGCTCGCCGAACGGCAGTACGCGGCCGACCAGGACGAGCTCGCGACCGAGCTTTCTGGGATCTTCGAGGCGCGGTCGCTCGCGGACTGGCTCTCCCATTTCGGCGAGGAGGATGTCTGCGTGGGGCCGGTCTGGACGCGAGAAGAAGCCGCGGCAAAGTTCGGAGCCCGCTCCACCGGACTCGCGCCGGAGCTGGGTGAGCACACGCAGTCCTGGCGCGACGAGCTCGGATTCGCCAAGTAACAGTCTGCTACTTGGGAACGAGGCCGAGCGCGGCCGGGAGGGCGAGCAGGGTGTCGATCCGCTCGGGCTCGTCCGGACGCAGGCCGTCGCGATCGAGCAGGATCGCCCGCATCCCGAGCGCCCGAGCGCCCTCGATGTCGTCCTCGTACGAGTCCCCGACCATCGCCGCCTCCGCAGGCGCGACGCCCAGGATCCGGAGCGCGGACTCGAAGATCGAGGGATGCGGCTTGATGTTCCCGTGCAACCTCGAACCGACCATCGCGTCGACCTCCAGGCGATGGTGCGCGACGAACTCGTCGAGGTCCCGCTGGCCGTTGGTGACGAGCCCGACCTTCAGTCCGTGGCGCCGAAGCTCGTCGAGTACCGGGAGCGCGTCATCGTAGAGCAAGAAGTTCTCGTGCTGCTCCCACGCGCGCACCATGTCCGTCGCGCACTCCCTGGCGCCGTCCGCGTCGCCGCCCATGCCCCGGACGATGTGCTCCGTGAACGCGATCCAGATCTCGTCGTCGTGCACCAGCTCACGCTCGCCCTGCAACCTCGCGATCGCCGCCGAGCGCGCAGCGTCGTACAGACCGGGTTCGAGCGTGAGCCCGTGCCTCTCCCCCACCCGCCGGTATCCCTCAGGTCCGAGCTCCGGCCCCGGCCGAAAGAGCGTGAAGTCGACGTCGAAGAGAACAGCTCGGAGCACGAAACAAAAGGATAGGCGCAGAGAAAGACCGAGGCTTTGGGCGACGTGCCGAGTGCGTTTTTGCACGAAAGGAGGGGGGCGCGTGGGGGAACCACGGGGTCCCCCACGATCTCGCTACGCTTTGGGCGCTCGGGGTGTGGCGCAGCCTGGTAGCGCGCTCCGTTCGGGTCGGAGAGGTCCCCAGTTCAAATCTGGGCACCCCGATAAGCGTGGGGGAACCCATGGTTCCCCCACGTGCCCCCTCCTTCGTGGTCTCGAGGTGCGTCACGCCAGGCCTGCGGGCGAATGAATCGCTCTCCGGCCCCCGCCTCCTTCGACGACCCGGTTCGTTTGAAGAGCGTTGCGCAGGCTGCGGAAACATGGTTATGCTCAGACGGATGGTCAAAGCTTCCGTCAGGCGGGTTTTCGGTTGACCCGCTCGACACGCGAACGACCCGAGCCCGACCGCGCTATCCGCGCCGGCGGGCTTTTTTGTTGCCGTTGTTCCTGACCCGTAGGAGGCCCGAATGCCCAACCACCTGACGCCCGAAGAGGTTGCCAAGGAGACGGGAATCGACCGCGAAGAGGTCATCCGCATCTGTGTCGCAGAGGGTGTGCCGATCTACCAGGGCAAGATCGACAAGACGCTGTTCCAGGCGACGCTCGAAGCGGCCGGGACTACGGCCTCGGCCTCGCGCTCCTAGCGTTGTAGGGGCGAGACCCCTACGACGCTTTCGCCCGGCTGCGCGGCTTGCTCTTCGCGCGAGCCGGCTTCGTGCCCCCCGCCGCCCCCTTCTTCGCCGCTGCGACGCTGGCCTTCAGCGCCTCCATGAGGTCGATCACGGGCGCGTCGGTCACCGGCTCGGGCATGGCGATCTCCTCACCGCGTGTCTTCGCGTCGAGGAGCGCACGCAGATCGCGCCGGTAGTCGCTGTGCAGCTCTGACGGATCGAAGTCGCCTTCGAGGCTCTCGATGACCTGCCTGGCGAGAGCCAGCTCCGTGTCCTTGACTTTCGTCTCCTCCACGGCCTCGGCGATCTCGGCCTGCGAGTACACGTCGTCGGCCACGAACAGCGTCTCGAGCGAGAGCGCGTCTCCCCTCGCGCGCACGAGGCAGAGGCTCTCGCGCCCCGCACGGACGAAGCGGCCGAGCGCGGCGGTCTCGGTCTGGCGCATCGCCTCGAGCAGGAGCACGTACGGGCGGCGTTGGGCCTCGCCGGAGGCGGGGACGAGGTAGTAGTGGCGGTCGAAGTAGATCGGGTCGACCGCCTCACCAGGGACGAAGCTCCGGATCTCGATCGAGCGCGAGTCGTCCGACCGCTCGATCGCCTCCAGGTCGGCATCCTCGACGATGACGAACTGGCCCTTCGCGACCTCGAAGCCGCGGACGATCTCGTCCTGGGTCACTTCGCGGTCGTGTGTCGGGCACCAGCGCTTCTGCTTGATCGGGGTCGCACACTCGCGATGGAGCAGGCGGAAGGAGACGTCCGACTGTCTCGCAGCGGGCTTCGTCGCGGGAGCGAGCCCGACGGGAATCGAGACGAGGCCGAAGCTGAGGGATCCGTTCCAAGAAGTGCGCATGTGACTGGGATTGTAGGGGGTCCGGTGAAGCCAGACCCGAGGACAGGGAGAATTCGCCGCCCCCGGACAAACCCCTCTCAGTAAGCTCAGAGGCGTGACCGAGACTCGATCGGCGACTCCGGAGATGCGTCCGCCGAGCGGACGCCGCACGATCGCACGGCTCTGGCGCGACGCGGTCGCCGCCGGGCGAGAGACACCCGCCTATCTGGTCGAGGACGAGGAGGGAGGCGGCTGGCGCGAGGTGTCATGGAGCGATGCGGACGAGCTCGTGCGCGCCTACGCGAACGGACTCCTCGCCCGCGGCGTGGGCAAGGGCGAGGCGTTTGCGATTCTTGCGCAGAACAGTCTCGACTGGGCGCTGATCGACTTTGCGCTGGCGCAGATCGGCGCCGTCGGGATCCCGGTCTACGCGAACAACTCCGCACGTGACGTCGGCTACGTCCTCGCGCATTCCGAAGCAGTCGGAATCGTCTGCGAGGACGCCGCGCAGCTCACAAAGGTCGAGGAGGTCGCCGACGAGCTCCCCCGGCTCGAGCACGTCCTCACCTACCACGACCTCGCCGGGCTGGCCGCGCACGGCGTCGACTTCGCGCGCTCGCATCCAGAGTCGCTCGACGACGCATCGTCCGCCGTCGACGAGGAGGATCTCTACACGATCATCTACACCTCGGGAACGACCGGCCCTCCGAAGGGTTGCATGCTCACCCATCGCAACTACTACGCGATGACCAGCGTCGTCGACTCGATGGAGGATCACTACCGCGCGGACGACGTGATGCTTCTGTACCTGCCGCTGGCACACAACTTCGGACGGCTGATGCTCCTCTCGGGAGCGTATGTCGGCTTCCCGATCGCGTTCCTCCCCGATCCGCTTAGGGTCGCGGAGGCGATGCTCCAGGTGCGGCCCACGGTGCTGCCGAGCGTGCCACGCGTGTACGAGAAGGTGTACGCCACGGTGCAGTCGCGCTTCGACGAAGCGACGGGGGTCAAGCGAAAGCTCATCGACTGGGCGCTTCCGATCGGGCGCGAGGTAAGCGGCCTGCATTCGGCGGGAAGCCCGGTCCCGCGCGGCCTCGCCACCCGGCATCGGCTCGCCGACCGACTCGTCTTCAGCAAGGTCAAGGAACGGCTCGGCGGCCGGCTGCGGATTCCGATCTCCGGAGGAGCCCCCCTGGCGAAGGAGATCGCGGAGTTCTTCGACGCGGTCGGCATCCGCATTCTCGAGGGCTACGGCCTGACCGAGTGCACGACCGCGGCCAGCACGAACCGGCCGGACCGCTACCGGTTCGGCACCGTCGGCCCGGCTCTGCCGGGCTTCGAGGTGGCCGTTGCGGACGACGGTGAGCTCCTCATCCGCTCAGAGACGGTGTTCCAGGGCTATTTCAAAGACCCGGAGGCGACCGCGGCGGTCCTCAGTCCCGACGGCTGGCTGCACACGGGGGACGTCGCCGACATCGATGCCGACGGCTTCATCTCGATCACCGACCGCAAGAAGGACATCCTCGTCACCGCCGGTGGCAAGAACGTCGCGCCCCAGAACATCGAGAACGACCTCAAGACGTCGAAGTACGTATCGCAGGCCCTCGTCGTCGGGGACCGGCGGCCCTACGTCGCGGCGTTGATCACCTTGGACGAGGCGGAGATCCTCCGCTGGGCCGCAGAGCACGAAGTCGAGGGCGACCTTGCGTCACTCGCACGCGAAGAGCGCGTGCGCGAGCTCGTTCAGGGCGTGGTCGACGACGCCAACCGCGAGCGCTCACGATTCGAGCAGGTGAAGCGCTTCGCGCTGCTCCCGCGCGACTTCACAATGGAGGAGGGCGAGGTCACACCGACGCTCAAGCTCCGGCGCCGCGCGGTCAGCGAGCACTTCCAGGAAGAGATCGAGAAGCTGTACGCCTAGAGAATCCAGCGCTCGCCGACCAGCCCGAATACGGCGACGCGCGAGAGAGAGGCGCCACGTACTGAACAGGAACGTGGAGGCTGTCGCCGCAACGCGCCGAGAGCAACCAGACTGAGGGCCGGAGACCCCCGGCCCTCAGTGCGTCATCACTCGTAGTTAACGGCTACGGATCCCTGAAGATCCAGAGGCCCGTATCGCGGTCGCTCGCGAGGATGATCGTGTCTCCGGTATCGGAGTCCACGAACGTCTCGACTCCCCAGAAGTCGTTGCCCGCGAGCCCGTCCGTACCAGCCGGATCGATGAAGCCGCCAACTTCGACGAGGTCACAGGTACTCGGCACAGCGGGGTTCGTGCATTGGATCTGCACCGCTCGCAGGCCAGCGTCGTAGTACGACAGGTACGCGAGGCTCGGATCCTGCGGGTCCACAGCAACCTCATGGACGGTGAGGTCACCGAAGCCCTCGGCAAAGAGAGGATCCATCGCCTCGGGGATAGCGAACGTGTCCACCTCTGTGAGGATCGTCCCATTCCTGCTGAAGAGGTGGACGTAACCCCAACCGTCGAAGACCTGGTCGACGTCGGTGATGGCATCGCCCTCCGTCCCGATCGGGATGCCCGATTGCGCACTTCCATCGCCGGCAAGACAGGCGGCGAGATCGAACCCGCCCTGATCGAGCAGGTCATAGCCGGCGTCGCGCCCGATGAAGAGCGTCGGAATGTCCGCTTCGAGGAAGGGTGAGAAGACGCCTGTACAGCCATCCGCCCCTTCCCGGTTGAAGATGATCATCGCTTCGTAGCCCGCCGCAATGATCGCCTGTGCTTTCTCTTCGAAAGTGCAGAGGCCGCGTTCGACGACTGCAATCTGGCCCATCTCTGACTCCGGCACAGCCGGGTCGCCTGGGCATGCTCGACCGACGAAAACGGGCGTCCCGGCCAGTCCGTCCACGTCCTCGAAAGCGGTCTGAGTCCCGATCTTCGCGTGCAAGCTGTCGCCCTCCGTCGTGCGAATGACGAAGCGGTAAGGGTCGAAGTCCTCGTCCGTCCCGATGACAAACCGGTTGTCGCTCGTGAACTCCGCCTGATGCCCATTGCCCTCCGGGCTCAGGGAGACACCCGTTTGAGCAAAGAGCTCCGGATCGACGTTCGGGTAGTCGGTATCGCTGAGAAACATCGGACTCGCCGGGTTCTCGAGATCGAGTAGCACCCAGCCACCGTCCCAGTACGAGAACAGTCCGATCCAGCGACCATTGATTTCCTTGACGACCAAGTCGTGCAAGAACGAATCCGTCAACCGAAGCGCCGGATCGGGCTGCGAGACGTTGAACTGGTTGAGATCGAGCTCGGCGATGAGCTTCGGGTGTTTCGGGTCCGTGATGTCGTAAACGTCGACATCCTCCGCCTCTTCGTCGTCCACGGAGATGAGGTACGCCTTGCCCTCAGCCGTGTTCCACATGAACGCGCTGTGCGTTTGGTTTACGTCAGGAGCGGCACGGGCCCCGCCGATCGTGATATCCCCGAAGTGCTCCGATAGCTTTTTCGGCTTTGCGGGGTTGGTGACATCCCAGAGTGAGACACCAGCCTTGAAGTTCTTCCCGCAGCCCTCGTGGTTCATGAGCAGCACCTCGCCCGTGAACTTCGGCGTCGTGATGTCGATGATCTGCAAACCCTCTCCGACAAGAGTGTCCTGGTGGGTCTCTATGAACGTCACCAGCTTCGGATTTTCGAGGTCGCGGATGTCCACGACGTACACGCCACCGTCGTCGACGTTTTCCGGCCCCGCGCACGCCGACCCGCCCCACCGGGCGAGGTAGGCAAAGTCTCCCTCGGGATCGACGCCTACATCGGCGATGAGCTCGGGTTCGAAGTCCGGTACGACGAGCTTGCTGACGAAGTCGATCTTGCCCCAGTCCCCGTCGCCATCAGTGTCAGCGGCGGGAGTCGGTAGATGACCTCCTGGGCCTCCGTGCTGAGCGCCCGCAATACCGCTCATCGAAAGAGCGAGCAGCGCGAGCGCGGACGACCACAATGCGATGCGGCCTCGCATAGTCCCCTCCCTGGTTGACTGCTTACACCCTACGCTGGTGTGGTCTCTCCAGCCAAGGGACAGCGTAAACGCCGCAGTCCGGAACTCGGTCCAGGGGGCTCGTCGCGACGAGTGAACTCGAGCGCAGAGCGATCAGGCGAACCCAGCACGCTCCCGAGCAACAGCTTCGAGCCGCTCGCATCACGAACGGCGAACACCGTGTCGCGCCCCCCGGCAGCACGAGACGCCGCTCGAACGTGGCGAAGCCCTACGAGGGCGCGACGACCCACGAGTCCGGTCGCACGCGGTACTCGTGACCGGAGCCCGCGGAAGCCTTCTGCAGTGCGAGCACGACTGCATCCTCGAGAACGGGAGGCGCGTTAGCCAGACGTACCGACGCAGTGTCTGCTGTATCGTCGACTTCGATCGCTTCGACGGTGGCGATCGCTTCCAGAGTGGCTCGAATACGCACCGCGCAGGATGAGCACCCAGCTTGCTCCACAACGAAGCGGACGTCGCCCACGATCGAAGTCTACGGCGAGCAGAGCGTCAGAGAATGCGGCGCGCGCCGACCCACGTCGACGCGTACCAGGAGTCGTAGATGCTCGAGATCTTGACGACGTCCCCTGTACGCGGGGCGTGGATGAACTGGCCGCCGCCGATGTACATGCCCATGTGGCCGAGCCCGTGGAAGAACACGAGGTCGGCAGGTTGGAGATCCTCACGCGATACAGGTGTCCCATAGCCGTACTGCGTGGCCGCATGATGCGGCAACGAGATCCCGATCTGAGCGAAAGCGTATGAGGTGAGTCCGGAGCAGTCGAAACCCTGCGACGGGCTGGCTCCGCCCCAGACGTACGGCGTACCCAGATACTGCATCGCGATGGCGATGACCTCCGAGGCCTTTGTTCCGTCGGGCGGCGGCGCGACTGCTATGGGCGTCTCACTGACATCGACAGCCGGCGTTGCGGTGTAGGTCGCCTGGTCCTGCGAGTCCTGTGCCTGCTGCGCGGCAAGGCGCTGCGCGGCGAGTCGGGCGCGTGCTTGTGCCGCCAGCTCCGCCTGCCGGCGTGCCTCCTCAGCGCGGAGTTGCGCGATCTCGTCCTTGACCGAAGAGAGAAGCCGCTTACGCTCAGCAAGGCGGCCTTCGATCGCTTGCCTCTGCTCAGCTCGCTCGGCGACGACTTCCGCCTGCTCGACACGTGCGTCCTTCAGGTTGGCGCGCCGTGTCTGCACCTCGTGCCGGAACTGCCTGACCTCGGCGAGAATCCGTGTGTCCTGGCCCGAGACCCGCTCGATCGCGTCCAGGCGCGCCACGATGTCGTCCAGGCTTTGAGAGCCCAGCAGCACCTCGAGCGTCGAGTCGCCCTCTCCGTTCACATACAGGTCCCGAAGGCGCTCGCCGATGCGACGCTGCGCGACGTTCAGGCTCTTGCGGGCGGTCACCAAGTGGCGTGCGTTCGACTCGAGGTCGCCGTCGATCCGGTCGAGCTCGACGTTCGCGAAGTTGTACGACTCGATCGTCACGGCGAGGCTCATGTCGAGCTCCTCGAGCTCGGCGATGATCGCCTGTGCCTGCGCCTCCTTGTCTTTGACGCCCGGGTCAGCTGAGGCCGAGCCGGCAGCAAGCAGCAGCCCCGCGGCCAGTGCCGTGAGGAGGACGATTTTCGGCGTCCATCCGGTTGTCGAGCCCCCGAACTTGATCTTGCTTCGACCCCGGACGGACCCGCCGGTGGCGGTCTTGCCCGTCACAAGTCGGGGACCCTACCACCCTCGCCGGAAGCCTGCAACCCGCAACAAAACTGAAAAACTCTGCAAAGCGACCCTTTCCCCGGTCCGCACAAACCCGGCTCTTGTTAGGGTCCTCGACTCGTGCATAGGGGAACACGAAGGTGGGGCTTGCTTCTGGCTGCGGTCCTGTGTGGAGTGCTCGGGCTAGGCGTCCTTCAGGCAGGCGCCGCCGAGCAGACGACCTACCGCTTGCGCGTAGACGCGGTCGCGTACCACCTGCCGGGCAGGACCGCCAGCGGACTGCAGGTTCGCAAAGGAGTGGTCGCGGTCGATCCGGCGTTGATCCCCCTCGGCACGCGTCTCTTCGTCCCGGGCTACGGCAACGCGGTCGCCGCCGACGTCGGCGTGGCGATCAAGGGTCGCATCATCGATCTGTGGATGCCGAGCAAGGCGGAAGCGCGCCAGTGGGGGCGCAAGACCGTCGTCATCACGGTCTACCGGTAGCTCGACGCTCCACGCTCCACGCAAGGATCGTTCGCGGGATTCTTCGGAAGTCATCAGGCGACATCGCGGCGGGACGTCGCGAGCGAGCCGGCCACCACAGCAGCGGCCGCGTAGAAGGCCAGCAGGACGAGGCCGACTGTCGGCGCCAGCAGCACGTCCGGGTCCTGGCCGCTGATCGCCTTTGCGGCGGCGCCGGGCAAGAGCCGTCCAACGCCTGCTACGCCGGCGATGTCGCCGACGAGGAGATTCTCGACGAACAGGAGCCAGACGCAGACGCCGGTGAGCGCCGGCACCTGGTTGCGAACGACGGCGCCCACACCGACGCCGATCGCCGCCCACAGCGCCGCTGCCGCCGCGCCGCCGGCGAACAGGAGTGCGTAGTCGCCTGTGCCCAGCAGCACGTCGATCCCGCGTGCCCTGAGCGTCGCCGCGCCCACGCCCATCGCGATTGCTGCGGCGACGAGCCCGAAACCGGCCCCGATCAGCATGCTCGCCCAGACCTTCGCCGCGACGACCTCGCGGCGACGAGGGTTGACGAGGAACGTCGGCCGGATCGTGCCGTGGCGAATCTCGCTCGTGATCGACATTGCGCCGAGCAGGGCGGCGAAGAGCGCGCCGAAGACCGTTCCCCAGCCGAACAGCATCGTGACCTGCTTCGAGGCGCCGTCGACGGTTCCGGCGTCAACGCCGAGCCCGTGGAGAAGCACAACGAACGCGACGAGGCCGAGCATGGCAACGAACAGGCCGACGCCGGTCCGCGACGATCGCTGTTTGAACAGCTCGGCGCGGAGCGCGGCGCTCACGATGTCCGCCCGGCGATTAGCCCGAGGTAGACCTGCTCGAGCGTTCGACCGCCGCCTGTGAGCTCATCGAGCGGCGCTGCCGCGACAAGGCGACCGCGGTCGATGATCATCACCCCATCGACAGCCTGGGCGACCTCCGCAAGCAGGTGGCTCGAGACGAGTACGGTGCGGCCCCCGTCGGCAAAGCTGCGCAGGAAGCTGCGCAACCAGTGCACCCCCGCCGGATCGAGGCCGTTCGCAGGCTCGTCGAGGATCAACAACCCGGGGTTGCCGAGCAGCGCTGCGGCAAGCCCGAGCCGCTGCCGCATCCCGAGCGAATAGGTCTTCACCCGCCGATCGGCAGTGCCCGCCAGCTCGACCAGCTCCAGCACCTCGTCGACGCGGCTCGACGGGATCTCCGCGGCAATCGCCAGCGCCCGCAGATGGTCGCCGCCGGAACGTCCAGGGTCGAAGTCGTTCGACTCGAGCACCGCCCCGACCCGTTGCGCCGGCTGGTCGAGCTCGCGGTAGCGACGACCCAAGACGAGCGCCTCGCCGTCGGTCGGCTCTGCGAGTCCGAGCAACAGCCGCAGGGTCGTCGTCTTGCCGGCGCCGTTCGGGCCGAGAAAGCCGGTGATGGTGCCCGCCTCGAGTGAGAACGTGAGGTCGTCGACGGCCATGACGTCGCCATAGCGCTTGGTCAACCTCTGGACGCTGACCACCGAATCGCGAGGCGAGGGTTCCGCAGACGAGGTTGACGGCCCTGTAGAGGTCAGGTGTCGGAGTCCCGGTCGCGCTCGGAATCGAGAGCCCTATCGCTCTCACGTTCACGCTCGGAACGCATTCGACCCGTTCGGCTCCAGACGAGGTAGACGAGCCCAACGACGACAACGACCAGAACGAGGCCAACCAGTGCCGGCCCATGCCTACCCGGGCCGTGTGTCGTCTGCGCTATCAGGTGTGGGAGATCCTCGATCGCGCTCACAGCGATCAAGCTACGGCGGTGGTGGGTCGTTCGCAATGCCCGCCACGGGGAACCTCGGCCTCCACAATCCGTGGAGAAGGATCATCCACGCGAGGGACTCGCGGCCCCGTTGGCGACGCTAGGCTCGGAATGTGTCGGCGGCCAGGGCGCCCAAGCTCTTCGCTGCCCGGCTGAAATCGGGCGCGCTCGTTGACGTGGGGATCACGGCGGTGGCGCTCGTCGCATCGCTGTTACTGCTTTCCCACAGCGGCTTCGCTTTCGGCGCATCAGAGCCCGAATCGAGAGACCTCGACTGGATCGGCGCGCTGCTGCTTGCTTGCTCGACCTTGCCGCTCCTCGCCTGGCGGAGCGGCCCACGCGCGGTCTTCACGCTAACCGCGTCGGCGAGTGTGGTGCTGGGCGGGCTCGGCTATCCGATCGGACTGCCAGTCGGGCCCACAGTGGCCCTCTACTTGCTCGCGGCGAGCCGCGTTGATGAGGATCCGTGGACCCGACGGAGCACCGGCGCGGTCGTCGCGCTGTTCCTCGCATACCTCGGTGCGACCGCCGTCAGCGACGGCGGCTTCCCGATGAACGAGCTGTTGCACACGAGCCTCGCGTGGGCCGCCGCCTGGTTCGCCGGCGAGCGAACCCACCTCCGGCGCGAGCAGATCGCCGAGCTCGAAGCTCGCGCTCTCGGCGCCGAGCGCGAGGGCGAAGGCGAGCGTCGCCTCGCCGCCGCGGAGGAGCGCGCCCGAATCGCCCGCGACCTCCACGACACCGCTGGGCACGCGATCAACGTGATCGCGGTGCGGGCCGGGGCCGCCCGGATGCGGCAGGATCCCCAGCGCTCCCAGGCGGCGCTGGAGGCGATCGAGGAGCTGGCGCGAAAGACGGTCGGCGAGATCGACCACATCGTCGGCGCGCTTCGCGACCGCGGGTCCGCAAACGGAGCCGTGGATGCGCCACTCGGGCTCGCGTCACTCGACACGCTCGTCGTACGTCACGCCGGCGCGGGGCTAGACGTACGCGTCGCGCGCACGGGGAAGCCTCGCCGGCTCGAGAGCGCCGTCGACCAGGCTGTATACCGAATCCTGCAGGAGGCACTCACCAACGCCGCCCGGCACGGCACGGGCGTGGCTCGAGTTGAGTTGGTGTTCGGCAACGTGGCGTTCGAGCTACGGGTCACCAACGCCACCCTCGACGACAGCGCACCCAGGTCGAACGGCGGACACGGGCTTATCGGCATGCGCGAGCGCGCAACCCTGCTCGACGGCAGCCTCGACGCAGAGCTCGCCGACGGCGTCTTTTACGTCCACGCTCAGCTTCCCTACGGGGGACGTGCGCTTTGACCCGGGTGCTGATCGCGGACGACGACGGTCTTATGCGCGCCGGTCTCGTCGAGCTCCTGTCCGCCGACCCTTCCGTAGAGATTGTCGGCGACGCGACGACCGGGCGCGAGGCCGTCGATCGAGCACGGAGGCTCGCCCCGGACGTGGTGCTCATGGACGTCCGCATGCCCGACCTGGACGGGATCGAGGCGACCCGCGAGCTGACCCGCGCCGACCCTGACATCAAAGTCCTCATCCTCACGACCTTCGAGCAGGACGATTACGTCTTCGGAGCGCTGCGCGCCGGCGCGTCGGGCTTCCTGCTCAAGCGAGCCCGGCCCGAGGAGCTGATCGCGGCCGTACACACGATCGCCGCCGGGGACTCTCTGCTCTCCCCGTCCGTCACCCGGCGCGTGATCGACCGCATGGCCCAGCAGCCGGTGCCCGAGCTTGCTGCCCAGTCCAAGCTCGACGAGCTCACGCAGCGTGAGCGTGAGGTGCTCGAGCTCATCGCCCGCGGGCTCTCGAACCGCGAGATCGCGACTGCGCTCGTCGTCGAAGATTCAACGATCAGGACCCATACCAAGCGGATCTTGGTGAAGCTGGGCCTTCGTGACCGCGTGCAGATCGTGATCTTCGCCTACGAGACGGGCGTAAACCGACCCGCCCCCGCAGCAGGCGGTCGCCCCGCTGAGTAAGCCGACGGGCTTGACACGAGGCTATTCAAAAATTAGTTTGAACTTATGGGTGATCGCAGTGCGAAGGCTGCTCTCTTCGATGCACTGGCTTCCGTGGCAGCGGCGCTCGGGAGCGGCCGCCGCGCCGAGATCGTGGACGTGCTCGCGCAGGGCGAGCGCTCGGTGGAGGAGATCGCGAACGAGGTCGGGCAGAGCCTTGCCAGCACGTCGCACCATCTGCGCCTGCTCGCCAAGGCCGGTCTTGCCCGGTCCCGCCGTGACGGTCACCGCGTCCAGTACCGGCTCGCGAGCGAGCGCGTCGCCGAGCTCTGGGCAGCCGTTCGCGACGTCGCCGCGCAGCACGTGGCCGACGTGAGCGTGCTGGCGGAGGACTACCTGGGAGAGCGGGATGAGATCGAACAGTTGTCGGCGCCAGAGCTGCGGGAGCGGCTCGAGCGGGGCAACGTCGTGGTCTTGGACGTGCGGCCCGAGCGGGAGTACCGCGCGGGCCACATCGCCGGGGCGCTGTCGGCTCCTTTGGAGCGGCTCGCCGCGGTCGCCTCGGGCCTTCCGAAGCGGCGCGAGGTCGTTGCGTACTGTCGCGGCCCGTACTGCGTCTACGCCGATGACGCGGTGCGTCTGCTGCGCGCCCAGGGAGTGCGGGCGCGCCGTCTCGATGTGGGCTTCCCGGAGTGGCGCCGGGCGGGCCTCCCGATCGAAGCCACGACCTGAGAGGAGACACATGCTGCTTCGCCCCTTCCTGAACGACACGACCTCCTGTGCCAGCTACGTGTTCGGCTGCACCAGCCACTCCAGACTGGCGGTGGTCGACCCGCACGCCGACTTCGTCGACGACTACATCGGCGCAGCGGCCGGAATCGGCGCCCCGATCGTGGCGGTCTTCGAGACGCACGTGCAGGCCGACCACATGTCGGGCCTGCCGGCACTCGTCGAGCGAACGGGCGCGACCGCCTATCTTCCAGCCGGAGCGGGCGTGGCGTTCGAGCATGTGGAGCTCGCGGATGGCGACGTGGTCGAGCTCGGCAACACGCTCGTGACGGCGATCGCGACGCCCGGCCACGCTCCCGTCCACCATGCCTACGCGGTAGCCGACCGCCGCCGCGGCACCGAGGAGCCGTGGCTGCTCTTCAGCGGCGACTCGCTCTTGATCGGCGATGTCGGGCGACCGGATCTGCACGTCAGAGGAGATGCGCTGGGCCAGGGGCGGCTCCTGCACGCGAGTCTGCGGCGCCTGCTCGAGCTGCCGGACCACGTCGTCCTCTACCCGAGCCACTACGGCGGCTCGGTCTGCGGGCGCGGCCTCTCCGGCAATCCCGTCTCCTCGATCGGCTTCGAGCGCGCGCACAACCCATTGCTCGCGATCGGCGACGCAGACGCCTTCGCGAAGGCTCTGATCGCGGACGCGCCACCCCCGCCGATCGGGCAGGATCGGATCGTCGCGGCCAACCGCTCCGGCACCGCTCCCGTCATCGCGTGACTGAGATCCAGCTCGGGCTGCGCGCCAACGCGCGCCAGTTCGCGCTGCTGGTGGGGCTCAACGGCTTCGTCGGCGCAATGGTCGGACTCGAACGCAGCGTCCTGCCACTGGTCGGGGAGCAGGACTTCGGCCTGACCTCGAAGAGCGCGATCCTCACGTTCGTCGTCGCCTTCGGGATCGCGAAGGCCGTCACCAACCTCGTCGCGGGAGGGGTGGCCGATCGGGTGGGGCGCAAGCGCCTGCTCGTGCTCGGCTGGCTGCTCGCCCTGCCTGTCCCGTTCTTGATCGCGCTTGCGCCGAACTGGGGCTTCATCGTCGTCGCCAATCTCTTTCTCGGCGCCAACCAGGGGCTTGCCTGGTCCATGACCGTGCTGATGAAGATCGACCTGGTCGGGCCACGGCGACGCGGCCTTGCCCTGGGGCTGAACGAGTCGGCCGGGTACCTCGGTGTCGCGCTTGCCGCGTTTACGACCGGGGTGCTCGCAGCGTCAGTCGCGCCGCGAACGGCAGTCTGGGTAGGAGCGGCGGTCATCGCGGTCATCGGTCTGCTCGTTTCTGTCTTCCTCGTGCGTGACACCGCCGACCATGTCGCGCTGGAGCAGCACTCGCACGGTGCTCGAAGCGGCGGAACGCTCAAGGCGGCCTTCCGGCGCGGCACGATCGGGGATCCGGTCTTGCGCGCATGCTCGCAGGCGGGCCTCGTCAACAATCTCAACGACGCGCTCGCCTGGGGTCTTGCCCCTCTCTACCTGCTGGCGAACGACGCGAGCGTAGGTGAGATCGGCATCGTCGCCGGCGTGTATCCCGCCGTCTGGGGCGCCGGTCAGCTCGCCACGGGCTGGCTCTCGGACCACACCGGCCGCAAGCCCCTGATCGTTGCCGGAATGCTCGTCCAAGCAGGCGCCCTCGTGCTGCTCGCAGCCGGCGGCGGCGAGTTCTGGGCCGCGTTGGTCGCGGCCGTCCTGCTCGGCGTCGGCACGGCACTCGTCTACCCGACTCTGATCGCCGCAGTCGCGGACACGGTCCAGCCGGTCGACCGCGCTCCGGCCGTCGGCGTCTACCGCTTCTGGCGCGACTTCGGCTTCGTGGCCGGCGCTCTCATCAGTGGGCTCGCCGCCGATTCGCTCGGCGCAGGAGAGGCGATTACGCTCGTCGCCGCGCTGACTGCCGCAAGTGGGGCCTGGGTCGCCGCGACCGCCTGGCCTTCGCTCCGGAGTTCGTCGTCGGAACCACAGACGCCGTTCCAGGCCGGCTCCTAAGGCTCGGCCTTCGAGCGGGCATCGCGATGACCTAGTGCCGGTGCGGTTCCACGAGCTCGCCCGGCTCGCTCGCCCTGATGACGCGCCAGGAGTCCCAGGTGATCTTGAGGATGACGACGGTGATGAGCAAGCCGATGATCGGATCGGCGACCTCGACGCCGATGGCGACGACACCCGCGCTCGCGATCACGCCGAGCGAGACGAAACCGTCGACACGGGCGTGATTGCCGTCGGCGATGAGCGCCGGGCTCGCGAGTCGCCTTCCCGCACGAAGCCGGATCTGTGCGGCGATCTCGTTGCCGGTGAACCCGATCGCTCCGGCGAGGGCGAGTACCCACAGGTGCGAGAGCTCCTCGGGGTGGATCAAGCGCTGTATCGACTCGTATCCCGCGACACAGGCGGAGATGAAGATCGCGAGCACGACGGCCAGGCCCGCGAGCCTCTCGGCGCGGACCGAGCGCAGGAGAAAGGCGATGCCGAGCGGCACCGCCGTCAGCGCGTCGCCGACGTTGTGGATCAGGTCGGCGAGCAGCGCGACCGAGCCCGTGACCAGGAAGATAGCTCCTTGCAAGAGAGCGGTGAGCCCCAGCACGCCCAAGCTGCGAAGAACCGCCTTGATCCCTTCCCGCGAACGGAGGATCGAGCGATCGACGAGCCCGTGCGAGTGGCCGTGCTCGCCCGGATGGTCGTGGCCGTGGTCATGGCCGTGCTCGTCGTGCCCGCTATCGGGATTCGGCGGAAGCGGGCGGCTCAAGACGCTTGACCGATCGTCTGCGAGTAGCCCAAGCGGACATGTTCGACGTGGGACACCGCCTGGTCGAGCAGATCGGCGACGTGAGAGTCGTGCAGCGCGTACACGACTCGCCTGCCCTGTCGTTCTCCGACGACGAGACCGAGATGACGGAGAAGCCGGAGCTGATGGGATACCGCGGAGGGCTCCATCGCCACCTCCCGGGCGAGATCGTTCACGGAGCAAGCCCCGTCACGCAAACGTCCGAGGATGCGCACCCGGCTCGGGGCGGCCAGTGCCTGCATCGCCCCGGCCACTTCCGCCGCCGTCGCGGCATCGATCCGACCGCGACCGGAGTGTCCAGCGATGCCGTGGCTCATCGCGCCAGAATAGCTGAGCGCTTGTTCAGATGTTCAGGAGTCGACCCAGCTCAGCGGTGATACTGGTGCACCACTGCGTGGCCCTTGCCCCGCGCGATCATGTAGCGGTTGGCGAGGAACGCGAAGGGATAGGCGATCACGAACCCGCCGGCGATCGCCGCCCACAGGAGCAGGTCGCCGAGTCCGGCCTCCATCGCTCCCGGGACGAGCAGTACGAAGGCGTTGTCTATCACTTCCATGATGGTGATCGAAACCGTGTCGGCGGCGAGCGCGATCGGCACGATCGCACCGAAGGTGAGCGCGGCGCGGAAGAGCGGAAGCGACGTCAGGGCAAAGCCGAAGAGGTAGGCGAGCCCCACGGCCGTCGCAATCGTCGCCAGGTTGCCCCAGCCGAACGCGGTACCGATCGCCATTCCCGCAACCTCGCCGATCACGCAGCCCGTCAAGCAATGGGTCGTCGCCGAGATGGCAAGGGAGTTCAGGCTCTGCGTCCCGTGGGCTACGTGGTTGCCCTCGCTCCTCTCCTCTTCCCGGAGGGCCGACGCCGCACCCGCCTCCTCGGTGAGCGCGTGGTCGTCCGCTCGGTCGTCGTGGTTGGCTTCGCGCCTCTCGCTGGCAGTGCGATCGCTCATGAAGGCGGCTGCCCCTCTCTATCACGCTCGAATCATCACACGACCGGCGGTGATCGTCGGCAGTGTCCGCTACAAGGTTAGCCATGATGCGTCTGCGTATCGCCGCGCTCGTCGTCGCCCTTGTTGCAGGGGGGTTCCTGGCAGCTTCGTCGGCTCCGACACAGGCAGCGCGCCCCGAGCTCTCGGTCGTGCTCGAAAGAGCCCTGGCTGCGCCCGGCGTCCCCGCTAGCCGCACGGCCGCGCTCGCGATCGACCTCGAGACCGGAGAAGTCGTTTTCAGCCGTAACGAGAGGCAGGCCCTCGCACCCGCCTCCGCCGAGAAGCTCGCCGTCTCCTTCGCAGCGCTCCGCCTCCTCGGCCCTGGCTACCGCTTCAGGACGGAGGTGGCCGGTCGAGGGGAGCTCGTCGCCGGGGTTTGGCGAGGCGATCTGTTTCTCGTCGGTCACGGTGACCCAACGCTCGCGCCGGCCGACCTCGACGCGCTCGCCCGTGACGTGGCGGCATGGGGCATCCGACGCGTGGCAGGAGGAATCTTCGGCGACGAACGGCACTTCGACTCGGCCCGTTCGGGGCCTGGCTGGAAGCCATGGTTTCTCGGGATCGAGTCGGCACCGCTCTCGGCACTCTCCGTCAACGACGTGGTGAGCCACGGCGCCAACGGCTCGGCCGCCGCTGCCGCGCGAGCCTTCACTCTCGCCCTTGCGAGCCGCGGGGTCTCCGTCCGTGGAGCTCCGGGCACCGGCCGGGTTCCCAGAGATGTGCTG
>Ga0183260_10001518_pt1 | contig 19232 bp, 20 predicted proteins | sample AntDrymUQ4972206_2_FD_129768 | JGI IMG/M metagenome (GOLD analysis project Ga0183260, IMG submission 129768) | Polar desert sand microbial communities from Dry Valleys, Antarctica - metaG UQ497 (22.06) (version 2) (version 2) | ecosystem: Environmental > Terrestrial > Soil > Desert | place...
AGCGGCACAGGCAGCCTTGAACGCCAACGAGTTCGAGAACATCTGGGACGGGGTCTGGTGGTCGATGCAGACCGTGACGACCGTTGGCTACGGCGACTTCGTCATCACCGACATCGAGGGACGGATCATCGCGATCCTCACCATGCTCGCGGGCATCGGCTTCATCTCCGTGCTCACTGCAGCCGTCGCGTCTCGCTTCGTCCAGAGCGACACCCACACTGACGAGGTCCTGCAGACACTTCGGCGGATCGAGGCCGACGTGGCCGAGCTGAAGGCACGAGCGGGCGACGCACGGCAGACTGCCATCGGTGACAGCTGAGCGCGATGCACTTCGGGAGCGCTACCTCGCCGCGATCGAGCGCGAGATCACTGAAGGGGTTGCTCGCCTGTCTCAGGCACGCGAGCGGCTAGACGATGATGCGCCACGCCGTGCTAAAGCGCTCGCCGCGATCTCCGATGTGACGCTCGAATGGCTCGCGGCGGAGCGGGATCGCCTTCGTGCCGGTGGGCCGTTCGATGTTGACCGCGCTCGCACCTTTCTCGAACAGCGAGCGTTGACGGACGACGCCTAGCGGCGCAGGATCAGGTCATGCGGTGCCTGTTTCTAGCCAGCGTGCTCATCGCGATCACGCTCGTAGCTGCTCCGCTCTCAGGCGCGACGGCTGCCGGCGAGAGTGGAGTCGTCGCATCGGTCTACGACGGCGACACGCTATCGCTCAGCGATGGGCGACGGGTGCGCCTCCTGCAGATCGACACGCCCGAGCTTGGCTCCGGTGAGTGCTACTCGCGGGCGTCCCGGAAAGTGCTCGTGCAGATCGTGCCGATCGGCAGTCGAGTCAGGCTGGAGGCCGATGCTGATCTGGACAAGGTCGACCGCTATGGGCGGCTCCTGCGCTACGTCCATCGAGGCCCGCTGAACGCGAACGTCATCCTCGTCACTGCCGGGGCGGCAGCTCCGTACTTCTACGGCGGCGAGGCGGGCAAGTACGCGTTGAAGCTGCTCTCGGAGGCTCAGAAGGCGAAGGCCGCGAAGAGGGGCCTCTGGGGAGCTTGTCGGAGAACCATCCTGAATCCCTACCGGGCCGTTGACACCGGCATCAGTGGCCCACCCACGCAGAACCCGCCACCGAACGGCAAGTGACCCGAACTATTCGGGCGGATGCGTTCCGCCCTATCCACCCGACCTTGACTGCGCCGATCTTCGGGCGATGGGCCTCGCGCCGATCAGGAGCAGCGGCAGCGACCCGCACGGCCTGGACGGCGACGACGACGGGATCGGGTGCGAGTAGGTCGCGCGAGAGCAGCTAGGAGATATCAGAACCCCGGCGAGTCGCTTCGTAAATGGTGCGCTTCCTGCACGTCGACAAGCTCCGAGATGAGCTGCGAAGCTCCGATGGTGACCCTCGCGGTTGCACCCCGTCTAACGGCCAACGGCGATGACCAAGACCCGCCTACGCGGAGCTCGGCGCGCTGACGAGGTTCGTGTCGTCGCTGGAGTGCGACCTCGAGTCGATCCGGCCGGAGCGTCCAGAGCCTCACGCGGGTGCGCGACGCGGCCAGCCCGAGCTGATCTCGACTCTGTCGACTACGGGGGGCCGGGTGCGACCTCGGCCCCCCCTCGCGCCGGCTCAGGAAAACCTTTCCCGGCGGTACGACGGGTTGCGAGCCCCACCCCGAAGCTAGGCAGCTCCTAGACGTTCGTCAAGGGCGGTCGCCCGGGCACGGGGTTAGCCTCCCGACGTTCGGGTTAGGGGCCGTGGGGAAGGCAGGGGAGGGCGGCCCCCAGACCATCAGGAAGATGTCCACAGCGCCCGGGCCTAGGGAGTCTAGGCCGATGCGACGCGCTGCGCTACCGTCGCGCTCCCTACCGTCGTACGGAAGCAAGTCGAGGTCCAGAACGCCGAGGAGTTTCTTGCGGCGGTCCAAGCATTCGACGCGGAGCATCCGGTACGGCAAGCAAGCTCCGAGGGGTTTGGCGATTCGATTGGCGAAACGCCGTAGACTCTTGAATCGAAGAGTCCGGCGATGGAGGGAGGAAAAAAGACATGCTCGCTGTCACGGTCACGGTCGGTATACCCATCCTCATCATCGCGATCCTCAGTGTCATCATCGTGCTGCTGCTCATAAGGCGCCGACGGCGATAACCGGAGGGAGACCCCGCCGCAGGTATCAGAGGATGGGCTCGGTCTGTCGCGCCTGAGAATGGCGCACAGGCGCGCGACTGTCGCTTCGATGCTGCTCGGCTTGCGCGCGCACGAGGCCGGCGGCCAAGCGGAGATTCTGCTCGATCTTCTCAACACCGAGCCGATCGATCGCGTCACGTAGACCGTCCGCGAAGACGTCGATCATCTCAGCGGCATCGTCGAGAGCCTCCGCTTTCCCTCGACGAAACGACCGGTGGGCGATGGTGAGCGGCCTCATCCCGACACTCCCACCATCTGCCACGTGACAAGTCGGCAATACCATTGGGTCATCTTCCTTTTGGCGGTCGCATTGGTTCTCGCGCTGACAGGACACATGGCCTGGGGCTACGAGGCAGACCCCGACGACGTGCTCCGCTACCTCTAAGGCGCGTATCCCACGATCTTTTTGCCGTTGCGCTTCGCCTTGAGGTATACGCCTTCATACGGCCCCTGGATGAGAGAATCGCGGCGCTTCCGCACCTCGTCGTAAGTGCCGTTCTTGGCGATGCCGACGAGCCACTTCACATCGTCTGAATCGAAGACGCCGATCGTGCCCATGTATCGCGCCTCGGCTTCCAGTACCGCGCGGTAGTAGGGCTCGCCGTCACCCGTGTCCTGCTTCGCCTTCGCGCGGATCGACTCCATGCGCCCAGCGATGTCGTACGCCCTCCTGATCCACTTCTCGTCCTCGGCATCGACCTTGCCTTTTAGCGCGGGCAGCACGGCCTTTCGTTCAGCCTGGAGCTCGTTGATCTTCTTGCCCGGCTCGATGTAGTCGATCGTCGAGCCGAGCCCGCGAAGCACCTGCTCGCCGGTACCTCCCCCGCGTCCGATCCTCTCCACGGTCGAGAACCCCGGCACGAAGGCGCGACCAAGCTGCTCCGTGGGCTGTCCGAAGCCGCCGACTGCGTTCAGGCTCGAGCGGTATTGCGGCGAGAGCATCCCGGCGAGCGGGCGCCAGTTGACTCGATCGGAGTCGGTCCCGCCGACTGCGGCCGCGATGTCCTCGATCGTGCCCGCCGCCGGGTTCTGCGGCATCAGCCAGCCGATGTCGACCTCGCGTCCGCCGATCTCCGTGCGCCCCGACTCGAGCACCGACGTCTTCCGACCCGGCGTCTCCTCGCGCTCGTGCTGCGCCGCGATCAGCGCCATGACCGCTGCCCGCGTCGGCTGCTCTCGCAGGTACTGGCTTGCCGAGAAACCCCGCTGCCTGGAGTCGCTTCTCGATCTCGCGCTTCTGCGTCGCGTGTCTCTCACCCGCACGAGCCACGTCACGCGACTCACGCACACGCCGAGCTGCAGCAACCCGCTTGGGATCGCTGCCACGAGCGACAGCACGGGACTCGGCAACACGCTTGGCCTCGGCCGCCGCCTTCCGCCGCTCGCGCTCCTCGCGCTCGGCGTGTGCGGACTGATAGCGCTCGGCCTGCGCCTTCGCGGTTACACGTGACCGCGCCTGGCGCTCCTCAGCTTCGCGCTTGCGAGCTCGGCGTCGCATCCGGCGAGCGAACTCGCGCTGCTCCTTGTACGCCGCGATGTTCTCGGAGCGATCGACGGGCATCTCAGCTCACTCCGCCGACGGCGTCGATGGCCCTGTCGGTGGCGCCGATCCCGTAGCGAAATCGCTCGATCTGTTCAGGCGTTGCAGTCTTCGCCTCGACAGCAGCCCAATCGTTCTCGAAGAGCTGTCGGCGGTCCTCGCCTCCCTCGCCGGCCATCCATTCTTCGAGAGTCAGAGGCGGAGCCATCGGCGGGCCGTCGCAGGTGGAGCGAATGCAGAACCGCTCGCCGTCGGCCTGGTAGTGCGCCCCGAAGCCGCGATGCAGGACGGGATCGACGCAAAGCGACGAGGAGCGTTCCCAGCTCCACGAGCTCGCCGACGACTCTGGAGTAGCGCTCGCGCTGCTCGCGGCGGGATAGCCCGTTTGGTTCCCGTTTCCGTTCGGTTCCTGGTGGATGTGCCATCGTGTCGCGCGCCCTTGGCCCGTTCGGACGAAGCGTGGGTCATCGCGGAGTACGTGAAGCACCTTCATCCGCAGACGGTGGACACCACTCGCAATGGCGTCGCCACTCTGCGGTCCGTTCTCTGCGAGGTAGCTTGCGATCTCGTCGCCGAGACTCGTTGTCGCGGTTGCGGAAGTCGACGCCGCGGTGCTCACGATGACCTCACGTCGATTCCGACCGCTCCCGCGAGCTTGTTCATCATCGCGGCGAACTCCTCCTCGATCGCGTACGAGCGAGTGAGCACATTGCCGGCCATCACGCACGGTGCGGCTCGAACGCGGCGCGCCAGTCGTCATCCCAGCCGAGGGTCGCGAGGTCGGTCACGTACTCAATTGTCCAGGATCGGTGATAGAGCGGTGACGATCCTCGACTCGAGCTTCACGCGCCCTCGAACAGGAGTAGAGTCGCACCGTTCTGTCCGCCGGGAGAGGGGAGAAACCATGACACGCCGACTCGCGCCCGCTTTCGTGGGCCTGACCGTCCTGCTCGTTCTGGTCGCAGTCGCCTTGACGGGCGGAGCGACGGCCGCGAAAAAGCCCGACGGGCCGCTCGCGGACCAGGTGATCCTGTTCGCCTCCGACGGAATGCGACCAGACCTGGTCGACAAGTACGCGGCGCAAGGCGTGCTGCCGACCATGTCCGATCTCATGGCCGACGGTGTCAAGGGGCAGAACGGCCTTCTGCAGGGTTTTCCACCGAACACGGGCGTCGGCTGGTACACGCTCGCGACCGGCACCTGGCCGGGCGAGCACGGCTCCACCAACAACACGTTCCACCGTACTGGGGAGGGGAACTTCAACGACCGCACGGGCTTCGCCGACTCGGTGTCGACCCGGCTCCCGACCGGCGTGCTCCAGGCGGATACGATCCAGCAGGCAGCCGAGCGCGCCGGTAAGACGACCGTCTCGGTCGAGTGGGTGGGCGCGCGCAACTACGTGCCGGCGCTCCAAGGGCCGGTCGTGGACTTCCGCACGTTCTTCTCGAGGCGCGGCGTGCTCACGTTCCCCGTCATCGCGAACGAGCAGGCCGGCGCGGCCACCTTCGGCCTCTCGTACCAGGTCGCCGCGTTCGCGCCGGCGGCCGGGTGGACGAACACCCCCGTGGGCGATCCTGCGGCACCTGCGATGCAGACGGTGCTCACCGTGGCCACGACATTCTCTTCCCAGAACCCGACCAGGACATACGACGTCTACATCGACGACAGCGCCGTCAACGGCGTCGCAGCATACGATCGCGTCATCCTCGTTCGTAGCGGCCTCGCGAAGAACGCGACCTCGGCGAATAGAGCTGCCGAGCTGTCGGAGGGCGAGTGGGCGGACGTCAAGCTCACCGGTGCTGCCGACGGCCTCATCGGCGCCCGCGCGAGCCAGACCGCCGGGTTCTACGTCAAGCTCGTCGACCTCGCACCCAATTTGAACTCATTCAAGCTGTACTTCACCTCCGTCCAGCGGGTGAACGCGACCTACAACGGTTGCACCTATGCGCCGGGTTGCAGCACCGGGCTGGGCTTCGAGGAAACGCTCGCTTCGCGCTTCCCGACCTCGACGGCTGCCGACTTCGCCCCGCTGGAGGCGGGGATCGTCGACGAGGACACCTATGTCCAGCAGGGACTCATGTGGAAGGACTCGACCTTCCGGTACCTCGAGTTCATCCTGGGCGACGAACCGGTTCCGACGGTGTCAGGAGCCCCGATCGACGGTTTGGGCATCGATCCCGACCTGCTGTCAGTGGGCAACCCGGTCACCGACGAGTTCAGCCACCAGTTCATGGGGCTCGTGACGCCGACCGACATGGACGGCGACCCGAACCCGTACTTCGACGATCTCACGAACGACAACGTGGCGGACGGCCGCGTCGCGATCCGCGAGGGGTACATCCGCTCTGCGTACGAAGAGGCAGACGAGACGCTTGACCTGGCGCGCGAGCTGACGGGCGACGACGCGACGACCTTCGTCTCCTCCGACCACGGCTTCGCGCCCCAGTGGTACGCCGTCAACGTGAGCAAGGTCCTCGTCGACCTCGGGCTCCAGGAGCGGGAGCAGAGCGGCAACTGCCGCAAGGCCGCCAACGATCCTGGCCCGCCGCCTCCTGCCCCGCAGATCCCCGGCGACACCCGCGCCAAGGAGTGCCATGCCGGCGGGACGGCGCAGATCTACCTGAACGTTGCCGGGCGGGACCCCGCAACGGGCAACACACCGCAGATCCCGGCGGCGAACTACGAGACGGTGCGGAACCAGATCATCACGGCGTTCGAGAACCTCACCGACCCGGCGAACCCGGGCAAGGAAGTCGTGCTCGACGTTATGAAGAAGGAGGAGCTCCGGAACGTCGACGGATCGGATTCGCTCCATCCGAATCGGTCGGGTGACGTCGTCGTCGTCTTCCGACCGCCGTACCAGACGGACGCGGCGACGCCGGGGCAGACGATCGCGTTCTCGCAGTTCTTCGGCCAGCACGGGTATCTGCCCGATCTCGTCGATCTCGAGCACAACGTGAACATGCACGGCACCTTCATCGCCGCGGGGCCCGGCATCCGCAAGCAGGGTGCGGTCCAAGGCGTCCGGGCGATTGACGTCGTTCCGACCCTCGCGTTCCTGCTGGACATCCCCGGGCCCCAAAACGCCCGCGGAAAGATCCTCTACGGGCTGACGCCCGGCCATGGCCGCTACAAGGAAATCACGATCCTCGACATCTCCGATTTCCACGGCCAGCTCGTGCCGCTGACCGAGGCCGCGGACAACGTCGGAGGCACGGGCGGTAGCAACCCGAGCTTCCCGATCGGAGGCTCGGCGTTCCTCGAGACGTGGTTCGACGCGTACCGCGCTGAGGCCGGGAAGGACCACTTCACGGTCGCGGCCGGCGACTCCGTCGGAGCCACGCCGCCCATCTCGTCCTTCTTCGGCGACACACCGACGATCGAGGCCATGAACATGATGGGCTTCTCGGCCGACGGGCTCGGGAACCACAACTTCGACAAGGGGCAGGCGTACTTGCGGAACACGCTCATCCCGCTCGCGAAGTTCCCATACGTCTCGGCGAACGTGATCGGGCCGAACGGGAGGACGCCTCCCGAGTGGAAGCCGTCCGTCACGTTCAACGTCAAGGGCGGAAAGCTTGGCCTCGTCGGCTTCACGAACGAGGACGCTCCCTCGCTCGTCTTCCCGAACGCCTTCAGCCCCTTCACGGTCGTGCCGCGCATCCCGAGGGTGCAGGCTGAGATCGACAGCCTGCGGGCAAAGGGGGCGAAGGTGATCGTGGTCCTGGGCCACGACGGGGCGACCGGCGGCACGCTGACGAGCCCGACCGGGCCGGTCGTCACGCTTGCCGATGCCCTGACGGGTACCGACGCAGTGATCGGCGACCACACCGACGTCCAGGTGCTCGCGTACCGGCCGAACGGCACGCTCGTCGTGGAGAACCGGTCGAAAGGGATTCGCTTCACGCGCGTTCGGCTCGTGCTGGACACGAGCGCCGGCGGCGTGATCTACAAAACGGCCGACTTTCACAAGTCGTGGAACATCGGCGTCACGCCGGACCCGGCGATCCAGGCGCGGATCGACCAGCTAAATGCGCAGCTCGCCCCGATCTTGGGCGGCGTGATCGGCAACTCGACGCGGTTCATCCCACGCGCCGACGCTTGCGGCCAGTCCGCTGGCCGGACGTGCGAGTCGCTCGTCGGGAATGTGACGACGGACGCACTTCGGCTCACCTACGGCACCGAGTTCGCGCTCACGAACTCGGGAGGTCTGCGTGCCGATCTGACCTGTCCGACGACGGACAACCCGAGCGACTTCTGCCCGCCGTACACCCCGCCGCCGTTCCCGATCTCGCGCGGTCAGGTGCTCACGGTGCTCCCGTTCGGGAACATCGCAGTCACATTGACCGTGTCGGGCGCGGAGCTCAAGTCAGTGCTCGAGCGGGGTGTCTCCGCCATGCCCGCGGCTGACGGGCGGTTCCCGCAGATCTCGGGCTTGTGCTTCACCTACAACATCGCCGGCCCGGTCGGTAGCCGGGTGACCGGGGCCGTGAGGCAGGTCGACGGAACGTGCACGGGAGCGCCGATCGATCTCGTCGGGGGCTCGTACACGCTCACGACCAACGACTTCACGGCGAGCGGCGGGGACGGCTACCCGACCTTCGTCGGCCGCTTCACGACCCGCGACATCATGGATCAGGTGCTCGCGGACCACATCGCCGCGAACACGCCGATCAGCCCCGCGATCCAGGGGCGGATCGCCTGCGTCGGCGCGGCGTGTCCGGTGGTGGCTCCGTAGGAACCTCGAACGGGGCCGGTCCCGGCGGGACCGGCCCCGTTCTCTCACGCTGCGATTGCGCGAGCAAGGGCCGCGTCGAGCTGGGGGTAGGCGAAGGCGAAGCCTGCATCGAGCAGGCGCGCAGGGAGGACGCGCTGACTCTCGAGCAGCACATGCTCGCCCATCTCCCCAAATGCTGCCTTTACGGCGAACGTGGGCAGAGGGAAGACCGTGGGACGGTGGAGCGCGCGGCCGAGCGCCTTCACGAACTGCACATTCGCGGCCGGGTTCGGTGCGGCGAGGTTGACGGGCCCGGCGAGATCGCTCTCGAGCGCGAAGCGATACGAGGACACGAGATCGTCCAGAGACACCCAGCTCCACCACTGCTTGCCACTGCCAACCCGCCCGCCGACCCCGAGCTTGAAGGGCGTGAGCAGCCGCTCGAGTGCGCCGCCGTCGCGGGAGAGGGCGATGCCCTGGCGGAAGTTGACGACCCGAATCCCGGCCGCGCGGGCAGGTTCTGACGCAGCTTCCCACGCTGCGCCAACGTCGGCGAGGAACCCGGAGCCGATTGTCGACTCCTCGGTCAGTACCTCGTCGTCGCGGTCGCCGTAGATCCCGACTCCACCTGCGCATACGAGCACCGAAAACCGCGGCTCGAGCTCGGCGATCGTGCGCGCGAGGAGACTCGTGCTCGAGACGCGAGACTCGAGAATCTCGGCTTTGCGTTGCTCTGTCCAGCGGCGCCCGATTGTCGCGCCGCTCAGGTTCACGACCGCGTCCACTCCCTGCAGACCGTCGACGTCGATCGAGCCGTCCTCAGGACTCCACGCGATCTCGTTCAAGCCTTCGGGCTTCCGCCGGACGAGCCGTTCGCCGGGTTGGAATCGAACCAACGACCTTGGGATTAAAAGTCCTGCATTCGCGGAGAAAACAAAGTTTGGAAAAACACCGCTTCAGAGCTTTATTGAAGCCGTTTTGGCGGGGTGCTCGAGTGGCCCTTCCGGCTCGGTTTTCGCCTCCGGAGGCCGTCGCACCGCCGTTGGCTTCGGAGAATGCGCACATTCGTTGTATTCGGCCCTCTTGGGTGCTGGTGCGTTTATGGTGCGTTACGCGGCGGGATAGAATCCTTGTATGAAGCGCCGGCGCCGACTGCGAAAGCTCGTTCCCGACGCCGAGCTGATTCGGCGGAGAGCGGCCGGCGAACCCTTGCGGGAGCTCGCGTCCGACTACTGCATCGCGGCCTCAGGGTTGAAGTTCTCGGAGAAGGGGTCGAAAGCGTCTTCGAGCGCAGCTCGGTAGGCGCTCTCCTGCTCGGCGTCGGATTGCTCCGCGGCCGCCGCCTGCTCCGCCCGGAAGTGCTGCGTCATCGCGGAGAGGTCGCCTTGGAGGCCCTCCCACTCTTCGCGCCCCGGACGCCATTCCTCGCCGGCTGGCTATGGTGTCGGGCTCGACGGCGGACGTCGCGATACCGCCGCCTTGATCGTCGGCGTACTCGAAGTGGAACAGGTCACGCATCAGTTGCTCCTTTGTGAGGCCGATCGCTCCACGCGAGCAAGCAGGTCGGCGAGGGTCGCGGCGAAGATGCCGCGGCGGTTGTCGAGCTCGGCGATAAAGCCTCCTGAGCCTTCGCGAATGACCCAGCCGCGGGCGACGCCGCCTCGATCCGCGCGCGTTGCACGGCGTAGGCTGCGGGGCCGCGGGATTCGAGCCGGCGGAGGAGGGTCGACTCAGACATAGATGTACCTCCCCGGTCGCGAGCGCCCACTTGCCAAGCGCTCGTCGCCCTCCTTGATGAGGCGGCGCATCTCGAGCGTGCGCCAGTCGGTCGACTCAGGCTCCGGCATGGTCGAGGGCGCAGGACGCGAGAGAACGCCGTACCTCAGCATCGCGTGTGCATGCCCGTGAGCGCCCTCCCACTTCGAGTCGACCGCCTCGCCCGCGTCTGACCCGTCCTTCGCGATCGGCGCCGACTGGAGCTGCGCGATCACCTGCTCGCACGACTTGGAGACGAAGAGCCGAGGAGAGCCGTACTCGCCGCTCCGCGGGTGCCAGCCGGGGAAGGGCCGCTTCGGGTCTGGGTGGATCAGCTCGAGCAGACGCGCGTAGCCGGCCGCGCGGTCGTTGTTCGCCATTGCCAGGTGGTCGATGCCGTGCTCGAGGTACTCCGTCCAGACGGACGCTGGAACACCCATCCGGGAGAGCCCGTGCCCAGCCCGAATCGAGGGGTCCGCCCAGCAGAGATGCCGCTCCCACCCGTCCTGTTGACCGCGTCGGCGCCACCAGTTGAGGCCGGTCGGCGCCGCCCCGGCGAAGGAGCCCTCGAGCCGCGCCTTGACCGCCGCCGCGTGCGCGCTGACGAGGCCGGGCGAGTAGTAGAGATCGAAGACGATCAGGTTGCCGTCGTAGTCGACCGCGATCGGCGCCCACGAGGTTGGGTTGGCGGCGCCGTGGTCCATGCACTCGAAGCGCTCGAACTCGTCTGGGATGACGAACGACTCGACGACGTGTAGGCCGGGGTCGAACTCTTCGTAGGCGGCGCCCTCGAAGCTCCCCCATAGGCCCTTGACGAAGGACTTGAACCAGTGCGGGCGCGTCTTCTCCGAGGCTTCCATCCGAGCCACGTAGTCGGGCGGCAGGTTCGCGGCATTGTCGGAGAGCTCGACGTGCACGTACGCCGTGCCCGCGTCGCGCGTCTTCTCGTTGACGAGCCGGCGGTACACCCAATGCGTGAGCGATCCGGGGTTCGCGACCGCGATCAGCTTGCGCGGTCCGCGCGGGTCGGAGAGACGCCCGAGCAGCGTGTCGAACAGCCGCTCGCCGTCGGCTCCCTCGTCGAGCTCCTCTATCTGGTCGATGAGGATGCCCCCGAGGGTGAGGTTCAGGAGCTTGCCGGGCTCGTCGAGCGAGCGGAACAGAATCTCGGAGCCGTTGCGTAGGCGCACGAGCTCGTCCGATGCTCGGTAGAACTCGATCGCCTCGGGCGGGATCAGCGCCGGCAACGCGCCGTCGCCGTGGAGGAGCGCCTTCTGCGTGCTGTCTCGCAACTCCCTGTACGTCATGCGCGACACGAGGTAGGTCGCCGGCTGCGCGATGGCCGTCTCGACGAGCAAGCGCCCGGCCGCCTGCGTCTTCCCGGAGCGAATCGCGCCTCCGATCAGGACGACGTGATTCGCGGGGTCGTGCCAGGCGTGGGCGAGCTCGAGCTGCTTCGGGGTGGCCGCGAACGGAGGAGCGAGCTGCGTGGGCTCAGGCGGCATCGTCCGGCTCCTCGCCGAGCGGCAGGGCTCCCAAGCGCGGCGCGCTGCCAGAGCCTAGGTGCGCAGATAAGCTCTCGATTCCCAAGCTGAGGGAGACGCAATGCGGCTGCTCCTGCTTCTCGGTGCCTTGCTCGTTGCCGTGCCGGTCGGCGCTTTCGTCGTCTGGAGCATCCTCGCCGACGCCTCGATGCTCGTCGGCGCCGGCGGCTGGTGGATGCTCGGGGTCTACCTCGTGGTGCCTGCGCTGATCGGGCTCTTCGTCTTTCTCAGCGACTAACCGACCTTGTTCGCGATGTTCGGTTCGACGTTCGCCGACGCCGCGCCGAAGCGGCTCGTGCGTCAGGGCCGCGGGGGCGGAGGTACGTACGTAGACCGGTACGAAGTGGGGAGTCCTCATCTCGTTCTCCGGCGGGGGGTCGGGGGTCGGTGCGACGGCCGACGCCTCGTCGTCGCGGAGCTCGACGCGCACGATCGAGCCGATGGGGATGAACGGACGATTGCGAGCGTCGCTCGTGTCGCGCAACGTCACGCCTTCGGGGATGACGACCCGGTCAACGCGGTCGGGCTCGGTCGGATGCACCAGGTGGACGATGAGCCGCTTCACGATCCGTCTCCCTCCTCGAGCGCCGGCAGCTCCTCGGCCTCGAGCTCGATGACGTCAGCGTGCGGCGTGACGCCAGGGAAGGCTGAGAGCACGATGAACGTGGTCGGCCCCGCAGGCCCGGAGACTCCGACTTGCGGGGTCAGTCCGAGCCGCTCGAGCGTGTCCAGGTACAGGCGCAGCCAGCTCCGCGCGTTCGCGTCGAGCGTCTTGAGCTCAGCGACATTCGTTTCGTCGAGCAGGTGTCCGAGCGCTGCCTCGACGCGAGCGCCCGCGAGAGCGCCTGCCTCGATCGCGGCCGTGAACTTGTCCTCGAAAGCGTCGCCCATCGCCTCGCGCAGTCGCGTCGCGATCTCCTCGGCCCGCGGCTTGAGCGCGAGCGTCGCGTAGGCGCCGTGCTTGAGGCTGAGCGTGTGCCCCGGCTCAAAGGGCGGCCAGGAGTAGCCCCGCTTCGGGCCGCCACGACCGGCGCCCTTCGCGAGCCCGCCGACATGCTCGACTGTGCCTGACTCACGAATCCCTTGTTCGTCGCTCACCGCGCAACCGCCCTTCCCGTGCGGCTTCGTGAGCCCGTGGGCAACAGGTGGGCAACGACATCGGCGCGTCTCACGAGCACCCGCGAGCCGTCCTTGAAGCGCTCGAGGCGACCGTCCGAGAGCAGGTCGTACACGCGCTGCGGCTTCGCGCGGAGGACTTCGGCGGCCTCGGCGACGCTGAGGAACTCGGAAGCTGCCGGCGACGGCGTCTCGAGGCGCTCGAGGACGAGCTCGGCGGCACGCTTCGCGACCGTTTCGAGGAGGGCGTCGGGAAGCTCGAGGCGGAGCTCCGTGGCGCGCGCATCATCCTGTGGGAAGGCGGCCGTCACGAGAGCTCCTGACCGGCTGCGGCCGACGGTCACGCCGGCACCTCACGCGCGGTCGCGAGCACCTCCGTCGGCGCGAACAGATCCCGTACTTCCCGCGCAGAGGAAGACCCCCCGTTCGCGGATCCCGGTTCCGACGTATCCCTATATACGTCGGGATCACCGGGATCACCTACCGCCACGGGGATAACGGATCCCGTGATCCCGAGCAGATCCCGACTTTCGGGATCCGTTCGATAGCCGATCGCTGAACGTGATCTCCCCGGAGGTCCGACCAGGGTCTCCACCTTCCCTGACTCGACGAGTCCTTCCAACATTTGCCGAGCGCGTGAGAGGCGGACGCCGAGTTGGCTTGCGTACTCCCGGCAGAGTCGCCAGTTGCCGTCCGAGCCGAGCTCGAGCGCACGTTCCTCGAGATCGTGCTCCCCGCTGTCGGCCTTCGGGTCGAGTCGGAAGCCCTCGCCGCGCGTGAATAGGAGCGGCCACTCCTCGCCGACTGCGAGGTCACCGTCGCGATCCTTGAGGATGCGGATGCGCGCGTAGCCGTGCGAGAGCCGCTCGAGGCCGAGGACGAGCTCGGCTCCGCGCGTGACCGCGCCGCTGCCCGCGACGTCGTCTAGTTTGAGCTTGCGGGCGCCGTCTCGCCCGGTCTGATCCTTCCGGGGGTGAGCCGGCAGGATGAGCGCGAAGCCGTGCCGCGATCGCAGAGCGTCGAGATGCCGCATGAGGTCGACCACGCCGCGCTCTTCGTTGGAGTCGCCGCGGTGGGCTTTGTAGTACGGATCAAGCACGACGAGATCCGGGTGTAGTCCTGCGACGACGCGCTCGAGCTCGTCCCGGTGCTCCTCGTCGGAATCCAGCGCGAGACCGTCTGGAGCGGCGACGTAGAAGACGTCGTCCCGCTCGGCGAGTCCGGCTTCCTTGAGCGACCGCTTGATCGAACGGATGCCCTGCTCGAGGTCGACCACGAGGACGCAGGAGACCCCAGCGCCGAAGTATCCGAACACCTCCCAGCCGGTAAGAGCGGCTGCTGCGAGCTGGAGGGCCAGCGTCGTCTTGCCGTGGCCCGGAGCCGCGACGATGATCGTTCGCGAACCCCGGACGACGAGAGGGCCGACGAGCATGTCCGACTCGTCCGGTTCAGGGAGCTCGCTGATCTCCCGCGCGCTGCGGACATCGAGCGTGAAGAGCTCGTCCGCGGTCAGCTCGTTTCCGCACTTGGGGCAGTACCAGTCCCCGTGGGCGTCGCGCTGATAGCGAGTGCCGCAATCAGGGCAGTCGCTTGGGCTCACGCGACGAGCCGCCGATCGCTGGCCGCTAACGTCGCGACCTCGAGCCGGACGAGCTCCTCGGCGGCCCGAGCGCGGATCGCTGCGTCGAGCTCGTCGTCGCCTGTCGTCTCGGTCGCATCAGTCCCGATCGTCGGGAACCTGACGGCGTTGAGCCACGAGCTGCCGGAACCGACGCGGACGACCACTGAGCGGCTGTGGGCGCCGGCGGCAAGCTCAAACTCGACGCGCTGGAAGGTGAGATCGCGGAGCTGGAGCCGCGAAACAGTTAGAGAAACGGGTTTGGTCGGAGCCTGTTGTATGCTCGATGCGTTCATTGGGTTCACCTTTCGGGGGCCGCCTTGCCGCGGCTCTCGGCTTTTCTTAGGGGGCGTCTCCGTTTGACTGCGGCGACTTGCCGTCGAGCAGCGCCATGAGCCGATGGGTGGGTACGAGGATTCGCTTGCCGATCCGGAAGGACGGAAGGTCCCCGCGAGCGACTGCGGCATAAGCGCTGTTTCGGCTAATCCCAAGAACGCGCGCCGCGTCGTCAACCGTCGTCGTGGCCGTGCCTTGAGAGAGCGTCGAGGTCATCTGACTCCTTCCTGGGTCCTCGTGGTACTTGTTCTATACCACTCAGTCCTTTAGTGTCTCCTTATCGGTTCCCAATCAGAACATCACCGGCCCGGACAAGTTTTCGCGCAACGCGTCCAGGACGCGCGCAAGCGAAGCGGCTGGACGCAGCGGGAACTCGCCGAACAGGTGAGCGCGCTCGGCTACCCGATGAGCCGCGTGACGGTGACGAAGATCGAGAAGGGGACCGAGCGAGCAGCGAACACTTCGCTCGTCGAGTTGCTCGCCATTGCGGCTGCGCTCGGCATGCCGCTCGTTCACCTACTCACCCCCAGGGAGGACGAGCAGTTGCTCGAGATCGCGCCTGAGGTCACGGTGTCAGCTGCCGAGGCGCGAGCCTGGATTCGAGGTTTGGCGCTCCTTCCTGGCGGGGACTTCGGCGCCTTTTTCGGTGCGATGCCGGAGAAGGAGCAGCTCGGGCTTACAAGGTCCTACTTCGAGGGCGGCCTCGACCTCTTGGGGAGGGGGCTCATGGCTGACAAGACGAAGGAGCAAAGCGAGGACGCGGCTTGGGAGCTCACCGAGGGCAATCGCATCCGCCGTGAAGACCAATTGAAGGAGGAGCACGATGGCTAGCCCAACGCTCGAACGCACGGCAACGCCGGGCATCTACAAACGCGGCGGCCGATACGTAGTCACCTACCGCGACAACGGAGGGAAGCAACGCAAGCGCTTCGCCCGCACACTCGCGGAGGCTCGTCGGCTCAAGCGCGGACTGTCCGCAGACGTCGACCGGGGCGAGTATCGCGAGCTCTCCCGCGTGACCTTCGCCGAGTACGCCGAGGATTGGCTCTCGAGCTACGCCGGCCGGACGAGCCGGGGCATCCGCGAGGAGACCCGTGCGAGCTACCGCAAGTGCCTCGAGCAGGACGCGATCCCGTTCCTCGGCAGGATGCGCCTTTCGGAGATCGAGGCGCGTGACCTGGATGCCCTCGCGGCACACATCGCCGCGCGAGGTGTGAAGCCGAACACCGTCCGGCTCTCCCTCGCACCGGTGAAGGCGCTACTCGCGACCGCCCATCAACGAGGCGAGCTCCGCTCCAATCCGGCCGCTGGCTACCGCACGCGGTACACGACCACGACGCTCGACGAGGACACGGCCGATGAGCCCGTGAAGGCCTTGACCGAGGAGGAGCTCGCGGCGGTGCTCGCAGGGATTCCTGACCGCTGGCAGCTCTTCTTCGAGTTCCTCGCCAAGACGGGGCTGCGAGTGGGGGAGGCTATCGAGCTCCGTTGGCGCGACGTTGACCTCGGAGCGGGCAAGCTCAAGGTCTCCCGGCGCTTCTATCGCGGTAAGGTCGCTCCCCCGAAGTCGAAGTACGGCAAGCGGACTCTTCGGCTCTCGCCGGGGCTCGGACGGGCGCTCTGGACACTCCGCAAGGAGACGCGAGCGGGCGACGACGAGCTCGTGTTCGTCGCAGCGAAGGGCGGCCGGGTCGACCACTCGAATCTCATGAGCCGTGTCCTCAAGCCCGCGGCGGTCGAGGCCGGCTTAGGCGAGTGGGTTCGCAAGACGCCTGTCTCGTGGGTTGGCTTCCACACGTTCCGGCACACGTGCGCGACGATGCTTTTCCGAGCGGGCTGGAACGCCGCTCAGGTGCAGCTATTCCTCGGCCACCACAAGCCCTCGTTCACGCTCGACACATACATCCACTTGCTCCCCCAAGACGTGCCCGAGCCTGCGTTCCTGGATGCGATGGTGGGCAACAGGTGGGCAACACAAGAGGCCGAAATCGCCTCCGCGGAGCCAAGTGACGTTGTCTCAGAAATAGCCGTCTGAGCGGGTAAAAAGCCAGACTGGCCGAAAGCGGCCGAACCCCCAGAAGCGACTCATAATCGGTTGGTCCCTGGTTCGAGTCCAGGCGGGCCCAAATCAAGCCGCGTGGCTATGCGGTTTTGGCTTAGTTGTGCGAGTCAGGTGTGTCGGGAATGCCGCGAATGTTCATGCGGTGCCCCCTGGGTGCCCCCTGGAGATTTGGCACGCGTTTACCGCGGTCGCTGCCCGCGCTCCTTCGCGATCAGCGCTCCGAGTGGATTCGTTCCGGGCATCGCCCCGCTGATGCCTCTGCCGACCATCGGCAGGCCGCGCCGCCGCCGCCAATCGTGGCCGTCAGCACCCCGTGTAAGCCGAGACGAGGGCTTCGAGTCGTCGACCTCGTCGGGCAGGCCGTCCGACTCCAGGATGATTCTCGCAAGCTTCCGCGCGTCCTCGAGCTCCTGCTGGCGAAGGTAAAACCGCGGCAGGCGTTGCGGCACACGGTGATCGTACGGCCTTGTCTGCACTTATTCAACGTGTTATATTGATTGCAGATGACCGTTTTTGCACCGAGTAACCCGCCGCAGCTACTCAACGTTCAAGAGTTCGCCTCCGCGGTTCGCTTGAAGCCGGCGACTGTCAGGCGACATCTTGCGACCGGCGACATTCGCGGCGTCCGCATCGGTAGCGGCCCGAAAGCTGTCTGGCGAATCCCGCGCGCCGAGCTCGATCGGCTGAGCGGCGAGGAGCAGGTTTGACCCCGTTGTCTCTTAGGGAGGCGGTGGGTGCCGGCGACGGTGCCCACCGCACGGCATCGTGAACGGCTCCGAGAAGCGACGCAGGACGGCGCTCCACGAAGCGGGCCACGCTGTCATCGCCCGCGCCGCGGGGTTCACCGTCAACGAGGTTTCGCTCCACGAGGAGGGCGGCGGCGTGTGCTGGGTCGAGGCTCGGACGCGCACCTCCCCCGAGGACATTAAGCGTGAGCTTTCCTGGGTGCTCGCCGGCCGACTGGCCGTGGCGCTCGATGCAAACGAGTACCTGACGAGTCTCTCGCTGCATGAGATCGTCGAGCGGGAGGCAAACGCCGACTGGCCGGGTTCCTCCTCCAGAGGTCTACGTGGTTACCGGCGCTCCCTCGAGGAACTGCTGCCTGCCCACCGAACAGCCGATAGCTGGCTCGACGATTGGCTGCCCGTGGTACGCGATGAGACGGCGCGAGTTCTGACTGCGCGCTGGGGCGAGGTGGTCGAGCTCGCCACTCGGCTCATGAGACACGGCAGGGTCGATCTTGGGGAGGCGCGATCCATGCCGGCGAGGCAAAAGCCGCAATGGGCTCGCATGCGAGCCTTCACCGACCCGCTGCGTCGGAACAAGCCTCGCTTGCAACCGGTCGAGATCGCTCGTTGTCTGCGGTTCCTCGCCGACACAACCGGCGCTGCGAGTGAAAAGGCGAAAGTGCAGTCCTTCCTCTACGAGACGGGATACGAGGTGGAATACCGATGAGCAACGTCCAAGAGCAGTTCGACAAGGCGCTTGCGCAGCGAAAAGCGGCCGCACGCGAGAGCGAGCAGAAGGCTGCGGAAGCCTCGACCCTGCGGAGCGAGAACGAGTCGCTGCAGATGGACGTCGTGCGCTTCGAGAGCCGTGTCCGAGCGCTGCGGGAGATCGGCAAGGGGCATCTCGAGCGGAAGCAGGAGGAGTACGTCTCCGCTTACGGGGTGATCCAGTATCAGCCGCTCAAGTCGGCGAAGACCGGCGACGAGCTCGCTGACGAGGCGCAGGCAAGGCTCGACGAGCTCCGCACGGCAATCGCCGAGATCGAGCGCCGGATCGCGGAACTGCTCGCGGAGTAGACGGCTGCCGTGCCAAGCGGCGGGCCTACAGACCTCGCCGCCGGACGTCGAGCCCGGTTCGGGGTCCTGTAGACGGAGCCGCGCTGGTCAGCTGGCATGACCCCTCCTCTCCTGCCTTGCCTTGTAGAAGGCCGGAGTACCGTGCCGCTGCTCGAGGAGGCGGCGGTCGCTCTCGACGGTTGCACTCACGGTGTCGAGAACAGCGTCCATCGTTATCGCGTTGCCGGTGAGTGCGGCTTTGACGTAGTCGCTCAGAAGCAGGCGAAGCAGGTACGCCGACGAGAACTCTCGCCGGACACGTGCCTCGTCACCGGAGACGTTTTCCCAGTAGGCGCGTTCGTCGCCGCCTGGCAATGGACGCTCGCCCCGGACCCATTCTCTGGCCTCGGCCGGCGGGAGCCTGCGCGTGCCGTTGATCGGCACGTCCGACGGGTGGAAGCTCGCCGCGAGGAGCTCCACCGGCGCGACGTCGAGCGCAGCGGAGATAACGAAGAGCTCGCGGATGGCGATGCTCCGCTTGCCGCTTTCGATACGGGCGACGGTCGACTGAGTCTCG
>Ga0183260_10001519_pt1 | contig 19230 bp, 18 predicted proteins | sample AntDrymUQ4972206_2_FD_129768 | JGI IMG/M metagenome (GOLD analysis project Ga0183260, IMG submission 129768) | Polar desert sand microbial communities from Dry Valleys, Antarctica - metaG UQ497 (22.06) (version 2) (version 2) | ecosystem: Environmental > Terrestrial > Soil > Desert | place...
CAGTGGTTTGCGCCGGCCTGGTGCGGGGGCCCCGTTCCTGCACTGGCCCGCAGGGCTCCCCTCCCGGCGAGGCACAGAATGTTTCGGATCTGGGCACTGGCCCTCCTTTTCCTGATCACCCCGCATGCGGGGTTCGCTCAATCCGTGATGGATGCACGCACGGCCGAGTTCGTGCCCTCTTCCGACCACTCCCGTCAGTCAGGCGGCGTGGACATGGTCAGCTCCTATGAGCTGCGGATCTATGCGTCGGGCGGCACCCAGCCGGTCCGAACCGTGGATCTTGGCAAACCGGCGCCGCAGAGCGACGGGCGCATTCGGATCGATTTCGTGTCGCGGCTCTCGTCTCCCCTTCCGGCAGGGGTGCAGTACGAGGCGCGGGTGGCAGCCGTCGGCCCGGGCGGCAGCGGCCTGAGCGCAAGCTCGAACCCGTTCTCTTACACCGTCTCGCAAACCGGGCAGACCTGTACCTACACGGTGACACCGGCAAGCGTCGCCTCCTCGTCTGCGGGCGCGAGCGGGACGATCGCGATCACCACGGCAGCAGGCTGCAGCTGGACGGTCACGGGCACACCGGGGTGGATGACGGTGCAAACAACAGGGGGAATGGGCTCAGGGGCGATTTCCTTCAGCGTCTCCCGGAACACGCAGGGGGCCCGCAACGCCAGTCTGACTATCGCGGGGCGAACGGTGGGCGTCTCTCAGGCGGCGGCGCAGGCTGGTCCGCTCGTTGCACCGTCGAACGTACGGATTGTGAGCACAGGCGGGCGGAAACCATGACCTCCCCCTGAACAGGACCCGAACTCCTGTGTTCCGCGTCCATAATAGAGGCGCGCATGAGCACACGGGCGAATCTGCCGTGAGATTGTGCCCCTTACGTGAGGAACATATGGCTCGATTCCGCTCCGCCCGCCACCTGCCGGTCCTGTTGATCGCCTGCGGCGTGCTGCTCCTTCCGGCACAGGGGGCCCGCGCCCAGTCGAACGCACCTGCCGAAGAGTTCACGGCGTTTGCCGTGCACATGGGCACCATCCGCTCGGGAGAAACCGGGCAGCTCGTCATCCAGATCACCCGCTGGAACTCGGAAGCGGAGCAGGAAGCCCTGATGAGCGCGCTGCGCGAAAAAGGGCAGCAGGGCATGATCAGCGCCTTCCGCAAGAGCCGTCCGGTGGGAACGATCCGGTCGCTCCACAGTGTCGGGTACGATCTGCAGCTTGCCTATCAGGAGCCGGGGCCGGACGGCGGCCGCCGCATCATCATCGCCACGGACCGGCCGGTGGGGTTTGGCGAAGCCACCAATCGCCCGCAGTCCATGGACTATCCGTTCTCCGTAATCGAGCTGTTCATCCCGCGCGAGGGGCCTGGTGAGGGAACGCTCTCTCTGGCGGCGCGGCTGGTGCCGGCAGGCAAGAAGACGATTGCGGAGAATTACGACACCCAGCCCGTGCAGCTGAAGAACGTTCGGGCGGAGCTTCGCAAGTAAGCGATAGGATTAGCGGATACATGCTGAAGCCATCCGTGACGTTGTCCGCCGCCCTGGCGGCTCTCGTTCTCACTGTCGCCTGCGGCGGCAGCGCCACTCCGGTCGCCCCCACGAGACCCCGGGCGGAGTTCAGTCAGACTGACCTCCGTGTCGGCACGGGGGCGGAGGCCGTCAACGGCCGCCGCCTCTCCGTCAACTACGCAGGCTGGCTGTACGACCCTTCAGGACCGGACGGCAAAGGGCAGCTGTTCGACACGTCGGTGGGGAGAGCCCCTTTGGGCCTGACGCTTGGCGCCGGCGGAGTCATCAGGGGCTGGGATCAAGGTCTCGCAGGCATGCGTGTCGGCGGGGTACGCCGGCTCGTCCTCCCGCCTGAACTGGCGTACGGCGCCTCCGGGAACGGACCGATTCCGCCCAACGCCACATTGGTCTTCGAAATCGAGCTCCTCGACGTGCAGTAGCGTGGGACCGGCTCAGACGGTCGACACGTCCATGGAGGCTTCCGCCCCGAACGGCCGCATGGCGGCCTCGCTCCACCGCGCGTAAGAGCCGAGCGTCTTCACCCATCGCGCCGACTCGGCAAGATGGACGATCGCCCGGCCGCACCTCACATCGGCGCGGCCGGCAGCGAGGTCCACGTAGAAGAGATACTCCCACGGGCGCCCCCGCATGGGCCGCGATTCCAGCTTCGTCAGATCGATATCCCGCAGCGCGAACACGCTCAATGCCTTGAAGAGCGCACCGGCCGAATTCGGGAGGGCGAACACCAGGCTCGTCTTGTCAGGCTGCCCGAGGGGCTGTGGATCGCGGGCGATCAGCAGGAACCTGGTGATGTTGTCCCGGTAGTCCTGAATCGCCGCCTTGAGCACGCTCAGGCCGAAAATCTCGGCGGCGCGCGCCGAGGCAACCGCCGCGGTATCGGTGAGGTTCTGTTCCTGGATGAGCCGGGCGCTGCCGGCTGTATCGTACGTGGCGACAATCTCCACGTTCGACAGGCTCCGGAGGAACGACTCGCACTGCGCCAGCGCCTGCGGATGCGAGCACACGCGGCGGATCTGGGAGATCTCGGTTCCGGGCAGCGCCACCAGATGATGGACGACCTGGAGTTCCGTCTCCGCGACGATCGGGAGATCGTGCTCGAGCAGCAGGTCGTAGTTGCGATGGATGCTGCCGCCGATCGAATTCTCGATCGGGAGCAACCCGTGCGACGTGCGCCCCTCTGCCACGGAGGCGAACACGTGCTCGAACTGCTCGCAGGCGACCGTCTCGATGCCCGGCCACGCGCGCTGGGCCGCCCCTTCGCTGTAGGCTCCCGACGTTCCCTGAAAGGCGATTCGCATCGTGTCTCTCCGCACCGAGGGACCGGTGATCAGTACTTCGGCTGCTTCGGATCGATCTGATCGATCCAGGCGAGGATGCCCCCCTTCAGGTTCTGGGCACGCTCCAGCCCCTGCGCCCTCAGCAGCTGCACGGCCTTGGCGCTGCGGCTCCCCATCTTGCAGTTGACCACGACGGGGCGCCCCTCGGCTGCCGCCGTAATCTCGGCGATGCGCGAACCAACCTGCCCGAGCGGGATCAGCACGGAGCCCGGGATGCGGCAGATCTGGAACTCCTGCGGCTCGCGGACGTCGAGAATGTAAGGGGCCTTCCCGGAGTCAATCGCCCGCTTCAGGTCCACGACCGTGGTCTCGAAGTCCGGGGGATCCGCCGGTGCCGGAGCCGCCTGCGCTGGCGAAACGCCGCAGAACTGGTCGTAGTCAATCAGCTCCCGCACCGTGGGGTTGTCGCCGCAGACCGGGCACTCCGCGTCACGGCGCAGCTTCAGCTCGCGGAACTTCATCCCCCAGGCGTCATACAACAGCAACCTGCCGATCAGGGTACCGCCGGCACCAAGCAGCAGCTTGATGCTCTCTGTCGCCTGAATCGTGCCGATGACCCCCGGAAGCACCCCGAGCACTCCTCCTTCGGCGCAGCTCGGCACGAGCCCCGGAGGAGGCGGCTCCGGGTACAGGCAGCGGTAGCACGGGCCTCCTTTGGTGGCAAAGACCGAGGCCTGCCCTTCGAACCGGAAGATGCTCCCGTAGGCATTCGGCTTTCCCAGGAGCACACAGGCATCGTTCACCAGGTACCTGGTAGCGAAGTTGTCGGTGCCGTCCAGGATGATGTCGTACTGCTTGAACAGCTCCAGCGCGTTCTTGGAGGTCAGGGCCGTTTCATACGACTCGACCTTGACGGACGGGTTGAGCGCCGTCAGCCTGTCTTTCGCCGACTGCAGCTTGGATCGGCCGACATCAGGAGTCCCGTGCAGGATCTGGCGCTGGAGGTTGCTGAGATCCACGGCATCGAAATCGATGATCCCGAGCGTGCCGACACCAGCGGCCGCCAGGTACAGCGCCGCCGGAGATCCAAGCCCGCCGGCACCCACGCAGAGCACGCGTCCGGCCTTCAGGCGCCGCTGCCCGTCGGGCCCGACCTCCGGCAGGATCAGATGCCGGCTGTACCGCTGAACCTCTTCGTTGGTCAGCTCCGGCGCGGTCTCGAGCGCCGTTGGCGCTCCGCCAGCGACCGACGGGACGATGCTGATCACGTCACCGGCTTTGAGCGCGGTCGCCTCCCGGTCCAGATACCGGATGTCGTCGTCGTTCACGTAGACGTTGACGAAGCTCCGGAGCTTCCCCTCGTCGGAATACAGGTGCTTGCGCAAGTCGCCGTAACGTGCCGTCAACCCTGACAGCAGCTCCCCGACGGTAGCGCCCTGGACTTCGACGGCGTCCTGCCCGTCGGTGTAGGGCCGCAGCGGGGTGGGAATGAGAACTCGATGTGCCATGTCTGTCAGGTCTCCTCGAAGCCCGAGCGGTCCTCGAGCAGGCGCCACGAGCGTAGATCGCCCGGCGCCCCTTCATCCACCGCAACGATAATGTACGTGAGATTCGGCCAGGCCTGCTCCAGATCGTGCTGTGAGGGGCGTGCGGGGTGATCCGGATGCGAGTGGTAGAAGCCCGCGAGGGTCGCCGCCTGCTCCCGCGCACGCGATTCGGCGAGTCGATAATCGTCGGGGCCGACCAGGAACCGGCGCCGGCCCCCCGCCGACGTCGTGTTCGGCAGCCGGTACGCCTCGACGATGGCCCCGGCGGAGGCGATGAGGGCGCCGCAACACTCGTCCGGGTAGGTCTCGGCGGCGTGGCGCCGGATCTCCGCCTCGGCATCCGGCCCGAGCTCCAGCATCAGTCGCGATCCTCGGCGTTCCAGAACCGCTCCGTCAGGTAGCGCGTGCCGCTGTCCGGAAAAATCGTGACGACCACCCCTTCACGAATGCGTTCGGCAAGATCCAGCGAGGCCGCCAGGGCCGCGCCGCTCGACACACCCACGAGCAATCCCTCCTGCAGTGCCAGACGGCGCGTGAACGTGTAGGCACGCTCGGTGGAGATCCGGACGTCCTCGTCTGCGAACGACGGATCGTAGATCCCCGGTCTGATGGCCGTGTCCATGTGTTTCAGCCCTTCCACGCCGTGCATCGGCGAATCCGGCTGCACGGAGATGAGGCGGATGTCGCGGCTGTACTCCCGCAGGCGCCGGCCGACGCCCATGAAGGTTCCGCTCGTCCCGAGCCCGGCAAGGAAGTGGGTCACCCGGCCATCGGTCTGCTCGAGGATCTCCGGCGCGGTGGCCTCATAGTGCGCACGCCAGTTGGCGTCGTTGTTGTACTGGTCCGCGTAGAAGTAGCGGTCTGGCTCGGCGAACGCGAGGCGGCGAGCCTCGCGGATGGCGCCGTCGGTCCCTTCCATCGGGTCGGTGAGCACGAGGTCGGCGCCAAAGGCGCGAAGCGTGCGCGTGCGCTCCGGGGTCACATTTGCCGGCATGCACAGCTTCAACCGGTACCCGTGAGCGGCGGCGATCATCGCGTAGGCAATTCCAGTATTGCCCGACGTGGCGTCCAGGATGGTGACCCCAGGCCGCAGCACGCCGGTCCGCCTGGCCTCGCGCAGGATCGACGCCGCGGCCCTGTCCTTCACCGATCCGCCGGGGTTCTGGAACTCCGCCTTGGCGTAGATCTCCACGCCGGGCGTAGCGGCCCCGAACGTGCGAAGCCGCAGCAGCGGTGTCCGGCCGATCAGATCGAGGACGGAGTCGGGCGTCGACGGGCGAGTCAGCGGCATGAGATCAGGCGCTGCACTCGCCGTCCATGACTTCAGGGTTGAATGCATGGTCTTCCGCCAAATCGATGAAGTCGGTATCTGCAGCCGCCTCCGGCGCGAGCTTCTCGAGATCCGCGAGGAGCGTCTTCACCCTCGGCACCTCGACACGCCGGAAAAACGCCAGCGGCGCCTCGTCGGGTCCCTTCTCGTCCTGATACAGCTGCAGCAGCCGCTCGAGAGCAGCAAACGATCGCCGGGCAGGCACCGTCGCCACGTGCCGGCCGAACGTCGCAGCACCGTCAAGAGCGCCGCCGCCGATCATGACGAAGTAGTGCGGGGCCGGCCGGCCGCCTACCTTGCGCAGGCTGCCCTGGAATCCGATCCCCGCGATGTGGTGCTGCCCGCAGCCGTTGGGGCAGCCGCTGATCTTGATGTCCAGACCAGGCACGGCAGCGACGAGGTCCGGCCGCTCGTCGAGGCTGTCGGACAGGAGCCGCCCGAGCCCCCGCGACTGCGTGACCGCCAGCTTGCACGACTCGGCCCCGGGGCAGCTCGTGACGTCGGCGAGCGTGGACGCGCCCGCGCGCGACAACCCTCCCGCGATCAGCCGGGCGTAGAGTGCCGGCAGCGAGGTCTTGGGGACCCACCGCAACACGACATTCTGATCGGACGTGATGCGGACCGTTCCATCGGCAAAGGCCGAAGCGAGCCCCCCGAGCAGCCGCATCTGCGGCCCGGTAAGATCCCCCAGCACCGTCGTCACGGTCACGAGCACGTAGCCAGCCTGTTTCTGCGGGCGCACGTTCGTGCGGAGCCAGTACTCGTACTCGTCGCGCCCGAGGTCCGACTCGACGCGAGGGATGATTCCCGGACCGGTCACCTTCCCCGCCGCAACCGACGCCGTGACGTCGGCCGGGTCCGGCGCTGCGGATCGTTCGGCAGGCGGCCCCTCGACGGGAGGGTGGTCCGGGTCGAACGGGAGGCGGGCGCCCCCCTCTTCACGAAAGGCCTGGAGCTCTTTCTCGAACTCCGCCCGGAAGCCTTCCCAGCCGAGCGAGCGCACCAGGAATTTCAGCCGGTTGCGCTGCTTGTGCTTGTAGTCCCCGAGCCGGTGGAACACACGGACGACCGCCTCCGCGATGTTCAGCATCTCGCCCACCGGCGCGAAGTCGAACAACTCGTGACCTGACCGCGTGAGCGTGGCCGTGCCACCGGCAACCGTCACCCGGAAGCCCCTCTGTTCCACACCGTCCGTCTTCCGCACGGCGGCGGTCCAGCCGATGTCGTTGATTGCCGTGCCGATGTGATCGTGCGTGCACCCCTCGAATGCGATCTTGAACTTGCGCGGAAGGCTGGCGCTGAGGGGATGGCGCAGGAGGTAGCGGGTCAGGGCTTCCGCGTATGGCGTGACGTCGAACGGCTCGTCAGCGGCAACCCCGGTGTACGGGCACGCCGTGATGTTCCGGACCGAATTGCCGCACGCCTCGCGCGTCGTCATGCCGACCTCGGCGAGGCGGCGCATCACCGGCTCCACATCGTGCAGCTTGAGGAAGTGCAGCTGGATGTTCTGCCGCGTCGTGATGTGGGCGAAGCCGCGCGCATACTGCTCCGACACGTCCGCCATCGCCTCGAGCTGCGGCACGTCGAGAATGCCCTGCGGGATCTTCACCCGCAGCATCTGCGCATCGCCGGTCTGCCGCTGGCCGTAGGTGCCCCGGAGGAGACGGAATCCGCGCCACTCGTCCGGCCCGATATCTCCCCGCTCGAACCGGCTCAGCACATCGACGAACTCGTCGATATCCGTTTCCTTCGCAAACGACAGCCGTGCCCGTCCCAGCGTGTCGCGATCTTCTGTTGCAGCCATTACTCCTCCGAATTCCTCACCGGGCGGCCAGGGCGCCCGGCCGGTCGGCCGTGCGGTCCCCTTCCTCTGCGAACCGTGCCATTTCGGCCCCGAGCAGCGCTCCCATCCGCACGACGTCACCGATGACGATGGTGCCGGGTGCGCCGTTGCGCGTTTCTTCAATCCCCTGCGACAGGCTGCCGAGCGATCGGGTGCAACCCTTCGAGGCCTCCGTCGAGGCTCCATACAGCACCGCCGCGGGCGTATCCGCCTGCCAGCCTCGCTCGAGGAGGAGGGTGGCGATGTCCGTGGCGGCGCCGAGCCCCATCAAGACGATGAGAGTCGCCGATTGCGGCGCAAGGCTCGCAAGCACGGCTGAATACGCCTCCGGGCTGTGTCCTGAAACCACCACGAACGCTGTTGCCGTTCCGCGGTGCGTCACGGGGATGCCTGCCAGCGCCGGAGCGGCAATCGCGGAACTGACCCCCGGCACGATCTCGAACGGCACGCCGGCCGCCACCAGCGCCAGCGCCTCTTCACCGCCGCGGCCGAACACGAAGGGGTCCCCGCCTTTCAGGCGCACGACCCGGCCCCCACGCCGTGCCGCTCGGACCAGCAGCCGGTTGATGAACTCCTGGCGGACGGCAGGACGGCCCGCCCGCTTCCCCACGAATACACGCTGCGCCGATGGAGCAAGCTCGAGGACCTCCGGATCCACCAGGGCGTCGTACAGGACCAGGTCGGCCTCTTCCAGGCGTCGCGCGGCACGCCGCGTCAGCAAGTCAGGATCCCCCGGACCTGCACCGATGAGCGAGACGCACCCGGGTCGCAACGACACGCGAGGTGGCGCCCCCATTACTGTGCCCCGCCCATGGCCGCACGCTCGGCGTAGAGCCGGTTCAACGCGGCAAGCAGAAGCGGCCGGCGCTCCTCCATCGGGATCTTCGCCTGGAGCCAGTGACGGCGCGACTCACGCGCACAGGCCATCCATTCGTCGAGATCCTCGGGCAGGAGAGCCTCGAGCGCTTCCCGGACGAGCCCTGCGAGTGCCGGCGCGTCTCCGTCGGTGGAGATCGCAATCGTGACCCCCGCCTTGCGCACCACCGCACCCGCGTAGGCGCTCGCGTTCTCGATGTCGTCCACGGCGTTCACGAAGATCCCTCGCGCATGCGCGGCGGCGGCCACCGCCCGGTTCACCTCCGGCGGGGCAGCTGCCACCACGTAGGACATTCCGTCCAGGTCGGCCGGTTCAAAGGGGCGGCGGACCAGTTCGACCGGTTCGGCTTCTATTGCCGGGAGAATGTCCGGGGCGACCACCCGCACGACGGCTCCCGCATCGAGCAGCGAGCGCAGCTTGCCCGATGCGACAGGGCCTGCGCCTACCAGCAGCACCTGGCGGCCGCCGAGTTTCAGGAATGTGGGAAAGAGCATCGTGTCTACTTGGGTCTGAAAATCAAAAAGCCCGTCAGGCCTTTACGGCCTGCCGGGCTTTGGTCTCTCGCGTGTGCTCTGAAACTACGTATTCAGCATGTCACTCCAGCCAGACCTCAGCCTCGGCGGCCACAGGGGCCCCTTCGCAACAACAGGCGCAGGTCTTGACCAGGGAAACGAAACTCACTCCAGCAGGGTATCCGCCGGGGCCGGAAGGTGTCAAGGGGACTCTGCACCCGCCTGCCGCTCCCGCAGGCAGGCCTGAGACAGGGCCACGTAGTGACCGACGGCCGCTTTGAGCTCGTCAATGCCGATGGACTCCCGCTGAGTGTGCGCCTCCAGGATGGACCCGGGACCAAAGAGCAGCGGCATTCCCCACCGATCGAGCAGGGGAATGTCGGTCGTAAACGGAAACACAGCCCTTTCGAGCGGGCTGTCGCTCCAGGTCTTGAGCCGGACGTGCGGAACACGGAGCACTTCCTCGATGTCCACAAGCGGCCTCAGCGCTTCAAGCCGCTCGAGGATGATCTCCGGAGGGGTGACCGTCCGGAACATCACTTCCGCCGTCGCGTGCGGGGAGACGACGTTTGGCGCCACACCCCCTTCGATCAGCCCGATCGTGTAATACGTCGTACCCAGATCAGGGTCCGCCGGCAGCTCCAGGCCTCGCAGCCGGATCAGCGCATCGATCAGCAGGTCGATGGCCGAGATCCCCTGCTCGGGACGCGACGAGTGTGCGGCCTTGCCCCTGGCATGAAGGCGTACGCGGAGGTTCCCCCGCGTGGCCAGCCCCAGCCTGCTGTCGGTCGGCTCACCATTTATCAAGTACTGAGACCCTGCCGGGGAGGCATTCGCCACGGCGGCGCCGTCGCTCCCGCGTTCCTCCCCCACGACGAAAAGAAGCCCGACCCGGCGTTCCCCCTCGGCACGTAAACGCTCGACGGCGGCAACCTGCGAGGAGAGGATGCCTTTCGCATCGCACGCGCCTCGTCCGATCAGGCGGCCGTCTTCCACAGAGCTGGCGAAGAAGGGGGGGACGCAGTCATAGTGTGTCGACAGCACCACCGTGGGCCGGTCGAGCGTCGCAACGATGTTGCTCCGCCCTGGGCTGACCGGCTGTTCCTGTACTTCGTAACCCAGGGATCGCAGGGCGCTTGCGATCCACTCCCCGGCCTCCCCTTCCCGCCCGGTCGTCGAGTCGATGTCGATGAGCGGGCGCGCGAAATCGACAACGTTCAACGCAGGCCCTCTTCGAGCGCGGTACGGGCATCCGTCCCTTCGTCGCGGTACTTCACGATCACCGGCGTGGCGAGCGAGAGCCCCCACTCCGGGCCGCGGCCGGTCGTGACCTGGCGGGCGCCCGGGACGATGACCGCTCCCTCCGGAATGACGAGCGGAGCGCCGGGCTCGGCGCGGATCACCCGTCCGTTCGGGAGGTCGTAGACGGGAGTGGACGCCGTGATGACGGTGCCGGCCGCCAATACCGATCGGCGCTTCACGACCGCTCCTTCATACACCCCGCAGTTCCCCCCCACCAGCACGTCGTCCTCGATGACCACGGGGAGAGCGCCCACCGGCTCCAGCACGCCACCGATCTGCGCCGCGGCGCTCAAGTGCACCCGGCGCCCGATCTGCGCACAGGACCCGACCAGCGCATGCGAATCGACGAGCGTCTCGTCGTCCACGTACGCGCCGATGTTGATGTACATCGGCGGCATGCAGATCACGCGCTGACCGAGATAGGCGCCATCACGCACGCTGGATCCTCCGGGGACAATGCGCACGCCGGCGCCGGCGTCCAGGGGCTTGAGCGGCAGCGTGTCCTTGTCGAAGAAGGGCCAGCGCCCGTGGTCGGCGGATGCATCCACCACGTCGCCATAACGGAAGCCGAGCAGGATTCCCTGCTTCACCCAGGCGTTCACCTTCCAGCCACCAGGCGAAGCGGGGTCGGGCTCGGCAGCACGGACCGAGCCGCTCGACAAGGCGTCGCGGAGCTTCGCGAACAGCGCCCGCACGCCCTCGCGATCGGTCCCGAACGGAGCGGAGAACGCCGCCTCGATCTCGCTTTGAAGCGTCGCGAGACTCATGAGCGCGATGACGTCTGCCCGGCCGGCTGCATGAGCGCCGATGCGGCCAGTGCTTCGGTAATGCGCCGCCGTGCGGCGTCCGACGGCGGCACCAGCGGAAGCCGGTAGACCTCCTCCAGCAGGCCCATTTCTGCCATAGCGGCCTTGACCGGGATCGGATTGGACTCCACGAAGTTCGCGCTCATGAGCGGCATCAGCTGGTGATGAATTCGCCGGGCCGCCGTGAAGTCACCCGACTCCGCAAGCTCCACCATCCGCGCCATCTCCGCCGGCGCCTCGTTCCCCAGTACGGAGATGATGCCGTGGCCCCCTACAGCCATCAGCGGCAACGTGAGCACGTCGTCCCCGGAGAGCACGACGAACGACTCCGGAACGGCACGGCAGATTTCGCACATCTGCGCCACGTTCCCCGAGGCCTCCTTGACGCCGGCAATGTCCGGCACGCCTGCAAGGCGAAGCAGCGTGGTGAGATCCACGTTGCAGCCCGTGCGGCCCGGCACGTTGTACACGATGATGGGCAGACCGACTTCGCCTGCAATCGCCTTGTAGTGCTGGAAGAGCCCCTCCTGCGTCGGCTTGTTGTAGTAGGGGGTCACAGAGAGGATGCCGGAGGCGCCCAGGGCTTTCATCCCCTGCGCGCTGCGGATGACGTCTCTCGTGTCGTAGCCGCCGGCGCCCGCCAGAACCGGAACCCGTCCCCCGGCCTCCTCGACGACCAGCTCCACGACGCGCAGCCGCTCGGCTTCGCTCAGCGTCGGGCTCTCCCCCGTCGTGCCGCACGGCACGAGGTAGTGCACGCCGGCCGCAATCTGCCGCGCTGCGAGCCGCCGGACACCGGCTTCATCGAGCGCCCCGTCGCGCGTAAAGGGTGTCACCAGTGCGGTGCCGACCCCGGTCCACAACCTCCGCATGCCGCCTCCTGAAAGCAACTGAATTACCCTCTACACCCCGAGCACGTCCCGCATCGTGAACCAGCCCCGCCGCCCCTGCAGCCAGGCCGCGGCCTGCAGGGCGCCTCGTGCGAAGATCGATCTGTCGCGTGCGGTGTGCGTCAGCGTGATTGTTTCCGCAGCCGCGTCGAACCCCACCGTGTGCGTCCCCGGGATCGAGCCGGCCCGGGTAGATGACATGTCGATGGCCCGATCGTAACCCTGCCCGCGCATTGCGGCTTCGAGAACACGCGCCGTTCCGGACGGGGCATCACGTTTGGCGGCGTGGTGCAGCTCGTGCACCCACGCACCGAACTCCGGCCTCTCCCGCCAGAGTTCGGCGGCACGTTCGGTGAGCGCCAGAAACAGGTTCACGCCAATGGCGAAGTTCGGCGCGGCGACAACACCAATGCGACCATCCTGGACGAGGCGGCGAAGCTCGGGCTCCCGCTCGTGCCATCCGGTCGCGCCGATCACCACGCTGATGCCGCGCTCCGAGAGCCGCGGAAGGTTCACGGGGACGGCCTCGGCAAGTGAGAAATCGACGGCAACGTCTGCGGCCGGCCAGTCGGCCGGACGGGCTGCCGCGTCGCGGTCCACGATCCCCACCACGTGAAACCCGTGCTCTGGCGCAAGCGCTTCCACGAGCCGCCCCATCCGGCCGCGCCCGATCAACAGCAGGGACCTGCTCACCCGGCTACGCCTTCGTGGACCGGCTGCGTCACGGCATCGCGGGCGAAGAAGGTCGCGTGCAGGTGAATCATCGCCGCGGCCGCGACCGAATCCTGAAGCACCACGGTGACGTTCCTGCGGGAAGCGGCCTGCGACACCATACGGAGCGGGAACTGCTCGAGCGAGCCGAGGATACGCGAGGCGAGGCGCGGATCCCTCCGCAGTCCGTCCCCGACGGCGCAGAGAATGGCCATGTCCCTCTCCACGCTCACATCCGCGAACGACGAGAGCTCCGACGCAATCTCCGCGAGCCGCCGGTCGTCGTCCACCGTCACCGATATGCTGACCTCGGAGGTGCTGACGACGTCGATAGGCGCGCGGCAGCGCTCGAACACCTCGAACACGCGCCGCAGGAATCCGTGCGCCATGAGCATGCGCGTCGAGGTGACGTCGACGACGGTGATGTGGCGCTTGCAGGCGAGTGCCGCAAGCGGCCCGTCCACCGGGGAGCTCCCGGTGATGAGCGTGCCGGTGCCGCCGAACCTGCGGCTGTTGAGGATCCGGACAGGGATGGCCTTGGCGACCGCCGGAAGGATCGTGCTCGGATGCAGCACTTTGGCCCCAAAGTAGGCCAGCTCGGATGCTTCGCCGAACGAGAGCCGTGGCACGACGTGCGTCGAAGGAACCACACGTGGATCGGCCGTCATCATGCCGTCGACGTCGGTCCAGATCTGAATCTCGCGCGCGCCAAGCGCCGCGCCGAAGATCGCGGCGGAGTAATCCGAGCCTCCGCGCCCGAGGGTGGTTGTGACCCCGTCAGGCGTCGCGCCGATGTATCCACCGAGCACCGGCACCTCGCCCGCTGCGATGACCGGGAGGACGTGCGCCGCCACGGCCGATTCCGTTTCGTCCATCAGCGGAACCGCGGCACCGAAACTGTCATTGGTGACGAGCGCCAGCCGGGCATCGACCCAGGCTGCCTCGAGGCCCGACGCCGAGCAGGCGCCTGCCACGATACGGCTGCTGAGGAGCTCGCCGTAAGCCGCAATCGCGTCGCGGCTCCGCGGCGAGGCATCCCGGAGCGTGGCCACCGCATTCAACAGGTTGCGGAACTCGGCGAACCCCCGCGCAAGCACCGTCGTGAGCCCCTCCGGGTCCGCAGCGACCTGCCGCGCGACGAGCTCGTGCCGCGCCTGCAGTTCCGCCACGCCGGCCTCGATGGCCGCCGAGTTCCCGGTGGCCGCGGCGGACGCCAGCTGGAGCAGACGGTCGGTGACCCCCGACAGCGCCGAGACGACGGCCACTGCCGGCCCGTGCTGTCGCGCCTCCGAGACGTGACGCACGAGCCTGCCAATCGCTTCCGCGTCGCCAACCGATGTGCCGCCAAACTTCAGGACTACCGGGCCCGGGCTCATCATGCCTCCTGGTCGATGCGCGGACGCGCCGCGCGGTACAGAAAAAACGCCGGCCTGTGTCGAACCAGGCCGGCGTCGGGTATTGCTGCGTTACAGAGAAAACGTCAGAACACGCGCGAACACACGACCAGCCTGCCGGGCCGCTTGCCCCGCTTTCGATCGTCGTCCCGTGCGCCTGTCCAGGAAATCATGTGGGCGAAAGTATAGCGGGATGGAATCCCATGCGTCAACCAGAGCTCCTGTGGAGCCGCGCGGACGAGCGGCGGTCAACTCCTCCGCAGCGCGGTCACCGGATCGATCCCGAGTGCGCGGCGAGCCGGCAGCAGGCTCGCCGAGCAGTGCGGCAAGCTCGAGCGGTTCCGAGGGTCCCCGCTGGCGGACGTCGCCTACAACGCCGATCACCGTCACGTCGGTCTGCCCGAACCGGAACGCCCGCCCGGCACCACCCGGATCAACGGCCCGGTGTTCACCGGACGATTCTGAGGTTCGTGGGAGCGGCCGGGGCTCCGGTCAGCTTCAGCACCACGCCGCGGCTGTAGCTCACCACGTACAGCTCACCCTCTGTGTCGGTCGCGAAGGAACTGATGTTGCCGGTCTGCCCGGTGCCCCCGAGATCCTGAGTGTGCTCGAGGAGATCCGTTGCGGAAGCCTCACCCGTCGACCCGTTCGTGCTCAACGCAACCGACCACACACGGCCGGCAACGAAATCCGCGAAGAAGTACCTCCCCCGGTAACGTTCGCCAAGCGATCGCCCGCGATACACGTAGCCCCCCGTGATCGACTGCCCCTGTGATCGCGGATACTCGTGCACCGGGTCCACGAGCGGCAGGTAGGCCGGCGGGGGATCGGGCAGGTTCGGGTGTGCCCCCTCACGATTACGCCAGCCGTAGTTCCGCCCACCCCGGCCGCGAGGCTCGTGGTTGACCTCTTCCCAGCCCCCCTGCCCCACGTCGGCCATCACGAGCGCACCGGTCCCGCCAAGCGCAGGATCGTCGAAGCTGTAGCGCCAGGGGTTCCGGACTCCGAAGCTCCAGATCTCCGGACGCGCAGCTACCGGCCCGCCTCCCACGAAAGGGTTATCCGGAGGCACTACGTAGCCTGACGCGTGCGTGTCGGGAACGTTCACATCGATGCGGAGGAACTTGCCGAGGAGCGCCGACGGGTTCTGCGCACGGTGCTGTGGATCGTTCGCGCTGCCGCCGTCTCCAAGTCCTATATAGAGATAGCCGTCGGGACCGAACGCCAGATGCCCGCCGTTGTGATTCGAGAACGGCTGCGGAATCGACGGCGCCCCTTCAGCTCCCCAGCGAAGGTCGAAGCGCGAGGAGGGGTCCGCCGACACGACGTTCGCGCGCCGGAAGCGGGCGACGACGGTGTCGCCGGAGGGGTTGGTGAAGTTCACGAAGAAGCGGCCGCTCTGCGCGAAATCGCGGGCCAGCACAAGCCCCAGCAGCCCGCGCTCTCCGCCACTGGAAATTGCCGCGCGCAGGTCCAGGAAGTCGCCGCCGACGACCCCGTCACGCACGAGGCGAATGCGACCTGATTGTTCGACGGCGAAAAAGAGGCGGTGGTCGCCAGGGTCCTGCACGAACGCCACCGGCGATTGCAGTCCGCTGACGATGGCCACGGCGCGCAGGGGGGGCGCGGCCTGCATCAGGACGGCCGCGAGGGTCGTGAGGCCAATCGACGCGAAGGAGAGGAACGTCATCACGGCGGCGCGCCAGGGTAGGACACTACGCTATGATCCGCGGGAAGGTCAACGATGCGCCGGCCCCTGAATCTCACGGGCGTGATCCTGTTTGCCGCTGGCGCCGCCTGCAGCGACAGCAGCCCGCCATCTTCCGCCCCCGCACCGGGCGGCGGAGAATCAATCACCGGCCGGGAACGTATCGGCTGGACGCAGCCTGCGTCGAGCCTTGCTGAACTCGCCCAGTACCGATACGCGCTGTACGTCGACGGCACACGACGGGTTCTCGAAGGGGAGACCTGCGCGAGTGAGAGCCGGCCCGGAGGGTTCGACTGCTCCGCTCCGCTCCCTGCGCTGACGCCCGGCCGCCGCAGGCTCGAACTTGCCGCCTTCATGGAGAGCACCACGGGGCCGATCGAGGGGACGCGATCGGCCCCGCTCGAGGTCACCGTCGCGGGCAGCGCCGCGCAGGCTCCTGCGGCCCCTCCGCAAGGGGGTGTCGTCGTCTCCTCCGATGGCATCCGTCTCCAGGCGGCGATTCTCGCGCGGGATCTCCTCGACCCTGTGGATCTGGCCCTTGCCGGAGACCGGGTGTACACCGCGGAAAAGGACGGGCGCGTGCGCAGCTTCGGCGGCGATGCCCGCGCAACGCCGGTGGATCAAAACGTCCTGGAGAGGATGCGTGATGCCGAGGGGGCCACGCTCGTCTCGCTTGCCGCCGCGCCGGACTTCGCGGAAAGCCGGCTGCTCTATGCGGCCTCAGTGACTGACGACCGCGACGGCCCGGTTCTGCGCGTCACCCGCTTCCGCGAAGCCGGCGGCACGCTGGGTGAGGCGGCCGTGATCACCTCCCTTGCGGTGACCCAGGGCGCGAGCACGCACATCAGATTTGGACCCGATCGTCACCTGTACATCGCCATCGGAAGTGGAGAACAACCCGGCCTGGCTCAGGACCTCGCCTCGTCGGCCGGCAAGATCATCCGCTTGCGCGCCGACGGTACGCAGCCTGACGACAATCCGGGGCGGTCCGGCGTGTTGTCGCTCGGGCACCGCGACCCGCGAGGACTCGCCTGGCACGCCACGACGCAGAAGCTGTGGATGCTCGATCGACAGGATGACCTCGAGGAGCTGAATCAGATCCAGCCCGGGGGAAACTACGGCGCCCCTGTCGTCTCGGGATCGCAGCGGTACCCCGGGGCCCTGCCGCCGGCGCTGACCATCCCTTCGGGTACGGACATGACCGGGCTTGCCGCGATCACCTCGCGCTCCAGCCCCCTTGCTGGCGACCTCATCGCCTCGGCTGCCGGCGCAGAGGACCTGTTGCGCATCCGCATCGCGGCAGACGGCCGTGCGCGAGTGGCCGCCCGGCTGCTGCAGGGTCGCTTCGGCCGGATCCGGGCAGTCCAGAGTGCCGGTGATGGTTCGCTCTACTTCGTCACCGGGAATGAGGACCGATGGGGACCCGGTAGGGACGTGCTCATCAGTTTGTCAGCAGCTGAACTGTCCCGTTGAGCCGCGTTCAGAACACCGGGAAGGCAAAAATACCCGGGCTTGAACCTTCCGCGGAAAGCTCATCTGCGTAAATGGCCTGAAATCCCTTATGAATGCAGCCGAGCTCGCCGTGGCACCTCACTTGCGATTCTTCGACAGCTGGAAGCGAAAAACATGGGAGGAGCCACAGCATGAAGCGTTCTATAGCACGCTGGACCACTGCGGTTGCCGCAACGGCGCTGCTGACCGTGCCCGCCGCAGGCGGCGCGCAGACTGAAGGGCGCTCACCGGCCACGGGCGCGGCGAGCGCCCCGACGACGGGGGACCGCCAGACGAGCGGCACCGAATCCGGGGGTGAGACTGCTACTCCGGCGTCACCGCAGGAACACCTGCGTCGCGCGGGGGCGGCACTCAACGATATTCCTGCCGCATCGCTGACCGGCTCGACACAGGCGCAAGTTGCCGAGATGAGGCGTCACATCAGTACCCTCGAGGCCTCGGCGGCCGGCGGCGCGTCGCAATCGCACACTGAACAGGTCGCGGAGATAGACCGGATCCTCACCGAACTGCTCGGTGCGCAGAGCACTACGGGCGCTGCACCGCGGCCTGCCGGAGTCGCAGGGGCCGTGGGCACGTCCGGTGGCGCCACACTCGACGACACGGCCCGCATGAAGCTGCAGGAAGTGCGCAGGCACGTGACGGCCTATGTTGGCGCGAAGAGCAGCACGGATGCGAGCGCCACACCTTCGGCTGACGCAGCAGCAAGCTCACCCACATCGGCGTCAGCGCCGCCGAGCGCGGGATCCGCAACGGCCGACACGTCACCTCGGGATCCGACGCCGTCACCGACGGGAACAAGCCCGACTGCTACCCCGCAAACGGCCGCTCCCGCTCAGCCTGCAACGGCCGGGACGAGTGAAACCGCCACCGGGCATACCGGTGCGGCCGACGCACGACAGCAGCCGGGAGGGGATCCCAACGCCGAGGCGGTCAAGCGCCATCTTACCGCCGCGCGTGATGCGCTGAGCCAGATCGCGCAGCTCCCATCAGCGGCGCAGCTGACCGGCGACACGCGCGTACAGGTCTCGCAACTGATCAGCAATTTCAACGAGTTGATCACAACCAGTTCGCAGTGGCGTGCCTCGTACGCAAAGGTCGACGCCAACGTCGAGGCGCTGCTCGGGCCGGCAGGGATGGCCTCGGCCGCCTCTGCTCCTTCGAGCGGTGCCGCGGTCGGTACTTCGGGCACTGCCGACCCCACGGGAACGTCTGGCACCGCTGACGCCACCGGCACCGCCGGCACCACGGGGGCACCCGGCGCCTCCTCGGGTAACGGCATTCCTGCGGACATCCGGGGGAAGCTTGTCGAGTTCCGCACGCACCTGAAGGAGTTCGAAAAGGCGGCGGGCAGTTCGGCTACCGCACCGGCGGCGACAGGCGCGGACGTCGCGACGGCTTCTTCCGAAACAGATCCGGCAACCGCGTCTGGCAGCACGAGCACCGGCTCACCCGCGCAGTCAGGGTCGATGCCCGGCAGCACGGCCTCAGCGGCGGCCGGAACGTCAGCACAGGCAACCTCGGGCGCAGGGGCTGGCACAGCGGCGGGCGGAAACGGCGCCGGCCAGGCTGAAGCCACTCGACACATCGAGGCCATCGAGGCAATTCTGAGCCGAGGCTCGGCCGGATCCCGGAGCGCAACAGGAACTGGCGGGGCGGCCGGAACCTCCGGGACCGCCGGCACGAGCGGTGCGGCAACAGGCACTGCTGGAGCCGGCAATGGTGGAGGGCTCGACGCCGCTCAGATCGAGCAGATCAGGACCCACCTGAACGAGCTGCGCAGGGTCCTGGGCAACTAATTAACGCCCAACTTCCAACCTCCAACTCCCAAACTTTTCTGGCTAGCATTTGGAGGTTGGAAGTTGGGAATTGGGAGTTGACGGTCTGCCAACGCCCAACGCCCAACTTCCAACTTCCAACTCCCAACCGTCGGGTGCAAGCCCATTGGGGGTTGGGAGTTGGGGTTTGGGAGTTGACGGTCTGCCAACGCCCAACGCCCAAC
>Ga0183260_10001520_pt1 | contig 19230 bp, 23 predicted proteins | sample AntDrymUQ4972206_2_FD_129768 | JGI IMG/M metagenome (GOLD analysis project Ga0183260, IMG submission 129768) | Polar desert sand microbial communities from Dry Valleys, Antarctica - metaG UQ497 (22.06) (version 2) (version 2) | ecosystem: Environmental > Terrestrial > Soil > Desert | place...
ATCGAGCTGGCCCAGCTCGACCGGTCACCGCCACCCGACGAGGTCTTCCAGCCCCCCGCTCCCCCGTCCTCCTGAGGCGGGCTCCCGACCTGGATCGGCGCGTCAGCCTCCTGGCGGCGGTGGCCGGCCCACAGGGTGAAGCGCCCGCCTCAACCTCGGTCCTTGGAAAACGACCGTCTCCGCCGTCATGTCGACGGTGTCGTCGAACACCATGAAACCTGCCGAACCCAGGCCGCTGCCGATGGCGACCAGGCCTTCGTAGTGACGGGCGTGTCGAGCAGAGAACCGGGGATGATGCTGTTGGCCACCCCGGAGAGCACAGCCTTGATCTGGCGCCCCCCTCGTGGCCCACCGCCGATCTCGTCGAGGACCTCCCCCAGGGGTGTTCCCATGGGGACCTCTCCCACCCCGTGGTGGCGCGTGTAGCCGGTGACCGTGCAGACGATGGTGCCCGGCGACTGCTCGGTGCCGACGGTGCGGAACCAGGCCGGGCCGCGGCCGAGAATGCGGGCGACGTTGGCTAGGCGTCTCGGTGTTTTTCACCAGAGCCGGCGCGCTTTTGGTGCTGTCGACGCCAGGGGCCGAGCGAATGCCGCGGCGGAACGTCGGTACGACCCGAGGAAAGGGCCAGCGCCCGTCGATGGTTTCGAGGAGTGCGCTCTCCTCGCCGTAGAGGTACTCGTCGGGGCCCTCGAAGACCACCATCTCGACGCCTTCGCCCCAGCTCATCGCCTCGGCCTCGTACACGGCCCGTCTGTAGCCGCTCGACCTCGCCGGCGAAGGACTGCTTGCGAGGTGTTCTCCATGCGTGACCTCATAGTCGGCCTCCTGGAGGACCCACGCTCCCTGCTGGCTGCGGCCGCCGGACCACCGACCCCGTCTGACTCGCCGGGGATCGCTGACCAATACCTGCCGGTCAGGGGCTCAGGTCACCGTCCCGCAGCACATCGCCGGTTGACTCCCGGGCGGGCGCCATCACATCGAGACCGGCGTGGGCGAGACGGTCCTCGAGCACGGCGCGCCCCTCCGGACTGAGCTGTCGGCCGGCGTCCCCGCCCGGGACGGGAACCTCGAGTATCTCGGCCGCCAGTACCAGGTACTCGTCGTAGCGAATCTGTTCGAACCGCTGCGTGTGGTCCTTGCCCGGCCACGGCGGCGAGCTTCGATAAGTGGCGAGGCGGCGTCGACGCATCCGCAGCTCAGCGGCGATGCGCTTGATCCTGATCGCGCTCATGCGCGGTTCCCGCGCCGAGCTGCGCCGAGGACCGCCCTCACGACTCCATGGTACGGCGGACTCGCCTACGACGGTTCCTCGCGGTCTAGAGCCGCAGCCGCGTGCGGTGGCACGCAACGGCGCCAGGAGCCGACCAGGATGGGCCACAGGCCCTCAGGGTCGATCGCGCTCAACCGGACCACGACCATCGCAAGGTTGCGGACGTCAGATGTCACTGCGAACGTCTCGGGGTGGGCTGCGCACAGGACGGTTCGCTGATCGGGTTCCATCTTGACCACGATCGACCGCCCGTCGGCGAGCAGGCGGGCCACGACCGAGCCATGGACGGCGAGAGCCCTGGCACCATAGATCCTGCCCTCCTCCACACCGGGTAGTCGCCGGCCGAGCGCGCTCACCTCCTTCCACCGCATGGCCGCCGGCGTGAGGCCTAGTGGCCGGCCGAGGGGTCACGGCGGGCCGGCGCCCGCCCCGGCGGCTGCGTCGGCAGCGGGCGGGGGGGCGGCGGCGGGATGGCGCGGGTGACCGGATGCCCGGTGGAGACAATCAACGGCTCGCCGTGGTGCGTGAGCTCCAGCGGCTGGCCGGACCGGAGGACGTAGCTCGCCTCACCAGCGGTGGCAACGACCTGCAGGCGGCGGTCCCGGTAGCGGAGGCGGAAACTCAGCCGCGTGATCGCAGAAGGGAGTCGCGGCGCGAGGATGAGCGTCGCGTTCCGGGCACGGAACCCGCCGAAGCCGGCAACGAGCGCCGACCAACCGCCAGCCAGAGCCGCCAGGTGCAACCCGTTGCTCGTGTTGTTGTGCAGGTTCCGAAGGTCGACCAGGCTCGCCTCGCCCAGGTAGTCATACGCCAGCTCGAGATGGCCGAGCTCGGCGGCGAGCACGGCCTGGGTCGCCGCCGACAGCGAGGAGTCGCGCACCGTCAGGCCCTCGTAGTACGAGAAGTTGCGGACCTTGTCCTGGTCGGTGAAGGCGTCGCTGCGAAGGTGCATGGCGAGAACGAGGTCGGCCTGCTTCACGACCTGCTTCCGGTAGAGGTCAAAGTACGGGAAGTGCAGGAAGAGCGGGTACTGGTCGGGGCGGGAGGACGAGAAGTCCCAGATGGCGTGAGAGGTGAACCCGCCGGCCTGGGGGTGGACGCCCAGCTCCTCGTCGTACGGCACGTACATCGCCTCCGCAGCCAGGCGCCACGCCACGATCTCCTCGGCGCCGACGCCGAGGGCCTCTGCCCGCTCCGTGTGGCGCTCCGCAGAGTCGGCGGCAACTCGCAGGTTCTGTTCGGCCATCAGGTTCGTGTACACGTTGTCGTCACCGAGCGCGCTGTACTCGTCGGGCCCGGTGACGCCCGGGATGCGGAACCGGCCGTCGCGGTCGTGGTGGCCGAGCGAGCGCCAGAGACGCGCCGTCTCGACCAGTAGCTCCAGACCCGCCTCCTGCTCGAAGCCGCGGTCACCCGTGGCGTCGATGTAGCGGATGGTGGCGTCGGCGACGTCGGCGTTGATGTGGAAGGCGGCGGTGCCCGCCGGCCAGTAGCCCGAGCACTCCTCCCCTGCGATCGTGCGCCACGGGAAAGCGGCACCCTCGAAGCCCAGCGTGGCCGCCCGTTGCCGGGCGACGGGCAGGGTGCTGTGCCTCCAGCGCAAGGCGTCGGCCGCGGCCGCCGGGAACGTGTAAGCCAGCACGGGCAGCACGAACGTCTCGCTGTCCCAGAAGGCATGACCGTCGTAGCCGGTGCCGGTGAGGCCCTTGGCCGGTATGGCCCGTCCCTCGGCGCGAGCACCGGCCTGCAGGACATGGAACAGGGAGAAGCGCACGGCCTGCTCGACCTCCGGGTCGCCCTCGACCCCGATGTCGGCACCCTCCCAGAAGGTGTCGAGGTACTCACGTTGCTCGGCGAGCAGGCGGTCCCAGCCAGTGTGGAAGGCACCGGTCAGCGCAGCCACGACCTGGTCGCGCAGCGCCTGTCGGGAACGGAGGCTCGACCACCCGTAGGCGAGCACCTTGACGATGCGCAGGCGCTGGCCGGGCTGCAATACGGTGGTCACCGTGACCCGACCGGTGTCGGGCTCCGTCTCGGCGTAGGTCTCGGTGCCAGCGGGGCCCTCGACCAGATGGTCCATCGCCGCCGCCATCAGCAGCCCGCTGGAAACAGTGTGATGGGCCAGCTCGACCGCGGTCTGACCGCGTCGCCCGTGATCCTCCGACACCAGTGGCGAGCCGAGCGCAGCCGCCACTCGGGGGTCACGGCCGGGCATCGGCAGAGGCTCGTTGGCCACCAGCTCCGACTGGACCACGACGCGAGCCGGATGGTCGATCGCCTCGACCTCGTAGCTGATCGCCGCCACCGCCCGGTGCGTGAACGACACCAGCCGTACTGAGCGGATCCGTGCCGCCTGCCCGGCCGGTGACACCCAGCGGACGTCGCGTGTCAGCGTCCCTGCTCTCAGGTCGAGTGTCCTCTCGTGCGACTCGAGCTTTCCGTAGCGGACGTCGAAGGGCTCGTCGTCGACGAGCAGCCTCAGCAACTTGCCGTTGGTGACGTTGATGAGCGCCTGGCCTGATTCCGGGTAGCCGTAGCCCCCCTCGGCGTAGGGAAGGGGGCGAAGCTCGTGAAACCCGTTGAGATATGTGCCGGGGATGCCGAACGGCTCGCCCTCGTCGAGATTCCCCCGCAGACCCAGGTGACCGTTGGCGAGGGCGAAGATCGATTCCGCCTGTGCGAGGACGTCGAGATCGAGCGTGGTCTCCCGCACGCACCACGTCTCGAGCGAATTGCCGGGTTGGTCGATCACGGACGCTCCAGGAGCTCGCTCAGGTCGGCGACGACGATGTCGGCCCGCACGTCGAACAGGCAGGCGCGGATGCCGTCGGAAAGGCCGAGCACGTCGGGTGAGCCTAGAGGCGCCGGGTAGCGTGGCCCGATGGCAACCGACGAGAAGCCGGAGGTCTCCGTCGACGGCGGCATTCCGCCGTCGACGCTGCAGATCGACGATGTCGAGGTCGGCACCGGTTCGGAGGCGACCGTCGGGACCGATGTGGATGTCCACTACGTGGGTGTGTCGTGGTCGAACGGCCGGCAGTTCGACGCCTCCTGGGACCGCGGGTCCACCTTCTCGTTCCGCCTCGGCGGCGGCCAGGTCATCCCCGGCTGGGACCAGGGCGTGGCGGGCATGAAGGTGGGCGGACGGCGGAGACTGACCATCCCTCCCGCCCTGGGGTACGGCCGCCAGGGAGCGGGTGGCGTGATCGCGCCGAACGAGACGTTGGTGTTCGTGGTCGATCTCGTAGGCGTGCGCTGACGCGGACCCCGTCGCGCCAGGCGCAGCACCGCACGTGATACGCAAGGCCTCCCGGCGCCGGACACCACTCGTGCGAGGAAGCGTCTTGAGCGTCGAGCGAGTGATCGCTGCTCCACCGCAGCGGATCTTCGATCTTCTCGCCGACGCTGCAAAGCATCCCCTGATCGACGGGTCGGGCACGCTGCGCGTCGCCCAGGGACCAGCGTCGTCGTCTCGGCTCGCGCTGGGGTCGGAGTTCGGGATGTCGATGCACAACGGGTTCGGCTACACCATGGTCAATACGGTGATCGAGTACGAGGAGGGCCGGCGGATCGCCTGGCAGGCCTTTCCCACGGGCACGGCAGGCAGGGTGATCGGCGGCCGCATCTGGCGCTACGAGCTGGAGCCTGTCGCCGGTGGGACCCGGGTGAGGGAGAGCTGGGACATGTCCCGCGACCGCCAGCGCCGCCTTCTCGGTCTTCTCCTGGCCGGCCGGACCCGGCAGAGCATGGAAGCGACCCTAAGGCGCATCGCCGACCTGACCGGCGACGCACCGCCCGTGCGCTGACGGATCCGCAGTCGCCCTGCCCCTACCGGACGCCGAAGCGGGCCAAGGTCGACTCAGCGTCCGGGAAGACGGCCGACGCGGCCGCCAGGAGGTCGCCCGGTCGCGCCACCCGGTGAGCGGCCTGGGCGCCGTAGACCCGGAGCGCGCAGTCGACCAGACCGGAGTCGCCCAGGGCGTCCAGCGCCTGCGCGCCCTGGACGTAGGCACCGGTGTAGTAGGCGGCCGGGTGGTCGTCCCAGTAGGTCATCGGCTCCGCCAACCGCCCACTGGCGACCGCCGGCAGTCGTGCCGTGCGGAAGCCCTCGAGGGTGCCTTCGAAGCGTCCCTCGGCCCAGGTCGCCAGGCCCTCGTCGAGCCACGGGTCGCGCCCCTGGTTGTTGCCCACGAGCCCGTAGAACCACTGGTGGGCGACTTCGTGGCTGGTGGTGCGGGTCAGCGTCTGCGGGCCCTGCATCACGTGGCCCGGGTACTCGATCCCACCACCGAGACGGGGGGTGAGGGCCAGGGTGTAGGTCGGCCACGGATAGGGACCGAAACGGCGGCTGAAGTCCTCCAGGGCGGCGACGACCTTGTCGCGGTAGACCTCGGCCGCCTCACCCACGCCCCGGTGTACACCGACCGTCACCTGCACGGGTTCGGGTGCCCGGGCCAGGGCAGTGGCGGTGGCGAATCGACCTACCGACACGGCCACGTCGCGCATGGCCGTGGCCGTCCAGTGCCCGGCGCGATCGGGGATGCCGCTGGCCAGCACCGACAAGCCGGAGGGGACGCTGACGGTCAGGTCGAAATCGGCGGTCGGGGCGGTGGACGCCTCGGCGAACCGGTCGGTCGGCGGGTCGGTGGCCCATCCCGTGCCCGGCTCCCACGCCAGGATCGGGAAGAACGATCCCAGGCGCACCGCCTCGCCGTCGACCGAGACCCGGTCTCCGCTCTCCGCCGGCAGGCGCAGCGACCAGGGCATGGCCACGTCGACCGCCTGGCCGGCACGCAGCGGCCCGCCCGGACGTACGACGAGCGTCGTGGGGTCTTCCCGGGTGGACTCGGCGGGGCGGCCGTCCAGCGTGGGCGGGCCGGCGTCCAGACGGGCGCCCTGGGCGACGAGGTCCGGCGCGTTGGGCCACAACCGGAAGACGAGCCGGTCGGTGTCGAGGTCGGGCGTGAACCGGACCCGCAGGTCGCCGTCGGCAACCCGCTCGGCCGGACGGACGTCGACCCGCAGCACGTAGCGGGGACGGTCGTCGGCAGGGCGAGCGGGAGGCGGGATCGAGGGGCAGGAGGCGCTCGTGGCCTGGGGCAGGGAAGTCCTCGGTGGCGGGGCGGTGGTGGTCGCGGCGGGGGGGGCCGAGCCGGGAGCGAGCGGTGCCGCATCGTCGCTCACGCCGCTACAGCCGGCGACCACGAGGGCGAGCATGACGACGACGGTGCTGGAGACGGAGGTGCGAAACCCGGCGACCATCACGCCATGATCACAGGGCGCCTGGCGACAGGGGCGGCGGGCCTACGGTGGTGGGGTGCCCCGGCTTGTCCCTGCCTGCGTCTGGCGAGCCCGCCCGGAGCTGGTCGTCGCCCTCGACGATCGCTTCGGGCCGCCGGTCGACGCCTACGTGAACGGGTCGCAGGTCTGGTTGCGCGACAGCGGACCCGGGGCCACGACGGTCGAGTGGCGGCTCCACCCGGTCACCATGTACCGGCGCCCGGACGGCGTCGACACCTACGACGTGTTCGAGACCACTGCCGCCGCCCTCGCCGCCGGTGACCACCCCCCTCCTCTGCCCGTCGAAAGTCTCTGGGAGGGGCTCGAGGCCTTCCCGGCCTACGGCGACGAGGTGGAGCCCGCCACCCTGTCGGCGACCTGCACGGAGGAGCTGGGCGTCGCTCCCGACGCTTTCGGTCTCGTCGACCACGACCGCGTCGGCAACGAGTGGGAGCGGGCGGGCGGCAAGACCTCGATTCTCGCCGCCCTCCTGGCCCAGCTGGGCGTTTGATCCGCCTTTGCGAGCTGCGATCCTCGCCCTGGTCGTGGGCGTAGTCCTGACTGTGGCGGCGACGATCCCGCCGCCACCGGGTGCAGGAGCCGTTGCCTTTGCCGAGACAGCGGAGCCAACCCCGGGCTCCCCCGCGGTGCTGGTGCTCGTGCCCGACCTCCGATGGGCCGACGCCCCCCCGGTACTCGATGGCTGGGCCAAGACAAGTCTCTCGCTGCGGTCGGCGAACCCGCAGGCCGACGCGGCCGACGGCTACCTGACCGTGGGCAAGGCGGGCCGTTCGGCTGTGCCGTCGAGAACCGGACTGGGCCCGGTCGTCGCCACCGCCGAAGGCGGTCTGCGCCTGGCCGGCTGGGACGCGTTACGCGTCCACGACCGGACGCTGCAGTACGACGGGGATCTGGGGACGCTCGGCCAGGCTCTGGCCGACTGGGGCCGTCCGTGGGCGCTGGTCACCGACGGCGACCTGGACGCCGCCGCGGCGGTGTCCGACCGACGGGGGCTCGTCGCGCTCACCGAGCAGGGCGGGGCGCCGGCGGTACGGCGCGTGCTCGGTGGAGGCGCCCGGGCGGTAGTGGCCTCGACTGATGTCGACCAGGTGCCCGCTGTCGTCGACGCTGCCGGGACCGCGTGTGTGATCGTGGCCAGCGTGTCGTCGCCCCAGCGCAGTCGCCACCTCGGCGTACTCGCCGCCTCGCCGCCATGCGGTCTCGGACGCGCCGGCCTCACCTCGCCGGCGACCCACCAGCGGCACCTGGCAACGCTCGTCGATGTGGGTCCTACCTTCCTCGACCGCCTCGGCGTTCCCCGCCCGGAAGGCATGGGGGGCTCGGTCGTCGCAGCGTCAGCTCCGGTGACAACTCGTGCGCTGGTCGAACGGAACGAGCGGGTGGTCACCGCCGACCGGGCACGCACCCCGCTCGTCCTGCTGTTCGTCGGCCTCACCGCCGTGGGCGCGGCGTTGTCCGTGCGACGACCCGCGGCCCGACCGCTCATCGCCTACGTACTGCTCGCCATCCCACCCACGAGCTTCCTGATCATGGCCGTGCCGTGGTGGAGGTGGGGCCTGATCGGCGCCCTGGTGGCGGGATCGGTGATCGCTGGTTCGCTGGCTCTGGCCGCCGCCGTCGTCGGCCGTCGCGACGTCACCGTTGCTCTCGGCGCCCTCGCCGCTCTCACCGCCGCCGTCGTGGGCGTCGACGCCGCCTTCGGGGGACGGCTCGAGATCGACGCTCCCTTCGGCAACTCGCCGGTCGTCGCCGGGCGCTTCTACGGCGTCGGCAACATCGGCTCCGGCCTGCTCGCCGCCGGGCTGGTTCTGGCGTGCGGCCTGGCCCTCGACCGCTGGGGCAGACGGGTGCTCACCGCCACCGGCGGTGCTCTGGCCGGCGGCGTCGCCGTCGGTGCCGCACCGTGGTTCGGCGCCGACGTCGGCGGTGTCCTCTCCGCCGTCCCCGCCTACGGCACATTGCTCCTGGCCTGGCGGCAGGGTCGTCCTTCCCTGCGACTCGTGGCACCCATCGTCGCCGCAACTCTCGCCGTGCTCGCCCTCTTCGTGGCTGTCGACCTGTCGCGCCCTCCGGCCGATCGCACCCATCTCGGTCGGGCCGTCGGCGGAGACCTGGCGGGTGACATCGCCCGGAAGGGCTCCAACGCGCTGGCAACCGTGAAGAGCCCGCTTTCCCTGGTGGTCCTTCTCGGGGGGGTCACCCTCGCGTTGAGAACGCCCCGCCTGCGCCGGCGCCCCGCCCTCCAGGCGACGGCATGGGCGTTGCTGGTCGCCGGCGTCCTCGGTTCGGCGCTCAACGACTCGGGACTGCTGGTCGGCGCGGCGGTGATGGCCGTCGCCTGGCCCGCCCTCCTCGTCCTCGGCGACGTGGTGACCTCGGCCAAGTCGCCGACACCCGCCATCGACGGAGCCGGGCCGATGGTCGAATGAGAGCTGCGGAGTGAAGGCGCCCGAGCACCCCCCCGAAGCGCCCGTGCGCCGGATCGTCACCCTCCGCCTGTTGGCCGTCCTGGCGGCGGCGTCGTTGGCCCTGCACCTGCCGGGGTTGACCATCCACCTCTTCAACTCCGACGAGGCCAGCCTGGCCACGATGGCCATGGTCATCGACCATGGTGGCCGCCTCTACCACGACACCGCCGACCGTAAGCCTCCCGTCGTCCCCCACGTGTACGCCGCGGTCGCCGGGCTCACGAACAGCCGCGACCTGCGGCCCGTGCGGGCGGTGAGCGCTCTCGTGCTGGCCGCCACCGCGGCGCTCCTCGCCGCCGAGGCCAATCGCCGGCACCGGAGCCGGCGCGCCGCCCTGGGTGCCGCCACTCTCTTCCTGCTGGCCAGCGTGGCCTTTTTTCCAGCCGACACCCAGGCCGCAGGGTTCGAGGTGTTCATGCTGCTGCCCATGACGGCGGCGATCGTGGCCGCCGGCCGGGGCCGGGCCGCCCAGGCCGGGCTGTGGCTGGCGCTGGCTTGTCTCTCCAAGCAGACGGCGGTCACGACCGCTCTACCCATCGCCTGGCTCCTCTACCAGTCCGGCGGCTGGCGACTCGTCGTCCGCGCCGCGGTGACGGGAGTGGGCGCGATCGGCGTCACCGCCCTCTACTTCGGGCCCGCCCAGTTCCTTCTCTGGACCGTCACCGGGAACGGTGGCTACCTCGCACTTCGAGGTTCCGCGGGCGCCACCGTCCTGCGGGGCCTCGGGATGACCGGCGCGTTCGTCGTGATCAACCTGGCCCTGCTCGCCCTTGCGGCCATGGCCACCCGCCGCCGTACCGCCGACATCGACCTGTGGCTGTGGCTGGCGGGCGGCACCGTCGGCGTACTGGCCGGGCTGCGCTTCTTCGGCCACTACTACCTCCAGCTGCTCCCGCCCCTGGTGCTCCTGGCCGCCGCCGCCCTCCCCACCGTGACCGTGAAGGCCCGCCGGTTGGCCACCGGAGCCATGGCTGTGTCCGCCGCCGTCATGTACGCGGTGGCCTTCCTCCCGGCCGACGAGCGCGGCCTTCTGCCCTACGGCGCCATCGCTGCCGAGGTCCGCCGCCTCACCACTCCCGACGACACCGTGCTTGTGTGGGGCGAGTTCCCCGAGATCTACTGGGCCGCCGACCGGGAGCCGGCCACCCGGTTCATCCACACCGGGTTCCTCACTGGGAACTCAGGCGGGCGCGACCCCGGCACCGGCAGTTCCGAGGACGGCCTGCCCGGCGCCTGGGGAATGCTCGACGAGGACCTGCGCGCCGCCCCCGCCGCGCTCATCGTCGACACCAGCCCCGCCGGTATCCGCAACTCGGAGTTCTACCCGCTCGAACAGACAGCGCTCTGGGAACGCATCCGCGACGATTACGAGTCGCTGGGTGACATCGACGGTGTGCGCTTCTACCGGTATGTGGGGCCGGAGCCCAGGGGCCCTGACCGGCCGGGAGCGGTGGGGCTCAGTCGCCCCGGCCGCGAGGCCAACGTCGCCACGAGTGCTGGTTCCGCTTAGTTCGCGGTGCCGGCTCCGTTGGCGAGAGGGCCAGGACGGGGACCTCAGGCGTGGCGGTGGTCCAGGCATCCTCCGCCGGGGCCTCGACCGGTGCCTCCGGGGCGGCAACGGGCGTCTCGTCGCCGGGCGAGGCTTCGTCCGCCGGTACATCCGGAACGTCGGTGACGTCGGTTCCGTCTGTTCCGTCTGTTCCGTCGGGGGTGCCGGTCGTGTCGGGGATCGGACTAACGGGAAGGATCTCGTCGGGCCGTTCGGCCCCGATCGAGGTCTCCTCGTCAGTGGCGTCGTCGACACCCGGGTCACCCTCGTCATCGACGGCCGACCCGTCCTCCGCCTCGGTCGAAGGCTGGACCAGCGTGAGCGCCGGGGCCGGCTCTGCGAGTCCCTCGGCCGCTCCGGCCTCCTCGCCGGTGTCGGCCGCCGCGTCGGTCACCGGGTCGGCGTCGGTTCCCTGGTCGGCGTCACCGACGAGGCGGATGCGCGGCTCGTCGTCCTCGTCGCTTCGGTGGCCGTCACCCTCTGAGGCGATGGCCTCACCCTCGTCGTCGTCGACCGCGGCCTGCGGCTGCGACTCGGGTGCGGGCTCGGGCGGCTCGGGAGCGGGCTCGACGAGGTCGCTGTAGACGCGGATCCAGCGGATCCGACCGTCTTCGATGCCGACGATGAAAATGCCCGCGGCCTCCGCCGACGCTCCGGCGCCGTGGACCTCGACCCAGACGGTGTTGTCGGTGACCGAGGCGCGCCGCACGCTCAGCCGGAAGCCGGGCTCGGCCTCGAAGATGGCTCTCCAGTTGCTGATGAGCTGACCGGGCCCCCGGAAGTTGCGGCCGGGGTGGATGGGCTGGACGCTCTCGAACTCGCGGTGGACGCAGGCCCGGAGAGCGTCGACGTCATGATGGTTGGCCGCGTCGATGAACCGGGTGACCACCGCCATGGGGTCCACCGCAGCTACCTTCCTGCGCCTGGTCACCTCACAAGCCCCTCCTGTCGACGTCACCCTCTGTGGCGAACCTAGCCCGTCGGACCACCCGCTCCGGTCCCCGCCCGGTCCGTCCTAGCCGGCGCGCCACGGGGGTTGGCGCGGGGGGTCGAACAGCACGGCGACGGGCTCGCCCCGCACCGCTCGGAACGCCTGGCCTCGCCAACGGGCAGCTCCGGCCAGTGGCGAGGGCAACGCCTCCTCCGCGAACCAGCCCACGTCGAGGCACTCCAGCGGATGGCGGCGCAGGTCGCCGCCAAGCACCCGGCAGTGGAAAACGAGGGAGTACAGCGGGACCTGGGTGAAGCCGAGGCGCAGACCGTCGAGGACGGCGATGAGACGAACGGGCTCCACCTCGATCCCCGTTTCCTCGAACACCTCCTTGACCGCCACTTCCGAGGCCGAGTAGCCGACGTCGGCCCAGCCTGTCGGGTACAGCCACGCCCCTGAGTCGGACCGTTGCACGAGGAGGATCTCGCCGCGGTCGTTGCCCACCACCGCACCGACGGCGATCTTGGGGGTGACATAGCCGGTGACGCCCTCCCCGACGTGGCGCAGCCATTCCTCGACCAGCACCTCGGGGCCTTGCGCCAGGCCGGCGGCCACCCGCATGTCGGCCGCCACCCGTAGGACCTCCTCGAACCGCTCCCGCTCGTAGAGGTTGTCGGTGAACCCGAGGCCGGTGCGGGCTATGCCGGCCAGGGCCTCGCTCCAGCGCAGGAGGTCGTGGACCGATGCCGCCGGTACCGCGCCGTCTTGGCTCACGACCCGACGGTACCGGGGGTCCGGCGTCGGTCAGGGGTCCCCAAAGACCCTCAACCGAGAAGGTCGGGGATGCGGGAGAAGAACGCCGACCGGGCGAGGACAGTCTCGCACCCAGCGGCCCGCGCCGACTCCATCAGTTCCCGCTCGGTGTGGTTGGCGAAGCCCACCACCCGCACGTCGATCGTCGCCACTACGGCCAGGACACCTGGGCGGGTGAGGTCGACGACCACCACATCGGCGCCTCGGGCCGCCTCGGCCAGGGCGTCGGGCTCGGGAACGAAGGTGACGTCGGTCGCCGCCGCGGAGAGCCGTGACCGGTCCATGAGGTCGGGGACGTAGGCGACGACCCGGCTCACGACCCCCTCCGGCTGGCGTCGGAGACGCCCGTCCCGCGGCGTCGTAGATGAGCGAAGGCCTTTGCCGCCCCCCAGGTCAGGCCCACCTCCGCCAAGGCGGGGTCGACGTCGGCGAAGGTGGCGGGCGTGAGGTCGTAGACGTCATCGGGGAACAGCCGGGCCTGGGCCTCATCCCGCTCGACGGGCGGGACGTCGGCCTGCCGCAGGACGGCGGTCGGGTGGCTCACCGCGCTGCGCAGGACCGACAGGGGCGTGGTGCGCTGCTCGTCGATGTCGGCTTCCAGCAGCGCTCGCACCCTGGGCCCAACCTCCTCGCGCGCACGGCGGCCCGCCTCGGCCGCCGCCGCCATCACCGCAGGGGCGACCTCGTCGTTCCCAGCCCTGAGCGTACGGGCCACGGAACGCTCGACCCATCCGGGGAGGGCGGCCTCGATGGCTTCGGCCAGGGCCCTAGCATGCTCTTCCATCCCACCATCGTGCCCTGCCCACGGGAGGCCTGCCGATGAGACCAGACCCGGTACCGCCTCGCCCTGGACAGGAGTCGGTTTGGGACTACCCCCGCCCGCCCCGCCTGGAGGCGGTCCGCAAGCAGGTCGAGGTCATCTTCGGCGGCCAGACGATCGCCCTGACGCTCGAGCCGATGCGGGTGCTGGAGACCAGCCACCCACCCGTGTACTACCTGCCCCGCAACAGCATCGTGCCCGGCGTACTGGTTCCCACCGACCGGACGACGTTCTGCGAGTTCAAGGGTGTGGCCTCGTACTTCACCGTGGTCCAGGGCGGTCACTTTGAGCCCGACGCAGCGTGGACCTACGAGGAACCGGTATCGGACTACGAGGCCATGGCCGGCCACGTCTCGTTCTACCCGGGCCGCATGGATACCTGCCTGGTCGACGGCGACTTCGTCCAGGGCCAGCCGGGCGGCTTCTACGGCGGGTGGGTCACGAGCGACATCGCCGGGCCATTCAAGGGCGCCCCGGGCTCCGAGGGCTGGTAGCCGGTCCCGTGGTAGCGCCAACCGAAGTGACGTTCTTGAGCGACGGTCTGCAGCTCGCCGGTGATCTCCGTGTGCCCTCGGACGCCTCGGGCCCAGTTCCGGGGCTCGTCTTCACCGGTCCCCTTACCGGGGTCAAGGAACAGGTGACGGGTCGCTACGCCGAGGCCTTGGCCGCCGCTGGCTACGTGACCCTCGCGTTCGACCACCGCTGCTTCGGTGCCAGCGAGGGCAGTCCGCGCCAGCATGAGGATCCAGCCGACAAGCTGACCGATCTGCGCGACGCCCTCAGCTGGCTGGCCGCGCACCCAGCAGTTGATGCCGGCCGCCTCGGCTGCGTGGGAGTCTGCCTCGGTGGAGGCTATGCACTGCGTTTCGCCGCGTTCGACCCCCGGGTACGGGCGCTGGTCACGGTGGCCGGTGGCTACAACGATCCTCACGCAATGCGGGCCGGCATGGGAGCCGGGTCCTACCGCGCCATCCTCGCCGAACAGATGGCCGTCGCCGCCCACCAGCACGCCACTGGCGAAGTCGGCTACATGGCCGCTGTCAGCGACGATGACACACCCGCACTCATGGGTGGAACTGAGCCGTTCGCCTACTACGGCACCGACCGGGCGCACAGTCCCGGCTGGGTGAACCGCATCACCCGAACCTCGCTGTACTCGCTCCTCACCACTGACCTGGCGGTAGGCGCCGACTTCATCTCGCCCACACCGTGGCTGATGGTCCACGGACGCTCCGACGACTACTGCTCCCCGGCCGGGGCCAACACCACCTTCGCCCGAGCCGGGGAACCCAAAGAGGCGGTGTGGCTGGACACCACCAACCACATCGACCTCTACGACGTGCCCGCCTACGTCGACCCGGCTGTAGAAGCGGCCGGTGCCTGGCTCGCACGCTGGTTATGACCGCGGCGGCGACCGTCATCCCCCCGTGGGGTCGGCATCACGCCATGCCGGGAGTTGTCGTCACTCGACGGGCGAGATCGGGGTACAACTCGACGACGCCATCCCGGTCGACCACGAGATCGCCGACGAAGTCGCGATTGCGCCCCACGTAGCGAACTACCGCGTGGTCGGCCTCCCGGCGCACATGCTCGTAGCGCTGCTCGGAGGGGCGCAGGCCGAGGTCTGGGACCGACACCCACGCCATGAGGAGTTCGGCCTCACCGGGTCGCTCATGCAGGTGGTGGCGGCGAACGGGCATGAGGTTGGTGAGTGGCGAGCGCGCCAGGTCACAGTCCAGCGCGCCGCTCACCGCTTCGACATCGCCTCCGGCCGGAGGCAGCGGCGCAGCCCCCCGCTCTGTGGTGTCGCAGCTCCAGTTGCCGTCGGCGTGGCGCACAAGGCGCAGTTGCCGCCCCCAGGTCTCGCCCGCCACGTCGACGGTCAGCATCTGCGTGATGAACGCGGGGCCGGCCTCCAACCGGTAGTCGAGGCGGTAGGCGACGGGGTCAGCGCCCATCTGCGTGCCGGTGGCGACGATACCGTCGGCGCTGAGGTCCAAGCTGACCACCTCAGCCCGCCAGGAGTCCAGACCGCTCCACAGAACCAGCCGCGCCACGGCCAACAGTCTCCTCCAGACCTCGGCCGGTGTGCCGGCTCGGCTCATCCGGCCATCGAGGGGCGGATGACCGACGGCCCCTCGACGGGGTCAGCCCTGGACCGGCCAGCCAGGAACCCCATTCGAGCAGGATTGCGCAGCGGCACTGGCGTAGAATCGAGCCCATGCCCACCTACTCCTTCAAGTGCCCGGTGTGCGATGTGGGCTTCGACGCCGTGCGTCCTGTTCGGACTCAACCGATGCCCGCCTGCCCTGAGTGCGGGGCCACGGATGTGCGACGGGTGTTCTCGTTCTCGGCGGGGGGTCAAGGGCCCAGCCATCACCCGCTGTCGCCGCCGCCGCCGCGCAATGTCGGGACCTGAGGGATCAGCGATTCGCTGGCTCTGACCTCACCAGCCAGATGGCCGCCACGATCCCGCCCAACAGGTCGAAGACGAGGTCCCACCCGGTGTTGTCGTAGCCGCCCACATTCGTCTCGGGAAGCACGAGGGTGGCGAAGAACTCGAGGATCTCGTTGAGAGCTCCCACGCCGAGACCGGCGAGCACGATCATCACCGCGGGGCCGGGCCATACCCGCGCCTCGGGCAGCCATCGCCGCATCACCTTTCCGCAGGCCAACGTGGCGAAGCCGAAGCCGAAGGCGTGAACAAGGCGGTCGAAACGGATGAGGTCGAAGCCGAGAACGGCGTTGTACAACGTCCGATCGCCGTCGAGGGGGATCACCCCGCCGGCGAGGTGACCACAGCCCCAGATCGCGAGACCCCAGAGCACGCCGGTGCCCAGGCCGAACCGCTTGTCGAGCCGGCACACGGGAACGAGAAGGGCCACGATCAGGACGACGTACGGCACCGCCACGTCGCTGCCAACGACGAGTCCGAAGACGAAGAAGACGACCAGGTAGGCGATCGTGAACGCCGCCAATCGGGGATGGGCCCGCACCACGTCCCTCACCGAGGCAGACTACGCGCCGCCGCAGCTACTCGAAGGGTTGGTCCGTGAGCACCGCGAAGCGGAAACGACAGCGCGCGAACCGCCAGGTCCGCGCCGAAGCCAACGAGCCGATCCCTGAGATCACCGACGCCGACCTCGACCGGTTGCTCGGCGACGTCACCGTGCGAACCGACTGCGAGCATGCCTCCACACGAACCACCGCAGACGGCCCGACGCTCGTCCGCTGCGCGGTCGGCGCCGCCATCGCCGGCGGGTGTCCTCGCGACTGCGGGAGCTTCGAGAAACGCCGCCTGGGAGGCATCGGCCTCGGTCTCGGCGCCGGCTTCTGAGTTCACCGAAAGCGGGGACCGGCAGCGATCACCACCTGCATGCCCTCGTCCCGTCGGCGCCATCATTAGCCGACATCCTCGCCCAGCGGGGCACGTGGTCGGCCCCTCCTGAGGCCGAGGGTCAGCCGGGGAACGGCGGGGCCTCCCCCCAACCCCATCGGGGGACCGGAGCGTTGGGCACCACGTCGGCACCGGGCTGGGAGTTCCCGAACGCCAGGCGCGTTCCCCACTCGAGATAGGCGAGCAGCGCCGAGCGGAACTCCGCGTCGGCGGGGAGGCCGGCGTCATCGGCGGCCACCGACATCGTCTCGACGAAGCGGCGCCGCTGCTCGGAAGAGATGCCCAGGTCCCGGTGCCGGCTGACCATCGTCGCGTAGCCGCCGAGCTCCTCGCTGTAGCGAGCGGGCCCACCGAAGACCTCCTGCCACCATGCGGCGACATGGTCGCGGTGCTCGGCCGAGACGCCACCAGGGAAGAGCAGCGAGATCAGCTCGTCGCGCTCCACGCGGTCATAGAAGCAGTCGATCAGGCGCACGAACGCGGCATCGCCGCCGGCCCACTCGTAGAGAGTCGGGGTGTCAGAGCCCGGGTTCCCCGCCATGGGTCAGAGTCTAGAGAACACGCCCCCTACAAGGCAGCCGTCGGCGCCGCCACATCGAGTGCCTCCGAGAGTCGGGTGAGTGCGTCCAGGGCACGTCGGAACGCGTCGGTGCCCATTTCGTTGGCGAGCCGCCTGGCCAGCGCGGCGTGCGCGGGGTTGATCCGTCGAACAGCGTCGTAGCCCTCGTCGGTCGGTCGTAGCAGCTTGGCCCGACGGTGCGAGGGGTTGGGCTGGTACTCCGCCAGGCCCTGATCGACGAGCAGGTCGGCGATCCGCTGCACGCTCTGGCGGGTGATGCCCATCGTGCGGGCGATCCCGACCACCGGCAGCGGTGTGGTCAACACCGCGCCGAGCACCTGCCACCACGCGGCGGTGAGCCCCGCCGGCCGGGCCATCTCCTCGGCGACGGCGAGCAGCTGGCCGTTCAACCGGAACGTCGCCAAGGCCACGCCGCTGAGCAGCTCCTGCGCCTTTGTCACGACTGCCCGGCGGCCATGAGCTCCTCGTACCCGGCAGGGTCGCGGAGCCCGAACAGCTTGTACCAGGACTCCAGCACCTGCGGCTCGTAGAGGTCGAGCCGCCCGAGCACCTCCCGGGCGAACTCGACCGGCGCCGTCCCACTGGCGGTGACAAGGTCACCGTCGGTCACGGCCGGCGCGTCGGAATACCGGTGCCCGCCCCCGTAGCCCGTGGCCGCTAGGAACTCAGCGGCGTTGCTGGTGTGGCCGCGGTCGTCGAGCAGACCCGCGGCGGCCAGCCCTGCGGTTGCGCCACAGATGGCGGCCACCGGAACGCCGGCGTCGAGGAACTCCCGGGCCTTCCCGGCGAATACGGCATTGCCGCCGGTGAGCCAGGTGTCCGCTCCCGGCAGGATGAGCATGGCGCTGTCGGCCGGCTGAACCTGGTCGACGGCCACATCGGGGGTGATCCGCAGGCCGCCCATGGTGGTCACCGGCTCGTGCGTCTCCCCCACCGTGACGACCCGGCAGCGCCCGGTTCCGCGCTGCCAGTGGCCGTTGTTGATGTAGGCCGTGGCGAAGCCAACTTCCCAGTCGGCCATGGTGTCGTATACCGCCGTGTGCACCGTCCGGATCTCCATGCGAATCCTCCTCGTCGTCCGCTGTTCGCCAGTATCCTGTCCTCTTGACAGCATTCTGTCAACTGTGTTCGAATGATCCAGGCGGCCACGGCAGCGACCAGGATGGCACTGAGGCAACGCTCCGCCTCGCGAAGCGGCCGCCCCGTCGTATCGTCGGGTGACATGTGCCGGAACATCACCCCCCTCAGAGGCCTCGAGCCGGCTGCGACCGCCGAGGAGGTCGAGTCGGCCGCCCGTCAATACGTCCGCAAGGTGGGCGCGATCAGCACCGCCGGTCAGATGGCGTCACCTGCCATCGAGCGGGCCATCGAGCGAGTGGCGGCGGCGACCGCCGACCTTCTCGCCGAACTGCCGCCCCGGCGAAACCCGCCCGCCGTCGTCCCCCCGCTCCGCCGGCGCTAGAACGACGCCACCGCCTCCGGTGGATACCGGCGCCGCTCGACACTTGACAGACGAACACCTGTTCGGGTAGGGTGGGACCACGATCGTCGGGGTCGCTTCCCCTTCCTGTGAGGTCCTCTGTGCCCAGGGAGAAGCGATGCCCGTCGTCGACCAGGTCACCAGCCAACTCGGTAGTGCCATCGACGAATTGATCGACACCGACCCCACTCGTCTGGCCGACGGCGAGACCATCCAGGTCCTGCACCGCGAGCTGGAGCGCTTCCACGCCGCCGTCACCCGGGCCACCGCCGCCTTCGACGCCTCGGGAACCTGGAAACACGATGGTGCCCGCTCGGCGGCGGCGTGGCTGGCGGCGTCCACCAAGCTGCCGATCGGCACGGCCCGGCGACGGGTGCGCCTGGGTCGCGAGCTGCGGCATCTCGGAGGTGCTGGAGGAAGCATGGCTGGGCGGCGAGGTGGGCGAGGCCCAGGTGGGCCTGGTGGTGCGGGCCCGCACCCCGGCCACCGAGGAATCCCTGGCCCGCGACCAAGACATGCTCGTCGACCACGCCCGGCGGCTGCGCTTCGCCTCCTTCGCCCGGGTCATGGCCTATTGGGTGCAGTGGGCCGATCCCGACGGCGCCGAGGATGAGGCGG
>Ga0183260_10001521_pt1 | contig 19222 bp, 20 predicted proteins | sample AntDrymUQ4972206_2_FD_129768 | JGI IMG/M metagenome (GOLD analysis project Ga0183260, IMG submission 129768) | Polar desert sand microbial communities from Dry Valleys, Antarctica - metaG UQ497 (22.06) (version 2) (version 2) | ecosystem: Environmental > Terrestrial > Soil > Desert | place...
CCGCAACGCTATCGCTAAGATCGAATTGGGCCGGCACGCAGCGCTGCCGGACGCACAGAGGAGTACATCGTGATCGACGTTTACACCTGGCCGACACCGAACGGCCACAAGATTCACATCATGCTGGAGGAATGTGCGCTGCCGTACAAAGTGCACGCAATCGATATCGGCGCCGGCGATCAGTTCAAGCCAGCATTTCTGAAGATCAGTCCGAACAACAAAATGCCGGCGATCGTCGACCCGGATGGGCCCGATGGCAAGCCGATCTCGTTATTCGAGTCCGGCGCAATCCTGATGTACCTCGCGGCGAAGACCGGCAAATTTATGCCTTCTGATGTGCGTGGCAAATATGTCGCGCTCCAATGGCTGATGTTCCAGATGGGAGGCGTTGGCCCGATGCTTGGGCAGGCACATCACTTTCGCATCTATGCGCCCGAGAAGGTCGAATACGCAATCAACCGCTACACCAATGAAGCCAAACGGCTGTACGGCGTGATGGAGCGCAGGCTTGGCGAAGAGCGGTACTTCGCCGGCGAATACTCGATCGCTGATATGGCGATTTTTCCGTGGACGCGCTCGTATGAAAATCAGGGAATCGATCTGGCGGATTTCCCGAATGTCAGGCGATGGTTCGACGCCATCGATGCAAGGCCAGCGGTCAAGCGTGCGGTGCAGATTCTTGCAGAGCGCCGCAAGCCAATAGATGACAAAGAGAGGGCAACTCTATTTGGCGCGAAGCAGTACGCGCAGCGATAGATGATGAAAGGAATTAACGTATCGCATCAAGCTGCGACTCGTTGCAATGCGGTGGGACGTCGTTCCGCTAGCTGAAGAAAAAATAGGCGCTGGCAACACTCGCAACTGCGGCAAACACAAAAAGCCATACGCGCAAATTGCGCGTGCGATCCGCGCTGGCGGGGCGATCGTAGACGCCGACCTTTTTAGGGTTCGGCTCGGGACTGTCGCGGTTTGGGGTCATTGCAGGCGGGGCCTTTGCCCCGCCCTTCTCAACTAAATGCTAACGGCCGTCACGGTCCGAGTCGCCTGGAACGGCGCGCTCTACCGCATTCGACGTGCGCTCCCAGCCGCGACGCACTGCGGACTTGAAGCGTTCCCAGCCGTCGCTGTCGCTCGGATTACGAGACACCCAATCGCGCCGTGCATCGGACTCGATGTCGGCCCAGTCGCGGTCACGGTAGCGGGAGTTGCTTCCGAGCTCGCCGCCGAAGCGATAGGCCGGCTGGTAGTCCTCGTAGGATCCGCCGCTCGAACTTAGGTAGTCGCGATGATGCATACGGAAGTCGTCGTCATCGTCATTCGACCAGCTCGACGATGTTGATGTGATCGGCATTCCGGAAGCAGTGGTAGCCGCGCCCATTTGCGAACGAGTTCCAAAGTTTTGTCCTGAGGTCGCGCCCATCGAGCCGCCTTCGTTCGAGTGCTGAACCTGATCTGCGCTATACGATGCGCTGTCATCGCGCGTCCATCCTTCCTGCTTCCATTGCTCCACGCGACGCTCAATATCCACTGCGCCATGATCACGCATTAAAGTCGCTGCTTCTTCTGCGCGTGAATCTTCAGCGCGCAAAGTGACGAGGGCGCCACCGCGACGCACCGACTCCGCGTAATAGCCGGCGTCATCTTCAGATACGCCCACACCAGTCAAGCCGCCGATAAGGCCACCGGCGACCGCGCCGACTCCGGCGCCCGCCAATGCAGCGGCAATCGGACCCGCTGCGATGATCGGGCCGATTCCCGGAATTGCCAGCCCCATTAAACCGACGACCAGGCCCGCTGCACCGCCGAGCACGCCGCCAGCCGCTGCGCCGGTTGCTGAGCCCGCACCGGTGTCGGACAAGGTACCCGGTGCGTCGCGCGGCAATTTCCCCTCGGCGCCGTCGGCCTCGCTGTACTGCCCCCGCGCGTTATTGGCAATGACGCTGATGTCGTCACGCGAGTATCCACGTTGCTGCAATTCGCGCAGAACCTGCTGCGCCTCATCAAAACTATCGAACGAACCGACAATGGTCTTAGCCACGGTGGTCTCCCTTATCTACGGTGAGATATATACGGTGAGATACACGCTGCGCACCCGCTCCGGCGGCACACAGCGAACTCGCATCTGCGATGCGTGCGTCTATAGGGGCAAGTGTCATGCCTTCTCGGCACCGCCCGCGGGCGGTGCCAGACTAGTCGTCGCGCGCCGCTGGCAGCAGTTGCGCCGCCTCTTCAGGGGGTAGCGCCTCGACGGAAGTCAACGCCCGGTTCATCTGCCTGGAACGCTGCTGCGCGGTATCGATCGTGTTGGATGCGGACAGCAGCTGCTTGTGCAGCGTGGCCAATACATCGCCGAACTTTCCGAATTCGGTCTTGACTGCGCCCAGCACCTGCCAGACCTCGGCTGAGCGCCGTTCCAATGCAAGGGTTCGAAACCCCATTTGCAGCGAGTTCAGCATCGCGAACAGCGTCGTGGGACCGGCAATCACGATGCGGCACTCGCGGTGCAGATGGTCCGCCAGCCCTGGCCGCCGCAGCACTTCCGAGAACAAGCCTTCGGTGGGAAGGAACATGATCGCGAAGTCGGTCGTATGCGGCGATTCGATATATTTTTCGCGAATCATCTTTGCCTGCACGCGCACGCCACGCTCGAGTGCGCGCCCGGCACTTTCGAGCGCGACCGCATCGCCAATTTCAAGGGCGGCCAATAGGCGCTCGTAGTCTTCGACTGGAAATTTAGCGTCAATTGGCAGCCAGCAGTGCGAGCCGTCGCGGCCCGGCATGCGCACCGCAAATTCCACGCGTTCGAGCGACTGCGGCCGGGTCGCGATATTGCGTGCGTACTGGTCGACCAGCAACACCTGTTCGAGCAACGCGGCCAGTTGCACCTCGCCGTACATGCCGCGCGATTTCACGTTGGTCAACACGCGCTTCAAGTCGCCGACGCCGACCGCCAACGCCTGCATCTCGCCCAAGCCTTTGTGCACCTGCTCGAGGCGATCAGACACCATGCGAAATGATTCACCGAGCCGCGCTTCAAGCGTGGACTGCAGCTTCTCTTCAACGGTCGCACGGATCTGGTCGAGCTTGCGCTCGTTGCCTTGCTGCAGACTCGTCAGCTGCGATTGCAGCGTACCGCGAACTTCCCCCAGGTCGAATTGAATCCGCCGCGTCAGGTCAGCGAGCTGCTGCCCTTGCAGTCCGGTCAGGCCGGTCATCTGCTGGATCAGGTTGCCTTGTAATTCTCCAAGTCGCGTTCCAGTTTCAAGCCGAAGCTGGCCTGACGAGGTGTCGACCGCCGAGCGCAGCTCGCGCTCAAGGCGCTCGTTGTCGCGCAAGAGCGCATCGAGGCGCGAGGTCAGGCCAACATCGCGTCGGCCGCGCAGCACCACATACAGCCCAAGCAGCGAAAAAAGAAGCGCAACCGCGAGGGTCGCGGCAATGATGTCAAGCATGCCGCGATGATACGGGCGCTCGGAGCGCGAGCCGGCCTAGCCGCCGGTTGTTTCGCCGCCCATCACCTGCAGGACGGTGCCCGTAATGTACGAAGAGTCCGCGTTCGAGGCGAGAAACACATACGCAGGCGCCAGCTCTTCGGGCTGCGCGGGCCGTTTCATCGGACTGTCGGCTCCGAACTCGGCGGCCTCTTTTGCAGTCGCGCCGGTGTCGGCTGGATTAAGCGGCGTCCAGACCGGGCCGGGCGCAACCGCGTTGACCCTGATCTGACGATCAATCAACTGCATGCCAAGAGTTTTGGTAAATGCATTGACCGCCCCTTTGGTTGCCGAATAATCGGGCATGTCTTTCGAACCCTTGATGCCGGTTTGCGAACTGGTTGCAATGATGGCCGCTCCGGGCTTCATGTGACGCAATGCTGCGCGTGCGAGGCGCATGTACGCAAATATGTTGGTTTGAAACGTGCGCTCGAGATCAGCGTCTTCGAGATCCTCCAACTTCTTGCTGCTTTGCTGGGCCGCATTGGAAACCAGGATGTCAAGGCGACCGAATGCGCCTGCGGTGCGCTCGACCGCCTGATCGCAAAATGCGGCATCGGTCAAGTCCCCCGGTATCAATTCGCAGGTGCGACCCTCCGCCTCAACGATGGCACGCGTGTCTTCGGCATCTGACTGCTCTTCAGGCAGATACACAATCGCGACGTCAGCCCCTTCGCGTGCAAAGAGCGTGGCCACCGCGCGCCCGATGCCAGAGTCACCACCGGTGATCAACGCCGCCTGCCCTTCCAACTTGCCGGCCGCCTTGTAGCGCGGAGCTTGAAATCGCGGCGCCGGATCGAGCGCGGATTCCAGACCGGGCGGTTGTTGCTGCTGTTTCTTGAACGGCGGTTTCGGCTCCTTTAACGGCGCTGAAGTCTCCGTGGCCTGCGCTTCGTCAAGCGCTTGCGTCATTTGCTGCTCTGCTTGCCTTGCCATTTGCGTGCTCCGTTAAGCGACGGTGCAAATGCAGGCAAGGGCGATACCCGCGCCGCAGCTTCAGGCCTCGCGCAGGGTGGCAAGCGGCGGTGCCTTCAAAACGCCACGCAGTCCGAACCATCCACCCAGCATCGCAGCCGCCGCCCCGCCTACGATGCCCCCCGCGAAAACCCAAGGTGACAGCGCGTACTCGAACTCGAAGGCGTACTTGGCAAGCGCCCATCCGATCGCACTTGCGCCTACGGCGGCAAGGAACCCGGCCAGACCACCGATGAACAACATTTCGGCGACCTGAGCACGGGACAACTGGGCTTTCGACGCCCCCAGCGCACGCAGCAGGCCGGCCTCGCGTATGCGCTCGTCGCGGCTCGACGCAAGCGCGGCATACAGCACCAGCACGCCAGCGATCAACGTGAACAAAAACAGAAACTCGACCGCGGCAATGACCTGATCAATGACGGTCTGCACTTGCAGGAAAACCGCCGTCATGTCGATCACGGTCAGATTCGGAAATTGCTGAAGCAGGCTGCCGGTGACCTTGTTCTGCGCGGGCGAGAGGTGAAACGCGCTGATGAAGCTTGCGGGCATGTCCCTGATCAGAGCCGGCGGCATGATGACGAAAAAATTCGCGCGCATCGAGTCCCAATTGACCTTGCGCATACTCGTGGCGCGTGCCGTCACCGCCTGCCCGGCGATATCGAATTTCAGCGCGTCGCCAAGCTTGATGCCAAGCGCGTCCGCGATGCCTTCTTCGATCGACAGCTCGTCGCTACCGTCGGTAAACCATCGGCCGCTGGTAATGCGGTTGTGCGACGGCGCGTCGGTCATGTAGGACAGATTAAATTCGCGCTCGACTAAACGCTGCGCGCGGTCCCCGGTAAAGGACTCGGGGCCCACTGCACGCCCGTTGATCTCGATCAACCGCCCACGAATCATTGGGAACAGTTGCGCATCGACGCCCGCCGCGCCGAGCTGGGCCGCGACGGCAGCGGTCTGATCCGGCTGGATGTTGATCACGAATCGATTCGGCGCATCCGCGGGCGCCGCCTTGCGCCAGGCATCGACCAGGTCGGTGCGCGTCACGGTCAATAGCAGCAACGCCATCAACCCGACAGCGAGCGAAACCAGTTGAATCACTGCTGCAACCGGTCGACGCTGCACGGCTGCAATCGCAAAACGCCACGAGATACCCAGTCGGCCGGTGAGGCCACGCAATGGGGCGATTAGTTTCAGCACAAGCCATGCGACCAATGCAAACACGACGAGCCCACCGGCAAAACCACCGGCCGTTACGAGGCCCACTTTGAGATCGTTCGACGACCACAGCAGCAGCGCGAAGAATCCGGCGAGGCCGGCGAGGTAACCAAGCGCCACGCGACCGGTCGGCAAACCAACGTCTTTTCGCAGGACACGCAACGGCGGAACGTGCCGCAGCTGCACCAGCGGCGGCAGCGCAAATCCCAGCAGCAGAACGAGACCGCACGCAAAGCCTTGCGCACCCGGTAGCAATGAAGGCTGCGGCAAGCTTGTCTTGATCAGCGAGCCCAGTGCGTTAAGAAGAACGTAATGCGTGGCGTATCCCAACGCCATGCCGACAACACAAGCGGCCAGGCCGATCACCAGGAATTCCATTGCAAACAGCCTGAAGATATCGGCTTGTGCAAGACCCAGGCAGCGCATCATGGCGCACGAGTCGAGGTGGCGCAGCGAAAACCGGCGCGCGGCCGCGGCGACAGCAACCGCCGCGATCATTGCCGCAAGCAGCGCCACCAGCGCAAGGAACCGCTCTGCCCGATCCAGCGTGCGCTGCATTTCGGGCCGTCCGCCTTCCAGCGTCTCGACGCGCTGGCCACGCTCCAAACCTTCGGTCAATGACGTTGAATACGTACGCATCGCGGAACGCTCCCCGGCGACCAGCAGCCGATACGTGACGCGACTGCCGTTTGCGATCAATTGCGTGTCGGCGAGATCCTCGATGTTCAGCATCACGCGCGGCGCAAAGTTAATGAACTGCGCGCCGCGGTCGGGCTCAATTGAAATTATCTTTCCGATCCGAAACGTCTTTTCGCCCAGCCGGATCGCGTCACCCAGCGCCGCGCCCAGTGCCTGCATGAGCTGGCCATCGACCCAGACTTCGCCACGCGCAGGAATTTCTCGTGTCACCTGATCGCCTTGCCCGGCGGCCTGGACAAGGCGCAGATTGCCGCGCAGCGGATAGCCGGGCGACACGGCCTTGACCGCGGACAGCGAGCTGCGGTCAGCGTCAGTCGCGCTGATCGCCATGCTTGGAAATGTCACCGTGTGCGCGACCTGCAATCGCGCGGTCGCAGCACGATCCGCCAGCTCGGCGCTGATCGGCGTATCCGAGCTCAGCACCAGATCCGCTCCCAGCAACTGCGTCGCATCGCGTTCGAGGCCGAGTCGAATGCGATCAACCAGGAAGCCGACGCTTGTCACAGACGCGACCGCAACAACCAGGGCGGCAGCCAGCAGCCGCAGCTCGCCAGCGCGCCAGTCGCGCGCGGTCATGCGCAAGGATTGCAAGATCAAACGGCGGAAATTCATGCGGTCAAGTATCGCAGTTAACCCCTTTTGCCCGGCGCCGTCGTTTGCAGCATCTGCGCCAGACAAACCCTGGGAGAGATTGTGTCCACCATTGCCTCCACTTCGATCAAGGCTGCCGTCGCAGCCGCGTTGGTAGCCAGCTCAGCCAGCGGCAAGGATGTCTCAAGTCAAATGCCTGCGCCCGCCACTGCACTGACCATCTACAGCAACGCCGCGCCTGGTTCGATCTCGGCCGATGCCTATCGCTCACCCGGGCGCGGCCCGGTACCCGGTTATGCGGTGGTAAGGCAGGAGCGCGACCTCGACCTCATCAAGGGGCGCAACGCAATTCGCTTTACCGATGTAGCTGCACTGATCGATCCGACTACCGTTGCCTTCGAATCGATGACCGACCCGAAAGGCACCACCGTACTCGAACAGAACTATCAGTTCGATCTGGTGAGCACTGACAAGTTGTTGCAGAAGTATGTTGATCGGTCAATCACGGTCGACCAAGTGCGCGGGCAGAGCACTGAATCATTCAATGGCACGCTGCTCTCGACACAGGGCGGCATCGTTCTGCGGCGAGAAGATGGGGCCGTTCAGATTCTTCCCCACAATGCCGGGGTTCGGCTGCCGGCGCTGCCCGGTGGCCTGATCACGCGGCCGACGCTCGTGTGGGACGTTGCAGCCCAGCGTGCCGGCGCGCAGCGAACACGAGTTTCGTATCAGACACAGGGCCTGACCTGGTGGGCTGACTACAACGTTGTGTATGCGGAGGGTGCCACTGCGAATGCCTGCCGCCTCGACGTGGGCGCGTGGGTCAGCATCGTCAACCAGTCGGGGGCGAGTTACACCGATTCGCGGCTCAAGCTGGTGGCCGGTGACGTGCACCGCGCGCTGCCAGCAGCACCAGCCAGTGTGGCAATGGTCAAGCAATCACGCGCGGATGTCGCCGCCGAAAGAGATCTCGGCTTCGCGGAAAAATCCTTCTTCGAGTACCACCTGTACACGCTGGGGCGCACTACAACGCTTCCCGACAATTCGACGAAGCAGATCGAACTCTTTCCCGCGGCGCGGCGGGTCCCGTGTGAAAAAACACTGGTGTACTACGGCGCCCCCGGTGGTCACCGCGGTTTTCTATCGTCGCCCGCCACCGATCGCAACTATGGCGTTCAGAGCAATCGCAAGGTCGACGTTTATCTGCAATTCAAGAATGTCGAAGCCAACAACATGGGCATGCCGCTGCCTGCCGGGCGCGTACGTGTCTCGAAGCTCGACCCGGCGGATCAAACGCTGGAGTTCATCGGCGAAGATGTCATCGATCACACGCCTCGCAATGAAAATCTATTGCTCAAGCTAGGCTCGGCGTTCGATGTCGTCGGCGAGAGGCGTCAGGTCGATTTCAAGGTTGACACGACGCGCAAGACAATGACCGAAGAGATTGAGGTGAAGCTGCGTAATCAGAAGAAAGAAAAAGTCGAAGTGATGATCAAAGAAAATCTCTATCGCTGGGTTAACTGGAACATCGCGCAACGAAGCCACGAATATCGGAAGGAAGACGCCCGCACCATCGTGTTTCCGGTCACGGTCGCAGCCGGTTCCGAAGTGACAGTTCGCTACACCGTTCAATACAGCTGGTGACGTCGGAAGAGCCGATTCATTTGCTGCCGACGGGCACTTTTCCGATTACGCCTTCGACGTAGTAGTTCATTGCGCCAAGCTGTGCATCGGTCAACGTGCCCGTCGCAAGAATTTCCTTGCCATCGTTGCTCTTCAGCGGCCCAGTAAATGGATGAAATTTGCCAGCGCGGATGTCCTCCTGCCGCGCTTTCACCAACTCAATCAGCTCCGGCGGAAGGTTGTCCGCGAGCCCCTGCAATCGGATGAACCCGTCCTTCATACCTCCCCATACCGGTGCAACTGCCCATGTTCCGTCAAGCACCGCTTGCGCACGTTGCGTGTAATAGTCGCCCCAATGATGAGTGACCGCGACGAGCTGCGCATTGGGCCCAAACCGGGCCATGTTCGAGTGATACGCAACGGCCATTTTTCTTTTCTGTTCGGCCGCAGTAACCACAGCGGTTGAATCCGTGTGGTGCGTTACGACGTCCGCGCCCTGGGCCATCAACGTATTTGCGGCGTCGCGCTCTTTGCCGGGGTCGTACCACGTGCTGATCCAAACGACGCGCAACTGCGCCTTTGGATTACTCGCACGGGCGCCGAGCAAAAACGCGTTGATGCCCTGCAAGACTTCGGGAATTGGAAACGCAGCGACGTAACCGAGCGTACCGGTCTTGCTCATGCGGCCGGCGATCATTCCGGCCAGATAACGGCCTTCGTAGAAGCGCGCGTTGTACGTATTGACGTTGGGCGCGGTCTTGTAACCCGTCGCATGCTCAAACTTCACATCCTTGAATTCTTCCGCCACTTTCAGCGTTGGATTCATGAAGCCGAACGACGTCGTAAAAATAAGCTTGTGCCCCTGCTGCGCAAGATCCCGAATTACCCGCTCGGCGTCGGCGCCCTCGGCGACCTTCTCGACAAAAGTCGCGCTGACCTTGGCGCCGAGCGCCTTGACCATCTGCTCGCGCCCCGCATGATGTTGCGCGGTCCAGCCCGCGTCGGACACCGGGCTTACGTATACGAAGCCGACTTTCAAAGGTGCCACAGCAACCGGTGGTGGAACTACCAGGGCCTTTGGCGCCGGCTCGTCCTTCTTGCTGCAGCCGCCTATTGCTGCAACAGCAACCAGCAATGCTGCAAGCCTTGCATGCGTTCTCATCGCTTCTCCGAATCAGCGCAGGAAGTCTACGGTAGCCCGTGCGGACTGAACGCTTTCCCCAACGCCGCTGGCATGTTGAGGCGAATCCAGCGCGGATCGCGCGAAATCAAAACCAGTACGACGATGGTTGCGATATACGGCGTCATCGCGAGCCACTGCGCCGGAATGTCGATGCCCGCCCCTTGCAGATAGAACTGCAGCATCGTGACACCGCCGAACAAATACGAACCCAGCAGCACGCGGCCGGGACGCCAAGTGGCAAACGTGACCAACGCCAGTGCAATCCAACCGCGGCCGGCAACAATGCCTTCTGACCAGAGCGGCGTGTAGATCGTCGACAGGTACGCGCCCGCCAACCCGGCGCACGCGCCACCGAATGCCAGCGCGGCCCAGCGAATGCGACGCACCGGATAGCCCAGCGCGTGCGCTGACTCGGGGGATTCGCCGACAGCGCGCAGCACGAGTCCGCTGCGCGTTGCAAATAGAAACCACGCCACAGTACCCGCCAGCGCTAGCGACGCGTACACCATCCAGTGATGCGCAAAAAGAGCAGGTCCAACAAACGCAAGTTCTCGCAGAATCGGTACACCATCGGCCATTCGCCCCGGCAGCGTATCGCCCTGCACTGTTGTGCCGATGAACGTTGAGATGCCTGCTCCGAACAGTGCGAGTGCCAAACCTGTCGCAAACTGATTGGTCATCAGCCCGACCGCCAGCGCGGCAAACAGCGATGCCAGTAAAGCTCCGGCAACGGCGCCGGCAAGAAATCCAATCCAATACTGTCCCGACGCCAGCGTTACACCGAAGGCGACCACCGCACCCACCAGCATCATTCCTTCAGTGCCAAGATTGACGACGCCGCTGCGCTCGTTGATCACGATCCCGATCGCAGCGAGCAGCAGAGGCGTGCCCGCGTTGAGCGTGATCGCAATCAGCGCAGCGAGAGCATCCATTAGATCGCAGCGGCCCTTCGAAACTGCACGCGATGCGCGACCATGGTGTCGCAGGCCAGCAGAAAAAACAGCAGCAGTCCCTGATAAACGCCCGTGAGCGCGGATGGCAAGCCCAATCGCGACTGCGCCAGTTCCCCACCAATGTAAAACAGCGCCATCACCAATGAAGCGAGCACGATTCCCGCCGGGTGCAAGCGGCCAACGAACGCGACAATGATCGCCGCGAAGCCATAGCCGGGCGAAATCGACGAGGTCAACTGCCCGATCGGGCCGGCAACCTCAAGGCCGCCCGCGAGACCTGCCAATGCACCCGACAACAGCAGCGCAAACCACAGGGCACGACGATTCGAAAATCCTGCGTAACGCGCGGCACGGGGAGCCAGTCCAATGACCTTAAGTTGAAAGCCGATGACGGTGCGAGCGAACAACAGCCACAGCGCTGCAGCGGCCATCAGCGCCAAAACGCTGCCAAGCGTAAGCCGGGTGCCTTCGATCAGAATTGGCGCGCGTGACGCGGCGGCGAACATTTCGCTCTGCGGAAATCCATAGCCCGCGGGATCACGCCACGGCCCTTGCACCACCCACGAAATCAACTGCTGCGCGACGTAGACCAGCATCAGGCTGACCAGAATTTCGTTTGCGTGAAAACGATCGCGCAACCACGCTGTCAGCGAAGCCCAGATAGCACCGCCGGCAGCCGACGCCAACAAGACCAGCATGAACCAGCCGCGCGATGTTTCTGGAGTGGCCAACAACGCCACACCGCCCCCGACGATTGCGCCCACGATCAACTGACCTTCGGCTCCGATGTTCCACACGTTGGTGCGAAAGCACACTGCCAGGCCACACGCGCACAACACGAGCGGGGTTGCCTTCAGTGCGAGTTCGCTCCATCCACGCACGGTGACCAGCGGTTCTACGATGAACACCACCAACCCCTGCATCGGAGAAATACCCATCGCAGCAAACAGCACGCAGCCTGCCGCGAGCGTCAGTGCAATGGCTGCAATCGGCGATAGCCACGTGGCAAGCGGCGCGGCTGTATCGCGAGGAACCAGAGACCACTTCATTACGCCGCCGGTGTCGGCGTGGCGTGCACGGGTTGCTTCGCCGACCAACCACCGCCCATCCAGACGCCAAGTTCCTCGGTGCTGATTTGACGCGGCGCTCTTGGCGGAGACAATCGGCCATTGGCGATCACGAACAAACGGTCCGCCAGCTGATAGAGCTCGTCAAGCTCTTCGGAGACCACGACGATTGCGCAACCGGCCGCACGCAACGCGAACAGTTCATTGCGGATGGCGGCAGCAGAGCCCGCGTCGACACCCCAGGTCGGCTGATGAACCAGCAACACGCGCGGCGCCTGCAGCACCTCTCGGCCGACGATGTACTTCTGCAGGTTGCCGCCGGACAACGTCTCGACCTTCTGCGATAACGATGCTGCTCTCACACCGAATTTTTCGACGACGCGCGCCGCACGCACGCGTCCCGTTGAAGCGTGCATCAGAAGCGAAGCCTGCACCGACTCATCGGTCAGTAACGCGTTGTCTTCGAGTGACATACCGGCAACAGCCGCGTGACCCAACCGCTGCTCCGGGATGTAGCGCATTCCGAGTGCACGGCGCTGCGCGCTATCCAGATGTCCAACGGGCTTGCCGCACAATTTCACTGCGTCAGATCGAACCGTAATCTCGCCCGCCAGCGCCGCCATCAGCGCCGCCTGCCCGTTGCCTGAAATGCCGGCGATGCCGACAATTTCCCCGCTGCGTACTTCGAATGAAACATCGTCGAGTCGGTGTCCTTCGACTGCATCCACAATCAGACTGCTGACCTGAAGCATCACCTCGCCGGCGAGCGTGTCGTGCAGTGCCAACGCCCGCGGCTCCGCACCCAGCATCAACCGCGCTAACGCGGACTCAGTCTGCGCACGCGGATCGACATTGGCCACCACCCGGCCTGACCGCATTACCACGCAGCGTGTCGCGAACTCGCGAATTTCGTGCAGCTTGTGACTGATGAACACGATGCTGGTGCCGCTTTCGGCCGCCTGCTGCAGAGTGGCAAACAGGCGCTCGACCGACGGTGGGGTCAGCACCGAGGTAGGCTCGTCGAGAATCAGCAGTCGCGGTCGACCGAGCAGCGCGCGCAGGAGCTCGACGCGCTGCCGCTCCCCCATTGATAAGTCATGCACGCGCCGGGCCGGGTCGACCTGCAAACCGTACCGCGCAGCAAGCTCGAGCACCCGAGATTCGATCTCGCGCCTCGGCGCCTGTGGCAATCCGAGCGCAATGTTTTCCAGCACCGTTGCCGCATCGAATAACGCAAACTGCTGAAACACCATCGCGATGCCAAGAGCACGCGCGTGGCGGGGACTATCGATGTCGGCGACCAAACCATCGATCGCGATCGTGCCGCGATCAGGCTGCGTAATGCCGTACGCGATTTTCATCAGCGTGGTCTTGCCGGCACCGTTTTCACCGAGCAGCGCAACAATCTCGCCAGGCATGACGTCGAACGACACGGCATCGTTGGCGATGACGGCACCGTAGCGCTTCGTAACGTCGCTCATTGCCAACCGAGGCGATTGCGACGTCGGTACGGGTACCAAATCAGCGGCGCGCACGCTTGCCCTCCAGCCCCAAGACCATCCAGGCGGGCGCGTGGTCGCTGGCGCCCTCTTCGCCGCGCACGGCTTTGTCGACCCCAGCTTGCGCAATGCGGCTCGACAATCCACTGCTGACCAGAAAATGGTCGATGCGCAGCCCCGCATCGCGTCCCCAACGGCCGCGCTTGTAATCCCAGAACGTGAACATCGGTTCAGACGGATGCAGCGCGCGCATCGCGTCGGTCCACCCCTGGTCGAGCAGGCGCTTGAACATGGCGCGGCTTTCAGGCTGCACGAGCGCGTCGTCGTCCCATGACTTGGTTGGATAGATATCGAAAGGCGTAGGCACGACGTTGTAGTCGCCGGCGAGAATGACGGGCACCTTGGCATCAATCAATTTCTGCGCATGAACGAGCAGGCGGCCCAGCCATGCGAGCTTGTAGTCGAATTTCGGGCCAGGCCGCGGATTGCCGTTGGGCGCGTAGATCGATGCAATCAGCACACCATTGATCGCAGCTTCTATGTAGCGACTCTGGAAGTCTTGTGGATCGCCCGGGAGGCTGCGCTGAGTCACGACCGGGTCGCCCCCGCGGGCGAGTATCGCGACGCCATTCCAGCTTCGCTCACCGCACCAAACAGCACCGTATCCGGCCGACCTGATCGCGTCAACCGGAAAGGCGGCGTCGGTGGATTTGAGCTCCTGCAAGCACACCACGTCCGGCTGTGCCACGCCAAGCCATCGCAGCAAGTTGGCGAGCCGTTTGTTGATGTTGTTGATGTTGAACGTCGCGGTTTTCACGACGCCCCTGCCAGATTGCGTTGCGATGCTGATCGAACCAACCGCACTCGCGTTCTCAATTTCACTACCGATTGAGCGCTCCGAAGACACGACGGATAATTTCGCTGCCGGCCGCCACAGGGTTAGCGCGAATTTTCTTTTCTTCTTCCGCAATCATTGTGTAGAGCCCGTCGAGCGCTTTTTGCGTAACGTACCGCTCGATAGACGCTTGCTCGGCCCTTATCAGACCGAGCGCCGATCCCTGCCCGGCAATGGCGTTGTACTGCTGCGCCAGGCCGCTTCTGTCGGTGACTCTCCGCACGATCGGCAAAAATCGTTCGGACAACTGCGGCGCAGTTTTCGCCTTGAAAAACTGCGTCACCGAATCGTCGCCGCCGCGCAGGATTTGCTTGGCGTCATCGACGCTCATCGACTTGACCGCATTGGTCAGCAACACTTTCGCTTGCGGCACCGCCTGCTCAGCCGCACGATTGACCGCAAGTTCCAACTTGTCGACCTCGTCGCCCTTTCCCATCATTCGCAAAACGGAGCGGGCCCGCTGCAGTTGTTCGGGCAGCGGAATCTTTACCTTGGGATTTCCCCAGAAACCGTCGGTCTGACCTAGCGTCGCGACGGCAACCGACGCGCCTTTATCGAGCGCGGCTTTCAGTCCTGCCGTCGCATCGCGTCCAGTGAGCTCGTCGAATGTTTGAGCGCCAAGCTGCGTCGTCGCAAGCGTGATCAATACGGTAACGACCCCGAGGGCAAGCGGTTTAAAAAATCTGAGTGTCATAGGAGTCGAGCCCGCAATGTGGTTGGCGGAGGCGGTGTCCGCCGCTGATGCGGTAACTGCGCGGCTTGTCAGCGAATGCCCTCGCATAACCCACACTCTAACTTACTAATACGTTTTGACTCGGTGTCCGCCGCCTCAGACTGACGCCCCCGAACACCACACGCACACGCACGCGCACGATCCGATGTCGGCTGGACCGCATACCCCATTGGCATCGCCACCCGAACATGACGCATACGCATCCGCACGTGCCCGATGAGCATCATCGGCACGACCACGGGTATCGGCTCGCTGACTCCTGGGTTCTGCCATGAATGGCTTGCCCGCGCTTATGGCCGCCTTATGTACTTCACCAGCGCCACGATTGCGAGCACCACCAGCACGACGATCAGAAAACCTACAACTATCCCGCCGCCCATCATCCAACCCATTCCTTCCATGCGCATCATTTAACGGCTCCTGAGTGTCACAGCGTGTTGAGAGTGCCTCAGCCGCAGCATGCTTTCTGCGCTTGAACCGGCGGGCATTTCACCGAGCCGTACGAGCAAAAGACGCAGCAGTCACCGGCCCGTGGTCGCAGCAACCCCTTGCAGCCCTCGCACTCGTAGAAGAACTGGCAGGCATCGGTCGGCATCGTTTCCTGCTTCGCGTGTCCGCACTGCGGACAGGTCAACACCGAGTCGAGCGTCTCAGGCACGGTGTGCACCTATTGCTTCTTGAGGGTGGATGGGAAACCTGCCGCGGCAGTCGCTTTGAGCAAAACCTCCACGTTGGTCTTCGCGTCGTCGAAGATCACCTCTGCTTCGGCTTTCTTGAGGCTCACGTCCGCTTTGGTCACGCCGTCAATCTTGGTTAAGGATCTCTGCACGGAGATCACACACGACCCTCAAGTCATCCCAGATACTGCCAGCGTGGCGGTCCTGACCGCGGCCAGGGCCGTAGCAGAAATGAGGGCGAAGATGGCAAAAATGGCTGGAGTGATAACTTTTTTCACGCGGACCTCCTCAGGCTAGATAGATCACGTACCACGGAAACGCGACCAACGCGGCGGTCACGATTACCGCGCCGATAAATAACCGTTGCTGATTACGCAACGTCCTTGGCTCAGCGCACGCCCCTCCCGGTGCACACACCGCGGGCACGTAAAACAGCCGATACGCGGCGAATCCTAGGAACACGAGCGCGAGCCCGATGAAGATCGGGCGCAAGGGCGTAAGAAACGCGATCAACCCGGCGGCGGCTCCTCCGAGGCCCAATGCAACGAGCACCAAGGGGCCGACGCAGCAGATGGAAGCGCCAATGCCCGCAATGACACCGCCAGCCAGCGGAGATTTCGCCGACACCGGTTTTACTTCATCTGCGCTCGCGCCGGCGGCGAGCGAGCCATTGACGTTAGGTGATGCCATCACTATCCCGAACGATTCGCAATGCCTGCAGTCTAGATTCCGTACCGTGGTACGGAGTCAAGGGTGTGAGCATGGATTCGAACTTGCCGATCGGCCGCCTCGCTGCGAACGCTGGCGTCAACGTGGAAACGATTCGCTACTACCAGCGGCGCGGGTTGTTATCGGAGCCGGACAAACCGCTGAACGGGCATCGCCGATATCCGGCGGAGTCGGTGAAGCGGGTGCGCTTTATCAAGCGAGCGCAGGTCCTCGGCTTCACGCTGGACGAGATTGCCGGACTACTGCAACTCGACGTCGCGCACGCCTGCGCAGAGACACGGGACCTAGGGGCGCGCAAGCTTCAGATCATTGAGCAAAAGCTGGCCGATCTGACCGCAATGCGCAAGGCTCTGGCCAAACTGATGCGCCAATGCGATTCGCTCGACGGGACAGGCGCCTGTCCTATCATTGACGCACTCGCGACCGATTGAGTTCCACTTCGGTGATCATCATCGCGCCGCGGTTGTGCGGTCTACGATCGACTCAGAGTTAGATTCGTGCTCGATACGTTCTGGGGTTTCTTCCTTGTGCCGATCGGGCTCGGCCTGCTCGGTTTCATCGAGCCATGCTCGATCGGCGCCAGCCTGCTGTTCCTGAAATCGGTCGAAGGCAATCCGCCAGCGGTAAAGACGATGCAGGCGATCGTGTTCACTGTTACGCGGGCGCTTTTCATCGGTGGACTTGGCGCCGCGGCAGCGCTGATCGGTGCCGCGTTCCTCCAATTTCAGCGCGGCGGCTACGTGCTGCTTGGCACTTTGTACGTTGCGCTGGGATTGATCTATCTGGTCGGCAAAGCGGGTTGGCTAATGCGAACGATCGGCCCCAGCCTTTCGCGGTTGTCGACGGTGCGCGGGTCCGCAGCGCTCGCGATCTTCTTTGGCTTGAACATTCCCGCATGCTCAGTCCCGCTGCTCGCGGCCGTTCTGGGATCGGCCGCAGTGGCCGGTGCCGCACAGGTCTGGCAAGGTTTTTTTATGTTGGCGTTGTTCGGGCTCGCGTTGTCGTTGCCGCTGCTGGTTGCGCTGGCGTTCGGTTCGGCGCAGCGCCTGCTCGAGCGGCTTGCCAGGTATTCAGAACGAGTGCCGGTCGTCATCGGACTGCTCTTCATCGTCCTCGGTGCATGGTCAATCTATTCTGGTTGGTCGGCGCCATGGACTCGTGAACTCGTATCGTCAACATGACGATACGAGGAAGCCGCCAATTGTCTGCGCACGAACTACGCTTCTGCGCGTTCCCCCTCGGTCGCACGTAGATCGCTGAGCAATCCACCGAGATATTCTGCGATGACACCCATCGCGCCCTTGCCGGCGACCCGCTCTGCCTCGGCGTTGTAGTTCGTGTTGGTGTTGACGTCATAGACCACTCGCTCGCCGTTGGGACGTACGACGAACTCGATGCCGGCGATTCCGATCCCGTTGCGGCACAAGAAGCGTTCATAGCGCGTGATCTGGTCAGATGTGATGACGCCATCGACAATCTCAAATTTCTTTCCCCCCGGCACAGATGGGCAAAACGAATCGAGCTCACAAACATCCGCCGGGCACAGTTCGAAGCCGCCGGTGGCGTCGATCTTCACGAGGTAGAGAAAGCGACCGCCGACAAACTCGGCCCTAAAGATATGACCCGTCTTTCCGGAAATGTATTCCTGAATCAGCAGCGTGCCGTCGATTGCTTCCGGTAGCTCACCGCGCTCAGCAGCGCGCAGGATTTGCTCTGGCGTTTCGTACAACCGCACGCCAAGTCCTTTTCCGCCCCGATTCGGCTTGACAATCAAAGGGCCCGACGCAAATGCCGATAACGCATCGGAAAGCGCACGCTCGCCGACGACCGCCACAGTCTTTGGCACCGCTATACCATCGCGCGATAGCTGCATGTACTGGCGCGTCTTGCTGATCTCTAGATCAAGGGCACGGCTGTCGTTAACGACGACTCGGCCATGGCGCTCTAGCCACGCAAGCACCGATGCGGTGAGTTCTGCCGAATATCGATGATCGCGCGTATGCGATGACGCGCTCATGCGGTTGTAGAACACGCCCCGCGGTGGCAACCCGCTGAGATCAACCGCCCACTGGTCGAGGTACCACTCGGCGTAAGGGACACGACGCTCGGAAAAGGCGTCGCGTAGTGGGACAACCCAGTCGTTGTTTTCGTGAATAACGTAGATCTTCATCATGTCAGGCTCAGCTACAAAAGCCGAGTATGTCGACGGGCGACCTCCGCCACGAAACGATCGTGCATTTGATTAGACACGCGAGTCATGAGCAATCGACTTGTCCCGATCCGCATCACTGTACGGAGGTCACTACATAGGATGCGAGGAAGCCGCCAGTTCGTGCTGCGGGCCGGGCGCTTTCGACCAGCGCCCGTTGCTGTAGACCGCCAGGCCGTGATGGCTCGGCACGAACAGCTGGTTGCCGTCGGCGCTGTACGACAGGCCGTGGACGTGCGTCAGCGTGATTTCTTCGGCAAGTGCGATGCGCGGCGCGGCGACGGAGGCGAGCATCAATATCGCGAGCACAGCATGAACGGAGAATTTCCTCATCTGGATTCCTTTATAGATTTGCCGCCCAATGCGGAGGTTCAAGTTGCCGCATGACTCCTCCTCCAGAACGCCGGACGCGGGGCTCGCTGGGCTCTCGGCCGCCGCATCAACAGGTACGCCGCCGGAATCACGAACATCGACAGCAGTGGCGCGCTGATCATGCCGCCGACCATCGGCGCCGCAATACGCTGCATCACTTCGGAGCCGGTGCCGGCGCCCCACATGATCGGCAGCAGGCCCGCGATGATCACGGCGACCGTCATCGCCTTGGGCCGCACGCGCAGCACCGCGCCGTCGCGGATTGCTTCGAGCAGATCGGCTTCGCTGGTGGCTCCCGCAGCGACGCGCGC
>Ga0183260_10001522_pt1 | contig 19218 bp, 16 predicted proteins | sample AntDrymUQ4972206_2_FD_129768 | JGI IMG/M metagenome (GOLD analysis project Ga0183260, IMG submission 129768) | Polar desert sand microbial communities from Dry Valleys, Antarctica - metaG UQ497 (22.06) (version 2) (version 2) | ecosystem: Environmental > Terrestrial > Soil > Desert | place...
GACCCGGACCCTGCCCCGGCGCAGGACGACCACGCCAACAGCGGCCAGTCCGAGACCCAGCAGGGCGCCCGACACCGGCAGCACCGGCGAGGAGTCGTCCTGTTCCGCGATGATCCGCTGCTTCTCGTCCGCGATGATGCGGCGGCTCGGGGCGGTGGCCCCAGCACTGTCTGCAGTACCGCCACCACCGGCGGCGACGCCGCCGGAGGGTGCCCCCGTGCCCGAGCCGGAGTGCGGCAGCGCGACGTAGGGGAATGTGTCGCCGAAGGGCAGGTCGTTCTCGTCGACCGCGTCACCGGCGGCTAGCGCCTCAACGATCGTGCCCGTACGGACGGCGCCCTCGAGGGCCTGGATCTCGATGTCGACAACGTCGTCGGCCAGCCTGCGGCCGTTGGGGAAGCCAGCGTTGTCGCCGCCCAGCACACCGAGCCGGTTGGGTTCTGCTGCCGGCGGGATCGAGGTGTTCAGGCGCAGCATCTCCGACGGGGTCACCTCACCCTTGGGCTTGTTGAGCCCGTCGATGCCGGTGAGGAAGATCGCGAAAATGTCGTCTCGCGGCGCCTTCGGCGCCGGGATGCCATAGACCGCCTCGATCAGCTTGGGCAGCTCCGGGTCGTTGACCCGATCGACGACCGGCTGGACAGTGGCGTCCTTGACCGGCGGCAGCGCGTTGAAGGCGTCCTTGAGACCCGCCGGTACCACAACCTCGTTGACCAGTGGCATACCGAGGCGGGACACCTGGACGTAGTCACCCTTGAAGGTCTTGGTGCCGTCAGCGCCCTGCACCGACATGCCTGGCCGTGACGTGGTGCTCCACACACCGATCACGGGGTCGTCGCCCGTCGTGAGCTCTGACGACGGGACCTGGAGGGCGACCGAGTTGACGTTGTACCCGCTCAGCGTGTCGGCACCGGCCTCGGAGAGGTCGCCGCCGTACAGCAGGTCGAAGAGCCGAAGGTCGAGGAAGAACGAGTCGTCCGCCTGTCCAGCGAAGCTCATGCTCCCACCGTCGAGCGCCGTCACTGCCTCGTCACGCAGGGCCGCGTAGTCCGGCATCGACGCGGCACCGACGTTCGACGGGGCGACCACGGCGTTGTCGACGAGGGTCTGGGTGTCACTGCCGGCGATGCGCTCCAGCGTGTACGTCTGGCGGAACAGCAGCGTCGGGTCCTCGACCGATGTCACCGGCCCGTTGTTGTAGATGAAGGTGTCGGTGCCGCGGTCGTCCTGGGTGGAGAAGGTCCACCGGTAGGTGATGTCAGGCTCGGCGTCGCCGTTGTTGTCGATGTTGATGTCGTAGTGCGCGTCCTCGGCGAACGGGTAGAAGTTCGGACCGCCGGCAGGCTCCTGGAAGGGCAGCCAGTTGGCGATCAGGGTGGTGGTGTCGGGAGCGTCGGGGCTGACGAATGCATAGACGTCGGTGTTGTCAGCCTGCGGGTCGTTGAGGATCAGCGGAGCCTCGCGGTGGCTGGACGCTGTGCCGACCTCAGCCGCCAGCAACGCTGCCGAACCCGTCACCGCTAGCGCAGACGCTGCGAAACAGCACATGGCGCCCCGCACATGTTTTTTGCGTGGGATCAACTGCATGAGATTGCCTCTCCGGCCGTGGCGCCACCCGTTGCGGCGCCTTGCGTGGACAGGGCCTCCGGACTTGGACGCCCTTCCCCGGCCTCGACCGGGACACCACACCCCGCCTCCCGTTGCGACAAAGAGTGCGGCAACGTAACGCAGCGTGTTGGTACGAAAAGAGTAAGCAGAGACAGGAGGGAATACAACCGACAGTTACAAAACTGATACTTTCGGTGGTCAGTAGACGAATCGACTTGTCTGCTGATGCTGCCGCGACGGCCGGCGGTCCAGAGTGGCGAATCGGCTGATCACGGTGGTGACGTCCCCCGCGCAGGTCAACGTCGCCGACTTCGGCGGCTCAGGATGCTGCCCGCCGGTCACCCAGCTCGGCCCAGTCCCGCCGACCGCTCCGGGCAGGGGCCTCCACTGCCGGGATAGGCCCCTGGCTCCCTCCAGTCGCGGGCGCGGGTCCCACGGCCCGGTCCATGCGGTACAGACGCGTCCGACCGGCCCCCAGGCGCGACAACACCCGGCGTGCGCGATGGTCCGCGCAGCCGGGTGTCCGCCGCCTGCAGTGATCCGTTTACTTGTTGTTGTGCGCGATGATCCGCTGCTTCTCCGCGATGATCCGCTGCTTCTCCGCGATGATCCGCTGCTTCTCCGCGATGATCCGCTGCTTCTCCTGGTGCGCGATGATCCGCTGCTTCTCAGCCCGCTGCTTCTCCTGGTGCGCGATGATCCGCTGCTTCTCAGCCCGCTGCTTCTCCTGGTGCGCGATGATCCGCTGCTTCTCCTGGTGCGCGATGATCCGCTGCTTCTCGCGCGCGCCGGAGTCGGTGCTCCCAACCCGAACCACGCTCACCCCGCGGTCGCTGGGGGCGGCGCTGGCCTCGGCGGACAGCAGTGCGGCCGACCCGGTGATGGCGAGCGCTGATGCGGCGACACCACAGATGGCGCTCCGGACTCGTGTCTTGCTTGGGATGAACTGCATGTGTCGCCTCTCAGGACTGTGACGACGCAAACCTTACGACGCCTTCTGCTACCAGCCTTTCGACTGGACACCCGCCCCCTCAGCCTCCATCGAACGAGACACGTTACCGGCCCGCAGGACACGGAGTGTGTCACGCTAATCGCGGCGTGTTGGTGCCGAGTGTAGATATCGTAGCGCCGTGCTGCAACCCATAGTCATAAAAGGCATACTTTGGGTGAATCTAAGGGTCGGACCCAGGTGCGACAGTGGCGAGCGGTTGCCGGTCGACGGGGATCGGCGCCGCCGAGCGGTCCTATCCGGCCGACAACTCCCGTGACCGGTCCCGGGCCGCCTCGAGTGCGGACAGGAAAGCCGCGCGTACCTTGTGGTCCTCGAGCTCGCGCACCGCTGCGGCGGTGGTCCCGCCCGGCGAGGTCACCTGCTCGCGAAGCACGGTCGGATGCTCGCCGGTCTCGCGGAGCAGCTTGGCCGAGCCGACGACGGTCTGCACCACCAGCTCGGCGGCGGTCGTACGCGGCAGCCCGAGGTGTACGCCCGCCTCGATCATGGCCTCCACAACGAAGAACAGGTAGGCCGGCCCCGAGCCGCTGACGGCAGTGACGGCGTCGAGTTGCTGCTCTGGAACTCGCAGCACCCGGCCCACCGACGACAACAGCTCCTCGGCTTCACTCAGGTGCTGTTCGTCGCAGTGCGCCCCACGCGAGATCGCCGACATCCCCTCGTCCACGAGCGCCGGCGTATTCGGCATGACCCGCACGACGGCCACACCGGCGGGCAGCAGAGACTCGATGAAGGCGGTGGTGATCCCGGCCGCCAACGAGACGACCAGCGGGCCCGATGACAGGTGGGGCGCGACCTCGGTGAGCAGTTCGGCCATGTCCTGTGGCTTGACCACCAGCACCATCGTGTCGGCCTTGGCGGCAGCCTCGACATTGCTGACCACATCAACGCCGTAGCGCTCCCGCAACTCTGCGGCCCGTTCCGTACGCCGCTCGGTCAGCAACAGGTCGCCAGGACGGCGGCCCGCCCGCAGCAGTCCCGACACCAACGTCTCGCCCATCACCCCGGCGCCCAGCACGGCAACGACACCCACGACGGCCTCCTCGATCGAGTCGTTGCCCATCATGACCGATCTCGGCCGGCCCGGGTCAGGCCGTCCGCCGCCGCAGCGTGGCCGAGGCCAACGCCAGTGCCAGCAGCCCGCTGCCGGCAACCACGGCCACGTCGAGAGTGAGGTCACTGGTCCAGGTCGCAGCCGTCTGCACCTCGTTCATCGCATCCACCGCATACGACAGCGGCAATGCGTCGGAGATTGTCGAGAGCACATCGGGCAAGAGGGACCGCGGGACGAACAGGCCACACAGCAGCAGCTGCGGGAGCACGAAGGCGGGCATGAACTGCACGGCCTGGAACTCGGTGGCAGCGAACGCCGATACCAGCAGCCCCAGCGCCGTGCCCAAGACGGCGTCCAGCACCGCGACCAGTGCCAGCACCCAGACGGGTCCCCGCACGTCGAGCCCGAGCAGCCCGACTGTCAGCGCCACGGCGACAGCGGCCTGGACGACGGCCACTGCGCCGAAGGCCAGGCCGTAGCCGACCAGCAGGTCTGCCTTGCCCATGGGCGTGGTCAGCAGCCGTTCGAGCGTCCCCGACGACCGCTCCCGCAAGGTCGTCACCGACGTCACCAGGAACATCACGATGAAGGGAAACAGTGCCAGCAAGGGCGGCCCGAGCCGGCTGAAGGTCCGCTCATCGCCGTCGAACATCCACCACAGCAGCGTCAAGAGCACACACGGCACGACGAGCAGCATCGCGACCGTTCGGTGGTCCCGGCTCAGCTGGGTGAGGACGCGGCCGGCGACAGCCTGCGTTGCGGCAGGACTGATCGGGGACGTCATGAGTGCACCTCGGCATTGGTCAGGTCGGATCGGGAGTCGATCAGCGCCAGGAAGGCCGCCTCGACATCACCGGCCCCCGTGCGCTTTAGCAGCGCCTGGGGCGAGTTGTCGGCCACGAGCTCGCCCTCGCGCAGCAGGAGCAGCCGGTCGCAGCGCGTCGCCTCGTCCATGACGTGACTGGACACCAGCAGCGTCGTCCCGGTCGCGGCCAGCCGGTGAAACAGCGCCCAGAGGTCCCGGCGCAGCACCGGGTCGAGGCCTACGGTGGGCTCGTCGAGCACGAGAAGCCGGGGCTGACCGAGCAGTGCCGCGGCGAGCGATACCCGGGACCGCTGGCCGCCGGAGAGCCGGTTGACCAGGTCGTTCGAGTGGTCCGCGAGGTCGACCTGCTCGAGCACCGCGGCTACGTCGCCGGCGGGCGCGCGGAGCAGCCGGGCGAAAAAGCGCAGGTTCTCCGCGACCGTAAGGTCGCCGTAGACGCTCGGCGCCTGGGTGACGTACCCGAGCCGGTTGCGCAGCGCTGGCGTGCCGGCCGGCAGGCCGAGCACCTCGACCCGCCCCGAGACGCCCTGCTGCACACCCACCAGCGCTCGCATCAGCGTCGTCTTTCCGCAACCGGACGGCCCGAGGAGGCCCGTTACCTCCCCCGTCGGTACGGCGAAGGAGAGCCCGCGCAGCACCCGCCGCCCACCGCGTCGCACCTCCAGCTGGTCCACCACGATCGCCGCTGAAATTTTATTGGCCATGTGTTCAATATCGACCGCTAGTCGCGATCCGTCAAGTCCCGATCGCTGGTCAACATCAACCCAGCAGATGCTGCTGAAGGACCGGGGCCAGCCGGTCGATCAACTCCTCCGCCGGCACGGAGGCCAGCGGTTCCAGGCCGATGGCATAGCGCAACACCGCCATGCCCAATATCTGCGTCATCGCCAGGTTCACCCGCACCTCGACGTCCGGGCCGGGCACCACCTGGCTGAGCAGCGGCACGGCGACCGCCGGGATACCGAGTCGGAGGGTCCGCGCCGCCTCGGGGTTGGTCATGGCTGTACGCAGATAGGCAAGCAGTTGGTCACGGTGGGCCGTGTCCTCCCACAGCCCGACGGCGGCCGTGGCAATGCGACGACCGAGAAGTTCTGGCGGCCCCGGGAGAGCGGGCCCCAGCACATCGCGCGGGTCGAACGGCAGCTCCAGCGCGGCCACGAGCAAGTCGGCCTTGCTGCCGAAGTAATGGTGCACAAGGCCCGGCGTCACCCCTGCTGCGGCCGCTATCGCCCGGCTCGTGGTCCGGTCGAAGCCGCGCTCAGCGAAGGCCGCTCGCGCCGCAGCGAGGATGGCGCCCCGCGTGTCCGGGGCGCCCGGCCGGCGACCCGGCCCGGCCACCTCAGCCTTTGCTCATCAGCGACCGAGCAAAAAAAGTCAGATTCTGCGGGCGCTCGGCCAGCCGCCGCATCAGGTAGCCGTACCACTGGTCGCCGTAGGGGACATAGACCCGTACCGTCTCGCCGACCGCACTGAGCCGGAGTTGCTCGTCGGGCCGCACGCCGTACAGCAGCTGGTACTCGAAGGTGCCGGCGTCGCGCTCGGCCCGGCCCGCGAGCATCCCGGCGATCCGGACCAGTCGCGGGTCGTGGGTGGCGATCATCGGGTAGCCGGCGCCATTCATCAGCACCCGAAGGCACCGTACGTACGAGCGGTCGACCTCTTGGCGGGACTGGTAGGCGACCGACTCCGGTTCGCGGTACGCCCCTTTGCACAGCCGTACGCGGGAGCCCGCGTACGCGAGGTCCTTGCAGTCACCCTCGGTGCGACGCAGCTGAGACTGGACCACCGCGCCGGTCTCGGGGAAGTCCTGCCGGACAGCGCTCAGCACGTCCAGGGTCGAATCGGTGGTGGTGTGGTCCTCCATGTCGAGGGTCACCGTGGTGCCGGCGTCTCGAGCCGCCTGGCAGATCCGGTGGGCGTTGTCACGCGCGATCGCATCACCGTCTGGCCCAAGCGCCTGCCCGACTGCCGACAGCTTGACCGACACCTCGGCGGTCGGCGTCAGGCCGGCGTCAGCCAGCGCCGTGAGCAGCTCGCAGTACGCGGCAACGGACGCGGCGGCCCGGGCCCGGTCGAGGGTGTCCTCCCCCAGCCGGTCGAGGGTGACCCGCAGCCCGCCACCGGCAAGCTCAGAAGTCACCCTGACCGCGTCCTGCGTCGCGTCGCCGGCGACGAACCGCGACACGATGCCGCTCGACAGCGGTATCGTGCTCACCAGCCGCTCGACCTGCCGGCTGCGGGAAAGCGCGAGCAGCGACGCCCTCAACACGAATGGCCCTCCTGACCTCGATGACGGCACCCCGGTGCCTGGTGCACGCTAGGCGTCCCCGACTGTACGGCTCGCTGCGTCGTCGCGCCGAGGCGGTCGAGCGGCCAGGTAGAGCCTGGTAAAGGCCAGCGCAGCAGCCAGATCGGCCTCCCGCTGGGCGCGGTCGGCCACCCGTCTGGTGCTGACCTCTACCACCACATGCCCGGCGAAGTGGTTGTCGGCGAGCCACTCGCACAACGTTGCGCAGGGCTGCGATCCCCGGCCGGGGACCAGATGCTCGTCGCGGGCGCTGCCTGACCCGTCGGCCATGTGCACGTGCGCCAACCGCGGCCCGAGCGCACGCGCCATCGAGACGGCGTCGACCCCGGCGGTGGCCGCGTGCGACACGTCGAGCGTGACCTGTGCATAGTCCTGCTCGACCGGGTCCCAGCCCGGTGCGTATGCCTGCACCCGGCGGCCTCGTGCGCGCCAGGGAAACATGTTCTCGACCGCGACAGCGAGCCCCGTGCGGGCTGCCAGGTCGGTGACGGTGTCACCGAAGCCCCGCGCGTAGTCCCGTTGCCAGCGGAAAGGAGGGTGCACGACAACGGTGTCGGCGCCGAGCTCGAGGGCCATCTCGGCGCTGCGCTCGAGCTTCCCAGCCGGGTCCGTGCCCCAGACCCGCTGGGTGATGAGCAGGCAGGGCGCGTGCACCGCCACCACCGGCACCCCACTGGCGTCTCGCTCCCGCCGTACCGCGGTGAGGTCTTGGCTGGTCTCGTCGATGCCGACCATCACCTCCACCCCGTCGTAGCCGAGGGCGGCTGCCAGCTCGAAGCCGGCTGCGGTCGGCTCGGGGAACACCGAGGCCGTTGACAGCGCGATGCTGCCCCCGGGCACCCGCACCGACGCCGGCGTCACCGGGCCGACCGCCGGGTCGCGGACAGCGTCACCAGTGCCGCGACGACCCATCGCACTGCCACCTGCCGGCCCCCCATCGTCACGTCGCGCTCGGCCCCTGCGTGCTTGGCTTGATCACATCACGTCGAGCCGCTCCAAGATCACGCCCTCGCGCAACGCCCACGGACAGATGCTCAGCTCCGGCAGGTCGAACAGCTCCATCACGGCGTCGGCCACGAAGGCACCGGCCACTATCTGGTGGGCGCGGTTGGCCGACACCCCCTGCAGCTGCGCGATCTTCGACACCGGCATCGCGATCAGGTGGGGCAGCTTGTCCCGCAACACCTCACGAGACAGGGCCCGGCGCACGTACGGACCCTCACTCGAGGCCGCGGCTCCGCAGATGCGTGCCAGCGAGCGGAACGTCTTGCTGGTCGCCACGGCTTTGTCGGCCTCACCCCAGCGGAGCACGTCCCCGGCGTCGTGTGCGATCTGACGGCGGACGTAACGGCGCAGGTCTTTCGCGGTGGACTGCGGCACGGGTTGCTTGTCGAGGTGCTCACGACTGAGCCGGCCGGCACCCAGCGGCAGCGAGTGCGCGACGTCAGGCGTCTCACTGCGACCGGCGGCGATCTCGAGTGACCCGCCGCCGATGTCGAAGACCGCCAGCCGGCCCGCCGACCAGCCGAACCAACGGCGCACCGCCAGGAAGGTCAACCGCGCTTCGTCGCCCCCCGGGAGCACTTCGAGGTCGACGCCAGTGTGCTTGCGCACCTGCGCCAGCACCTCGTCGGCATTGCTGGCGTCGCGGACCGCAGAGGTGGCGAAGGCGAGCACCGACGTGCAGCCCTTGTCGTCGGCGACCTGCTGTGCCTGCTCAACGAACGCCAGCAGAGCCTGGATACCTGACTTGTCGACGGCGCCGTCTGCATCGAGATGCTCAGCGAGCCGCAGCGGCAGCTTGAACGAGTACGCCGGCAGCGGTGCGGCACCGCGGTGGGCATCCACGACCAGCAGGTGCCCGGTGTTGGAGCCGATGTCGAGCACGCCCGTGCGCATGGGTGACAAGGCTAGTGCTGGCCGTGGCTAGGCTTGGCAGGTGCCCGAGACAAGCGTCCAGGCGCCGCGAGCCTGGGTGGAGTTCGTCGACCCCGCCGATCCCGGGCAGATCCTGCGCTGTGACCTCACCTGGCTGACGTCTCGCTACCACTGCATCTTCGGCGCCGGTTGCCCAGGCATCTATGCCGACCGGCCCGACGACGGGTGCTGCACGCTGGGAGCACACCTGGCTGACCGGGCGGACGAGCGGCGCGTCGACAAGGCGATGCGACGATTGTCCGCCACCGACTGGCAGCTGCGTGCCGAGGGTCGCTCTGCGGGATGGGCCGAGACCGACGAGGACGGGGCGCGCAAGACCCGGGTGGTGGACGGCGCCTGCGTGTTCCTCAACCGTCCCGGGTTCGCCGGCGGCACCGGGTGTGCGTTGCACTCCTGGGCGCTGGCCCACGACCAGGAGCCACTGGCGGTCAAGCCGGACGTGTGCTGGCAGCTGCCCATCCGCCGACGCTTCCGCGAGGTGGACCGCGGCGACGACACCTCCTACCTCGAGATCACCATCGAGGAGTACGGCCGCAGCGGGTGGGGACCTGGCGGGCACGATCTCGACTGGTACTGCTCAAGCAACACCGAGGCCCACGGCGCCTCGCAGCCTGTCTACCTCACCAACGCCGCCGAGCTGACCGAGCTGATCGGCGCCGGCGCTTTTGGCACCCTCGTCTCGCTCTGTGAGGCGCACCTGGCCCGCCGGGACCTGCTGACGCTGCACCCGGCCACGCGCGGGGCCGGCCGCGGCCGCTGACACCCCCGCCGACCCCGGCGCCAGCGGGGAGCCGGTGCGGGTCCACAATCGGATGTCATGCACCTGGACCACCTCTCGTACGCTGCTGGACCGAGCGGGCTCGACGCAACGACGGAGCAGCTGTCGCAGCTCATCGGCGAGGACTTCCGGGTGGGAGGCGTCCACCCGCGCTTCGGCACCCGCAACCGGGTGCTCCCGCTGGTTGCGGGCCACTACCTCGAGGTCGTGGACGTGCTCGACCACCCCGCCTCCGACAAGGCGGCCTTCGGCCAGCTGGTCCGCGCCCGCACTGAGGCCGGTGGTGGTTGGCTGGGTTGGGTGGTGTCGGTCCTCGACATCTCGGTGGTGGAGGCACGGCTCGGCCGGAACGCGGTGCAGGGCAACCGGCGGCTGCCCGACGGCTTCGACCTGCGCTGGAAGCAGGTCGGCGTTCGCGGCCAGCAAGCCGACCCTCAACTGCCCTTCGTCGTGCAGTGGGAGGTCGACAGCGAGCGGCACCCGTCGCACGGCGCGAGCGGTGACGTCGCTCTCCAGGCGATCGAGATCGCCGGCGACCCCCAACGGGTGGCCGACTGGCTCGGCTCCCCGGCGCTGGCGGCGCTGGAGGAGATCGACGTCGACTGGGTGGCGCCGCACGGCCAGCCAGGCATCGTGGCGGTGCACCTGTCCACACCCTCGGGCACGGTGCGCCTGTAAAGACTCGCAAGCCCCGGGCATCGCGTAGGCATGCTGCGCCCGGCGAGGCCGAACGCGCGGACCGAACCCGTGGTGGCGTCGCCGCGATGTCGGTCGTGTCACCTAACGTCGGAGTCGTGGCAACCATCTCGTCCGACCCGGCCAACGCCTCAGCACGCACCGCGGCGCGCAGCGCCCGCGCTCGACCGGCCTACGGCTGCTCCGAGTGCGGCTGGGAGACGACCAAATGGGTCGGTCGCTGCGGCGAGTGCCAGGCCTGGGGCACCGTCGACGAGCGTGGCGCCGCCCCGGTGGGTCGCACCGCACCCGGCGCGGTGCGCAGCCCGGCCCGTCCGATGACCGAGATCGGCATCGAGGCCTCAAGTGCCGTGGCCAGCGGGGTCGGAGAGCTCGACCGGGTCCTCGGTGGCGGGGTGGTGCCCGGGGCGGTGCTCCTGCTGGCGGGCGAGCCTGGCGTCGGCAAGTCCACGCTGCTGCTGGCGGTCGCCGCCAAGTGGGCGGCATCGGGTCGGCGCACGCTGTACGTCACCGGTGAAGAATCGGCCGCGCAGGTGCGGCTGCGGGCCGAGCGCACCGCCGCGGTCCATCCCGAGCTCTTTCTCGCCGCCGAGACCGACCTGTCTGCCGTGCTGACCCACGTCGAGCAGGTGGGTCCGAGCCTGCTGGTGGTCGACTCCGTGCAGACCATCGGCTCGCCCCAGGTTGACGGGGCTCCAGGGGGCGTCACCCAGGTGCGCGAGGTCGCCGCCACCCTCGTCGAGGTCGCCAAGCGGAAGAACCTGCCCGTGCTGATGGTGGGCCACGTCACCAAGGACGGTTCGATCGCCGGCCCGCGGGTCCTGGAGCACATCGTCGACGTGGTCCTTCAGTTCGAGGGCGGGTTCGGCTCGTCGTCCGCCTCCGGGCTGCGCTTTGTCCGGGCGGTCAAGAACCGCTACGGCCCGGTCGACGAGGTGGGCTGCTTCGACCTGTCTGCCGACGGGATCGTCGAGGTCACCGATCCCACCGGCTTGTTCGTGTCCCGGCACGGCGAGCCGATCTCCGGCACCTGCGTCACCGTGACGCTCGAGGGCCGCAGACCGCTGCTCGCCGAGGTGCAGGCCCTGGTCGCCGCCAGCCAGTTGCCCTCTCCCCGCCGGGCCACCAGCGGGCTTGACACCAGCCGGACGGCGATGATCCTCGCGGTGCTGCATCGACGGGCCGGCCAACGCCTGCAGTCCGCCGATGTCTACCTGGCCACGGTCGGCGGCGCGCGCGTCGTCGAACCGGCCGCCGACCTGGCGGTTGCCATAGCCACCGCGTCGGCCTGTGCCGACACAGTGGTCTCGACCGACCTGGTGGCACTGGGGGAGGTCGGGCTGGCAGGAGAGTTGCGCCGAGTGAGCGGGCTTCGTCAGCGACTTGCCGAGGCAGCTCGGCTGGGATTTCGCCATGCGCTCGTGCCGGTCGACTCCGGTGAGCTCCCCCACATCGCCGGCCTGCGCATCCTGGCCGTGCCCGACGTACGGGGCGCGCTGCACGCGGTCGGACTGATCGACGGTGCTGACTCCGCTCGGATCGCCCCGAACCACGGCCAGCCACGCGTCCCCCATCTGAGCGTGGTGTCGTCCCAACCACCAACCCCCTAGACTCCTCCTCAGGGGCGCCGGCACGAGACCACCAGCACCGGGGAGCGGACGTGGCCAGCAACGACCGGCCGGGTGAGCGGCCCGCCGACGACGCGCGACTTCGCGCGACACTCGTCTCGCTCGCGCCCGGGACCGCCCTGCGCGAGAGTCTCGAGCGCATCCTGCGCGGCCGCACCGGTGCACTGGTCGTTCTCGGACAGGACCGTGTCGTCGAGTCCATCTCAACCGGTGGCTTCCTGCTGGACGTCCCGTTCACCGCGACCGGCATGCGTGAGCTGGCCAAGATGGATGGCGCGATCCTGCTCGACAAGGACGTCACCCGGATCTTGCGGGCAGCGGTTCACCTGATGCCGGATCCGTCGATCCACACCGACGAGGCCGGCACCCGTCACCGCACCGCCGACCGGGTTGCCCGGCAGACGGGGCTGCCCGTGATCTCGGTGAGTCAGTCGATGCAGATCATTGCCGTCTACGTCGGCGGCAACCGCTACGTGCTCGAGGACACCGGGGCCATCTTGTCCCGCGCAAACCAGGCGCTCGCCACGCTGGAGCGTTACAAGATGCGACTCGACGAGGTCTCCGGCGCTCTTTCGGCCCTCGAGATCGAGGACCTCGTCACCGTGCGCGATGTCGCTGCGGTCGCACAGCGCATGGAGATGGTCGTGCGTATCGCCAGCGAGATCGACGGCTACGTCCTCGAGCTCGGTGGGGACGGCCGGCTGCTCTCCCTTCAGCTCGGCGAGCTGGTGGCCGGGGTCGACGACGACCGGCAGCTCGTCGTGCGTGACTACGCTCCCGCCGGCGGACGGCACCGACCGGTCGAGGACGTCTTGACGACACTCGCCGCCCTGGACCAGAGCGAGCTCGTCGACGTCGCCGCGGTCGCCCGTGGGCTCGGGTTCGGGATCACCGAGCAGCTCGACACGGCCATGTCGCCTCGTGGCTACCGCCTGCTCGCCCGGGTGCCGCGGCTGCCCGGAGCGATCGTCGAACGGCTCGTCGACCACTTCGGAGGCCTGCAAAAGCTGCTGGCTGCCAGCATCGACGACCTTCAAGCCGTGGACGGAGTCGGCGAGCTGCGTGCCCGCAGCGTCCGCGAAGGCCTGTCGCGCCTGGCCGAGTCCAGCATCCTCGAGCGCTACGTCTGAGGCGTCCGTCGCGCCCGATCGTCGTCGTCGGCGGCTCGATCAGGTGGCGGCGTTGCTGACAAGACGAAGCCGCTGCGGCCTGGCTCTCCACCGATCACCGCTGCCTGCACGGCATACTCACCGGGCTTGGCTGCGTCGGTCAGACCGCTGCAGCCCCGGTCGCCCAGGCGACCCGACCAGGGCACGCTGAGCATCGTCTGCCACCCCGGTTGCAGCGCGATCGTGCCGTCCGGCAGGCTCCCCGGACACCGAGTGGTGTCCCAGACCGCCGTTGAGCGCTCCGTGATCGACACCTGAACGAGCAACAGCTCGGGCGTGAGCTCGATCCTGCACGGCGTGCTGGCAGTGGTGCGCAGCGTGAGCCCGAGCAACACCGGCTCTCCCGCAACCGCCGCACCGGTGACCGACGGCTGCACCCGCACCGACGCGGGATCACACGTAGCGGAGGCGGCGCCGAACGACGTCGACACCGCCTCCGACTGCCGCCGACCGCGGGCGGCCCGCTTCTCTTTGGCACCCTGGCGGCCTGGCGTGGTTCCCGTACGCGTCTTGCCGGGCTTTGTCTCGGCGTCGGGGCTGGGATCGGGGGTGGGGTCGGCGACGGTGCTGCCGGCACTGGACGCGGCCGGCTCCTCGGCACCGGACCCGAGACTCCACCCGAACCAGCCGAGCAGCAGCACGACGAGCAGCACCAACCCACGACGCACCCAGTAGACCCGGGCGGGCAGCCGGCGGGTCGAGCGGCGCAGCGGAGAGCTCATCGGTTCACGCTAACCGCGTGTCCCCACCCAGCACGCCTGCCACACCGAGGCGTGCCATCCTCGGGCCTGATGACCAAGACCCGGTCCGACGATCCGATCCTCCGCGTCACCGAGTGGTACGCATGCAACGCGCGCGACCTGCCCTGGCGACGACCCGGCACCAGCCCCTGGGGCGTGCTGGTCTCGGAGTTCATGCTGCAGCAGACACCCGTGGGCCGCGTGCTGCCGCTGTGGCAGGAGTGGCTGGGACGTTGGCCAAGCGCATCCGACCTCGCCGCGGAGCCGGCGGGTGAGGCGGTCCGTGCCTGGGGACGGCTGGGCTACCCCCGGCGCGCCCTGCGACTCCACGCCTGCGCCGCCGAGTTGGTCACCCGACATGCCGGCCTGGTGCCGGTCGATGCCGCCCAGCTGCAGTCCCTGCCCGGTGTCGGTGCCTACACCGCCGCCGCCGTGGCCAGCTTCGCGCACGGGCAACGGGTGGCCGTGCTGGACACCAATGTGCGTCGGATGCTTGCCCGCCTGTTCTCCGGCACGGGGCAGCCGACCACAACCAGCCCCGGTCGAGCAGAGCAGGACTGGGCCACCCGGTTGCTGCCCGCCGACCCCGCGAGCTCGGCCCGGTGGTCGGTGGCGGTGATGGAGCTCGGCGCGCTCGTGTGCACCTCCCGGGCGCCCCGGTGCGGAGCCTGCCCGGTCGCCGACCAGTGCGCCTGGCTCGCGCGCGGGCGCCCGTCCGCTGTGTCCCCGCCACGTCGCCAGACGTACGCCGGGACCGACCGTCAGTGCCGGGGGCGGCTGCTGGCAATCTTGCGCAACAGCGAGGGACCGGTGCCGTCCGCTCGGCTCGGCCACGCGTGGCCCGACCCTGACCAGCGAGCACGCGCACTGGACAGTCTCGTCGCCGACGGCTTGGCCGAGGCGCTGGCGCCGGACTCCTTCGCGCTACCCGGCACCGTTGCCCACGCCTATGGCGGCTGACACCGCCTACCGCCGACCCCCGCCGCCCGAGTGGTGCGGGTCGCCGGGCGCCATGACCGCTATCTCGTGCTCAGCCGCTGGGCGGTGTCAGCCAGGTCACGTACCACCCGCGGCGTGGGTCTAGCTGGCGTTGGCGCGCCGCGCCCCCGGACCTAGGGATTCTCCAACCTCAGCTGGACGGCCCTCGTCCTCGTCGGCTACGCGGTGTCGATCTGGTTGCTCGCCGAGATCGTCCAGACGCTACCCAACTCGGTGACATACGCCATCTGGTCGGGAGCCCGAACCGCCCTGGTCGCCACCGCCGGGCTGGTCGCCATTGTCGTCGGCGCCGTCCTGCTAAACCTCCAGGCCTGACCCACGTCCCCACAACGCCACGATCCGCGCACCGCGTGCCGACAGGGTATGACATGCGCGGGGCGTGGGCGCCGGGTCACTCCGACGCGCTGGGCGCCTCGACCGGCGGCAGGTCGGGCAGCTCTGCCTTGGCCTGCCCGGTGAAGGTGAACTCGGCGCTGGGACCCTCACCATCGACGTCGACCACGACGATCTGACCAGGCCGCACCTCGCCGAAGAGCAGCTTCTCGGCCAGGACGTCCTCGATCTCGCGCTGCACGGTGCGCCGCAACGGCCTGGCTCCAAGGACCGGGTCGAAGCCACGCTCGGCCAGGACCCGCTTGGCCGCACTGGTCAGCTCCAGCGCCATGTCCTTGTCCTTGAGCCGGGTCTCGACCGAGTTCAGCATCATGTCGACCATCGAGACGATCTGTTCCTGTGACAGGGGCGGGAAGACGATCATCTCGTCGACGCGGTTGAGGAACTCGGGACGGAAGTGCTGCTTCAGCTCCTCCGACACCTTGGCCTTCATCCGCTCGTACGACCCGGCCGCATCGCCAACCTGCGCGAAGCCGAGGTTGATGCCCTTGGCGATGTCACGGGTGCCCAGGTTGGTGGTCATGATGATGACGGTGTTCTTGAAGTCGATGACCCGGCCCTGGGAATCGGTCAGCCGGCCCTCCTCCAGAATCTGCAGCAACGAGTTGAAGATGTCGGGGTGCGCCTTCTCGACCTCGTCGAAGAGCACCACCGAGAACGGCTTGCGGCGCACCTTCTCGGTGAGCTGGCCACCCTCCTCGTAACCGACGTAGCCGGGGGGGGATCCGAAGAGTCGCGACACTGTGTGCTTTTCGGAGTACTCGCTCATGTCCAGCTGGATCAGTGCCTCGTCATCGCCGAACAGGAAATTAGCCAGCGCTTTGGACAGCCACGTCTTTCCCACGCCGGACGGGCCGGCAAAGATGAACGAGCCCCCCGGGCGTCTCGGGTCTTTCAGGCCCGCGCGGGTCCGGCGGATGGCCCGCGACAGTGCCCGGATCGCCTCGTCCTGACCGATGACGCGCTTGTGCAGCTCATCCTCCATCTTGAGCAGCCGGGTGGACTCTTCCTCCGTCAGCTTGACGATCGGGATACCGGTGGCAGTGGCCAGCACCTCGGCGATGAGCTCCTCATCGACCTCGGCCACGACATCCATGTCGCCGGCCTTCCACTGCTTCTCCCGCTCGGACTTGGCATGGATGAGCTTCTTCTCCTCGTCCCGCATCGAGGCCGCAGCCTCGAAGTCCTGGGCGTCGATCGCCCCCTCCTTGCGGCGGCGGACGTCGGCGATCTTCTCGTCGAACTCCCGCAGATCCGGCGGTGCGGTCATGCGGCGGATGCGCAGCCGTGCCCCGGCCTCATCGATGAGGTCGATCGCCTTGTCGGGCAGGAACCGATCGGAGATGTAGCGGTCGGCGAGCGTCGCCGCGCCGATCAGCGCCTCGTCGGTGATGGTCACCCGGTGGTGCGCCTCGTAGCGGTCGCGAAGGCCCTTGAGCATCTCGATGGTGTGGGCGATCGACGGCTCGGCGACCTGGATCGGCTGGAAACGACGCTCCAGAGCAGCGTCCTTCTCCAGGTGCTTGCGGTACTCGTCGAGCGTGGTGGCGCCGATGGTCTGCAGCTCACCGCGGGCCAGCATCGGCTTGAGGATGCTCGCCGCGTCGATGGCACCCTCGGCGGCGCCCGCACCGACCAGGGTGTGGATCTCGTCGATGAACAGCACGATGTCGCCGCGCGTACGGATCTCCTTCAACACCTTCTTGAGGCGCTCCTCGAAATCGCCTCGGTAGCGCGAGCCCGCGACCAGCGCGCCGAGGTCGAGGGTGTAGATCTGCTTGTCCTTGAGCGTCTCGGGCACGTCACCGCGCACGATGTCCTGGGCCAGGCCCTCGACGATGGTGGTCTTGCCGACACCGGGCTCACCGATCAGGACCGGGTTGTTCTTGGTTCGGCGTGACAGCACCTGCATGACCCGCTCGATCTCGGCCTCGCGGCCGATCACCGGGTCGAGCTTGCCTTCGCGGGCGCCCTGGGTGAGGTTGCGCCCGAACTGGTCGAGGACCAGCGAGCTGCTCGGGGCGCCGGACTCACTCGGCGCGCCGGCGCTGGCGGTCTCCTTGCCCTGGTAGCCGCTGAGCAGCTGGATGACCTGCTGGCGCACGCGGTTGAGGTCGGCGCCGAGCTTGACCAGGACCTGGGCAGCAACGCCCTCGCCCTCCCGGATGAGCCCGAGCAGGATGTGCTCGGTGCCGATGTAGTTGTGGCCGAGCTGCAGTGCCTCGCGCAGGCTCAGCTCGAGCACCTTCTTGGCCCGTGGCGTGAACGGGATGTGCCCGCTCGGCGCCTGCTGGCCCTGGCCGATGATGTCCTCGACCTGGGCGCGCACGGCTTCCAGGGAGATGCCGAGACTTTCCAGCGCCTTGGCGGCGACTCCCTCACCCTCGTGAATCAACCCGAGCAGGATGTGCTCGGTGCCGATGTAGTTGTGGCTGAGCATCCGAGCCTCTTCTTGGGCCAGGACGACAACCCGCCGCGCGCGGTCGGTGAACCTCTCGAACATCGAACATCTCCTCGGTGGACAGTTCCTCGAGCGACACCTGTGCCACGCAAGGGGGCTGGTGTCGCCATGCTAGTCGCCTTCTGCACAACGCCTAGACGACCGCACACTGTTCCGGTCCGGGGTTCACCCGTGGCGAACGCCGAGGGACGCGGCGTGGTCAAGCAATCAGGCGCCGGGCCACAACGACATGGCCCGGCGCCCGTGCGGTGGGCCGCTCTTGACGACGCGCTCGGAGACCACTTGTCAGTGCGCGGCCTTGTACGCCTCGGTGACCGTTGCCGATACCCGCCCGCGGTCAGATACCTCGTAGCCGTTGGCGCGCGCCCACTCACGCATGGCACTGGCGTCGGTATCGCCTCGAGACGACCTCGAAGAGCGCTTTCGCCCGGCGCCACGGGCGCCGACCCGTCGCGCCTGACCGACGTAGGGCGCGAAGGCGTCCCGCAGCTTTTGTGCATTCTGGGTGGATAGGTCAAGCTCGTACGAGGCCCCGTCCAGGCCGAACTGGACCGTTTCGTCTGCTTGTCCACCGTCGAGATCATCAACCAAGATGACCTGAACCTTCTGCGCCATGTGCATTCCCTCCTACAACCACCCGAAGTCACGGATGTAATTGTTCCAAAGGTAGCAGGGCACAATTGGCCCGTGCGGACACTTCCATAATCTCGCGCGGCGGTTTCGCAGCGCGTGAGAGGTGCCATGCGCTCAAGGGGTGCGGCCTACGACTCCGGCCGCAGCAACGGAAACAGGATCGCCTCCCGGATACCCGTGCCCATGAGCAGCATGACCAGCCGGTCGACGCCTAGACCCATTCCCCCGGCGGGCGGCATCGCGTGCTCCAGGGCACGCAGGAAGACCTCGTCGACGTCGTTTGCCTCCGGATTACCGGCAGCCGCTTGGCGCGCCTGTTGCTCGAGCCTATTGCGTTGCACGACCGGGTCGTTCAGCTCTGAGTACGCCGGCGCCAGCTCCACCCCGTTGATGACGAGGTCGAAGGCCTCGACCAGACCCGGCTCGGTGCGGTGGCCCTTGGCCAACGGCTTGAGCGACTCGGGGTAGTCACAGACGAACGTGGGCTGGATCAGCGTCGCCTCGACCAGCTGCTCGAACAGCTCGACAAGCACCTCGGCCACACCCCACTGCGATTGCAGGTCGACGTCGTGGGCGGCCGCCAGCCGCCGCAGCGTTTCACGGTCGGTGTCCAGCGAGACGGTCTCGGCCACCGCCTCGCTCACCAGGTCCAGCAGGCTCGCGCGGCGCCACGGCCCCTCGAGGTCGATCTCGGTGCCATCTCGCGCCGGGACCACGGTACGGCCCACTGCGCGCCCCGCCTCGACCACGAGTGTCTGCAGCAGCTCGGCCATCGAGTGGTAGTCGCCGTAGGCCTCGTACGCCTCGAGCATCATGAACTCCGCATTGTGCGTGGAGTCGATGCCCTCGTTACGGAAGGTCTTGCCGATCTCGTAGACGCGGTCGACACCACCGACCAGTGCCCGCTTGAGGTCGAGCTCGAGCGCGATCCGCAGCAGCATGTCCTGGTCGAAGGCGTTGAGCCTGGTACGGAAC